>Ga0209254_10002468_pt1 | contig 16785 bp, 14 predicted proteins | sample FrelakmetDIP11DI_FD_187148 | JGI IMG/M metagenome (GOLD analysis project Ga0209254, IMG submission 187148) | Freshwater lake sediment microbial communities from the University of Notre Dame, USA, for methane emissions studies - DIP11 DI (SPAdes)... | ecosystem: Environmental > Aquatic >... | reverse complement strand
TCAGAAGTTGATTGAATAGGAAAAGTTACACCTTGACCGTTCAATATCCAGAAACCATCCGAAAAAAAGTAATATCCAATTCCTACGAAATGGTGTTATGTCCAATGTCAGTCAACTTCCTTTTTTTTCCAATACCATTGAGCCCGTTTTAAAGTCCAACATCCAAATCCAATATCTAACCGGAAGAACCAGGGTCTTACCTACCCCAACAGGTATCCAAATCCATTATTCTGTAGAAGAATCTAACGTTCAGTTGTCCTTAAACCATCCAAATTCCAAACCTAGCGAAAAACCGCCTGACAACCCTTTACGTTATTATGTAATCCGGTATCCAAAGTAAAACCAAACTATTATCCAATTGTCCAAGAGCCATCGATCCAAATCCTGATGACGAAACTATCTGAAAACCATCCGTAATCAGATTATTATGTGTTCTCAATTCCTATGACCAAAAACCTAGAAAGATTGGCCTCTGACAAAATGATTGTCCCGGTGGAAACACCGGGACTTTTTTTTATATTCGATTGAAGTAAAAAATGCATGATCCAGTCGACAGACCAAACAGGACAAATAATCACCCTTAAAGGACCACCGCAAAGGATCATTTCTTTGGTTCCCTCCCAGACTGAACTGCTTTTCAACCTCGGCCTTGATAAAGAAACCATTGGCATTACCCGGTTTTGCATCCATCCGGAGATCTGGTACGGGTCAAAAAACCGTATCGGAGGCACTAAAGATTTGCACTTGGACAAAATAAAGGAACTGCAACCCGACCTGGTTATAGCCAATAAAGAAGAAAATACCCGCGAACAGGTGGAAGAGATCAGGAAATTCTGTCCGGTTTGGACAAGTGATATTGCCAATCTCAAAGATGCCCTTGAAATGATCAGGGGAATCGGACAGCTTACCGGTAAAAGTGAAACAGCAAACAGACTCGCATCTGAAATTGAAACAGATTTGGCTTCTGTTTCCAAAGAATTCACTCCGCTCACTGCCGCATACCTGATATGGAAGGATCCATTCATGGTAGCAGGAGGAGATACATTTATCAATGATATGATGAAAATTTGCGGCCTTGATAATGTCTTTGACTATAAATTTCGCTACCCGGAAGTTACGGTGGAAGAAATCGCGGCAGTTTCGCCAAATGTTGTTTTATTATCATCTGAGCCTTACCCCTTTCGTGACAAGCACATCGGGTTACTGGAACGGCAATTACCAGGAGTGAAAATATCGCTGGCAGATGGTGAAATGTTCAGCTGGTATGGCAGCAGGCTGCTGCGTTCCGCCAACTATTTCAGGGATCTCCGGGCTTCTATTTAGCTATGTTACAGGCACTGTATCCATATATCATTAACCCTTATATTTGCTAAAACCAAAACCCATATGGCGAACAAGAACATCCTTGAACTCCTTGGTGATAAAGGCGAATATTTACTCAGCCACGAGTGTAAAACAATTGAAAAGTCAACCATTCATTTGCCTTCCCCCGATCATGTTGATAAAATATGGATCAACAGTAACAGAAATAATACGGTACTCCGCAATATGCAATCATTGCTTGGCCATGGACGATTGGCCAATACAGGCTACTGTTCCATCTTCCCCGTAGACCAGGGAATAGAGCACAGTGGCGGTTCCGCATTTGCACCAAACCCCATTTATTTTGATCCGGAAAACATCATCAAACTGGCCATGGAAGGCGGATGCAATGGCGTTGCTTCCACGTATGGTGTGCTGGGTTTAATGAGCCGGAAATATGCGCATAAGATACCATTCATCGTAAAAATAAATCATAACGAATTCCTGAGCCTTCCTAACAAGTACGATCAGACGATGTTTGGCACCATCAAAAGTGCATGGAACATGGGGGCAACCGGTGTTGGCGCTACCATTTACTGGGGATCTGCAGAGAGTACACGTCAGTTGAAAGAAGTTGCCGAAGCTTTTGAAATGGCACATGAGTTGGGCATGCTAACCATACTATGGTGCTATACCAGAAATAACGGTTTCAAAGTAGATGGCGTGGATTATCACACCTCAGCAGACCTTACCGGCCAGGCCAATCACCTGGGTGTTACACTCCAGGCAGATATCATCAAACAAAAACTGCCCACGAATAATGGCGGCTACCTCGCTACCAAGCATGGCAAAACCTCCAATCTTGTTTATGAAAAACTAACATCGGATCATCCAATAGATCTTTGCCGTTACCAGGTGCTAAATTGTTATGGCGGTCGTATTGGCCTGATTAATTCCGGCGGGGAATCCAAAGGAATGGCCGACAAAGCTGATGCCGTTTATACAGCCGTTATCAATAAAAGAGCGGGTGGAATGGGCCTGATCCTGGGCAGAAAAGCTTTTCAACGCCCATTCAAAGAAGGGGTTGAAATTCTGGAAGCAACCCAGGATGTATACCTGGATAAAAGCATTACGATCGCTTAGTTAAAAGTTTAATAACTACTGGTTTTGACGATCTTTCAGCTTCTTCAGCCAGTAGAGCTTTTTTACGTAATTTCGCACCCATTCAACCCTTAAGTTCAGTTTCTGTGTTTCTGTAGGAATTTTGTAAGTAACGGCCCGGCTGTGAAACACCGAAAAAAAAGTACAGGATATGGCATTAAAATATGATGAAGACTTTGACGACCAGCTTTCTGATGATACAGAAAAGCAAGAACATTCGAGCTGGTTTAAAAGAATGAAAAAAGGAATCAGTACCTCTACTTCAGAAAAAAAGGAGGCACCGGATGGTTTATGGACCAAATGCCCGCAATGTAAATTTACCTGCACAACACTCGACTTAAAAGAAAACCTCTTTGTTTGCCCGGAATGCAATTATCATCACCGCATTGGAAGTGCAGAATATTTTGAAATTCTTTTTGACGATAAAAACTATACAGAACTATTCGGCGGTGTACACTCGATAGATTACCTGGGATTCAATGACCTTAAACCGTATAAGAAAAGGCTTGAAGAAGCCTATTTCAAAACAGGCCTGCACGACTCTATAACAGTTGGTGAGGGTAAAGTGAAAGAGAACGACCTGGTTGTTTGCTGTATGGATTTCAATTTCATTGGCGGTTCTTTAGGAAGCGTGATGGGAGAAAAAATTGCCCGCGCTGCTGACCATTGCCGGAAAAAAAGAATCCCGCTTATGATCATCAGCAAAAGTGGCGGAGCCCGGATGATGGAGAGTGCTTTTTCGCTGATGCAGTTACCTAAAACATTGGGCAAACTGGCACAACTTTCTGAAGCTGGTATCCCATATATATCACTTTGCACTGATCCAACTTATGGCGGAACCACTGCATCCTTTGCGATGGTGGGTGATATAAACATCGGTGAACCGGGCGCCATGATTGGATTTGCCGGACCAAGGGTTATCAAAGAAACCATCAAAAAAGATTTACCAGCCGGCTTCCAGAGTTCCGAATTTGTAATGGACCATGGCTTCCTTGACCTGATCCTAAACCGTAAAGAGCTCAGGGATAAAATAGCGACATTACTCACGCTTTTTAAACACTGACCGCAGAACAGGTGAGCCACGGATTTTGCAGCTGAAAACATGGAAATCAAAAACAGATCGGCATTTTTTGAATACTACATCGATGATACCTACGATGCAGGCATGGTATTGACCGGCACGGAAGTAAAAGCCCTTCGCGACGGTAAAGCCAGTTTTAACGACAGCTATTGCATCATGGATCATGGTGAACTCTGGGTCAAAAGCCTTTACATTGCCGAATATGATTTTGGCACTTATGCCAATCACGTTCCAACCCGCGACAGAAAACTACTACTTAAAAAAAAGGAACTCAAAAAACTCGAAAACAGGTTAAAGGATAAAGGGTACACCATTATCCCGCTTAAAATATTCTTCAATGAAAAAGGACTGGCTAAAATTAAGATCGGACTGGCGAAAGGAAAAAAACTGCATGACAAAAGAGCTTCCATAAAGGATCGGGAATCGGAAAGGGAAATAAAAAGATATCTTAAATAATTTCTTCATCCATTCAGTAAAACCTTGTTTTTCAGCCTGCATAATGCTGCTGAAAAAGAACAATCACAGAAATCTTCTTTTGCCCTTCTAATGGCACGATATTTTCACTTATTTTGAATCGATGAAAACACTTTTTTCCTTTTTAATTGCATTTACATCCTTTTTATGCCAGGCGCAGGAAATTAATGGTAGTTGGTATGGCCATGCTGAAGTAATGATGCAGGGCACTAATAATAATTACCTGGCCGAAATGGTCATAAAACAAAAAGGCAATGAGGTACAGGGTGTGATGGGATATTATTTTAAAAATACATACCAAAGTTTTCTTGTCAGGGGGACTTATGATGCCAAAACAAGGATGATTGAGATAAAGGATATACCTGTTATGTATTACCGTTCTTCAACCACAAAACCTACGGTTAGTTGCATCATGGATTTCCAGGCACAACTGCTGGTTTCCAAAGTGAAGACTCAATTAAAAGGAAATTTTCTTCGCGATGAACGCTACCGCTATACCTGCCCCGATCTTGAGATCGTTTTCTTCAAAGATTTAAATGAAACCAATACCGATAGTTTACTCAGGGAAGCCGTTGCCGTAAAAAAAATATGGTCACCTGTTCTGGAAGAAGTTGTAGTTACTCCTACCCTGGTTGCTGAAAAAAAGGAAGCCCTTCAGGAAGAACCGGTTGTTACTCAATTTGCAGAAAGGAAACCATTTCTGCTCAAAGAAATTGAAGTGGTCTCAGATTCAGTAAGGATAACACTATACGATAATGGTGATATCGACGGAGATACCGTATCTGTTTTTTATAACAAATTACCTATTCTGAAACACCAGGGATTGGATGCCCAGGGGGTAAATATTTATTTGTACCTCGATTCAACCATTGCCGTCCACGAGGTAAGTTTGTTTGCAGAAACCATGGGATCCATTCCACCCAACACTGCCCTCATGATCATTACAGATGGTGTAAACCGATATGAATTATTTTCCACCAGTAACCTCGCCTTAAACGGAACTGTCCGCATCCGAAGAAAGAAACTTTCACCCTGACGGAAAAATAAGTTGCCCCGGTTCGTGTCTTCACGAAACGGAAAACGGAAATTACAGGATGATGGTTCGTGAGGACACGAACCATGGCACAGTAAATTGACTGTTCTGCCTTTTACTTTCGATTTTCGATTTTCCACTTTTCACTTTCAGAAAAGTTCTTGTTGTGGATCTTCCGGCTTATGCAGCCATTCCATCTCTGTGCTCTTGGTGTAATCCGCCAGTTTATTGCCAACGGCCTTCCAGCCCATCACTTCAACATAATCAGTGAGTTTAACTTTGGTGACCCTGGCTTGCGTTCCCCTGCCGGATTTCACGGCAACTACCGGCTTTTCAACAGTGGTTACAGCTTCCAGGTAATTGCCTTCACCTTCACGGATAAACATGAACTTATTGTTGAGTGTAGTAGTCTCTATCCTGAATCGCTTTACATTGAATTGCAATTTTTCCTGGTCGAGGTAAATGGCGGTAACAATCTTATCCGGGTTGAACTTTTCCATATCTATGATCTGGTCAGCATCAAAGCGCTGGGTAAGTTCCGTTTCCCTTAACTCATAAGTGCCGTCATGATAAAATACCAGGAGCCTGTCTTCGGGCTCAAAACTGCCAAGGTATTCTCCCTTCTCTTCAGCATTGAGCCGGCCAACAGCATCATCAAACCACAGTTTACGTCCACTAAGCGTAGAGCGGCCAGCTTCCTTAAACTTCACCCTGGAAACCGGATATTTCGTAACCTGGTTTCCTAATACACCGCGTCCTTTAATGTCGAGCTCTTCAAAATAAAAATCAATATTCTTATTCCGTGCCGAACAATTAGGGCTCAGCACTATCGTCACCGCTTCCGCTTCTCCATTGGGATTGACACTAAAATAATTCACTTTACTTTTATCACTGCCTTTGGTAAGGTCATATTCTTTATCTCTCGTGATACCGGTAACATTAAAGCGCTTGGCGAAAGATATCCCTGTAGCACCATCTGTATAGATCATGTTATAGGTCATCCGTTCGTCTGTTTTGTTAAAGATCGCAACATGGATAATGTCTTTCCCGATGTACACTTTATCACCGGCTTTTACAACTTTCATGATGCCCCTTTTGGTAAAAGCAATGATATCATCCAGATCAGAACATTCAGTTACAAACTCATCTTTTTTGAGACCGGTACCGATAAAACCTTCTGCCTTGTTTACATACAGCCTGGCATTGGCAATGGCCACCTGGCGGGCCTGTATAACATCAAATGGTTTGATCTCTGTTTTACGCTGACGATCTTTCCCATATTTCTGCTGAAGCCCTTCAAAATACAAAACCGCATAATCCACCAGGTTGGCCAGGTGGTTCTTGGTTTCTTTAATTTCTTTATCGATGCCCCTTATCTGCTCGATTAACTCATCAATATCAAGCCGGTAAATTCTGCGTACAGGCTTTTCCGTTAGTTTGAGGATATCTTCACGGGTGATCTCCCTTTTCAGTTTTTTAAGGAAAGGCTGAAAGGCCTTATTAATGGAGTCAAGTACTTTTTCCCAGGTCTCATGTTTCTTTTCCAGTTCCTTGTATATCTTTTCCTCAAAGAATATCTTTTCCAGCGAAGTGAAATGCCATTTGGCTTCAAGCTCATCAAGTTTGATCTCCAGTTCCCGGCGAAGCAGTTCTTTCGTATTTTCTGTTGATATCCTGAGTAACTCAGGTACGCCAAGAAACACCGGTTTATTTTCAACGATCACACAGGCATTGGGCGCAATGCTCACTTCACAGTCTGTAAAGGCATAGAGTGCATCAATTGTATTGTCTGGAGAAATCCCCGGGGCAAGTTCCACGGTGATCTCCACTTTGGCAGCGGTATTATCCGTAACTTTTTTGATCTTGATCTTACCCTGGTCGTTTGCTTTTACGATCGAATCCATCACCTGTGTGGTAGTAATACCATAAGGCACATCGCGGATAACGATGGTCTTTTTGTCCTGTTCTTCAATATGCGCACGGCAGCGTATACGGCCACCCCTTCTCCCTTCATTATAGTTACTTACATCGATCATACCGCCGGCAGGAAAATCCGGAAACAATTCAAATTTTTTACCCCGCAGGAACTTTATGGAAGCATCGATCAGTTCGTTGAAATTATGCGGCAGGATCTTGGTTGACAGTCCCACTGCAATGCCATCAGCACCCTGTGCAAGCACCAGCGGGAACTTCATGGGCAATGTCACCGGTTCTCTTTTACGGCCATCGTAACTCAGCGCCCATTCGGTTGTTTTAGCATTAAAAGCTACTTCCAGTGCAAACTTACTCAGGCGGGCTTCAATGTAGCGGGGAGCGGCTGCATCATCACCGGTGCGAAGGTCGCCCCAGTTTCCCTGCGTATCTATCAACAGGTCCTTCTGGCCGAGGTTAACGAGCGCATCCTGTATACTCGCATCCCCATGCGGATGGTATTGCATGGTCTGCCCAATGATATTGGCCGCTTTATTTAACCGGCCATCATCCATTTCTTTCATGGCATGAAGTATCCTGCGCTGCACCGGTTTCAATCCGTCTTCAATGGCAGGAACAGCACGCTCAAGGATCACATAGGATGCGTAATCCAGGAACCAGTTTTTATATTGGCCATGTACTCCGGTATCAATACCGGTCACTTCATTTAATTTTTGCTTGGGGGTACTCATGAATCCAGTCTTTTTTGATATCTATTCCTGTCCTGCAGAAGCGGCCACGGGTGATTTTGCTTTCAACTCAAAATCGCGCATCATCTTTAGTTCGCCCTGCACATCAAAATCACCCAGCGATGCAAGGTGCTTCAAGCGCCATAACAGGTATGCATCTCCGGTAGTTTGCTTGTTCTTATGCAGGAATTGCGTAATGATCTTTGATCCTTTTTGCCAGTCGGTACCCACAAACTTTTTCAGGTCGGCATCATAAAAATCGTAATCGTACTGAACCAGTTTTTTTCCTCCCTCCAGGATTCGCACACCTTTATCTTCCTGGCAAAGTTTTTTCCACTCGTCAGGGTCTACTTCAAATTCACTCAGGGTAATGGGCCGGGCCAGTTTTTTTGCTTTGAGAAACTCTTTGGGCTGGATCTGGCTGAGCCAGTCGGGATAAAATATATGCCCCTTTTCATTAATGAAAGGCAGATTATTAAGGTATAAGATAAAAACCCGGCCCTGCAGTTCCTTCAACTGGCTCATCAGCCAGTAGTAACCGCTGACATCGTGTTTATTCTGGGCGGCCCAGATCCAGATGATCTCATCGGGGTTTTCATTCATCCTTTGCAGGAGCCCTTCTATCACAAGCGGATCGTTGACCTTTCGTTCTTCAGTAAGAATGGCAAAATCACCGCCGGCCAACACTTCCTCTTTCCACCAGTTAAATCGTTTTTCAATGCCTTCGGGTGAATAGATATCGCCAAGGGGGCCAACGGCATAATCATCCCGTATAAGCGCTACATCACCCTGCATGTTTTCGTCGAGTTCTATGGCCTGTTGCAGCACGGCAACATCAGGTTCATTAAAAACAATATGAATCATTATATATACTTTTTTGTTTGGCCGCAAAGAAATAAGAACGCAATGTATTATTCTGAAACCGCTTCTTCTTCCACCACATCCATTTCGATCTTCAGGTTTGAGACAATGAAGTCCTGTCGCTCCGGTGTATTCTTACCCATATAATATTCCAGCAGGTATTGTATATGTGTGTGCTGCTCCAGGAATACCGGTTGTTTGCGGATATCGGCGCCTATAAACTTTCCAAACTCTTCAGGCGAGATCTCTCCCAGCCCTTTGAACCTGGTGATTTCCGATTTTGCGCCCAGTTTACGGATGGCATTTTTCTTTTCCTGTTCACTATAACAGTAAATGGTTTCCTGTTTTGTGCGCACACGGAACAGCGGCGTATCCAGGATGAATACATGCCCGTCGCGGATGAGGTCGGGAAAAAATTGGAGGAAGAAAGTCATCAGCAGCAGCCGGATATGCATACCATCCACATCCGCATCAGTAGCGATGATGATGTTACCGTACCGTAATCCCTCATTGCCGTCTTCAATATTCAGGGCATGCTGCAGCAGGTTGAACTCTTCATTTTCATACACTACTTTTTTGGTGAGGCCGAAACAGTTAAGCGGCTTACCCCGGAGACTGAATACAGCCTGTGTTTCCACGTCACGCGACTTGGTGATGGATCCGCTGGCAGAATCACCTTCCGTTATGAAAATGGTACTGAGTAATTGCTTTGCGATGAATTCTTCTTTGCCTTTTGCCGGCGGTTCATCGTTGAGGTGAATCCTGCAATCGCGCAGTTTCTTATTATGCAGGTTGGCTTTCTTAGCGCGCTCGTTAGCCAGTTTTTTAATGCCCGCAAGTTCTTTTCGCTCTCTTTCACTTTGTTCGATGCGCTTCTTCAGCGCCTCTGCCACTGTGGTATTTTTGTGCAGGTAATTATCCAGTTCCTTACCCAGGAAATCTGCCATGAAATTTTTCATGCTCGGACCACCTTCGTACACAACCTGCGACCCCAGTTTGGTCTTGGTCTGTGATTCAAATACGGGCTCCTGAACCCTTACGGATATGGCAGCCACGATACTCTGGCGGATATCACTGGTGTCGTAATCTTTCTTGTAGAATTCGCGGATCGTGCGAACAAAAGCCTCACGAAAAGCGGCCACATGTGTTCCACCCTGGGTAGTGTACTGACCGTTTACAAAACTGTACAGGTCCTCCCCGTATTCGTTATTATGGGTAAAAGCAATCTCCACATCTTCCCCTTTGAGGTGAATGATGGGATAGCGGATCTCATCTTCATTGGTCTTTCGCTGCAAAAGATCCATCAGTCCGTTTTTACTAACGAACTTTTTTCCATTATAATTGATGATCAATCCCGCATTCAGGTAACAATAGTTCCAAAGCTGGTTTTCGAGGTAGTCGGGGATATAGTGAAAGTTCCTGAAAATGGCTTCATCCGGGATGAAGCTCACCAGGGTACCGTTAGCTTCAGAAGTTTTTGTTTCCTTATGCTCCCTGACCAGGACACCTTTTTCAAATTCGGCAGTTTTCTCCTTTCCTTCGCGATAGGCTGTTACTTTGAAATAGTCGCTCAACGCATTTACGGCCTTGGTACCCACACCGTTCAAACCCACACTTTTTTGGAAAACCTTACTGTCGTATTTAGCGCCGGTATTGATTTTGCTCACCACATCCACAACCTTGCCGAGGGGAATTCCCCTGCCAAAATCCCGGATGGAAACCGTTTTATCAACTATGTTAAGCTCAATATGTTTGCCATACCCCATGGTATGCTCATCTATACAATTATCCATCACTTCTTTCAGCAACACATAAATGCCATCATCTGCGCTACTGCCATCCCCGAGTTTACCGATATACATGCCCGGCCGCAGGCGGATATGCTCTCTCCAGTCGAGGCTTTTGATCGATGCTTCGTTATATTCAAAAAGGGTGGATTCTTTTTCTTTTGCCATATGGTTTTTACAGGTTTTAGCCATCTGCCGGCTATACAAAAAACAGTAAGTGTTGCTGCAAAGCTAAGTTATTTAGCAATTCAACAAGCCCGCAAATATAGGCAATGCCCCAAGTTTTAGCTAACAACGGTTATCAACGAAATGTGTATAAACTTTCCCCTCTTAGATATAAGTTCTGTAAGAACGAAAAAAAACTGTTCCCCCACAACCACTTTTTGTACTTCACCACAAAAGCATACATTGAAAAAGCCCTATCAGTTAATCGAGCTTTAGTGATCAAATAGGCAGATATTTGATAATAATTTTAGCAATTTATGCCTGGCGGGGCCTAAAAAAGGAGTAATTTGCTCAAAATCCCTAATAAAGTAATTTTAATTTTACTTTATACTAAGCTGTTTATCAATATATAATAAAAAATTTCAGTCCATAAGGATTAATTAACTAAAAGGAACTGGAGATTTTGCGTTGAATTTGTACATTGCATACAGATAACTTACTACTCCCCCAACTTACCTATGAAACCGAACATCCAATCTGACAAACTTCTCAGCCCGTTAAATTCCTGTTAGCCCATTACCATTCATTTTTTGAATGACTGTTTTATTACTTTAAAACTGGTAGACTATGTATGCATTTGAATTGTTGGAGACTGGTTGTTATTATCTGATCCAGGAAAAGGAGAACGACCCAATTTGCCTTATTAAAATCAATATGTCAACGGACCATTGTTTGTATGTTTCCTATTATGGCATGGAAGAAGAAATAAAATGGAAAAAGAAGTCTGACATCATTTTTGATATTATAGAACTTCTGAGTGACGAAGCCGTAAGGTCATGGGAATCCAGTTATAATAACAACGCTTTTAATTACGAAGAGGACGAAGAATAGTGCAAAAACCGCATATCGGGATTTCTGTATTTTAACTAAGCATTTTGCGTATTTAACAGGCAGCACACTAATTTTTAAGGGATATTTGCGTTATGTCACCGTAGACTTATGGAGCAGTTGAACCCTAAATCGGTATTTGCCGAAAATTTCATACTCAATGCGGTGGGTTTATTTACCATAATCCCGCTGGCTCCGCTTATTAACCGGATCATCCCACCCATAATTATTGGCGGTTTTAATGCCGACATGGTGCTTGCCATCTTACTGGCTTACGGCTTTGTCCGTTTTATACTCTGGATCTTTAAGCCATTGATGATTCCTGCATTTGTGATGGTTTGCCTGATCATGACATTCAATGCTTTTACCAGTTCCTATAACCTGAAGAGCATGGTGAACGATTACCGGAACCTGGTTCAGCAAAACTGGCGGAACAAAGACAAAAAACAGAAAGAACTATTCCTGGTGAAGTCATCTTTGTTTGATACCGAGGTTGAGATGGCAGTCAAAGGGATCAAGTCAAAGATCCTGGTCCGGGATTCGGTGGTAAGGAATTTTGCCGTCACGCATTCCCTTGATTATTTTGATGAATATTATCCCAAGTACGGATACTATGTACGTTTTCTTTCCTTATTCAAACACATCAACAGCGAGTTCAAATATGTTGCTGATGCGCAGCGGGATGAATATTACGCAACTGCAAGGGAAACCATTGAATCAAAAATGGGCGGTGACTGTGACGATCATACCATACTGATGATCTCTTCGATGCTTTCAGTAGGTGCAAAGTGCAGGATGGTTCTGTCAACCGACCATGTTTATCCGGAATTGCATTGCGGCGATAAAAAAAGTTTCCTCAAAATACAAACAGCCATTACAGAACTCTTTGCCGACCAGCCATTCGCGGGTTTGTATTACCGGGAAGAAAATGGCGAATACTGGATCAACCTTGATTATTCCGCACGCCACCCGGGCGGACCTTATGTTGATAATAAGGCCTATGCCGTGGTTGAGTTCTGATTAAGTCCGATAATGGATTTGAATCCTTGTTTCAATTTTATTTATGGAGATAAGATTTCAATGATGTAACTTATTTTAAAATAAATTACACTCCCATGAAAAATTTCATTTTTTCAGCAGGGGTTTTATGCTCCCTCATCAGCTTTCTTTTTCCGGTAAGAACTACTAAACTTTCAGATCAGGCGGTGATACGCCAATACCTGGAAGAGAAAAAAAAGTTCAGTATCAGTTGTACACCGGACAGAAGCACCCCGGGACTGTTGCCTGAAAACCCGGCTGATATGGTACCACTTCCCGGCTGGGGCAGTTATTCATGGAAAATCAAAACATCCTCAGACAGTGCAGGCTATTATTTCTCGCAGGGCATCAATATGTATTACAGTTTTCATATCATTGAATCATTGGCATCCTTCAGTAAGGCCGCCTGGTTTGACCCGGCTTCGCCGATGCCTTACTGGGGAATGGCGCTGGCTTATGGTCCCAATATCAATGATGTAACGTATACGGCTACCCCAAAAGCGATCGAAGCCATTCACAGATCAGATTCACTCTCATCAGGCTGTACGCCATTTGAGAAAGGACTGATAAGGGCCATGAAACTCAGGTATTCTGCTGATACGTCAAAAAAACGAAATGAACTTGATGGCGCTTATGCAAAAGCCATGAAGGAACTTTATGAAAATCACCCGGGCAATGCAGATGCAGGCGCTTTATACGCCGACGCGCTGATGCTTTTGCATCCCTGGGACCTGTATGATCAGCAGCAAAAACCCAAACCCTGGACCCCGGAACTGGTGACTGTTCTGGAGAGGACACTCAAACTAAATCCACAGCATCCCGCCGCCAATCATTATTATATCCATGCGGTAGAGGCATCTTTAAATCCGGGTCGTGCACTTTCCAGCGCAGATAAATTAGGTACGCTTTTGCCGGCCGTATCCCATATGGTGCACATGCCTTCGCATATTTACATCAGAACAGGGATGTACGAAAAAGGGAAGCAGGTTAACCAAAAAGCTATAGAGGGATACCGCCAGTACAATACACTCTTCCCTGCTGTGGAAAATGGGGCATTCCTTTACGTTTTTCATAACCAGCATATGCAGGCCACCTGTGCCATTATGAACGGAGATTTCGAAGATGCTGTAAGTTCCTCCAGGATGCTTAGAGAACAGATCCCGGCTGATTATTTGGGCTCAGCGCCGCCGGAAGCGGAATTCCTTCAGTACATGTATATGACAGAGCTTTTCAGTTATGTACGATATGGTAAATGGGAGAAGATCCTCCAACACGCGCCGGTTCCCGACAGCCATAGTTATGCAAATATCCTGCTTGAATTTGGCAAAGGGATTTCGTACGCTCGCTTAAAACAGTTTGATGAAGCCAGGCTTTCTTTGCAGAAAATGGAACAAATCTTAAGCGCCGATAAAAAACTGAAAATAAGAATGGGCGCTTTCAATACAGCTTTTGCAGGCGGAGAAATTGCGGTTGCGATGGTAAAAGGGATCATTGCTGAAGAAGAAAATAAACCAGATAAAGCCATTGAATGGCTGTCTGCAGCAGTAAAACTGGAAGATCAGATGATTTACGACGAACCCAAAGACTGGATCCTGCCGCCGAGGCATTATTTAGCGTCTGTGCTCATTAAAAAAGGACGATTTTCTGAGGCAGCCACTTTGCTGAGAAAGGACCTGATATTTAACCCGGAAAATGGATGGGCCCTGACCGGACTCTGGGTGGCCTTGCAGAAACAGGGGAAAAATAATGAGGCAGCCACAGTTAAAAAATCACTGGATGCTTTAGGAGAAGGCAAAGTTTTTCCAAAAACAGGCCCTGTTTTTTAAAAAAGTAAGGATCATTGAAAATAATTTTCGATATTTGACACGAAATTAACATTGTATGGATAAGAGAATATCAACCCTGATTTTCATTTTTGTGATTTATTTCATCATAGCCGTTTCCATGCTGTTTTTCGTGCCTGCTCAAAAATTCCTGACAGGTTTGTTTTTCAGCTTTACCGGCATACTGCTTTTCTTTACGTTTTTCTCTCTTTGGTTATTACACCGCGAAGACTAAACGAACCAAAACTAACTGCAATAAAAAACCCTTTCGCAATGAAAGGGTTTTTTTATTAATTAACTGAGAAGCAAAGATGTACGCTAAGAAACATCAAAGGACCAGTTTCCAGCCATCGCGATACTCACGTTTCACGAACTGATTAGCTTCATCAAAGTTTGTGATCTTCATATTTTTTGCATCCCACAGCAATTTCTTGCGGCCCAGGTATTTATCATCCCATCCTTTAAGTTTGGGGTTTTTGATCATATAACTCCTGAGGGCCAGGTTACCTATAAGGATGCTTTCGGTAAACGGACCGGCAAATTCAAACGGGGAACTGGTTTTTCCTTTACCATAGCCTTCCATACAGGCGTTCACCCATTGCACATAGTGCCCTTCCGGAACACGGGCCAGGGTTTCCTTTGGAAGACTGGCAGTTTCCATCAGTTTGGTAGGCAACAGGCGCGGATTGGCACCATAGCAATCGGCCAGCAGTTTACCCTTGTTTCCTTCAAACAAAACACCACCATCCCAGTTGCCAAATGCTTCTCCGGGAAGCAGTTCATCCGGACGCTGGGGCAATAAACCTCCATCGTACCAGGATACTTTGATGTTTCCTTTATTATCTTTTCTTGGATAGGTCAGGTGTATTATTGATGAGGGCGGACAACTGTCGAGGTTGGGCGTATCGTTCCACATTTCACGCCAGATGGTGGCCACACTGCATTCCACATCGGTAGGAAAATCAATAGGCAGGCAACGGAAAACAGGGTCCATAATATGGCAGGCCATATCACCCAGGGAGCCGGTGCCAAAGGCCCACCATCCGCGCCAGTTAAAAGGCAGGTAAGCGGGATTATAATCGATCATCTTAGCCGGTCCGATCCACAGATCCCAATCGAGTTCTTTAGGGGTTTCAAACTTACCGGTAGGTGTAGGTAAACCCTGTGGCCACACCGGCCTGTTTGTCCAGCATTGTACAGAATGAACATCGCCGATCAATCCACTGCCGATAAGTTCCTGCGTGCGTCTTACACCGTCGCCGGAACCACCCTGGTTTCCCATCTGGGTTACCACTTTATATTTCTTAGCCGCTTCGGTTAAGATGCGGGCTTCGTAAATATCATGGGTCATGGGTTTTTGCAGATAGACATGTTTGCCCAGTTGCATAGCAGCCAATGCGGCAACCGCGTGGGTATTATCCGGTGTTGAAACCGAAACAGCATCGATATTGCCTTTTTCCTTTTCCAGCATTTCGCGGAAATCCTTATACAGTTTTGCCTTAGGGAAACGCTTCACGGACCCTTTTGCCTGGCGCTCGTCCACATCGGCAAAGCAAACAATATTGGCTTTGGGGCTTTTGGCAAATTCAGAAAGATCGCTCTCCCCTTTTCCGCCGGCACCGATACCGGCAATGTTAAGTTTATCGCTTGGTGCCAGGTAACCTTTACCCAATACATGGCGGGGCACAATGGTAAAAGCCGCCAGGCTTAAAGATGCATCCCTGATAAACTGACGACGTTGATAATGCTGTTTGTTTTTTTGTTTTGACATGGCCTTACGTTGATGGTTAAGCGCTGTATTGTACAGCATATTGATCAATCGAATTTTACGCTTTCCTTAAGTTCTTTTTCTGAGTACGACAACTTGTACTGCGCCAGTACGTCGGCTGGCACACCATCCCACTGGTTGGGACTGTTACCCATATAGCCAATATCCTTAACGCCTATTTGAGAAGTATAAAAACCGGTGGCGGTTAGGTTTCTCATCAGGTTAAAAAAAGAAACACCCTGTGCCATTTCGGGTTTGGCTTTTTTGGGGTAAGCGATCTCATCCACCAGCGCCAGTTGTTGTTCCGAACTGCAATCTTTGAATGCTTTTTCATGGCGCTTATAACTCTGCAGGTCGAGCCAGCGAAGTCCCCCCCGCATTGGGGTCTGGTGATCCGGCATATCCTTTACGATGAACTCAATGAATTCGGGCACGCCCGCATCGGAAGCGCTGCCGCTTACTTCATCTTTGGGTATGATGATGTCTCCAAGAACAGAGATGGTAGCCAGTTCGTGCGGCGTAAAGAAAGTAGTGGAGGTTACTTTTTTATAATGTTCCAGTTCCTCCGGCTGCCGGTCAAGCGTAAACGAAGTACCTGCTTCCTTAACCGCGGTCTTTGCGGCCTCTGCTTCATCCTTCGACTTACAGGCATCAAGCAATACGCCCGCTGAAAGGGTTCCGATGGCAAGTGCCTTGAGCGAATTTCTTCTGTCCATAGAATCAATTAACGAATTAGCGAATTAA
>Ga0209254_10002467_pt1 | contig 16789 bp, 16 predicted proteins | sample FrelakmetDIP11DI_FD_187148 | JGI IMG/M metagenome (GOLD analysis project Ga0209254, IMG submission 187148) | Freshwater lake sediment microbial communities from the University of Notre Dame, USA, for methane emissions studies - DIP11 DI (SPAdes)... | ecosystem: Environmental > Aquatic >... | reverse complement strand
CCCTTGCCGATGACGCGCGTCGTGCCGCGAATGGTCTTGTAGATGAGGCCGGTCAGGCCGCGCGTCGATTCCGCCCGCGACGCACCGAGCGGTGGGTGCACGAGCTGGATGGTATGGTGCATCTTCTCCACGAGCGTGGTGATGCCGAGCGTGGCGTCGAAAGCGAGACGTGCGGCACCCCGCAGGTCCGAGACAGTTGTCCGGTTGATCTTGCTCATGGCGTGTCCTGGTTCAGTCGGTAAGAGCGTGGATGACCGCGACTGGATCGTTGCGAATTGCGCGCAGCAAGGCACGGGCCGGCCCCGTCGGTTCGCGCCGCCCCTGTTCCCAGTTGCGCAGCGTCGACACTTCGATCGAAAGAAGTTCTGCGAACTTCGACTGGCTCAGGCCAGTCGCGGCGCGGATGGCGCGCACGTCGATTTCGGTTTCGCTGCGGGGGCGGGGCCGCCCGTCGACAGCGCGGGCCAGCCGGGTCAGCCGGCGCACGCGCTGCTGACGCAGTTCGCGCGCCGATTCCAGCATCTTGATGAAGACATCGTGGCTCATCGCCGCAGGAAGGTACGTCAGTGACGCAGGTACGTCAATGGCGTACTGTGCGCAGACGCGGCATTTACGCCACGCCATGATGATGAATGGCCGGCGCTCAAGCCGCCGAACTTCCCCGTTCGTACCAGTCCTTGCTGGAATTCACGATTTTCACGACCAGCAGCATCACCGGCACTTCGATCAGCACGCCGACGACGGTGGCCAGCGCGGCACCCGACTCGAAGCCGAACAGGCTGATGGCGGCCGCAACCGCGAGCTCGAAGAAATTCGATGCACCGATCAGGGCCGAAGGACAGGCGATGGCGTGCTGTTCGCCGAGCGCCCGGTTCAACACGTAAGCGAGCGACGAGTTGAAGAACACCTGGATCAGGATCGGCACCGCGAGCAGGGCGATCACCAGGGGCTGTTGCAGGATCGCCTTGCCCTGGAAGGCAAACAGCAGGACCAGTGTCACGAGCAATGCCATCACGGACCACGGGCCGATCTTCGCCATGGCGGCGTCGAACGTCGCCTGCCCCCGGCGCAGCAGCGAACGTCGCCAGAGCTGTGCCAGTATCACCGGAATGACGATGTAGAGGACCACGGAGGTGATCAGCGTGGCCCACGGCACGGTGATGGCGGCGATACCGAGCAGCAGTCCGACGATCGGAGCGAAGGCGACCACCATGATCGAATCGTTGAGCGCGACCTGCGTCAGCGTGAACATGGGATCGCCGTTTGTCAGTCGGCTCCACACGAATACCATCGCCGTGCAGGGGGCGGCGGCCAGCAGGATGAGCCCGGCGATGTAACTGTCGATCTGGTCTGGCGGCAACCAGGGCGCAAACAGGTGGCGGACGAAGATCCATGCCAGCAACGCCATGGAGAACGGCTTGACGAGCCAGTTGACGAACAGCGTCACGCCGATGCCGCGGACATGCTGCCGCACTTCGCTGAGCGCGCCGAAGTCCACCTTGACCAGCATCGGAATGATCATCACCCAGATCAGCACGCCTACGGCTAAGTTGACCTTGGCCAGCTCCATCCGCCCGATCGCCTGGAAGAGGCCGGGGAAGTAGTGACCCGCGGCCGTGCCGACGACGATGCAGGCGAAGACCCAGAGCGTCAGGTACCGCTCGAAGGCATTCATCGGCGCGTTCGTCTGCTGACGTTTCAGGGACTGGACGCCGCTTTCTGCAGGCATGTTCGACACCTCAGCGGGCTTGTTCGCCGATTCGATCCAGTTCCGACTTCAGGCGCGCACGATCCTGCTGCAGGTCGTGCAGCGGCAGCGCGATGAAGGCCTCGATGCGCCGGCGCAGCGTCTGGTAGACCGCCATGAACGCTGCATCGATGGCTGCGTCGGTGCCCGTGGCGTGAGCCGGGTCTTCGACGCCCCAATGCGTGCGCAACACCGGACCCAGGTACGCCGGGCAGCTTTCGCCTGCCGCACTCGCGCACACCGTAACGACGATGTCAGGAGTCACCGACAGTTCGTTCCACGACTTGCTGTGGCAGCCGTCGGTAGCAATGCCTTCGCGTTCGAGCAAGGCGAGCGAGCGAGGGTGCACCTTGCCCGTGGGCTGGCTGCCGGCGCTCAGCGCGTGCCAACCCTCCGGGGCGAGGTGATTGAAGGTCGCCTCGCCCAGGATCGACCGGCAGGAGTTGCCGGTGCACAGGAAAAGTACGTTCATCTTGCTCTAGACCGTGCAGCAGCGAAGGTCACGGACGGAGACATGGACATGCAAGCGTTTCATGCGGGTTTCCTCTTGCGACGGGTGGCGACAGGGGCTGCGCATTCCGGTGCGCAAGTGGCGGCGAGGCTGCAGCAGTTGTCGGTCAGGTAACCCACCAGCGCGCGCATGCGCTCGAAGTTTGGACTGTAATAGATGAACCGGCCGTCCTTGCGAGCCGCTACGAGGCCCGCCACGGCCAGTTCCCTGAGATGGAAGGAGAGCGTGGGCCCGGGGATTGCGAGCTGCTCGCTGATCTCGCCGGCCGAGTAGCCGTCCGGTCCGCGCTGCACCAGCAGGCGGAAGACCGCGAGCCGGGACTCCTGGGCGAGGGCCGCGAGCGCGGTGACGGCGTCTTTTTCGTTCATATTTCCAAAGATATCGAAATACAGACGACCAGATCAAGTCCGGTTGAGCCGCAGTTGCATGGGCACGAACAGCACCCCGTTTGCCGCGATCGGCTCGCCGGCCGGCACGAATCCGAAACGCTGATACACGGGCACACCGTACAGGCTCGAATTCACCGTGAATTCGCCGGTATTGCCGGCGGCCAGCGCGTTGGCCTGCACAGTCGACCAGAGTCGTCGACCCAGGCCGCGACGCTGATACGGTGACGCGACCACGAGGTGGTACAGATGCTTCCGATCGCGCAATGCAGCCGCGCCTGCAAGGTGACCCGAGGACTCCGCCACCCAGTAATCGTACCGGGGTGAGCCGATGTAACCCGCGATCGCTTCCGCGCTGATGGTCTCGAAAAACCTTTCGGCACCGGCCCCGTCAGGTTGCGCAGTGAAATACGGGCTCAGTGTCCGGAACAGCGTGCAGACGCGGGTCGCATCGTCCACGGTAGCCCTGCGAATCAGAATGTCCGGCGGCATGCAACGAGCGTCGCTCACGTGCCAATCGTGCGCAAGTTCCAACGTTTGCCGCCCGGGTGGCTATGTAAGACACTACGCCGCGATTGAAGGAGTACCGATGTCCCGGTTGGCGCGCATTGCCGCGGCGATGCTGTTGTTGTTTTCCTGCGCCGCCTCCTCCGCCGAGGAACCGGTTCGCGTCTTCGCGGCCGCCAGCCTGACCAACGTCCTGACCGAGATCGCGGCGCAATGGGAGAAACGCGGCCACCCTGCGCCACGGCTGGCATTCGGCGGCACAGCGACCATGGCGAGGCAACTCGCGGCCGGAGCGCCGGCGGATATTTTTGCCGCGGCCGATGGTCGCTGGATGGACGAGCTCGCGAAGCAAGGGCGGCTCGAGCCGGGAACGCGGATCGACCTGCTCGGCAACGAACTGGTCCTGATCGCACCCAAGGGTCGCAAGTTCCAGCTCGAGCTGCGTCCCGGCTTTCCTTTCGCTCGCGCATTCCCGGGCAAGCTGTGCCTCGGCGAGCCCGACGTCGTGCCAGCGGGGACCTATGCGAAACAGGCGCTCGAATCACTGCAATGGTGGGACTCGCTGCAAGGCCGGATCGTCGGCACGGAGGACGTCCGTTCCGCACTTACGTTCGTCGAACGTGGCGAATGTGCCGCGGGCATCGTCTACGCGACGGATGCAGCCATCAGTGACGAGGTCGTGGTGATTGCACGCTTTTCTCCGCAGAGCCATGCTTCCATCGTATACCCGGTCGCGTTGCTCAAGAATGCAACGCCGCAAGCGCACGACTTCCTTTCGTACCTCCGTAGCGAAGCGGCCGCAGCCACCTTTCGTCGTCACGGTTTCATTCCGTTGAGCGCGAGTCACTGACCGCGATGCTTTCACCTGCTGAATGGGACGCTCTGCGGTTGTCGGCCCGCGTGGCGCTGTGGGCCACGCTGCTGTGCCTGCCCTTGGGCATCATGGTCGGCTGGCTGCTCGCCCGCCGCGAGTTCCGCGGCAAGTTCATGGTCGAAGCGCTGGTGCAGTTGCCCATGGTGTTGCCGCCGGTCGTTCCCGGCTATGCGCTGCTGCTCCTGCTCGGCACGCAAGGGCCGATCGGTCGCTGGTTGTACGAGTCGTTCGGCATCACGCTGGCCTTCACCTGGAAGGGGGCGGTCATCGCGTCCGCAGTCATGGCTTTCCCGCTGCTGGTGCAGCCCGTGCGCGTTGCATTTCGGCTGATCGACTCGCGGCTCGAACAGGCGGCGACGACACTCGGCGCGACGCCGTGGAACGCTTTTCTCACCGTCGCGTTGCCCCTCGCGCTGCCGGGCGTGCTCGCGGGTTCCGTGCTGTGCTTCTCGCGCAGTCTTGGTGAGTTCGGTGCGACGATGGCTTTCGTCGGCAACATCCCGGGCGAAACACGGACGCTGCCACTCGCCATCTACAGTTTCATGAACGTGCCGGACGGCGAGGGTGCCGCCATGCGGCTGGCAGGACTCTCCATCGCGCTCGCCCTGTTCGCGCTGGCCGCGAGCCACTGGCTGACACGCCGCGCCGAGCGGCAACTCGGTTACCTCGACCATCGCGTGCCGCGTGCTTGAGTTCAACCTGGAGTTCGAGCGGGGCGGCTTCCTGTTGCGGGCGGCGGCTCGCATCGAGGCGGGCGCGACCGGGATCTGCGGGCCTTCGGGCTGCGGCAAAAGCACGTTGCTGGGGTTGCTCGCCGGACTATTGCCGCCGCGCGCGGGAATGCTGTCGTTTCGCGACCAGACGCTCGTCGACGTTGCCGCAAAGAAATTCGTGCCGGCCTGGCAGCGGCACTTCGCGCTCGTGTTCCAGGATGGGCAGCTGTTTCCCCACCTCACCGTGCAGGACAACCTGCTGTACGGGTACCGTCGTCGCGCGGCGGGTGACCGGCGCTTCGAACTGCGGCAAGTGCTCGACTTGCTGGAGATCGGTCCGCTCGTGGCGCGGCGTCCCGCGCAGCTTTCGGGCGGCGAGCGACAGCGAATTGCACTCGGTCGCGCGTTGCTCTATTCGCCGCAACTGCTGCTGCTGGACGAGCCGCTGGCTTCCCTTGACGAGCGCCTGAAGCAGCAGATCCTGCCGTTCCTGCGGCGCGTCAAGGACGAGACCCACCTGCCGATGCTGTACGTGTCGCACGCGCGCGCCGAGGTCGAATACCTGGCCGATCGCACGCTGTGGATGGAAGCCGGGCGGTTGCTGACCTAAGCGCTGACGCGCCGCTTTCACACTTCCGGATCCCGCCGGACGCGAGTCCGGCGGAACCGTTGCAGTCCGTGTTACTCGGCCAGCATGTCGCCCGAGCCGCCGAACTCCTTCGGGAAGTCCTTGAACTTCGGCAGGCCGTCTTTCACGGCCATGACCTTCTCGCCGTAGTGCACGTGCAGCGTGGGCTGGTAGCTGAGGCCAGCCACCGAACCCGCCGGCACGTCGACCATGCCCATGCCCGGATGTCCGACGAGCACCGCGGCGCCACAACTCTTGCAGAACTGACGGTGGCTGTTCTCCGTCTTCTTATAGAGGCCGAGGTTGTCGGCGCCTTTCGTGACCTTCACGCTCGTCGCGGGCCAAAGCGCGGCCGCGTGGATGGGCGCGCTCAACCAGCCGCGGCACGAGCTGCAGTGACAGAAAGCCTGCACGGCCGGGTCACCCGTGATCTCGAGCTGGACCGCGCCACACATGCATCCCGCTTTGTAAGTCGACATTGGTTTTCCTTGCCCAGTGAAATGCGACCGGGGGTCGCGACGGGGAAGAATAGTCCGCCTTGGAGGTTTCATGCACGTGGCGCTGCAACAAGAGCCCGCCATGTGGAGGGCTTCGGCAGCTGCGTAAATCCGGCGGAGAACGGGCTCAGGGAACCTCGACCAAAAGGCTGCAGCAGGTCACGCCGGATTCGGCTTTTGCCAGTTCAACCTGCGGCACGGTCACGACCGTCAGTCCTGCGGCTTCGAGTCGTGCGCGGGTGCGGGCATGCTGCAGCGGATGGATCACCGCACCACCCAGCGCCAGGGCGTTCGCGGCATGCGGTTCGGCGGGATCGACCGTCAGCGCCCGGTAGCCGAAGAAGGCGTCTGTGTCGACCCAGGCCGGATTCAGCAGCATCAGGTCGTCTGCGATGCGCGTCACCGCTGACTTCAGGTGCAGGCAGCCTGTGAAAGCCAACGGGATCACTTCGTAGCCATACGGCGCGAGCTGATCGGCCAATTGTTGAATCGCACTGCGGGTCGTGCGCGTCGACAGGCCGATGTAGATTTTGCGCCCAGCGACCAGCACGTCACCGCCGTCGAGGGTTGCGGGCGCACGAACGTGAATGAGGGGTCGATGCGCGACGAGCACGGCCTCGACGGACGCCGTCTCCGGCTGCCTGGAAAGCGCGCCCGGTCGCGTGATGACAGCCACGTCGTCGAGCACGACGGCCGCGTCTTCGACGAAAACGCCGTCAGGCAGCTGCGGTGTCGAGGGCAACCGCTGCACTCTGGCGCCGAGGCGTTCGAGCACGGACTCGTACACCTCGTGCTCGGCCTGTGCGCCGGCGACGTCCAGCGGTTCACGCTCAAGGTGCGTGAGTTCGCAATCGGCGAGCATCGGACTGACTTCGCGGGTGTAGGCAATCAACATCGCTTTAGTCCGGTCAGGTAAACCCATCGTCGCCCACAGTATCAAGGAAAGAGGAGCCGCAGGCGGGGTGGCGTGCCGGGCAGGCGTTCAGCGGCCGGCGTCGCGCCAGAGATCGAACCGCTCCATGACACCGTCGCGCGTTCGCACCACGCGCACGCCGGGTGTGTCACGCAGGAACTGCAACTGGTCCCGGGTGACCGGTGCCGTCAGCGGCAGCGCATCGCGTGATGGGACGGGAATCGGCGGTTCATTGATGCCGATCGAACGGAATCCGTCTGGCATCGGCTGCAGCGGCAGCGTACGGTCGTCGGCAATGATTTCGTAGTGGCTGTCGCTTTCCTGGACGGCACGCTTGTCCAGCGTCGACCAGGCGTAACCCACGAGATGTGTGGCGTGCCGGCCGGACGTGTTGACGTCCACGGCCGTCAGCGTGACGTAGTCGCGCGCGTTCACGCCCAGTTCGGGTCGGTCGTAGGCAAAGACCATGGACTCGCCGGCCACCGTGATCGTCGCGGCAGTGCGTTCGTCGAGGTATTCGCGTGGACCGGCCTGTTGCTCGCTCGCGCAACCTGCCATGAGGGTCGCAGCGAGCAATGCTCCCGTTGCCAGTGCAATCGAGACGGACCTGCCGAGCCGTGTCCCGTCGTCGCGGGAATGACCGCTAGAAGTCATACCGATAGCCAAGGCTGAAGTAGTACCGGGTCGCGTCCTCGGAGATCGTGCCCATGTCGCGCGAGCCGATCTCGGCCCCGCCTTCCAGTTCGAACGTCAGGTGCTTGCCGCGCATTTCCGCCCGCAGCGCCGGTGAATACGTCAGCGATGTCGAACGGTCGCTCTCGAGCTTGCGTTGATCCAGACGCAGGCGGGGACCGACGCGCCAGCGCTCGCCAATCGGCAACTGGGTGCCGACACCGAGCGAAAGCATCTGCGCGCTCTCGCCGGTCTGGTACTGCAGGCCCAGCGACGTGACGTCGCCGCGGCCGAACAGCCCGTAACCCAAGGCCTGCGTCGAGATCGCAGTGTCCGTACCCGACGACGGCGTCGCGGGCACTCCACCCGATTCGGGCGTCGAGCCGAGCGTCATGGTCGATGCGTCGAGCGACCACTGCCAGCGTTCGCCGAAGGGTCGCGAGACGCCCGCCGAATACATCGTCGACTCGGCCGTGCGGTCGAGCGCCAGTTGCTCGATCTGCTGGGGCGAGTACAGGCCGAACAGCTCGTCGAACCGGCGCACGGGCTGGCCAATCATGGCATTGCGCGTCGCCAGGCCCGGGCTCTTGCGGTGATCGAGGTTCAGGTTCAGCGTCCAGCGCGCGGGCAGCGCGAAGGTGCCCAGCAACAACATCGTATTGAGCGTGCTGTAGTGGACATCGAAGTCCGCGATCCCGACCACGGTGATGCCGGGCCGGAAGTACCGCACCTCGGTGCCGACCGCCTGCCGGTCCGTGACGCTGGAATACTGCTGGTCGACGGCATAGAACGAAAGGTCCCACGCGTTCGCGAGCGTGCCGACGTCGGCCGAGACACCGACGAACTTGCGCTCGCTGTCCGGCCCTTCGCGTGTCGAATCCACCGGAAAACCGAAGAAGCCATTGACGCGCAACTGGGGCCACAGTTGGTACCCTGCCTGCATCCCATCAAACGTTCCCATCAAGCCGCCCGAGCCGCCCGCCTGCCGGCCGAGCCGGGCGTACCAGCCGGCAACGCGGTCGGCGAACTCGGCAAACAACAACGACACGCGGGACTGACTTCCCGGTCCGTCGGCCAGCATGTCGTAGCCGTAACCTGCGCTCGCGCGGGTCGTGAAGTCGAAACGCTCGCCATGGCGGCGTGCGACGAGACTCACGTCGGTAAGCAAGGCGTTCTGGGTCGTCAAGTCGCTGCTGGCGAGGCCGCTCTCGATGCTGCTCTGGTCCCGGCGATAGATCTGCGAAAAGCCGCCGTAGACCCGCCATGGGGATTCGTCCCCGTCGCTGCCCGTAGCTCCATCGCGACCAGGACGGGTGGCCCATGCGAGTGCTTGTAGCCGCTTGCGAACGCGTGCGGAGCCGTCGCCAGTCGGATAGCGCTGCAGGTAGTCCTCGTACTCGGCCTTGGCGTGAGCGACCTGGCCGCTGCGTTCGCGCGCGAGCGCGAGCATTTCCTGGGCATCGGCCCGCTGCGGAAACTCGGGTTGCTGCGTGAGCTGTGTCAGCAGCGGGATCGCCGTGGCGTAGTTCTTGCGGCGGAAGGCGTCCTTGGCCTGCGCCAGCGCCTTCTTGATCTCTTCCGGCGTCATCGAGGCGTTGACCTGCGGAGCCGTCGACCGCACGGTCGCCACGCCCGACGGCGTGCCGATCTCGTTCAGCGTGTCGTCATCCGAGATCGCCACCCACGCCTTGGGGAACTCGCCGCGCGAATTGGCGAGCGCCTGCTTGGCGGCCGCCTCGGTGACGAAAGGCCCGGCGCGCAGGCGGTACCAGCGTTGCTCGTCGACTACCGTCTCGGAAACGTAGGTTCGTGTGCCCACGATCTTTGCGGCCGCCGCCAGTGCATCGGGTGGAAAGGGCGTGGTCGACGAGGCCAGGTTCACGGCGTAGGTCGAGACGCCCTGAGGCAGTTCCTTCACCGTCACCTGCGGCGTTTCCGCGCGCAACAACCTGACCCGCAACTGGCGCCCGTTCATCGAGGGCGTCAGTACGAACGTTTCGGCTCTCGACCAGCCGATCAGGACCTGGACATCCGAGCCAAACGGCCGCACCAAGTCGATCGAGCGCACGTAACCCGCTGCGCCGGCCAGCAGTGGCTGCGGTTCCGAGGCGGTGGTCCGGCCACAATCCGGGCCCGCCGAGAAACGGACCTGCACTGCTTCGCCGTCGGTCGCCGGTGTGTGCGACAGGTAACGCAGCGAACAGCTGAAAAGCAGCGTCACGGACACATAGCCACGCTGCTCGCTCGCCACGACGTCCTCGATGATGCGGCCCTGTGCCCAAAGCGGTGTGGCCGCCAGGTTGCACAGGACGGCGCTCGCGGCGAGCAGAAGTCGAAGCCCGGGGCGCATCAGTTGAACTCAGTGTTCGTCACGCGATGCTGCGGACCGGCGCGGCTATTCTGGATCTTCGTGAGCGTGGAGTCCGTATACACGTGGCACGCGCCCGAACAGTTGCGCAATTCGCTGACGGTGTACTTCGTGTTGCCGTACTTGGTGTGTGGATCGGGCTTGAACTTGCTGGAGTGGCAACCGGCGCAGTCGGGTTTGTAAGCCGGTGTGCGCCAGGTAGCGGCGTCCGTGTTGGTGGTGTGGCAGCTCTTGCAGGTGAGCGCCACACGGTGATCACCCGGGTAACCGCCACCCACTCGGTGCTTGAACGTGTTCGGCGACCAGGCCGTCGTGGTGTGGCACTGATTGCAGTCGAAGTTGTTGACCGGGAAAGTCATGTGACCGGTCGACGGACCCGTCGCACTGGTGCCGTTGTGGCAGCCCTTGCAGTTCGTGATGTTGGTGTGGTTCACCTTCGCCGGTTTCCATGCCAGCGTCGAGTGGCAGCTGCTGCATTCGGACGTCGTCGGCACGTGCGAGGTCGGCTTGCCGGCGGCCTTCACGCCGTCGTGACAGCTGGAGCACGAGCCGGTCACGTGCGCGTGATCGACCCGGTTCGTCGGTTTCCACGCTGTCGACTTGTGGCAACTGTCGCACGCGTTGTCGCTGGCGATGTGGCCCGTGTTCTTGCCCAGGGCCAGCGTGCCGTTGTGGCACGAGAAGCACGTGCCGATCACCTGCGTGTGGTCCACCTTCGCCGCCGGCTTCCAGCCTGTGGGTGTGTGGCAGGACTCGCAGGTATTGCTCGTCGGCAGGTGATTGGCGTTCTTGCCCGTCGCCTTGACGCCGTTGTGGCAGCTGAAGCAATTGCCGGTGACGCCGTCGTGGCTGAACCCGGTGGCTGGCTTCCAGGCCGTCGTGCTGTGGCACATGCTGCATTCGGACGTCGTGGCGACGTGCGTCGCCGGCTTGCCCGTCGCCTTGACGTTGTTGTGACAACTCGAGCACGAACCCTGCACCTGCGTGTGATCGACGCGGGTCGCGGGTTTCCAGGTTGTCACGGAGTGGCAGGCTTCGCAGGTCGACGACGTGAACAGGTGCGCGGCGTTCTTGCCCGGCGCCTTGATCCCGTCATGGCAGCTGGCACAACCGTTGGTGATGCCGGCGTGTGTGAACGTAGTCGGTTTCCACGCGACCGTGGCGTGGCAAGTACTGCACTCGCCGCTGGTCGGAATGTGGTTCACGCCCTTGCCGGTTGCCTTGGTGCCGTCGTGGCAAGCGGCACAGGTTCCCGTCACCTGCGTGTGGTCGACGCGGGTTGCCGGCTTCCACGTCGCCACGGCATGGCAGGACTCGCACGTGTTGCTGCTGGCGATGTGCGCCGTCGGCTTGCCTTGCGCCTTGACGCCGTCGTGGCAGCTGGCACAGTTGTTCGTGATGCCGGTGTGGTCGAAGCGCGCCGGCCTCCAGGCCAGCGGCGAATGGCAGTTGTCGCAGGCGTTGTCGCTCGGAATGTGGGCGGGCGGTTTGCCGGTGGCCTTGGTGCCATCGTGGCAGGAGAAGCACGCGCCGATGACCTGCGCGTGATCCACGCGGGTGACGGGCTTCCACGCGAGCGTGCCGTGGCAGGCGGAGCAGGTCGTGCTGGACGCTATGTGATCCGCGTTCTTGCCGGTGGCCGCCGTGCCGTTGTGGCACGAGGCGCAGCTGCCGCTTACCTGGGTGTGGTCGACCTGCGTGACCGGACGCCACGAGAACGTCGCGTGGCACGCGCCACAGGACGGGCTCGAGAGGATGTGGGTCGCGCTCTTGCCCGTGGCCCGAGTGCCGTCATGGCAGCCCGCGCAGGCTTCGGTCAGCCCGGTATGTGAGAAGTTGGCGGGTTTCCACTGGACCGTCGTGTGGCAACTGTCGCAGGCATTATCGGACAGGATGTGCGCGGCGTTCTTGCCCGTCGCAACGGTACCGTCGTGACAGGAGACGCAGCTGCCGAGCACCTGGGCATGATCGACCCGTGACGCGGGCTGCCAGGCTGCGATGACGTGACACGACTCGCACGTCGTCGACGTCTTGATGTGGGTCTGACTCTTGCCGGTGGCGCGGGCGCCGTCGTGACACGAGACGCAATTCGTGGCGATCCCGGTGTGGTCGAACTTGGCGGGAGTCCAGGCGCTCGTCGCGTGGCAGCTGTCGCATTCCGCCGCAGTCGGAATGTGATTGGCCGGCTGTCCCTTGGCCGCGAGTCCGTTGTGGCAGGTCGAGCAGCTGCCCAGCACGTTGGCGTGGTCCACCCGCGTCGTCGGCTGCCATGCCATCGTCGAATGACAGGCTGCGCAGGTGGTCGTCGCCTTGATGTGACGGGGGCCGATGCCGGTGGCCCGCGCCCCGTCGTGGCAGCTGACGCAGCCGTCGACGATGCCGTCATGGGCAAAGCTGGCCGGCTTCCACGCCACTGTCACGTGGCAGGTATCGCAGGCGGCCGTCGTCGGTACGTGCAACGCATGTTTGCCCGTCGCAGAATTGCCGTCATGGCATGACGCGCAGGTGCCGCTGACCTGCGTGTGGTCCATGCGCATGATCGGGGCCCAGCCCCCGATCGAATGACAGGAATCGCAGGTGTTGGTCGTCTGGAAGTGCGTTGTGGACTTGCCGGTTGCCTTGACGCCGTCGTGGCAGGAGACGCAATTGCCGGTGATGCCGGAATGGTCGTACTTCGCGGGGCTCCAGGCGGTGCTGCTGTGGCAACTCGAGCAATCCTGGCTGGTCACGACGTGGCCCGCCGGCTTGCCCAGCGCCTGCACTCCGTTATGGCAGGTCGCGCAATCGCCGCGGGCTTCCAGGTGATCGAATCGACTTGAGGGTATCCAGGCCGAAGTCGTGTGGCACGCGCCGCACACGTCCGTGGAGGCGACGTGAGTCGACGGCTTGGGCGTCGCGCTGATACGCGACCCCTGTGCATGGCACGCGGCGCACACCCTCGGGGTGCCGGCGAACACGGCGTCCACGTGGCAGCTCTCGCAGGCCTGCAGGCGGTGCGCGCCAGTGAGTTCGAACCCCGTCGTCAGGTGGTCGAAGTTGCGCCCGGTCACCTGGGCTGACGCGGTGCCCCCGGCCAGGAGCAGCAGCAAGGGCAACAGCGCGCGGCGAAACCATTGGGATCTCATGGGATTCTCCTACTGCAGCCGCGCGGCTTTGAAGGTCGTGGTCACGTGGCAGCGCTGGCATTGGCGGCCGAATTGACCGAGGTGCACGTCGTCTTCGGCATGGCATGCCCCGCAGTCCTGCGACAGCTTCGCCACGTCCGGAGGCCGCTTGTGACAGCCTTCGCAGGCCACCTTGGAGTGCGCGCCGGTCAGCGCGAATTTCGTGGCCTTGCCGTGATCGAACTGCCACAGGTTCCAGCCGTTCACCGAATGGCAGGCCTCGCAGTCCCGACCGAGCGAGCCCTTGTGACGATCGTCCGTCGCATGGCAGTCGACACACGCCTGCCGTGCTTCCTTGAACGACGTGGAGCGATGACAGGCAAAGCACGGAACGGCGACGTGGAGGCCCACGAGCGGGAACGACGAGAAGTCGTGATCGAACTGCAGGTGACCGCGCCAGGTCTCCACGCTGTGGCACTGCGCGCAGTCGGTGCCCAGTTTGCCCGCATGCACGTCGTCCCCACGGTGGCATCCAGCGCAGTCCGTGCCGAGCTTCTGGCTGGCGACGACCGCGGTATGGCAGACATGGCAGTTCAGCTTCTGGTGCGCTCCGAGCAGTTCGAACTTGCCATCGCGCGCGTGATCGAAGCTCGACGGGGTCCAGGCGCTTGCGGCATGGCACCTCTCGCAGGCCGCGCCGAAGCGGGTCGCGTGCGGATCGTCACTGCGGTGGCAACCTGCGCAATCCCTCGGCAACGGGTCCTTGAAATTCGACGTCTTGTGACACGTCTTGCAGTCGAGCGAGGAGTGCGCACCCGTGAGCGCGAATCCAGTCGCCTTCAGGTGGTCGTACTTCGTGCCGGTCCAGCCGGTCGTCTGGTGGCATTCGGCACAGGCGCCGCCGCGCGCACCGGCATGGACGTCGTCCGGTGCGTGGCAGGCGGCGCACTGGGTTGGGGTGTCCTTGTACCGGTTGCCCATGTGGCAGGCTGCGCAGGTCGCTTGCACATGCTTGCCGGTCAACGCGAACCTGGTCTTGGCGTGATCAAATCGCACGCGGGCCCAGCCGCCGGCCTCGTGGCAGCCGGCGCAATCGCGGCCCAGCTTGCCTTCATGCGGTTCTTCCTTCTTGTGACAATCGACGCACGCGGTCGCCGCCTCACGATGTCTGCGGCCCGCCAGGTGGCAAGCCGCGCACGCTACCGTCGCGTGCGCTCCCTGCAGCGGAAAGTCGGTTTGCGCATGCGGGAACGAAACCGTCTCGAGCTTGACGATGTCGGCCTGGCGACCCTTGTGGTCGGTGTGGCAGGCGCTGCACTGGGCGGTCTCCGCTCCGGGCAACCGGCCATGGAATCCCTTGTGCTGTGCAATGTCGGCAGCGATCGGCTCATGGCAAGTGCGGCAGAGGGCCGCCTGCCGCGAACGATCCGCTCGATCGTGGCAGCGCGAGCACTCCTGCTCGTACTTTGCGTGACCGGCGATGATTGGTCCGGGCATCAACAACGTCTCGAGGCTCGCCGCGCGGGCGTTCAACGGCGACATCGTGAGTCCCAGGATCGCGAACAGGAGTCGGCAGGCGCTGCGCCAGCGGGGCATGCGGGCGACTCCGTCCGTTCAGTAGATGTGTACCGCGACCACATGGACGGTCCCGGCAATGATGAGCATGAAGAAGAGCGGCATGTGCAGCGCGTGCCACAACGAAAAGAGCGCCTGGAAAGCGCGAAACTCGAGTACGCGCCGCGCCGCGCTGATGCGATCGTCGATGTAGCGATACGCAATCAGTCGCAGCGATTCTCGACTTGGGTCGTGACGACGATCCGCTCCCGCCGCAATGGCTTCACGGACCGCACGTCGCAGTCGGCGACGCGCCAGGATGGCCCACGATGCACCCAGCAGCGGCCGCAACAGCAGCGGAGTCGCCGCAAAGCGTCGCTCGATGACGGCCTGGTCCTCGTCAATGCGCCGCGCCAGCGCGGGCAGGAAAGACACCGACGACGTCAGCTGCAGCCGGCTCGAGAATTCCTTCAACTCGTCGAGGGTGGCCTCGCGTCCATTCAGTTCATGGTGGATGCGGCCGTAGAAATAACGGCCGAAGAGCCCGCTGCCGGAAACGATGAGCATGCAGATCAGCGCAACGTTGCTGTTGGTCGCGCCGAGGCTGAAGTTCGAATGAAACAGGATGAGCGCGGGTCCGAGGATGCCGAGCGTCATGTGCAGCCTGAACCATGCGCGCGTGGACCCGAGGTACCGTGCGCGCGGCATTCGCTTGCGGACCGGGTAAAGGAGCAGCAACAACATCAAGCTGCCCCCGACGATTCCGAGCGCATAGCCCACGCCGGACTGCGGGGACAGGTAAGCGGACGTCGGCAGCTTGATGCCGAAGGCGATCGCCGCGAGAACGGCCATGAAGTAAATGCTGGCTGGCGTGAGCAACCGGCGGCGGTTCGTCGTGCGCATTGCGGCTTTCGCAGCCGGAGCGGCGACTTGCGGCCGGGAGGTGTCGACGGTAGCGGGCGTCGCGATGCGCGGTGCATCGTCGGCGACAACACCGTCATGCCGCTCGCGGAGCAGGCGCTGTGCCGTCATCGTCAGCCCTGGCTCGCGGCAAGTCGTGTCGCTTCGGCGATGTTCGCTTCGATGATGCGAGCGTCGGACGAATTGGCCGGCACCACGGCCAGCAGGTTGCGCCACGTGCCGACGGCGTCGAGATAGCGGTGCTCCTCGTGCTCGAGGCTGGCTTTGAGCCACAATGCCTTGGGGTGCCGCGGATCGAGCGCGAGCGCCTTCGCCAACGCATCCGCGGGCGCTCCCTTCAGGCTCGATCCGGCCGAAGCCAGTGCATCTGCGTAGTCAGCCCAGGAATCCGCGTTCATGCTGCCCGCGGCCGCAGCGCGACGATAGGCCTCGGCGGCTTCCTTGAATTTTCGCTGGCGTCGCAGATCGTCCGCCTGCGCGATCAGGTCTGGCGATCCGGCACGTGACGAAGCGCCGGGCAGCGCCGCCGACGCATTTGCTGCGGGCGCGACGCGCATCTGCAAAGTCGACATCACGGCGTCGCCGAGACCGCGTTCTGTAATGCGAGGATGGCCAGCCGGCATCGGCGCCATTGCGGCAGCGGGCTCGAGCGCGTCCGCCGTGCCTTCAGTTCCGAGTGCGGTCAGTCCCTTACCGACGAACACGCCTAGTCCAAAACCTGCCAGCGCGATCAGCGCGGCACCCTTCTTGTTCATGGTCTTCTCCAAGCCGGTCACGGTCGACCAGTTGGTGCGACCATAACGAGGCACGCGGGTGAGCGACACCAACTTAAGCCATTAGTTGGTGTATTCGTGACGCAGTCGACACCGCGGGGGCGCGCGTGATGCGAGGCTCGCTCCAGACGCTATCTTTAGCCTCATTCCCAGACAGCCATCACACGTACCGGTCACCCGTCGATGTCATTGCTCGCCGTCTACCTGCTGCCGCTCGTATCGATCTGGGCCTGGTACCTGCTCCGGCGCCAACGGCACGAGAGGGCAAGCCGAGCCACACGCGAACAATCGCACGCCGCCGGTCTGATCGATCCTGCTTCCCTGCACCCCGTCATCGATCCGGTCCGCTGCATCGGGTGCGGATCGTGCGTAAAAGCCTGTCCGGAGCAACCGGAACACCATGTGCTCGGGCTGATCGACGGCAAGGCCCACCTGGTGGGTCCGACGGATTGCATCGGGCACGGCGCTTGCCGTGCCGCGTGTCCCGCGGACGCGATCACGCTCGTCTTCGGCACGGAACGCCGTGGCGTGGAGATTCCGTTGCTCAGTGCGGAGTTCGAGTCGACCGTGCCGGGGCTCTATGTCGCAGGGGAGCTCGGCGGAATGGGACTCATTCGCAAT
>Ga0209254_10002466_pt1 | contig 16790 bp, 13 predicted proteins | sample FrelakmetDIP11DI_FD_187148 | JGI IMG/M metagenome (GOLD analysis project Ga0209254, IMG submission 187148) | Freshwater lake sediment microbial communities from the University of Notre Dame, USA, for methane emissions studies - DIP11 DI (SPAdes)... | ecosystem: Environmental > Aquatic >... | reverse complement strand
TAAGTGATAGGTGATAGGTGATAAGGCCCCCGCCCGTCCGCTCCCGTTCCCGTTCCCGTTCCCGTTCCCGACGAGACGCCACAGCTCGTGTCACGGTAGCCGGATCCGAGCCCGCTTCCGCTGTCATCCCGAGCGAGCGACGAAGTCGCGAGTCGAGGGACCTCCTGAAGCCACGCGGGTCGAGGATTGCGGACGGGCACGGGCATCCGACTTCGCCTGCGGCTCCGCCGTGACAAGCGGATACGGAAACGGATACGGGAATGCGCGCGAACTCCACCCTGTGAGGCTGTGGGCCGTCACGCGCGCCTGCGCGTCGCGACCGCGGGCAGCAGCGGCCGCAGGTAGCGCCCGGTGAAGGACGCCTCGCACTCGGCCACCTCCTCGGGGGTCCCCGCCGCGACCAGCTCGCCGCCGCCCTCACCGCCCTCGGGGCCGAGGTCGACGATCCAGTCCGAGGTCTTGATCACGTCGAGGTTGTGCTCGATGACCACCACCGTGTTGCCGCGCTCCACCAGCGCCTGCAGCACCACCAGCAGCTTGCGGACGTCGTCGAAGTGCAGGCCGGTGGTCGGCTCGTCGAGCAGGTACAGGGTCTGGCCGGTGGCCCGCTTGGCGAGCTCGCGCGACAGCTTGATGCGCTGCGCCTCGCCGCCCGACAGGGTGGTCGCCGGCTGGCCGAGGTGGACGTAGCCGAGGCCCACCGCCACCAGGGTGTCGAGGATGCGCGCCACCTGGGGCACGTTGGCGAACAGCTCCCGCGCCTGGTGAACGGTGAGGTCGAGCAGCTCGGCGATCGTCAGACCCTTGTAGTGGACGTCGAGGGTCTCCCGGTTGTAGCGCAGGCCGTGGCAGACGTCGCAGGTCACGAAGACGTCGGGCAGGAAGTGCATCTCGATGCGGATCTGACCGGCGCCCTGGCAGGCCTCGCAGCGGCCACCCTTGACGTTGAAGGAGAAGCGGCCCGGGGAGTAGCCGCGCGCCCTGGCCTCGGTGGTGGCCGCGAACAGCGAGCGGATCGGGTCGAAGACCTTGGTGTAGGTCGCGGGGTTGGAGCGTGGCGTGCGCCCGATCGGCGACTGGTCGATCAAGATCACCTTGTCGAGCCGGCCGGTGCCCTCGATCGCGGCGTGCCGGCCGGGCCGCGCCAGCGTGCCGTAGAGCTCGCGGGCCACCGCCTTGTGGACGATCTCGTTGACCAGGGTCGACTTCCCGGACCCCGACACGCCGGTGACGCTGATCAGGCGACCGAGGGGGAAGGCGACGTCGATGCCCTTGAGGTTGTGCTCGGCCGCGCCGCGCACGGTGATCACGCCGTTGTCCCCACCGGTCCGGCGCGCCGGCACCGGGATCGCCTGGCGGCCGGAGAGGTAGGCGCCGGTCAGCGACTCGGGGTGGGCGGCGATCTCCTCCGGCGGACCGGCGGCCACCACGCGGCCGCCCTGGCGCCCGGCCCCGGGCCCGAGGTCGATCACCCAGTCGGCCTCGCGGATCGTCTCCTCGTCGTGCTCGACCACGACCACGGTGTTGCCGAGGTCGCGCATCCCCTTGAGAGTCTCGAGCAGGCGGCGGTTGTCGCGCTGGTGGAGCCCGATCGACGGCTCGTCGAGCACGTAGAGCACGCCCATCAGCTTGGAGCCGACCTGGGTCGCCAGCCGGATGCGCTGGCTCTCGCCGCCCGACAGCGTGCCGGCCATCCGGTCCAGCGTGAGGTAGTCGAGGCCGACCGCCACCAGGAACGCCAGGCGGTCCTCGACCTCGCGCAGCAGCTTGGCGGCGACCTCGGCGTCACGGCGGTCGAGCGCGAGGCCCTCGAACCACTCCAGCGCGCGCCGCACCGGCAGCGCCGACACCTCGGCCAGACTGCTGCCGCCGACCTTGACCGCGAGCGCCTCCCGGCGCAGGCGGGCGCCGCCACAGGCGCGGCACGGGGCGAAGGACAGGAAGCGCTCGAGCTCCCCCCGCACCTCCTCCGACGAGGTCTCGGCCAGCCGCCGCTGCAGGCGCGGCACCACGCCCTCGAACCGGTCGCGGTACCGGTAGGCGCCCTTGCGGCTCTCCCAGACCCAGTCGAGCTCGCTGTCGCTGCCGTACATGATGAGCTGGCGGACGTCGGCGGGCAGGCGCCGCCACGGCGTGTGGAAGTCGAAGCCGACGTGGTCGGCGAGCTGCTCGATCTGGCGCCGGAACCACGACCCCGGGACGTGGCCGACGGTCGCCAGGCAGCCGGCGGCGAGCGACCGCTCCGGGTCGAGAATCAGCTTCTCCGGGTCGACCTCGCGCAGCGAGCCGAGCCCCGAGCACTCCGGGCAGGCGCCCTGCGGCGAGTTGAACGAGAACAGCCGCGGCGACACCTCGGAGAGCGAGAAGCCGCACCCCGGGCAGGCGTGGCGGGCGGAGAGCACGATCTCGTCACCGCCGGCCACCGCAGCGCGCGCGATGCCGTCGCCGACCCGCAGGGCGGTCTCGAGCGAGCCGGCGAGCCGCGACCCGAGGTCCGCCCGCACCGCCAGCCGATCGACCACCACCTCGACCGTGTGCTTGCGCTTCTTGTCGAGCGCCGGCGGGTCGGCGGCGTCGACCACCTCGCCGTCGACACGGGCCCTCAGGAACCCCTCCTTGACCATCTGCTGGAAGAGCTGGCGGTGCTCACCCTTGCGCCCCTCGGCGAGTGGGGCCAGCAGCAGGAAGCGGGTCCCCGCGGGCAGCGCGAGCAGCCGGTCCACCATCTGTTCCACGGTCTGCGGGCGGATCGGGAGCCGACAGTCCGGGCAGTGCGGGACTCCGACCGCGGCCCACAGCAGGCGCAGGTAATCGTGGATCTCGGTCACCGTCCCGACCGTCGAGCGGGGGTTCTTCGAGGTCGTCCGCTGCTCGATCGAGATCGCCGGGGACAGGCCCTCGATGGTGTCGACGTCCGGCTTGTCCATCTGGTCGAGGAACTGCCGGGCGTAGGCGGACAGCGACTCGACGTAGCGCCGCTGGCCCTCGGCGAAGAGGGTGTCAAAGGCGAGCGAGGACTTGCCCGAGCCGGAGACGCCGGTGATCACCACCAACCGATTGCGGGGGATGACGACATCGATGTTGGCCAGGTTGTGCTCGCGCGCGCCACGGATCGTGATGGTGTCCCGCATCTCCTCCAGCCGTGCCCGCCGGCTCGCTGCCGGCGCCCTCTCGGGGGCAACCGCCCCGGCTGCGAGCACTATTCCCGCCGCGCGGCGGGCCGCCGCCGTCAGCCGCGGCGGTGGGCCTCCTGCTCGGCCTCGCGGTCCATCGTGCGCTTGCGCAGGGCGTCGCGCTTGTCGTGCATGAGCTTGCCCCGCACCAGCGCGATCTCGAGCCGGATCCAGTTGCCGTCGACGAACATCTGCAGCGGCACCACGGTCAGCCCCTTCTCGCGGACCTTGCCCGCCCACTTGAGGATCTGCCGCTTGTGCAGCAGGAGCCGGCGCCGGCGCAGCGGATCGTGCGCCGCATAGCCGGCGTGCGAGTAGATGCCGATGTGACAGCCGACGAGGTAGGCCTGGCCGCCTGCGAAGATGACGTGCGCCTCGGTGAGGTTGACCCGGCCGTCGCGCGCCGCCTTGACCTCGGTGCCGAGCAGCTCCAGGCCGGCCGTCTCCCGCTCCAGGATGTGGTACTCGTGGCGGGCCTTCCGGTTGGTGGCGAGAGGCCGGGTCATGACGCCACGCGGGCCAGCAGCTCGACCATCTCGGGGTCGACCTGCCCGCCTCCCGCCGATGCCAGCGTGGCGAGCGCCCGCTCCTGCGGGACCGGCGCCAGGTAGCTCGACGGCGAGGTCAGCACGTCGAAGACCTCGGCGACATGCACCAGGCGGGCGAGCTCGGGAATCTGATTGCGACCGAGGCGGTCCGGGTAGCCGGTGCCGTCCCACCGCTCGTGGTGGTGGCGGATCGCGGCAGCGACCTCGTCGAGGCCGACTCCGCGCACGATCCGCTCGCCGACGACGACGTGCCGCCGGTAGACGCGCCGATGCTCGGGCCCCGGTCGCTCCAGACGGTAGAGGCGCTCGTAGTCCAGCTCGCGCATTCCAACATCGTGGAGCAGGCCGGCGAGCGCAGCCTGCTCGGCGCGCTCGAATCCTCCACCGGCTGCGCGCACCATCTGCCAGCACAGGCGGGACACGGCGAGCGAGTGCGCGAGGAGATCCGGAAACCGGCTCTCGCCGGGCTCGAGCAGGCGGCGCGCGAGGCAGCGCCGCGCGTAGCGCAGCGAGGACAGCCGGTGCACCGCCGCCACCTCGCGCTGCAGGCGGTCCATCACTTGCGCCGGGTCCTCAGAGCCCTCGACGCCGACGACCGACAGGGCGAGCGACCACCCGGCGTCCTGCATCGCGACCTCAGAGACGATGAGCGACGGTCGCAGCGGTTCCTCGCCGGCGCGCAGCCGCCGCCACTGGGCGGTCCAGCCACCCCGCCGCGGGACCGTGGCGCCGCAACCGAGCAGCACCTTGGCCTGGTGGGCCCTGATGGCGGCCGCGTCCCCGTCGCCGGCATCGACGCTGCCGAAGACCAGGGTCGTGGCCGCGGCAGCCTCGGCCACGGTGACCGCGACCGCGTAGCAGCGGTCGCGGATCACGGCGTCGGCGGCGGCCGCGACCAGCTCGGCCATCGCCGGCTCGTCGAGCAGGTCGGCCGCCGCGCGCGTCGCCGTGGCCGGCGGCGTCGCTTCCTCCGGCTCGCCGGCGGCGGCCGGTTCGCGCTCGAGGGAGCGCACCAGGCCGAGCTCGCCGAGCAGCGCGAGGAGCACCCCCGCGATGGTCGCGGCGTGCTGCCGGTCGGACTCGTCGAAGGGCTGCTGGCCCCCCTTCTCCCGGCCCTCGACCAGGCCGATCAGACGCCCGCCATCGACCAGCGGGGCGAGCACCAGCCGCTGGACGCCGGCGGCACGCAGCCGCGCCGTGAGCAGGGGCTGCTCCTCGACGCGGTTGACGATCATCGGCAGCTCGACGCCGGCGGCGGCGGCGACCAGGGGATCGTCGGGCTCGAGGCTGGGCAGGGGCGCGTCGCCACGGCCGAAGCCGTAGCGCACGGCGACCTGGAAGCTGTCGGCCGGCGTGCGCAGGTAGAGCGCGGCCTTGGTGCAGTGGACCTCCTCGAGGAAGCGGTACAGCACCTCCTTCAGCGACCGCTCGACATGCGGCGTCCAGCCAGGGACCCGGTCGATCATCGAGTCCGCCTCCCGACTCTTCGACCGTCCACTCTAGCACTCGCTCCCAGGTGCCGGTTCCGGGATACAATGACGCGATGACGCCCGCGCTGCTCGCCGTGCTCCTCGCCGCGTCCGCGGCGACCGCGGCGCCGATCGTGGTCGACACCGCGCTCGAGCAGAACACACTGACCGTGGAGTTCCGTCTCACCGAGCCCCTGCCCGACACCGTGGAGGCGGCGCTGCCGTCCGGCGCGGCCGTCGAGGTGCGCTATCAGTTGCGCGTCCGGTCCACCCGTAAGATGTGGTGGGACAAGAAGATGTGGACCGGAGAGGCGGTTGCCACGGCGGTCTTTGATCCGGTCGTCGGACGCTTCGAGTGCGAGCTCGTGGTCGACGGCGTGATCGTCGCGAGCCACGAGGTCGAAACGGTCGACGCGGCTCGATCGTGGCTGGCCGACCCGGGCCGGGTGCGGTTCGCGATGCCCGCAGAGCTCGAGTTCCGCTCGCTGTGGGTACGGGTTCGGGCGGTGTTTTCCTCCTCCACCAAATGGCTGTTCTTCCCGGACACCGAGGGCACCGAGTGGGTGGAGGCGCCGATCGAGCTGCCGACAGGGGGGGTCGCGCCGGAGGGGCCCGGCACCACCAAAGGCTGAGCGATGGCCAACCTGGTCGAGGCCTGGCACCAGCACCGACGACAGAACCGCTCGCTGGCCGCCGGATTCGTCATCCTGCTCGTCCTCTCCGCCGGCGCCTTCTACCTGCTCCAGCGGACCCAGGCCGCATCGCCCGAGGACCTGACCAATCGCCTGCTGCTGTTCGTCCTCTGGTACCTCGACATCTCGCTCATCCTGATCCTCACCTTCATCCTGGTCCGCAACCTCACCCGCCTGATCGCCGAGCGGCGCCGCGGCGTGCTCGGCAGCCGGTTCCGCACCAAGCTCGTGCTCACCTACGTCGTGCTGACCTTCGTGCCGGCGACCTTCATCTTCCTGATCGCCACCAACATCCTGCAGCGCTCCATCGACCAGTGGTTCTCGTCGCCGGTTGAGGAGACGCTGCGCAGCGGCGCCGCGGTCACTGTTCAGGTCCGCGAGCTGATCGAGCAACGTCTGTACCGTCAGGCCCAGGTCGCGGCGCGCGCGCTCGCCGGTGACGACGCGCCGGATCTGGCCGAGCTGCGGACCACGATGGGGGTCGACCTGCTGGCGCTGTTCGACGGACCACGCCTGCTCGAGGCGGTCACCGATCCCCGCACCATCCCGACCACGCCGCCCTCCCTGCGCTGGGAGGAGCTGCCCCCGGCCGGCGTCCGCGCCAACCGCTGGCGCGGCGGGCTGCTGGTGCGCGGCTGGGCGCCAATCGGTGACTCCACGGCCGTGGTCGTGGTCGGCGACATGCTGCCGCGGGAGCTGCTGCTCGACCTTGAGAGCACCACCGCCGCCCACGCCACCTTCCAGGAAATGAAGCTGCAGCGGGGGACCGTCACCTCCACGACCATCCTCGTCTTCCTCGCGGTGACGTTGCTGCTGCTGTTCGCCACGGTCTGGGTCGGGCTGTTCCTGTCACGCCGGTTCACCGAGCCGCTGCTCGCGGTGGCCGCCGCCACCCGGCGGGTGGCCGAAGGCAACCGGCTCGAGGAGGTGGCGAGCCCGGCCAGCGATGAGGTCGCGGTGCTCGTCGACTCGTTCAACGCCATGGTCCGCAGGGTGCGGGCCACCGAGGCGGAGATCCTGGCCTCGAACCAGGAGCTCGCGACCCTGCTCGCCACGGTGCCGACCGGCGTGCTCACCGTGAGCTCCGACGGCAGCCGCTTCCGGCCGAACCCGGCGGCGGCGCGGCTGCTCGGGGAGCCCGACTGGGCGGGCACCTGGCGGCCGATCGAGCAGCTCGACCGGCGCGGCTTCGAGCCCCTGCACGACCGGCTGCGACCGGGCGAGCCGACCAACGCCCGCAGCGAGCTCGACCTCGAGATCGGCGGCTCGGTACGCCACCTGGAGATCGCGCTCAAGCCGCTTCCGGGGGGCGGCTCGGTGGTCACGCTCGATGACCTCACGGTGCTGGTTCAGGCTCAACGCCAAGCCGCGTGGAGCGAGGTCGCCCAGCGCATCGCTCACGAGATCAAGAACCCGCTGACCCCGATCCGGCTCGCCGCTGAGCGCATGCAGCGCTGGGCCGGCCGGCTCGACGGCGAGGTGCGCGACATCGTCGACTCCTCGTGCGAGGCGATCATCGCCCAGGTGACCGGGCTCAAGGAGCTGGTCGATGCGTTTCGCCTGTACGCGCAGATGCCGCGGATGTCACCCCGCCCGAGCTCGGTCAGCCAGATCGTCCGCGAGGTGGGCTCGCTCTATGACGGGCTGCGCGACGGGCTCGAGGTCCACATCGAGACGCCGCCCGCTGAGGTCCACGCGATGGTCGACCCGGCCGCCCTTCGCCAGGCGCTGGTCAACCTGCTCGACAATGCGGTGGACGCCGTGAAGGGAAGCGGCGCGATCACGATCTCGCTCGCTACCCACGGCGACAGCCTCGTCCTGGAGGTGGCGGACACCGGCATCGGGCTGCCGACTGAGGACGCCGAGACCCTGGTCCAGCCCTTCTACTCGACCAAGGGACAGAGCTCCGGCATGGGCCTCGCCATGGTGCACCGGGTCGTCACCGACCACGGCGGCACCCTCGAGCTGCAAAACCGGCAGCCCACCGGCGCCCTGGTCAGGATCACGCTGCCGGCGGCGATCGTCGACGCCGCCCGCGCCGACGGCACCGCAGAGACGGCCGGTCCCGCCAGCTGAGCCCCGCTGTCCCCGCTTCGGCTTCCGCGCCCCCGCCCGATCCCGTCCCCGTCCCCGCTCGTTCGCCCCGTCCTCGAAGACGCTTCGCGCCGGTTCTCCGGAGGCACTCCCCGAGGGTGCCACCTTTGGCGATTCCGGGTCTCCAGCACTTCTTCAGGAGGAACGTCACCCCCGGAATCGCCAAAAATGGCACGCCCGCTGGACGCGACCTTCTCGTGCCCGCCTCGACCTCGGAAGCGGGCGCGGAAGCGGGCGCGGACCCAACCCGCTGTGATGTCGCTCGTTGACCGCCTCCTGGTCACTTGTTACCATCCAGGACATGGCGTACTTGGGCAATCGTGAGCTCTCGATCGAGGCTCAGGACCGCGTCATGTCGGCCTTCCGCAAGGTCATCGCCAACCTCCAGCAGCGGCAACGCGAGGAGGCGCTGATCGGCCTCGAGTTCGTTCTCCGCATCGATCCGCTGTTCGGCCCCGCGATCGAGCTGCGGCGCCAACTGCAGGGGGGCGCGGAGGCGATCGACCTGTCGGACCTCATCGCACAGATCGAGGCGCCGACCACCGACACCATCAACGAACTCCTGATCGAGGCGGTCGAGGACTTCAACAACCGCGACTTCATCGCCGCCAAGTCCAAGGTGGAGCGCGTCCTGCTCGAGCTGCCCGGCCACCAGGAGGCGCGCCGGTTGCTCAACCAGCTCCAGGAGTCCCTCAAGGTGGAGCAGCAGGTCGGCCAGTTCCTGATCCAGGCGCGCGAGGCGCTCGCGAACGGCGACCCCCAGGAGGCGGCCAACTTCGTCCTCATGGCGCAGGCGCTCGATCCCCACCACGGCGGCATCGCCTCGACGCTGCACGAGATCTACGCCAGGAGCGGTGGGCCGCCGGCGGACGGACCACCAGCCCGGCCCGCGGGCCGCACCGGCGGACCACCCGCGGCAGGAACCTCCGCGCCCGCCAGTGGGGACCGCTCCTTCGCCACCGCCGGCAGCGCGCGTGGTGCAGCCACCACAGCCGCCGACGTGCCGTGGAGCTCCGGCGGCGATGAGCTGTTCGGCGACGGAGGAGACGCGGCCGAGTTCCCGGGGCCCGACTTCGGAGCGGAGCCGCTGACCGACGCCCTCGACGCCGATTTCGGAGAGCCCGGCATCGACCTCGGCGCACCGCCCGCCGACGACCTCTCCGACCTCTTCGAAGCGACTGCCCGCCCGGCCGCCGCCGCGCCATCCAGCGACCAGCCAGCCGTGGCACAGCTGCTCGCCCGCGGGATGGCCGCCGTCGAAGCCGGCCAGTACCTGGCCGCGATCGATGCCTGGTCGCGGATCTGGCTCGACGACCCCACGAACGAGGACGTCGGTCCGCGCGTGGCGGAGGCGAAGAAGCGCCTCCAGCAGGCGGCTCGGGAGCTCGAGCACCTGCTGTTCGAGGCCGAGGACGCGCTCATCGGCGGCGACGCCGACAAGGCACTCGACCTCGTCAACCGCGTTCTGACGAGGAACCCTGGGCACCGCGAGGCGCTCGCGCTGCACCGCCGGCTCAGCGGTGAGGCCGAGACCGCATCCGCTGCCCCGCCCGCGGCCGCGGCCGCGCCCGAGATGCCGGACCTCGAGGAGGATCTTTTCTCGGAGCCCTTCGCCGACGTCGGCGCAGCGTCGGCGGAGGCGACCTTCGAGGCACCGTTCGAGACGCCGTTCAAGGAGGGCGACGAGGTCGCGGTGACGCAGGCCCCGCGTCGCATGCTCGCAGTCTCGCCCCGCACCCTGGCGCTGGCGGCGCTGGTCGCGCTCGTGCTGGTGGTCGCCGTCGTGTTCGGGGTGCGGGCCATCCTCAACGCCCGCACGCCAACCGCCGAGAACGACGTGGATGTCCTGCGCACCGAGGCCAACAATCTGTACATGCAGGGCAAGCCGGCCGCGGCGCTCCAGCTCGTGGAGCGGTTCCGGCCGCGCAAAGAGGGGGACGAGGAGGCCGTCAGCGTCCTCCGCGCCAAGTACACGGCCGCGCTCGCGACGCCGACCCCGACGCCGGTGCCGCAGATCGCGATCGAGGCGCGGCGCCTGCTCGAGGCCGGGCTGTGGTTTCGCGCCTACGACGAGGCCAAGCTGGGGCTCGAGTCGTACCCACGCGACGGAGGGTTGCTCGAGATCGTCGAACAGGTCGAAGGCAAGGAGCCGCTGGCGACCACCCTGTCGAGCCAGCTCGCCAGCCGCAATCACCGGGGGGCCGTCGGCACCGCCCACGACCTGCTGGTCACACACGCTTCGCAGCGGGATCTGGTGGAGGCCCTCGAGCGGTCGCTGTTCAACGCCGCGCTCGCCGAGCTGCGCATCTACAACCTCACCGGCGCCCGCTCCTTCCTTGACGAGCTGACCGCCGTCGAGCCGAACGACGAGGAGGTCAACCGGGTCCTGGAGTTCATCGACAGCTACAAGGCGCGGCCGGTCGACATGCAGCTCAAGGTCTTCATCCAGAGCCTCGGCGAGCGGCAGGGCTGGTCGGCGGCGCCGCCGCCGCCCCCGACCGCCGCCCAACCGACGCCGACGCCAGCAGCAGCAGCGTGAGCCCGGATCCGCTGCCCCCCCGCTCGCCCGACGTCCCCGACGGCTGGGACCAGCTCCAGCGTCCTGCCGACGAGCCGGCCGCGACGGCAGCGTCCGGCCCGGCGCTTCATGACCCGGGCTCGGTGATCCCCGTGATCGCCGGCTCGTGGGGCGATCTGGCGGCCATCTTGGGGCTGTCCGCCACGACCCTCGTGGCACTCAAGCTCGCCGGTCACGGCGCTCCGTTCGCAGCCGCACCGTGGGCGGTCGGGGTCGCGGTGCTGTGGTGGCTGGTGGCGACCGCGGCGCTGCTGACTGTCCACCGGGCCACCCCCGGCATGGTGGCGGCCGGGATCTCGTTCGCCGGTGCCGTGCGGCCGGCACGGATTCCCTGGGTGCTGCTGGTGGCCCTGCTGCTGGCGGCCACCCTTGGCCTGCCGTCGGCCGTGGGCCCGTCAGGATGGGCACTGCGGGTCGCCGCCGGCACGCCGCTCACCGTCACCGGGCACGGCCTCCCGTGAGCCGCTGCCGGGCGCGGGCGGCTTCAGGATTTCCGGCGCTTGAAGACCATCCCGATGTGATCGGTGGCGCCGGTCTTGAAGTTGATGGCGGTGATCGCCACCAGCTCCCAGCCGTCGTCGCCGAGCTCGTTGAGCTGGCTGCCGTAGTTCGGGTCGAGGCGGTAGTTCTCCGAGCGGATGTTGATGATCTTGTACTCCCAGCGAGCCGCGTCCATGCCGTCCTCCCTCCCAGGTTGCTCCAGAAGAGTAGCTGCATTGTAGCACCGCCCAGCGCACCCGAGGTGCCGCGATGGCAATGGCTGTCGCAGGTTCCTCCGGCAACGGTTCAGGTCCGGCGCGGCGCGTCAAGGCCATCCAACCCATGGCTCGGCTGAGCGTCGTCATCCCGGCGTTCAACGAGGCGGAGCGGCTGCCGCCGACGCTTCAGGAGATCATCCGCTACCTCGGCGCGATGCCCGAATGGCTGCCGGCAGAGTTGATCGTGGTCGACGACGGCTCGCTCGACGGCACGGCAGACGCTGCCGCTGCAACCGAGGCCCCGGTCGGCCTCGCCCTCGCCGTGATCCGGCACGCCCGCAACCGCGGCAAGGGCGCGGCGGTGCGCAGCGGCTTCCTCGAGTCGCGCGGCGCGCAGATCCTGCTCTGCGACGCCGACCTCGCGTCGCCGATCGACCAGCTCGCGGTGCTCGCCGCGAGCGGAACCCGGGACGCCGTCCGGATCGGCTCGCGGGCCTTGGACCGCAGCCTGATCGCGATCCGCCAGCCGAGCTACCGCGACCTCATGGGCCGCACCTTCAACCTCGCGGTGCGCGCTCTGGTGCTGCCCGGGATCCATGACACCCAGTGCGGCTTCAAGCTCTTCCCGGGGGACCTCGGCCGGGCGCTGGCGGCTGCCCAGCGGATCGACGGCTTCGCGTTCGACGTCGAGCTGCTGTTCCTCGCCCGCCGCTGGGGCGCGCCGGTGGTCGAGGTGCCGGTGTGCTGGCGCCACATCGAGGCGTCGCGGGTCCGGCCGCTGCTGCACTCCGCTCAGATGCTGCGCGACCTGACGTGGCTTCGGCTGCGGGCCGCCGCCGGGACTCTGCCGCCGGGCCCCCGGCTGCCGCAGCCCGAGGGTCGCGATCGTGGCTGACGATCCGTTCGACCCAGCCTGGCACCTCGACCCCTTCCTCGAGCACCTCGAGTGGGAGCGCAACCTCGCCCCCGCCACGCTGCGCGCCTACCGGCGCGAGGCCGCGAGCCTGATCGACTTCGTCCGCGACGAGCTCGACGCCACCGAACCGTCGCAGCTGACGCCGACCTCGGTGCGCTCCTACCTCGCCCAGCTCCACCAGCGACGCCTTTCGGCACGCTCGATCGAGCGCTCGCTGGCCTGCCTGCGGACCTACTTCCGTTTCCTGGTCAACGAGCGGGTCATCCCGGCCAGCCCGGCCGAGTCGGTGCCGCACCTGCGCGCACCGCGGGGCGCGCCCGAGGTGGTCGATCGCTACGCCATCGAGGAGCTGCTCGACAGCCAGCCGGCGACACCGGTGGGTGACCGCGACCGCGCCGCGCTCGAGCTGCTGTACGGTGCCGGGCTGCGGGTTGGCGAGCTGGTCGGCATCGACCTCGCCGACCTGCAGCTGAGGGAGCGCATGCTGCGGGTGCGCGGCAAGGGCCGCCGCGAGCGGCTGGTGCCGTTCGGCCGCAAGGCCGCCGAGGCCGTCGCCCGCTACCTGCCGCACCGGGCGCGCTGGCGCAGCGGGCGCCGGGACAGCGACGAGCCGCTGCTCGTCAACCAGCGCGGCGGACGGCTGAGCGATCGCTCGGTGCGCCGCATCCTGGATGCGGCGGTCCAGCGCACCGCCTTCCTCCACCACCTGCACCCGCACGCGCTGCGGCACGCGTTCGCGACCCACCTGCTGGAAGCGGGCATGGATCTGCGCGCGATCCAGGAGCTGCTCGGCCACAGCTCGCTGTCCACCACCCAGGTCTACACCAATGTCGACCTCGCCCATCTCATGAGCGTCTACCGGAAGAGCCATCCGCGGGCGGGCAGCGACGGGACCCCGGATCGGGACAGCGACAAGGACCGAGGGAAGGTGAGTTGATCTTCCTCTGCGTGCTCCGCGCTCTCCGGGGTTCAAACTGACTCCCTCGCTGCCCTTCCCTTCGGGAGCGTGACGCGACCGCTCAGGACTCTCGCGCCGCTCCCCGGAGCGTCGCGGTCCAGTCGCGGATGCGCCCGACCGCGAGTGCGGCGTGACGCTCCCGGCGCTCGCGCCGGCTGCGCACCGCGGCCAGCTCCGGCGGGGTGGCGATCAGGCCCCAGCTGATGTTGGCGGGCTGGAAGCCATGCGCGCTGCGTTCGCTGAGGTGCCGGATGAGCCCGCCGCAGGCGGTCTCGGGGGGCGGCGGCTGTGGGCTGCCTCCCGCGAGCTCGGCGGCCAGAGTCCGCGCCGCGATCAAGCCGGTGGCCGCCGACTCCACGTAGCCCTCGACACCGGTGAGCTGGCCGGCGACCCGGAGGTCATTGCGGCGGCGCAGGCGCAGCAGCGGGTCGAGGTGGGCCGGGGCATTGAGGAAGGTGTTGCGGTGGATCATGCCGAAGCGCACGAAGCGCGCCTGCTCGAGCCCCGGGATGGTCCGGAAGACGCGTCCCTGCTCGGCCGCCGTGAGCTTGGTCTGGAAGCCGACCAGGTTCCAGTGCTCGGCCGCGAGGTCATCCTGGCGCAGCTGGACCACCGCGTAGGGCCGGCGGCCGGTCGCCGGGTCAGAAAGCCCGACCGGCTTCATCGGCCCGAAGCGCAGGGTGTCGAGGCCGCGCTCGGCCATGACCTCGATCGGCAGGCAGCCCTCGAAGTAGCGGATGTCCTCCAGCTCGAACGCCTTGAACGGCTGCTTCTCGGCGGCCAGCAGGGCGGCCACGAAGTCCTCGTACCGGCTGCGGTCCATGGCCGCGTTGAGGTAGTGGTCGGACCCGCCCTTGCCGTAGCGGGAGTCCCGGAACAGCCGCGTCACGTCGAGCGAGTCGGCGACGACGATCGGCGCGATCGCATCGTAGAAGGCGAGCGCGCCCTCGCCGAGCAACCGCTCGAGCGCGCGGTGCAGCGCGGGCGAGGTCAGCGGGCCGGTCGCCAGCACCGCCGGTCCAGCCGGCAGCTCCTCGACCTCTCGGCGCTCGACGATGATCCTCGGGTGGCGGCTGACAGCGTCGGTGACCGACTCGGCGAAGCGGTCGCGGTCGACCGCCAGGGCGCCGCCGGCCGGCACGGCGGCCTCCCGCGCGCAGCGGATGATCAGCGAGTCGAGCGCCGCCATCTCCCGCTTGAGCAGGCCGACCGCGTTGGCCGGGCTGTCGCCGCGCAGCGAGTTCGAGCACACCAGCTCGGCGAGCTGGCCGCTGCGGTGAACCGGGGTCGGGTGCACCGGCCGCATCTCGGCCATCACGACCCGGATGCCGGCCTGCGCCAGCTGCCAGGCCGCCTCGCTCCCGGCGAGGCCGCCGCCCACCACCAACACCGGTTCGTTCACGCCGACGTCCCACACGCGCCAACCCTCGGGTCAGCTCGCCCCATTCCCCGAGCGCCGCGCGAAGCGTCCGTCCGGCAGCCGCTCGACCACGCCTGCGAGCTCGAGGCGGAGCAGCTCGGGGAGCAGCACCGGCAGCGCAACCGAGGCGCCGGCCGCGAGCTCGTCGACGGTGCGCGCGGTGCCGGCGGGCAGCCTCGCGAGCAGCCAGCCGTCGTCAGGCCGGCCCGCCCCGGCGTCCGCGGCCCGGGCTGCGCCCGGCGCCACGACCTCGAGGACGTCGCGGGCGGTGAGCAGCGGCCTCGCCCCGAGGCGGAGCAGGGTGTTGGGGCCGACCGACAGCTCGGAGAAGATCCCGCCGGGGACCGCGAAGACCTCGCGTCCCTCCTCCACCGCCTGGCGGGCCGTGCCCAGGGCGCCCGAGCCGGCGGCCGCCTCGACCACCACCGTGGCATCGGCGAGCCCCGCGATCAGGCGGTTGCGCTCCGGGAAGTGGTGGCGCCGCGGCGGCGTCCCCGGCGGATACTCGCTGAGCAGGGCGCCGGCGGCGGCGATCGCCTCGGCGAGGCGGCCGTGCTCGGGAGGGTAGATTTGATCTGGGCCGCTGCCCCACACCGCCCAGGTCGCGCCACCGGCGGCCAGTGCGCCCTCGTGAGCGCAGGCGTCGACCCCGCGCGCCATGCCCGAAACCACCACCACATTGGCGCGGCCGAGCTGCTCACCGAGCAGCCGCGCCACCTGCCGGCCGTAGGGCGTAGCGGCCCGCGAGCCGACCACCGCCACCGCCGGACCGGCCGCCAGCCGGCCGCGCACGAACAGGCCGAGCGGCGGATCCGCGGTCGACCGCAGCCGCTCCGGGTAGTCGGCGTCCGCCGGCACCAGCCACCGCCAGCCGATCCCATCGAGTCTGGCAAGCAGGTCCGGCACGGACTCCCGGAGCAGCCTGGCTGCGGCGCCGGCGACTGCCGCCGGGGCCCCCCCACGCTCGAGGGCCTCGAGCGGGCCGTCCGGGCACGAATCGGCGGCCAGCAGGCGGCGGCAGCGGGCCCCGACCCCGGCCAGCAGCAGGGCGAGCCTCGCACATCGCGCGGTGCCGGTGTCGTAGCTCACCATCCCCCACACACCACAAGGTGGGCAGCGCCGGCCCTCGGATATACTCCGGGAAGTGGAGCTGCGGGTTCTCGGAAGCTTCGGGGGCGACAGTCCCGCCTGCCGGATGACCTCGTTCCTGATCGGCGGCACAGTCGCGGTCGACGCCGGCGCGATCACCCGCGCCCTGACCCTCGCCGAGCAGCGCGCGATCCGTCACGTCATCATCACCCACACCCACATCGACCACACCTCGTCGCTGCCGTTCCTGATCGAAAACCTGTTCGGCACCGACCCCGACCCGGTGTCGATCTACTGCACGCGCTCAGTGCTGGGGGCCGTCCGCCGGCACCTTTTCAACAACGACACCTGGCCCGATTTTTCGACGATCCCGAACCACCTCTACCCGTCGGTCCGCTTCCAGGTGATCGAGCCCGAGGTTTCGTTCACGATCGTGACGCCCGCCGGCGAGCTCGAGGTCACGCCGGTACCCGTCAACCACGTCGTGCCCACGACCGGCCTGCTGCTGCGCCAGAACGGCTCGAGCCTGCTCTTCACCTCCGACACCGGCCCGACCGAACGGGTCTGGCAGGTCGCGAACGCGGCCGACGACCTGTCGGCGGTGATCACCGAGTGCTCGTTCCCCAACCGGCTCCAGGCGGTGGCCGATGCCAGCCTCCACCTGACGCCGCAGACCCTCGCCGGCGAGCTCGCCAAGCTGACCCGCGCCGTCGCGGTCTACCTCTACCACTTCAAGCCGCCGTACCTGGATGAGCTGCGCGCCGAGGTCGCCTCGGCCGCGCTGCCCCACCCGGTGACCGAGCTCGTGCAGGACCAGACCTACAACTTCTGAGCCCCCGCCCGCATCCGTTTCCGTTCCCGTCCCCGTTCCCGTTCCCGGACCGCCCTACAACGTCGGCGGTGCCGATTCGTAAACGGGGGAAGAACGGGCAGGAGCGCGGTCTCCGGCGACGCTCAGTCCGCCTTCTTCGCCGTGCCGAGCGCGATCAGATCCGAGCGGAGGTCGAAGGCCAGGCGACCGCGAACCCCGGGCGCGAAGAAGTCGAGGTCGGGGCCGAGAGCCGCCGTGAAGACCAGGTGCCCGCTGCGCTCCATCAGGCCGAGGGTCCGCAGCGGGTAGTCACCCTCCCAGGTGAACAGCCGCCAGCCCCGGGC
>Ga0209254_10002465_pt1 | contig 16793 bp, 13 predicted proteins | sample FrelakmetDIP11DI_FD_187148 | JGI IMG/M metagenome (GOLD analysis project Ga0209254, IMG submission 187148) | Freshwater lake sediment microbial communities from the University of Notre Dame, USA, for methane emissions studies - DIP11 DI (SPAdes)... | ecosystem: Environmental > Aquatic >... | reverse complement strand
CACTAAAAGTAGGCCAACTTTGTGAAAGCCTAATCCAAGCCGGATTGGGATCAGTATTCCCCAACTCGCAAGTGTAAGAAACAGCATTTGACCTGGAGTCTGTGGTATCACCCATAATAGTAGTTGGTCATACCAAAGTCGTTGTGGCGTGAAACTTAAAAGGATCAGCCATCGGGCTGGAATCTCTCGCCATAACGGCAGAGCGAGCAGCAAAAGAGTCCCAACGGGAAAAACAGCAACCGGAATGAAGCCATCAAAATTCACCGTCTGAGCAAGCCATTGCCACGGCCAACTTGGAAGGATAATCAGAGTCAACACAACTATGCCAATACTTAACAATCCACGGATCCAGGAAAAGCGCATAAATGCCGCAGGCCAGCCGATGTGAGGTTTCAGTAGCCAAACAGGATAAAGTTTTGGTAGAAAAGCGGCAGCCAACAGCAAAGGTGCCCACTGTGTTACAACGAGGGAATATAAAAAAGGGAAAGACAAGAATGTTCCAAGACGCCACAGTTTACCATCCTGGAGGAGGCTATATGCTAATAGACCTGCCGACATACCAATAAACGCAGCACTTGCAATACGGATTGGTAGCCATGCTAAGGGTAAAAGAGCTAATATCGTTGTCATTGGATTAGACGGCATTCCGAAGGTATGACAGTTATAAGGATTCTCACCATGTATAAGTGCCAATGCCCCGCAATGTGGAATCGAAATGTCGCTTATTAAACTGGGGATCAAAGAGTGCAAGAGGAGTGAAAGAGCGGCAATTCCTACGCCAAATGGTATCGCAAGAAATTCACGACGAAAAGAAACATTGATTGTCAATGCTATATTCATAATCTGAAAGAAAGTATAGCCCTAATACTAGCATGAGACACGAAATATTCCACATGACCCGCCCGTAAAGTCATTTTTTGGGGGAAATTTTCTTGTGAAGTATTCATCCTTCGTAGCTTTTTATCGATCTCAATTATGGCAACGGCAGTGCAATAAATATCTCAGAACGTAAAGGGTAAATCTGGTGTTTCCATTATAAAGATATCTGATTGAGAGTCAAATTACAAAAACATCAACAATAATTTGCCAATAGGTTGGAATGCTGTTCTTTCCAGCCTTGACAATCTTCTCCTTTCGCGGATAATTACAGGGACAACCGACCCTCCAAAAGCCTTGATGGAGAAAAGTACGCCAGCATGCCCCGACAGGGAAGCGGGAGCAAGATTGAGACCCCGCCCGGCTGCAGCTGGTTGAAGTTCGCTCCGGAGCTGCCCAGGGGAACGGCGCTCACACCGCCAAGTAGTTTGGGCCGCAGCCCCGCCGTTATATGGGGAGCCAATCGCTGGTGAGATTCTTCGCTGCGCTCAGGATGACACGAGCTGCCAGCCGTAGGCTGCAGAGCTGGCCCGTGAGGGCAACCTGGGTGGTACCGCGGGAAATCCCTCCCGTCCCATGATTGGACGGGAGTTTTGTATTTAGATATCAGGAAACCCGTTACATAGGTGATCAGGAGATCAATCCCTGAATACCTGGTTGACTGAAGAAGGAGAACCATGCTCGAAAAACTAAAGCAAATCGAGAAAGAAGCCCTGGCCAGCTTGCAGGCCGTCGGCGATAATGAATCTTTGCAGCAGTGGAAAGTGAAATACCTTGGACGCTCCTCGCCCCTGATGAAGACCTTCGACGCGTTGAAGGAGCTTTCTAAGGAAGAGCGCCCGGTCATCGGTAAGTATGCCAACCAGGTTAAACAGGCACTCGAATCGACCTTCGAGGGTATTTCAGACCGCCTGCGCCAATCAGACCTGGCAACCACATTGCAGGCCGAAGGCCTGGATGTGACCTTACCTGGCCGCCCGGCGCCGCGCGGCAGGTTGCATCCCACCACCCTGACCCTGCGCGAGATCTACCGCGCCTTCGCCGAGATGGGGTTCCAGGTCTACCGCTCGCGCGAGGTCGAGACTGACGAGTACAACTTCGAATTGCTCAATATGCCCGCCCACCACCCGGCGCGCGACATGTGGGACACCTTCCACACCACCACACCCGGGGTGCTGCTGCGCACTCACACCTCCCCCGGGCAGATACATGTCATGCGCCAGTACTGCCCCGAGTCGATCCGCGTGATCCTGCCGGGCATGTGCTACCGCTACGAGCAGGTCAGCGCCCGCAAAGAGACCCAGTTCAACCAGGTGGAAGGCCTGGCGGTTGGGCAGGATATCACCATGGGTGACCTGAAAGGCACACTCACCGATTTTGCCCGGCGTATGTTCGGGCAGGAGGTGCGAACGCGCTTCCGCGCTTCGCACTTCCCCTTCACCGAGCCGAGTGCCGAGATGGACGTAGAATGCTTCATCTGCGGCGGAATTGGCTGCGCGGTCTGTGCAGGCAGCGGCTGGCTGGAGATACTGGGCTGCGGCATGGTGCATCCCGTTGTGCTGCGCAACGGCGGCTATGATCCCCACAAATATATGGGTTATGCCTTCGGCCTGGGTCCTGAGCGCATCACCATGCTGCGCCACCACATCCAGGACATCCGCTATTTTTGGACGAATGATATGCGGTTTTTGGAACAGTTTTGAACTTCGAAAGTTGAGAATAGAGAGTAGAGAATGGTGGGAGCAGCGTAGAAATGGAGGTTTGGAGGATAAGATGAGTGTAGAGGGATTGGAGCGGCTGGATGTATGGGTTAAAGCCAGGGAGTTTGCGGTTATTGTTCACAAAGAGGTGCTTCCTTTGTTTCCCCCAGAAGAAAAGTGGGCCATGGCACAACAAATTCAGAGAAGCACGCAGAGCATTCCTGCAAATATCGCTGAAGGATACGGTCGTTATTATTACCAGCATAATGTCAGGTTTTGTTATATAGCCCGTGGCTCACTTAATGAAACGCTCAGTCATTTGGTTCTGGCGCGTGACCTGGCATATATTTCAGAATCCTTGTTTACTCTCCTGGTTCGAGAAAGTGAGAGCTTGGTCCGCCTGATCAACGGTTACATTGGTTATCTCAAACGAGAACGTCGCGGAGCCGATGAACCAGGGTCCTTGCCAGCTGTTAAAGAATCAACCGAAGAATATATCTCGGACCCTGTTGACGATGTTTCCACAGTCTAACCACTCTCCACTCTCTACTCTCGAAGGAGTACCCCATGAAAATTCCCTTAAGTTGGATAAAAGATTTTGTCAACATCACTCTTCCCATTCCCGAACTCTGCCACCAGCTTACCATGGCAGGGCTGGAAGTGGAGTCGGTTACACTGGTGGGTGCGCCTATGCCCGAGTACTCCGGCCACGAGACTCGCCACCACGAGCTGAAGATAGAAGGCCTTTCCTGGGAGGCGGAAAAGATCGTGGTGGCGGCGGTGCACGAAGTCATGCCGCACCCCAATGCCGACCGCCTGGTGCTGTGCCGCCTGGACGACGGGGAACGCGAGCACATCGTGCTGACTGGTGCCCCCAACCTGTACCCATATAAAGGCCAGGGAACGCTGGATAAGCCGCTCAAGGTGCCCTACGCCCGCCTGGGGGCGCGCATCTTCGACGGTCACCAGCTCGGCCGGGTGCTGACCACCCTCAAGCCTGCCAAAATCCGCGGCGTGGAGTCCTATTCGATGATCTGCTCCGAGAAAGAGCTGGGTATCTCCGACGAGCACGAAGGTGTGATCATCCTGGACGATGACGCGCCGCTGGGTGTGCCCCTGGTGCAGTACATGGGCGACGCCGTGCTGGACATCGCCATCACACCCAACATCGCCCGGACCGCCAATGTTTTGGGAGTGGCGCGTGAAGTGGCAGCGCTCACCGGGCAGCAGCTGCATCCGCCTAGTTTTGATTTCTGGGCTGAAGGTTCAACCATCGAAGGGCTGGTCACAATCGAGATCCAGCAGCCGGAGCTCAACCCGCGCTTCGTGCTCGGCCTGATCCGCAACGTGAACATCCAGCCCAGCCCGTACTGGGTACAGCGCCGGCTGCGGTTGGCGGGCATGCGCCCGATCAACAACATCGTCGATGCTACCAACTATGCCATGCTGGAGGTCGGCGAGCCGCTGCATGCCTTCGATTACGACATCCTGGTGCAGCGTGCCGGGGGCCAGCCGCCGGCTATCATCACGCGCACCGCCCAGACCGGTGAGCAGCTCACCACCCTGGACGGCGAGCTGCACCTCCTGGATGATTTCACAGTGCTGGTCTGCGATACCGCCGGAGCTCTTTCGATTGGTGGAGTGATGGGTGGGGCTGAGTCGGAGGTGCATGATGGCACGCGCAATGTTTTGCTGGAAGGCGCGGCCTGGAATTACATCAATATCCGGCGCACCATGGCCGCCCAGCGCATGCAGTCGGAAGCCGGTTACCGCTTCTCGCGCGGCGTGCACCCTGCCATGGCCCAACGCGGGGTCAGCCGCTGCCTGGAGCTGATGCGCCATTGGTCGCAAAAAGTCGGTTCACCGGGTGCCATTATCTGTAAAGGATTGGTGGACAGCTACCCCCTGCCGGCGCACGATCCACAGGTGGAGCTACGTCCGACAGACGTCCGGCGCTGGCTGGGAATCGAGCTTTCACCCGCCGAGATTGCGGAGCTGCTGCAGCGCCTGGAATTTGAGGTTCAGATAAGCGGTGAGGTTGTCCGTGCAACTGCTCCTGACCACCGCCTGGACATCGGGGAGGGCGTGAACGGGCTGGCTGATATCATGGAAGAGCTGGCGCGTGTCTACGGCTACGAGCGCATCCCCGAGACACGAATGGCGGATGAGCTGCCCCCACCGCATGCGAATATCCCGTTGGAGCTGGAAGAACGGGTGCGCGACCGGCTGGTGGAGCTCGGCCTGCAGGAGATCGCCGCCTACCGCCTGACTTCACCCGAACGCGAGGCCCGCCGGCTGCCGGCTTCATCTCCGCCCGACGACCAGCCTTACGTGCGCCTCGCCAACCCCATCGCCAGCGACCGGGTGGTGCTGCGCCACAGCCTGCTTGCCGGGCTGCTCGAAGTGGTCGAGCGCAATGCCCGCCTGCGCGAACAATTGATGCTGTTCGAGATCGGGCCGGTCTACCTGCTGTCCGAGGAATCCGCTCTGCCTGAAGAGCAGCTGCGTTTGGCTATCGTCCTGACCGGCCGGCGCGAGCTGCAGTCCTGGAAAGAGGCGGACGGCAGCCCGCTGGATTTCTACGATCTGAAAGGCATCCTGGAAGCGCTCTTCGAGAGTCTGCACCTGCCTGTGGTCAGCTTCGAGCCGGGCATGCACCCCTCCTTCCATCCTGGCAAGTGCGCTCGCGTGTTGGTCGGAGAGCGCCTGGCGGGGGTCATTGGCGAGCTGCATCCCCTGGTGCACGAGCGCTACGACCTTCTGGAATCTCCCCTGCTGGCGGCTGACCTCGACCTGGGGGTGCTGCTGCAGGCGGTGCCAGTATTGTATGAAATCCAGTCGGTTTCAGCTTTCCCGCCCGTGCTGGAAGACCTGGCAGTCATCGTGGACGAGGGCGTACCGGCCGGGCGTGTGGAGCAGGTGATCCGCCTGGCGGGTGGCCAGGCGCTGACCGGTCTGCGGCTGTTCGACGTCTACCGCGGCTCGCAGGCCGGCCCGGGCAAGAAGAGCCTGGCCTACAACCTGTCATACCAGTCGCTCGACCGTACCCTGACAGACGCCGAGGCAGCCGAGGTGCGCGGGCGCATTATCCGCCGCCTGGAACAGGAGCTGGACGCCCGGCTGCGCAGCTGAATTGTTGGGGCGATCGGTGATCGCCCCATTTACAATTACAAAGGCCTTAGTTAGCGAGGTGAGATGATGGAAAATCGAGGGACCGGTTTGATCGCCCTGTTGGGCGCCACCCTTTTATGCGGCTTCCCGGGCCTGATCAGCCTGTGCTGCGGTGCGACGCTCGTGCTGTCCAGCCCCAGTGCCGAGATGGATGGATCCAGCGATCTGACCCCTGAGATGGTGAGTATTTTCGGCATCGCCGGGCTGTGTATCGGCGTATTTTTCGTGCTGATCCCAGTGGTTGTTGGCTACTTCACTTTACGCCGCAAGCCTGACTTGCCGGTGGTGAACTGGGACGAGCCCATCCCGCCCCCAATTTAGCTGGCTTGTAAAGCGACCGGGAAACAAATTTCTCCCTATCATGCCTGCAGCCATTCCACCTGCACAAGCTCCGCCAGGCTTTCAAACTCGGGATCTCCGGTCAATATCCTGGCGTTGAATTTCTGGGCGGCTGCGACGGCAAACGCATCGGCATATGACAACCGGTGAGTAGCTTTAAAATGTGCGGCAGCCAGAACTGCTTCCAGGTCTGCCTCCACAATGCCGATTGGCAGCTGCTGGAGCGCCGCCAAAACCTCATGCGCCTGTTGCAAGCTGCGCTCGCGTTCTGTAATGTAAAGCACTTCCCCCAGGTTGATCAGGGAAAGCCAAACCCCGCAAGTTCCGCGCTGGGCATCGCGCAAGATCTGCTCTACTCTTTTCCCACCAGGTTCACTATCGAAATATGCCAGCAATGCATAGCTGTCGAGGACAAAGGCTGGCGTCTCACTCACCCTCCAGCTCCCGGCGGTGTTCTGCCAGCAAGGCGCGCGTCAGGAAGGACCCTGTGCCTGCCAGCATGCCGAATGACTCTCCAACCGGGTCCTGCATAGCCGGTACAAGCGCCAACACCCCACCATAATCCACGATCTGCACCTGTGCGCCCGGTCTTAAACCGTATTTCTTGCGCAGCTCAGCCGGGATCACCACCCAGCCTTTATTTGAAATAGTCAGTGCCACTGGCCTATCTACCTTTCGTTATACTTCTTTGGCAATAAGTATAACACAAATGGAATAGGTGTTTGTCAGGTACGGGTGGGCAATTTAGCTTACCGGCAACCTTCCGCCACCTCCGCCGCCAGGTCGTAGCGGTTGAAGGCCGGCATCAGGTAGATACCCCTGGCCCAGGTTTTCATCTGGTCGATCAATTCCAGTGCCATGCGCACGCCTTCCTGGGGGGCCTTCTCGCCTGCCTGTGCCAATCGCTTCTGCATCCGCTCTGGGATGAAAATGCCCGGCACCTCGTTGTGAAGGAAGGAGGCGTGGCGGGTGCTGAACAGCGGCAGCACCCCCACCAGGACCGGTGTCTCGAGCGTGCCGTAGCGCGCTTCATAGCTTTCCAGGAACCCTTCGGCGACTTCGGGCTCATACACCGGCTGAGTCAGGATGAATGCAGCCCCCGCCTGCAGCTTGCGGTGTAAGATTTTCATCTCCTGTTCGGGATTCTGCGGGCACAGGTTCAGGGCGCAGCCCACGAAGAAAGCCGTCGGCTGCCCGATATCCGCCCCGGCGTGATCCATTCCAACGTTGAAAAAGCGCGTGATCAGCTGGATCAGGCCGGAGGGCACCAGGTCGTAGTTGTCCATGGCGTCCGGGTAATCGCCGATGGCGGTGGGGTCGCCCATCACCACGAACACGTTGCGAATTCCCATGGCATGGGCTGCCAGCAGGTCGCCCTGTACGCGCAGCAGGTTGCGGCCGCGGGTGGGGAAGTGCAGCACGCTCTCCACCCCCACCTGGCGCTGGACCAATTCACACACCGCCCACGGGCTCATGCGCATGCGCGCCATCGGGCTGTCGGCCACGTTGATCACATCCGCCCCGGCTTCCGCCAGCAAGCTGGCCCCGGCGATCAGCTTGTGCACCGATAGGCCGCGCGGCGGGTCCATCTCCACCGATACTACGAACTTGCCGTCCTTCAATTTCTGGGCCATTCTCGAGGGGCTTTCAACATCTTCCGGGTGCTCCTCGCTCTCAACTGGCATGCTCAGCTCGCTGATGGAGGGACCGCAGCCCTCCGGCAGGGTGTCCAGTGCCAGTCGCATGGCGTGGATGTGCTGCGGGGTGGTGCCGCAGCAGCCCGCCAGCACCCGCACACCGGCCTCGCAGAAGGCCAGGGCGTACTCGCCGAAATAATCCGGGTTGGCGGGATACATGATCCGCCCGCCCACCTGCTCGGGCCAGCCAGCGTTGGGCATCACCGAGAAGCGCGCCTGGGGCAACGACTGCCGCATCTGGCGCAGGATGCGCCACACCTGGGCCGGCCCGCCGGAGCAGTTGATGCCGATTACGTCCGCACCGGCTTCGTACAGGCTCTTCGCCACGTAATTCGGTGCGTCTCCCAGCAGGGTGCGGTCGTCGCGCGTGTATGTCATCGAAGCCAGCACCGGCAGGTCGCAGGCAGAGCGTGCTGCCGATACCGCCTGCAGGATCTCATTCAGGTCGCTGAAAGTCTCCAGGATTATCAGGTCAGCGCCAGCCTGCGTCAATGATTGGATCTGCTCGCGAAAAGCCTGGCAGCCGTCTTCCGGCTGCACCCGCCCGTAGGGCGCCAGCCGTACACCGAGCGGCCCGACATCGCCCGCCACGAATACATTCTTGTAGGAAGCCTTCACCACCCGCTGCGCCAGCTCCACGCCTGCCTGGTTGATCTCACCCAATCTTTCCTGCAGGCCGTGGGCTGCCAGCTTGAAGCGGTTGGCGCCGAAGGTGTTGGTCTGGATGATTTGCGCACCGGCCTCGATGTAAGCATGGTGGATCTCCGCCACCTGCGCCGGCTGGCTGAGGTTCAGCTCGTCGAAACAGCCCTGGAAGCTGAAGCCGTGGGTGTGAAGCATGGTTCCCATCGCGCCGTCTCCCAGGATTGGGATTGGAGATTCATCCAGGTACTGCAGGAATTTGTCTGTGCTCAAGAAAACCTCTTCTGAAAAAAGATTAGCGCCAATTTTACCCCTTTTTATTCGATTATTTCGTCTCCCGCACCATTCCTGTGATTCAGTCCGCCACGGGTACGTGTCAACTTGTTTCTACTGCCGACTTTTTTATTGCTACTGTGAATAACCGATCCTGGCGTCACCCATTCCCTGCGCTGCTAGCTGTGATCTAAAAAGCAGTTATCTCCCGGGTTCATTCGAAACCTGCAACTCACAGCTAACCACTGATTACTGGCTACTGACCACTGACAACTGGTTACTGATCACTTCCCTCTTTTTTACTGTATACTGTAAACTGTATACTGTAAACTCACCACTGACCACTTCTCCATGATCCCCATCCACCTCTCCCTCTCCGGCTTCCTCTCCTACCACGACCCGGTCGAGATCGATTTCACCTCCTTCGACCTGGCCTGTATCTCCGGACCCAACGGGGCGGGAAAATCATCCCTGCTGGACGCCATCACCTGGGTTTTGTTTGCCCAGGCGCGCAGGCGCGATGACGCGGTCATCAACACCCTCACCTGGAAGGCTTCCGGGCAGGCGCAGGTCAGCCTGGTGTTTACCTACGAAGGCAACATCTACCGCGTGCAGCGCATCAAGCCGCGCGACAAGACCATGCTGCTGGAATTCTTCATCCTCCAGCACTCTGGCGATAACAGCACACAGCCATCTCTTAGCGATCTTAAACTGGTTACTGATTACCGGTTACTGATAACTGGCACTTGGAAACCCCTCACCGAGCGCACGATGCGTGAGACCGAAGAGCGCATCCAGCAGGTGCTGCGGCTGGACTACGAGACCTTCGCCAACGCCTCCTTCTTCCTGCAGGGCAAAGCCGACCAATTCACCCAGCAGCGTCCGGGAGACCGCAAACGCATCCTGAGCAGCATCCTGGGGCTGGAAATCTGGGAAGAATACCGCCAGCGGGCTTTCGACCGCCGGCGTGCGCTGGAGACGGAGGTCGATGGGCTGGACGGCAGGTTGCAGGAAATCCAGGCCGAGCTGGCCGAAGAACGGGAGCGCCTCGAACGGCAGCGCCAGCTGCAGATCGAGTTGGAGCGCCAGCAGCAGGTTCGCGTCGAACAGGAGCGTATCGTGGCTACCTTCCGCCAGATCGCGGCCACGCTCGATGAGCAGCGCCGGCTGGTGGATACGCTGAAACGCCAGGCAGAGGTTGCCGCTGGACAGCTGCAGGAATCGCTCTCCCGCCTGGAAGAACGCCAGGTGGAACGCCAGTCTTACGCTGAAATCCTGGCACGCGCCGAGCAGGTCGAATCTGCGTACGCCGGCTGGCAGGCCCTGCGGCAGGAGCTGGAGCAGCTGGAGCAAGTCGCCTCCCGCTTCCGCCAGCAAGAAAAGCGCCGGGAAGCGCCGCGCCTGGAGATCCAGGAGAGCCGCCTGCGCCTGGAGGGCGAAGCCGGGAGCTTTTACAGCCAGAAAGCCGCGCTCGAGGCGCAGCGCCCGGAGATGGAAGGTCTTTCGGCCGAAATGCCTCTCATCGAAAGCGATATAACCGTCGCCGAAGCGCGCCTGGCGCGCCGCCAGGCGCTGGAATTGAGCTTGCAGGTCGCTCTGCAGCGCCAGGTTGAGCTGAAATCCGAAAACGATCACCTGAGAGGCCCCATGGATGACCTCAAAAGCCGCATTTCCCAGCTGGAAGGGGTTGAGGGCGCCGATTGCCCGTTATGCGGGCAGCCGCTCAGCCAGTACGATCGGGACAGGCTGCTGAACACCCTCGGCGATCAGGGCACTACCATGGGAGACCAGTTCCGAGCGAACCATGCGGCGCTGCGCGAGCTGGCTGAAGAAATCAAGGAGCTCGAATCCAGCATCCGCGGGCTGGCACAGGCGGAAGCCCAATTGATCGTTCATAAGCAGTCCCAGGCCCGCGTCTTGAGCCGGCTGGAGGTCTTCGAAGGGCAGGTGAAGGCCTGGGAACGAGATGAGGCCCCGCGCCTGGCTGAAATCGAAAGCCTGCTGGAGCAGGAAGCCCATGCCGGGGAGGCGCGCCGGCAGCTGCAGGAGATCGACCAGGAGCTGCGGGGCATCGGTTATGATGCTGCCGCCCACGATGCCGCCCGCCAGTCCGAAATCGCAGCGCGTTCCAGCGAAGCGGAAATGCGGGCGCTGGAGAAGGCGCGCGCCACCCTGGTGCCCCTGGAGCGCGAAATTGCAGATCTCGAAGCCCGAATTTCAGCCCAACGCGCTGAATCTGAGCGCCAGGCGGGCGAATTCGAGCGTCTGAAAGTAGAGTTCGACGCCCGGCTGGCGACCGCCCCCGACCTGGAAGCGGAGGAGCGCTCATTGCTCAGCCTGCAGGAAGCCGAAAACAGCCTGCGGCTTGAATTAGGCGCCGCCCAGCAAAAAGTGCTGGTCCTGGATGACCTCAAGACCCGCCGCAAGGCGCTGGAAGCCCGGCGTGAAGAGCTGGGGCAGAAGATCGGGCAGTACCGCCAGCTGGAGCGCGCCTTCGGCCGCGACGGCGTCCCCGCCCTGCTGATCGAGCAGGCCCTGCCTGAGATCGAGGCGCGCGCCAACGAGCTGCTCGACCGTTTGAGCGCCGGTGGGATGTCCGTGCGCTTCGTCACCCAGGCAGCCTACAAAGACAGGCGGCGTGAGGACCTGCGCGAGACCCTCGATATCCAGATCAGCGACAGCGTGGGGACGCGCGACTACGAGATGTACTCGGGCGGTGAAGCCTTCCGGGTCAATTTCGCTATCCGGCTGGCACTCTCCGAAGTGCTGGCACGGCGCGCCGGCGCGCGCCTGCAGACCCTGGTGATCGACGAGGGCTTCGGCAGCCAGGACACCCAGGGACGCCAACGCCTGGTGGAAGCCATCAACCTGGTGCGCCCTGATTTCGCCAAGGTGCTGGTGATCACCCATATCGACGAGCTGAAAGACGCCTTTCCCACCCGTATCGAAGTGGAAAAGACCCCCCGCGGCTCGGCCGTGCGGGTCGTATAATTGTCCCTCGACAATTGATTATTGACTATTGACGATTGATTACCGGTGAAACGTGAATGATGAAACCAACCCTACCCCTGTAAACAAGCGCGTCCTGCTGGCAGTGCTGGCCCATCCGGACGACGAATCCTTCGGCATGGGCGGCACGCTGGCGCTGTATGCCCGGCGCGGTGTGAATGTGCACCTGGTGTGCGCCACGCGCGGCGAGGCGGGCGAAGTGGCGCCGGAGATGCTGGAAGGCTTCAGCTCGGTCGCCGAGCGCCGGGTGGAAGAGCTCGGCTGCGCAGCCGGCATCCTGGGGCTGGCCGGCGTGCACTACCTGGATTACCGTGATTCCGGTATGACTGGCTCGGCGGACAACCAGAATCCGCTCGCGCTGTGCAATGCCCCGCTCGAAGAAGTGGCTGAGGAAATTGCCCACCACGTTCGCTTGCTCAGGCCGCAGGTCGTGCTGACCTTCGACCCGATCGGCGGCTATAAGCACCCCGACCACATCGCCGTGCACCGCGCCACCGTGCGCGCCTACCAGCTGGCCGGTGATCCTGCTTTCCAGGACGACCTGCCGCCCTACCAGCCAAACAAGCTGTATCTGCATGTCTTTCCGAAGCGGGCTTTTCGCCTGGTTGTGAAGTTGATGCCGCTCTTCGGCCAGGATCCAAGCCACTTCGGGCGCAACAAGGACGTCGACCTGCTCTCGTTGGTGAAAGAGGGGGATTTCCCGGTGCACGCCGAGATCGATTTCCGCGAGGTGGCCGAGCAGCGCGCGGCCGCCTCCGCCTGTCACGCCAGCCAGCTGGAAGGCGGCCCGCCCAACCGCGGCATATTGGCCTGGGTCTGGCGCCACATGGGACAGAAGGAACAATTCATGAGGATGTACCCCGCGGTGCAGGGCAGGCTGCGGGAAAAGGACCTGTTTGCGTGATATGTCATCCTGAGCGCAGTGAAGGATCGGTTCGCTTGATTCGTCATCCTGAACGTAGTGAAGGATCTATGTGCAGCTCTTTGCAGTAAAACTATCCGAGGGAGGGCCTGATGTGGAACTACGTGTTCGCTTTCCCCCTGATCATGCACGGCCTGGCCAACCTGGCCGGGGTGGTTGAAGCCTTCGCTTCCAAACCGCGCAGCTTCGCCGACCGTCCGTGGATCTTCTCTTCGGGGGTCAGGCTACAGTCGTCGCTGGGCAGGATTTTTGGGGCCTTGTGGCTGCTGTCCTCGATCTTACTGGTGGCGGGAGGGGTAGGATTGATCCTGGGCTGGGATTGGTGGATGACTGCCGTGCTGCTCGGCTCCATTTGCTCCTTCATCGCCATCGCCTCCTGGTGGAATACGGTCGTGCCCGGCGCGCGCTTCGGCGCTATCTTCGACGTGGGGGTGATCCTGGCGCTGCTGGTGTTTGGAGAGCAGATCGCTGCGCTGTGAACATTTCATATCCCGGAACCTGATCTTGCCCTTCTTCGTCCTCATACCGTACAAGGGCTGCCGGTTCTCCCTTCAGTCTTTGGTACAATTGATTCCCAAAGTATGGTATAAACACAAGCTTATGCGTGCAACTTCCCTTCTTAATCCTTCTTCCAGGCGTTCCCCGGCCTGGGTCTTACCGCAGGTCCTGGCTTCCCTGGCCGGCGGGCTGGTGCTGTTCGTCTTCCTGGCCCTGGCGATGCTGACGGCCTACCACCTGCGCTACTCCGATCGCATCTACCCCGGCGTTTCGGTGGCCGGGATCGAGCTCTCTGGTCTCACCCCCCTCCAGGCCGAAGAGGTCCTGGCATCCCAGCTCAGCTATGCCCAGAACGGCAAGCTCGTCTTCGAAGATGGGGAGAAGATCTGGGTGGCCTCTCCCGCCGCGCTGGGCCTGGTCCTCGACCTGCACACCACCTCCCAGGCGGCTTACCTGTTGGGCCGCAGCGGTAATCCGCTCCGTCGCCTGGTCGAGCCCATCACCGCCTGGCATTCCGGCAAAGACCTGTCTCCTCTCATGATCTACGACGAGCGCCGTGCCCAGGAATACCTGGGACGACTGGCGGCTGAAGTGAATATCCCGGTGGTCGAGGCCTCCCTGAGTATCGACGACCTTAACGTGGTGGTGCTGCCCGGGCAGGTCGGCCGGACGCTGGAGGAGGCCGCCACCCTGGCTGCCCTCGACCGCCAGGTGCGCACCCTGACCGACGGCATCGTGCCGCTGGTGATCCAGGAATCCGAGCCCGCCATCCTGGACGCCAGCCAGCAGGCGGAGGTCGCCCGCAGCATCCTCAGCGCCCCGCTCACCATCCAGCTGCCGGAAACCGCGGCTGAAACAACCCAGGAAGGGGAGCCGCTGCCGTGGGCTATCTCGCAGGACCAGCTGGCCGGCATGCTGGTCATCGAGCGCGTGCAGACCGAGGTAGGCGCCACTTACCAGGTTGGCCTGGACGAAGCGGCGCTGACCGACTACGTCGCCGGGCTGGCGAAGCATGTCAACCGCTACCCCGCCAACGCCCGCTTCATCTTCAACGACGAGACCAAAAAGCTGGAAGTGATCCAGCCGGCCGTGATCGGGCGCACGCTGGATGTCACCGCCAGTGTCCAGCAGATCAAGCAGCAGGTCATGGATGGGCAGCACACCGTCGCCCTGAGCCTGACGGTCACCCAGCCGCAGGTGGGCGACGCAGCCACCGGCGAGCAGCTGGGTATCACCGAGCAGGTCAGCGCTCATACCAGCTACTTTCGCGGCTCCATCCAGGAACGCCTGCAGAACATCGAGATGGCAGCCGCCAATTTTCACGGCCTGATGGTGCCGCCCGGGGCGATCTTTTCCATGGCCGATGTGATGGGAAGTGTCAGCCTGGATACCGGCTACGCCGAGGCCTGGATCATCTTCGGTGGGCGCACCATCAAGGGTGTGGGCGGCGGGGTATGCCAGGTGAGCACCACCCTGTTCCGGACCGCCTTCTTCGCCGGCTTCCCGATCATCGAGCGCTACCCGCATGCCTACCGCGTCAGCTACTACGAGCAGACGCGCGGCGGCACCGACAGCGACCTGGCCGGGCTGGACGCCACCGTTTTCGTACCCCTGGTGGACTTCAAGTTCCAGAACGACACGCCCTACTGGCTGCTGATGGAGACCTATTTCAACGCCTCCGCTCGCAGCCTGACCTGGAAGTTCTATTCCACCTCCGACGGTCGCACCGTCGATTGGGAGACCTCCGGCCTGCAGAACATCGTCGAACCTCCCGACCCGATTTTCGAAGAGAATCCCGAGTTGGCGAGCGGCGAGATCGACCAGGTGGACTGGGAAGTGGAAGGCGCCGACGTGGTGGTGACTCGCACCGTGTACCGCGACGGCGAGGTGTTGTACAGCGATGTTTTCAGCACGCATTACCTTCCCTGGGCGGACATCTACCAGTACGGGCCGGGCACCGAGCTGCAGCAGCTCAAGTCGATCTGGAAGAAGCGATAAAACAGCGATGGTTAGACTTTTTCTGTTGTCATGTTGAACGCTTCTATTGTCATGTTGAACGAAGCGAAACATCTGAATTTACGAACGAAGTGAAATATCTCCATCCATGATGAAGAGACCCTTCGCCAAGCTCAGGGTGACAACTTTCTACCGTGACAGCCCGTCATGACCGAAATTATTTAAGGAGAGACTATGGTCAGCCAAGACTTGCTCGAAATTCTGCGTTGCCCAAACTGCGTTCGCGAAAAAGAAGGCCTGCTGGATTATTATAAAGAATCCTGGCTGATCTGCCGGGACTGCGCCCGCAAGTACCCGATCCGCCAGGACATCCCGGTCATGCTGATCGAGGAGGGCGACAGGTGGATCAACACGCGGGTCGAAGATCTGCCGGTGCCGCCGCCGGATAAATAGGGGAGAAGGTAAGCAGTCGATTGGTCGAATAGTCAATCAGGTAACCAGGTAATAAGGTAATAGGTATACTGGGAAACAAGGAAACAGGTCGAAATGTCAACAGAAGGCTGGTTGACTTCCGCACCCAATTCCCGGCAAATCAATCCAAGATGGACAGAATGACGGTGGATTATTTCCTGGCGGAGCTGACCAGCGGCGATGATGCGCGAGCCGAGGGGGCGGTTGGGAAACTCTCGGGCATTCCCCGGCAGCAAATCCAGCCCTTTCTACAAGGCTTGCAGGCTCTGTTGTCCTCTCCCAGTTTGGAATGGCGTTGGTGGGCGGTGCGCGCGCTGGCGGACATCCACGACCCGCGCGTGCCCGGGTGGCTGGCAGAGACGCTTTCCGATCCAGAAGCCGAGGTGCGCCAGTGCGCCGCCCTGGGATTGAGAATAAATCCCGCCGCGCAGGCTGTGCCGGCACTGGTCGAGGCGCTGCACGATCGCGACCCGCTGGTCGCCCGGCTGGCTGGCGAGGCCCTGGCCGCTGTCGGTGAGCCGGCGGTGCTGCCCCTGATCGAGGTACTGCAAACCACCAGTCACACCCCAATTACTGCTGCGCCGCACGCCCGCCGCGAAGCGGCCCGCAGCCTGGCTGCCATCGGCGACCCGCGCGCCGTGCCAGCTCTTTACGCTGTCCTGGAAGATGATTCAGCCCTGCTGGTCTACTGGGCCGAGCAGGGGCTGGAGCACATGGGGGTGGGGATGGTCTACTTCAACCCCTGACGATCTACGAATTTAGAGCCCAGATCCACCACAGCACCATCATCACGATCCCGATTCCCAGGCGCACGAAATAAGCCAGCCCCCAGCCGGTCGCCAGCCCTTTGAGCGCCTGCCAGGCTTTCTCCCAATCCCGCAGGCGGTAGTATTCCAGCAGCAGCACCGCCAGCGGCGCGGCGATGATCCCGCCGATGGGCGGGAAGATAAAGGTGAAGATCACGCCCGCCGCCAGCGCCACCCCGATCGACAGCCAGGCCGCGCCGCCCTTGCGCGCCCCGGCGCCCATGATCAGGTTGTCGACCGCCGAGCCCACCAGCATCAGGATGGTCAATAAGATGAAGATGATAGTCCCCACGGTCTCGAAGCGCGTGACGATGCCGTAGCCCAGGGCTGCCAGCCACATCACCAGCAGCCCGGGAAAGACCGGCACCATCAGCCCGATGAGTCCGGCCAGCATGAAGAACTGGGTCAGTGCAAAGATCGAGACATTTAGCCA
>Ga0209254_10002464_pt1 | contig 16801 bp, 17 predicted proteins | sample FrelakmetDIP11DI_FD_187148 | JGI IMG/M metagenome (GOLD analysis project Ga0209254, IMG submission 187148) | Freshwater lake sediment microbial communities from the University of Notre Dame, USA, for methane emissions studies - DIP11 DI (SPAdes)... | ecosystem: Environmental > Aquatic >... | reverse complement strand
GGCGGCCAGCGCGACGGCGAGCGGTCGGCCTTCGGCGAGCAGGTGCGATTGCCCCACCACGTCCTCGATGCGCTTCGGGCGCAGCCGCTCGGCGAGCGGCACGTTCACCTCGCCCGCGGCCGAGAAGAGTTCGCGCGATTCGCTCATCGCCGAACCCTCAGGGCTTGCCGGCCGCCGGGGACCGCGCCGTCTCGTCGAGCACGTCGGCCCCCTTGGGCGGCGTGAAGCGGAAGAGCGCCGGGTCGACCTTCGCGTTGGGGCGGAAGTCGATGAAGCGAAGCATCGTGCGGCCGCCCAAGGCGTCCTCCAGCTCCATCGCCACGGGCACGCGCGCCTTCATGGCCACGCGCACGCGCTCGAAACCGGTGTCCTTTTCCTTCGGCAGCGCCTCGAGCCAGTCCGCGCCGTCCTTCGTGCCCGCATCGCGTAGCGTGAAGACCGCCGTCGCATCGCCGCGGCCCGCGAGGAGGGCCGCCGGCGTCGAGGAAAGCGCGCGGTCCGCCGGCCTCACGGTGACCTGGTTCAGGTCCTCGTCGTGGATCCAGAGCTTCGCGCCATCGGCCACGATGAGCGTGCGGGCCGGCAAGGCGTACGCCCAGCGGAACTTGCCCGGGCGCGAGAAGGCGAACTCGCCCGAGGCCGTGTCCACGACCCGTCCGCGGGAATCGATCACCCGCTGCTCGAAACGGGCGGTGGCGGTCGCGGCGGAGGCCGTGAAGGCGAGGAAGTCGTCCACGGCGCCCGCGCTCGCGAAGGCCGGCAGGCAGGCGGCCAAGGCCGCGAGCAGGCGCAGTGCGCTTTTCACTTCTCCGCCCGGTTCGGCGCGAGGATCTCGCGGTTGCCGTTGGAGGCCATCGGCGAGACGAGGCCCGCGCGCTCCATGTCCTCGATGAGGCGGGCCGCGCGGTTGTAGCCGATGCGCAGGTGCCGCTGCACGAGCGAGATCGAGGCGCGGCGGTTCTGCAGCACGATCTGCACGGCCTGGTCGTAGAGCGGATCGGCTTCGCCCGAGGGGCCGCCCTCGCCCGGGCCCTCGGAATCGGCGACCTCCGGGTCGTCGAGGATCCCCTCGATGTAATGGGCCTCGCCCTGTTTCTTCAGGTGTGCGACCACGCGCTGGACCTCGGCGTCGGACACGTAGGCCCCGTGGACTCGCTGCGGATGGCCCGTGCCCGGCGGCAGGTAGAGCATGTCGCCCTGGCCCAGGAGGCTCTCGGCGCCCATCTGGTCCAGGATCGTGCGCGAGTCGACCTTGGCGGAGACCTGGAAGGCCACGCGCGTGGGCACGTTCGCCTTGATGAGGCCCGTGATCACGTCGACCGAGGGCCGCTGCGTGGCGAGGATGAGGTGGATGCCCGAGGCGCGCGACTTCTGCGCCAGGCGGGCGATGAGCTCCTCGACCTTCTTTCCCGCGACCATCATGAGGTCGGCCAGCTCGTCGATCACCACGACGATGAGCGGCAGTTCCTCGAGGTCCTCGGGCGTGTCCGGCGTCAGCGAGAAAGGGTGCTTGAGCGGCTGCTTCTTCTCGATCCCCTCGCGGATCTTGGCGTTGTAGCCGGCGAGGTTCCTCACCGACACCGTGGACATGAGCTTGTAGCGCCGGTCCATCTCGACCACGCACCAGTGCAGCGCGGCCGCGGCGTGGCGCATGTCCGTCACGACGGGAGCCAGCAGGTGCGGGATGCCCTCGTAGATCGAGAGCTCGAGCATTTTCGGATCGACCAGGATGAGCCGCACCTCGCTCGCCGTCGACTTGTAGACGAGCGAGAGGATCATCGCGTTGATGGCGACGGACTTGCCCGAGCCCGTGGTTCCGGCGACGAGCAGGTGCGGCATGCGGCCGAGGTCGACCACCACCGGCTTGCCGGTGATGTCCTTGCCCATCGCCATCGTGAGGCGCGAGTGCATGTCGGCGTAGGCCTGGGAACCCACGATCTCCGACAGGCGCACGATCTCGCGCTTGGCGTTCGGGATCTCGAGGCCCATGGACGAGGTTCCCGGAATGGTCTCGACGACGCGGATGGAAGTGACCGAGAGCGCGCGGGCGAGGTCGCGACCGAGGTTCACCACCTGCGAACCCTTCACGCCCACGGCCGGCTCGATCTCGTAGCGCGTGATCACCGGGCCGGGATACGCGGCCAGCACCTTCACCTGCACGTTGAAGTCGAGGAACTTGCGCTCGATGAGTCGCGAGGTGTACTCGAGCGTCTCGGCCGTCGGGCGCTCGACGTGCGAATCGGCGGGGTCCAGGAGCGCGACCGGAGGCAGGGGCGAGTCGGGCAGGTCGGCGAAGAGCGGCACCTGCCGTTCCCTGGTCACGCGCTCGCTCCTCGGGATCAGGACCTCCGGCATCTCGATGCGGATGGGTTCGTGGTCCTCGAGGATCCGGCGGGTCTCCTCGACCTTTTCCTCGCGCGCCTGCGCCGCGACCTGTCCCGCCTCGCGGTCGCGCTTCGCCTCGAGACGCGCGCGGGCCAGGCCGAAGAGCGCCTCCGCCCCGGCGCCCACCTTGCCGGCGAAGCGGATCCACGACAGGCCCGAGAAGACGCTGAAGGCGGCGAGCACGATCGCGATCAGCACGAGCGTCGCGCCCGTGAAGCCGAGCGCCGCGCGCACGGGAGCCTCGACGAGAACGCCGAGCAGCCCCCCCGGATCGAAGGGGAGTTGCGCCATGTGCGTGTGGAAGCGCATGGCCTCGAGCGCGGCGCTCGAGACGACGAGGATGGCGAATCCGGCCAGCGAGACCGCGAGGGAGCGCCGGTCCACGATCTCCCAGGTCTCCACCCGCGCGTAGAACCGCAGGACGCCCCAGGCCGCGAGGGCGACCCACCACCAGGCCGAAAGGCCGAACAAGTAGAGGAGCGCCTCGGCGATCCACGCGCCGACGCCACCCGCGCGGTTCCGGATGGCCTCGCCGGCACCGCTGTGGAAGGGGCCCGGATCGTCGCGATGGAAGGATCCCAGCGCCAGCGCGAGGTAGGCGCCGACGGCGGCGGCGAGGATCCAACCGGCCTCGCGCAGGACGCGGGCGAGGCGCGGATCGGAAGGAGACGTCTGGGAGGAAGAGGAGGCCATCGGGAAGCGGCGTTCGATGGCGGATTATAGGCGCTGGTGCAAGGGTCGGGCGCGTGAGCGGCCTCCCCTGGGCGCCGTGCCAGCTTCGGCGTCGTCGTGTCGGCCGCGAGCGCCTGCGTCTTGCCGTCGATCCCCTGAAGGGGCCCCTCGCCGGGTGACTTGGCGCTCTAGAGCGACGGCGGGAGCTCGCGGTTGATGATCGTGATGGACTTGGACTCCACCGCGATGAAGCCGCGGTCGGAGAGGTCCTTCAGGATCCGGTTCACCATCTCGCGCGAGGCGCCGACCATGTTGGCGATGTCCTGCTGCGAGAGCTTCTCGCTCACCACCAGCTTGCCGTTCTTGTTGACCGCGAGGTCGAGGAGGGTGCTCGCCACCCGCCCGTAGACGTCCATGAGGGCGAGCGTGCCGATCTTGCGGTCGGCCTCGCGCACGCGCTGGGCCAGGACGCGAAGCACCATGTTCGCGATGCGCGGCGCGCGCTCGACGCACGCCTCGAAGGAGGCGTGGGTGAGCACGAGCAGGGTCGTGGACTCCAGTGTGGTCACGGAGGCCGAGCGCGGCTGCTGGTCGATCATCGCCATCTCGCCGAAGAAGTGGCCCGCGCCCAGGATCTTGAGGATGATCTCGCGCCCGTCCTCGTCGCCGATGAACACCTTCACGCGGCCCGACTCGATCATGTAGAGCGAGTCGCCGATCTCGCCCTCGGTGAGGACGACGGCGTTCTTCGGAAACGTCTTCTCCACCGCCAGGGACCGGATCACTTCCAGTTCCTGGTCGTTCATCTGCGTGAAGAACGGAACGGCCTTGAGCGCCTGGGTGCGCTCGCCGATCGCCGGCTTGGGCTTGTGGCTCGCCATGGCCGGAAGCATCTCCTGAAACCCCTTTATTGTCAAACGCTTAAGGCGGATACCCGCCGGAGTGCGATAATTGCATCCCGTGCGGCTTTCTGGCCGCAGTCTCCCCCTTCCTGCCCCTTCCCGCCCATGACTACCCGCCACAGCCGCCTGCTCATTCTCGGGTCCGGCCCGGCCGGCTACACCGCCGCCGTCTACGCCGCCCGCGCCAACTTGAAGCCCGTCCTCGTCACCGGTCTCGCCCAGGGCGGCCAGCTCATGACGACCACCGAGGTCGACAACTGGCCCGCCGACTTCGCCGGCGTGCAGGGCCCCGAGCTCATGGAGCGCTTCCAGAAGCACGCCGAGCGCTTCGAGACCGAGCTCATCTTCGACCACATCCACACGGCGAAGCTCGCGGAAAAGCCCTTCACGCTCGTGGGCGACTCCGGCACCTACACCTGCGACGCGCTCATCATCGCCACGGGCGCCTCGGCCATGTACCTCGGGCTCGACTCGGAGCAGGCCTTCATGGGCAAGGGCGTCTCCGGCTGCGCCACCTGCGACGGGTTCTTCTACAAGAACCAGGACGTGGCCGTGGTGGGCGGGGGCAACACGGCGGTCGAGGAGGCGCTCTACCTCTCCAACATCGCGCGCCACGTGACGGTGATCCATCGCCGCGACAAGTTCCGCGCCGAGCGGATCATGCAGGACAAGCTCTTCGCGAAGGAGAAGGAGGGCAAGGTCACCATCGCCTGGAACCAGACGCTCGACGAGGTGCTGGGCGACAAGAGCGGGGTGACGGGCGTGCGCATGAAGTCCGCGAAGGACGGCACGACGCGCGACATCGCCGTCTCCGGCTGCTTCATCGCCATCGGCCACAAGCCCAACACGGACCTCTTCGTCGGCCAGCTCGAGATGAAGGGCGGCTACATCGTCACGAAGACGGGCCTGGAGGGCAACGCCACCGCCACCAGCATCCCGGGCGTCTTCGCCGCCGGCGACGTCCAGGACCACGTCTACCGCCAGGCCGTCACCAGCGCGGCGACGGGGTGCATGGCCGCGCTCGACGCGGACCGCTACCTGGAGAGCCTCGCCGCTTGAAGCCGCCCCGGCCGGCTGTGCCGCCGGAGCCCGACGACGCGGAGATCTTCCAGCGCGAGATGCGGGGCGTCGAGCCCGCGCGGCCCCACAACCGCGCCCAGCACCGCGTCGCCCCGCCGCCGCCCATCCCCGTGAAGCGCCTGGAGGACGAGCGCCTCGTGCTCGAGGAACTCGCGCGGCTCGCGAGCCCCATCGACGACATCGAGATCGAGGAAGACCACGCGTTCCTGCGCCCGGGACTGCCGCGCGAGGTGATCCGGAAACTGCGCCGTTCCCACTGGGTGGTGCAGGACGAGATCGACCTGCACGGGCTCACGGGCGACGAGGCGGCTCTGCGCACGACGGCGTTCCTGGCCGATTGCGCGAAGCGGGGCCTGCGGTGCCTGCGCATCGTGCACGGCAAGGGACTGGGCTCGAGGAACCGCGAGCCCGTCCTCAAGGGCCGCATCCGCAAGCTCCTCGCAAGGCGCTCGGAGGTCCTCGCCTACGCGGAGCCGCACGCGGCCGATGGCGGCTCCGGCGCGGTGATCGTCCTCCTCGAGGCGCGATCGTGATCCTGCGACGCGTCGCGCTCGCGCTGGTCGCCGCCCTGGCGCTCTTCGTCGCGGTCGACAACATGGAGCGCCCGCTCGCCAATCCCGACGAGGGCCGCTATTCCGAGATCTCGCGCGAGATGGCCGCGAGCGGCGACTGGGTGACCCCGCGCCTGAACGGCATCAAGTACTTCGAGAAGCCGCCCCTTCAGTACTGGGCGACGGCCGTCTCCTTCCGGCTCTTCGGCGAGAACGAGTACGCCGCACGCGCGTACACGGCGCTCTGCGGTCTCATCGCGATCCTCGCCGTCTTCGTCACGGCCCGCCGCTACCTCACGCAGGAGGGCGCCCTTCTCGCCGTCGGCGTCCTGCTCTCGAGCCCGTACTTCCTGGGCATGGGCGGCGTCGTCACGCTCGACATGGGGCTCACGGCCTGGACGACGGTCACGGCATGCGCGTTCCTGCTGGCGATGGGCGAGGCCGACGCCGCTCGCCGGCGGCGCTGGATGCTGGTGGCCTGGGCCGGCATGGCCCTCGCGGTGCTTTCGAAGGGCCTCATCGGCATCGTGTTCCCGGGCGCCGCCATCTTCCTGCATTGCCTCGTGCATCGCGACTGGCGCCTTCTCGCGCGGCTCGAGTGGCTGCGCGGGCTCGCGGTCTTCTTCCTCATCGCGGCGCCCTGGTTCGTGCTCGTCTCACGCGCCAATCCGGAATTCGCGCACTTCTTCTTCGTGCACGAGCACTTCGAGCGCTTCCTCACCACCTCGCACCGGCGCACGGAACCGCCGTGGTTCTTCGTGCCCATCCTCTTCGTCGGCTTCCTGCCCTGGATGTTCGCCCTCGTGCCCGCGATCCGGGACGGGTGGCGCGACGAGACCGGCCGGGAGGCCTTCCCCTGGCGACGCTTCGCCCTGCTGTGGAGCGGATTCATCTTCCTCTTCTTCAGCGCCTCGGGCTCGAAGCTGCCCGCCTACCTGCTGCCGGTCTTTCCGATCCTCGCGCTGGTGCTCGGCGACTGGCTCTCGCGCAAGCCGCCCGAGCGGATCGGCCGCTACGTGGCGCCCGTCGCGCTGCTGCTCGTGGCGGTGATCGCGCTGGCCTGGGGCATGCCGGACCGGACGAAGAGCGCCTGGACGCGCGAGCTCTACCTCGCGGCCCGCCCGTGGATCGTCACGGGCCTCGCGGGCCTCGCCGTGGCGATCGCGTTCGGCGCCTGGCGGTTGCTCAGGGGGCAGAAGTGGATGCCCCTCATGGTCATCGTCGCCGCCTCGCTGCTGTTCATCGACTTCGTGGAGGACGGCTACGAGGAGCTCTCGCCGCGCCAGTCCGGCAAGCAGGCGGCCTCCACGCTGCGGCCCCACGTGGGCCCGGACACGCGCCTCTACGCCGTCGAGATCTACGACCAGACGCTGCCCTTCTACCTGGGCCGCACGGTCACGCTCGTCAACTACGTCGACGAGTTCTCGCTGGGCCTCAAGCAGGAGCCGCACCGGGCGATCCCGACGCTCGACGCGTTCGCCGAGGACTGGGTGCGGCCCGGGGGCGCCGTGGCTATAATTCAGCCGGACCAGTACGAGAAGCTCACCCAGCAGGGCCTCGCGATGACCCTCCTCGCGCGCGACGAGCGCCGCGCCCTCGTGAAAAAGCCGTGAACGCCGTCTCCTTCGGCCTCGTGCTCGCGGGCGTGCTGCTGAACGCCGCCGCCCAGCTGCTGCTCAAGGCCGGCACCAACCGCATCGGCGAGTTCGCCTTCTCGCTCGAGAACCTGCTGCCCATCGGCGCGAAGGTCGCGACGAACCCGCCCATCCTCGCGGGCCTCGCCTGCTACGCGGTCAGCGTCGTCGTCTGGATCATGGCCCTCTCGCGCGTGCCGGTGAGCGTCGCCTACCCCATGCTCTCCATCGGCTACGTCGTGAACGCGCTCGCCGCCTGGGCGCTCTTCGGCGAGTCGCTCGCGATGCAGAAGCTCGTGGGCATCGGCTTCATCATCGTCGGCGTCTTCCTGGTGGCCCGCTCGTGAGCGCGCCCTACCTGCCCTTCGCGCGCCCCACGATCGACGCGGCCATGATCGCCGCCGTGGGGGAGACCCTCGCCTCGCGCTGGATCGCGAGCGGGCCGCAGGTGGCCGGGTTCGAGCAGGCGCTCTCGGACCTGTTCGGCGGGCGCCCCGTTCGCACCCTCACTTCCGCCACCGGCGCGATGGAAGTGGCCCTCGAGCTGCTCGGCGTGGGCCCCGGCGACGAGGTCATCGTCCCGGCACAGACCTTTTTCGCCGCCGCCAATGTCGTCGAGCGCGTCGGGGCGCGGACGGTGTTCGTCGACGTGGACCTCGTGACGCGCAACATCGACCTCGACGCGGCCGCGGCCGCCGTCACGCCGCGCACGAAGGTGCTCGCCCCCACGCACTACAACGCGCCGCTCGACCCGGCCGCCCTCGCCGCCTTCGCGAAGCGCCACGGCGTGCGCGTAGTGGAGGACGCCGCGCTCGCCATCGGCTCCTCCGCGGGCGGCAGGCCCGTCGGCGCCACGGGCGACCTCGTCTCCTTCAGCTTCCACCCCAACAAGAACCTCACGACCATCGAGGGTGGCGCCCTCGTCGTGAACGACGCGGAAGAGGCGGCGCGCGTGGAACGCCTTCGCTTCCACGGCATCCGCCGCAACGCCGACGGCACGCGCGACGTGGACGTGGCGGGCGGGAAGTACAACCTCTCCGACGTGTCGGCCCGCCTCGGACTCGCGCAGCTGCCGCACCTCGCCGGCTGGTGCCGCTCCCGCGAGCGCCTGGCGGGCCTCTACTTCGAGGCGTTCGCGGACGAGGAGCTCCTGCCGGCGCAGTGCCTGCCGCCTCGCGACAATCCCGGCCACAGCTGGAACCTGTTCACGATCCTGCTGCCCCTCGCGCAGATGGCGATAGGGCGAAAGGCCTTCATGGACGCGATGCACGCCGAGGGCATCGGCATCGGCCTGTCGTACGAGGCCGTGCACCTCACCACGCTTTTCCGCGCGCGCGGCTGGCGCGAGGGGCAGTTCCCCGCCGCCGAGCGCATCGGCCGCGAGACGGTGACCCTGCCCCTCTTCCCCGAAATGACCGAATCCGACGTGGCGCGCGTGGCCGGGGCCGTGCGCCGCCACCTGCGAGCGAAGGCGAAACCATGAGCGCCCCCGAAGTCTCCGTCGTGATCCCGGTGTACAACGAGGAGGACGTGCTCGAGGCGCTCTTCTCGCGGCTCTATCCGGCGCTCGACGCCCTGGGCCGCGACTACGAAGTCGTCTTCGTGAACGACGGCAGCCGCGACAAGTCGGCGGCGATGCTGCGGGAGCAGTACCAGCGGCGCCCCGAGGTGACGCGCGTCGTGCTCTTCAACGGCAACTTCGGCCAGCACATGGCGATCATGGCCGGCTTCGAGTACGCCCGGGGCGAGCGCGTCGTCACCCTCGACGCGGACCTGCAGAACCCGCCCGAGGAGATCGGAAACCTCCTCGCCAAGATGGACGAGGGGCACGACTACGTGGGCTCCATCCGGCGCCACCGGCATGACGCCGCCTGGCGCCGCTGGGCCTCGAAGGCCATGAACGGGCTGCGCGAGCGCCTCACGCACATCCGGATGACCGACCAGGGCTGCATGCTGCGCGCGTACGACAAGGCCATCGTGGACGCCCTGAAGGCCTCGCGAGAGGTGAGCACCTATATCCCGGCCCTCGCCTACTCCTACGCCCAGAACCCAACGGAGATCGAGGTCGCGCACGAGGAGCGCGCGGCGGGGGAGTCCAAGTACTCGCTCTACCAGCTGATCCGCCTGAACTTCGACCTGGTCACGGGCTTTTCCGTGGTGCCGCTGCAGCTCTTCTCGATCTTCGGTATCGGCGTGTCGCTCGTCTCCCTCGTGATCTATTTCGTGGTCATCGCGAACCGCATCATCGCCGGCGAGGGCAACGGGCTGTGGGTGATCTGGGACCGCGACATCCTCACCTTCATCCTCATCGGCATCGTGCTCTTCGGCCTGGGCCTCGTCGGCGAGTACGTCGGCCGCATCTACCAGCAGGTGCGCGAGCGTCCCCGCTACCTCGTGCAGGCCGTCCTCGAGTCGAAGCGGCCCGGGTGAGCGCCACCGCCGTCGTCTTCGCCTACCACGACGTGGGCTGCCGCTGCCTTGGCGTGCTGCTCGAGGCGGGCGTGGACGCGAGGCTCGTCGTCACGCATCGCGACAATCCGGCCGAAACGATCTGGTTCGCGAGCGTGGAGAAGCTGGCCCGGGAGCGCGGCATCGCGGTCGAGACGCCGGACGACCCCGACGACCCGGCCTTCGTCGCGAGACTCGCCGCGCTCGCACCCGATTTCCTCTTCTCGTTCTACTACCGGCAGATGCTCTCGCCCGCGGTCCTCGCCACGGCAAGGCGAGGCGCGTTCAACCTGCACGGCTCCCTCCTGCCGAAGTACCGCGGGCGCGTGCCCGTGAACTGGGCCGTCATCCGCGGCGAGCGCGAGACGGGCGCGACGCTGCACGAGATGGTCGAAAGGCCGGACGCGGGCCGCATCGCCGGGCAGGAGGCCGTGCCCATCGGCGAGAACGACACGGCCGCGGAAGTGTTCGCGCGCGTGACGGATGCGGCCGGGCGGGTCCTTTCGCGCGCGCTGCCGGGACTCGTCGCGGGCACCCTGCCGCTGGTGCCCCAGGACCTGAAGTCAGGTTCGTACTTCGGCGGACGCAAGCCGGCCGATGGCCGCATCGACTGGACGAAGCCCGCCCGCGAGATCCACGACCTCGTGCGCGGCGTCGCCCCGCCCTACCCGGGCGCCTTCACCGAGCTCGACGGCGAGCCGGCCCGTGTGCTCGGCACCTGGTGGGCAGAGCCGCCCGCGGGGCTGCCCGCCGAAGCGCCCGTCGGCGCGTTGTCGGCGCAGGGCGGCCGCGCCTTCGCGCGCGCCGGCGACGGCCAGTGGCTCGAGATCCGGCGGTTCGAGGTCGCCGGCGAGGACATTTCTCCAGCCGCTCTCGCGGCGCGCTTTGCCGCCCGCGGCGCCCGCATGGGACAATTCGCCCTCCGGTAGCGCCCGCTCGCAGCCGGCCTTTCCCGCGAAAGCACTTCATGACCCAGCGCATCTGCATCCTCGGCGTCAACGGCTTCATCGGCCACCACCTCTCCAACCGCATCCTCGCGGACACCGACTGGGAGGTGTACGGCATGGACATGAGCCAGGACCGCATCACCGACCTCGCCGGAAACCCGCGCTTCCACTTCTTCGAAGGCGACATCACGATCAACCGCGAGTGGATCGAGTACCACATCCGCAAGTGCGACGTGATCCTGCCCCTCGTGGCCATCGCGACGCCGGCGACCTACGTGAAGGAGCCGCTCAAGGTCTTCGAGCTCGACTTCGAGGCGAACCTGCCGATCGTCCGCTCGTGCGTGAAATACGGCAAGCGCATCCTCTTCCCCTCGACCTCCGAGGTCTACGGGATGTGCCGCGACGAGCAGTTCGACCCGTACGCCTCGGAGCTGGTCCTGGGCCCCATCGACAAGCAGCGCTGGATCTACTCGTGCTCCAAGCAGCTCATGGACCGCGTGATCTGGGCCTACGGCTCCATGGGCCAGCTCGATTTCACGCTCTTCCGCCCGTTCAACTGGATCGGCGCCGGCCTCGACTCGATCCATACGGCCAAGGAAGGCTCCTCGCGCGTGATCACGCAGTTCTTCGGCCACATCGTGCGCGGCGAGCCCATCAAGCTCGTCGACGGCGGCGCCCAGAAGCGCGCCTTCACGTACATCGACGACGGCATCGCGGCGCTCATGAAGATCATCGCGAACGAGGGCGGCATCGCGAGCGGCAAGATCTACAACGTGGGCAACCCGGCCAACAACTTCTCGGTGCGCGAGCTCGCCTCGATGATGCTCGAGCTCGCGAAGGACTACCCGGAATACCGCGAGAGCGCCGCCCGCGTGAAGGTGCTGGAGGTGACGAGCGCCGACTACTACGGCAAGGGCTACCAGGACGTGCAGAACCGCGTGCCGCGCATCGACAACACGATGCGGGAGCTCGACTGGGCCCCGAAGGTCGCCATGAAGGACGCCCTGCGCCACATCTTCGACTCCTATCGCGGCCAGCTCGAGGACGCGAAGGCCCTTTCGAACTAGGAGAGCGACGACCATGGACAAACCCCTCGTCGGCGTCGTCATGGGTTCCAGCAGCGACTGGGACGTGATGAAGGCCGCCGCCCAGGTCCTCAAGGACTTCGGCGTGCCCTTCGAGCACCGGGTGGTCTCGGCTCACCGGACGCCCGACGCGATGTTCGACTACGCCGAGAGCGCCCGCGAACGCGGCCTCGCCTGCATCATCGCGGGCGCGGGAGGCGCCGCGCACCTGCCGGGCATGATCGCCTCCAAGACGACGCTGCCCGTGCTCGGCGTTCCCGTTCCCACCAAGCACCTCGCGGGACAGGATTCGCTCTACTCCATCGTGCAGATGCCCAAGGGCATCCCGGTCGCGACCTTCGCCATCGGCGAGGCGGGCGCGGCGAACGCCGGGCTCTTCGCGGTGAGCCTGCTCGCGGGCGCGGATGCGGGCCTCGCCTCGAAGCTCGCGGAGTACCGCGAGAGCCTCAAGGAGCAGGTGGCGGCGATGCAACTGCCCGACGTGCTGTGATCCGCCCCGGCGCGACGCTCGGCCTGCTGGGGGGCGGGCAACTGGGCCGCATGTTCACCGTGGCCGCGCGCACGCTCGGCTATCGCGTCACGGTGCTCGACCCCGACCCGCTCTCGCCCGCCGCCGAGTTCGCCACCGGCCACCTCAACACGGCGTACACCCATCCCGTGTCCCTCGACGAACTGGCGCAGAAGTGCGCGGCCGTCACGACCGAGTTCGAGAACGCCCCGGCCGAGGCCCTGCTCACGCTCGCGAAACGCACCGTGGTGCGCCCGAGCGGCAACGCGGTGGCGGTGGCCCAGGACCGGGAACGCGAGAAGACCTTCATCGCCGCGCAGGGCCTGCCGGTGGGCCCCTTCGCCGTGATCAACGGCGACGCCGACATCGGCCCCGCCCTCGCGAAAGTGAAGCTGCCGGCCATCCTGAAGACGGCGCGCTTCGGCTACGACGGCAAGGGGCAGGCCACGATCGCCTCGAGGGCGGACCTGGAGCGTACCTTCGCCGAGTGGAAGCGCGTGCCGTGCGTTCTGGAGGAGCGGCTCGTGCTCGAGCGGGAGATCTCCGTCATCCTCGCGCGGGCCGCGGATGGCGAGGTGTCCGTCTTTCCGGTCGCCGAGAACAGCCATGCGCACGGCATCCTGGACCTCACGATCGCCCCGGCCCGGATCCCCGAAGCGCTGGCGCGGGAAGCCACGGCACTCGCCACCCGCCTCGCCCACGCGCTCGACTACGTGGGCGTGCTCGCCGTCGAGATGTTCGTGGTTGGCGGCCGGCTTCTCGTGAACGAGATCGCCCCGCGTCCCCACAACAGCGGCCACTACACGATCGACGCGTGCCGCACCTCCCAGTTCGAGCAGCAAGTGCGCGTGCTGTGTGGCCTGCCCCTGGGCGATCCGTCCCTGCACACGCCCGCGGTGATGGTGAACCTGCTGGGCGACATCTGGGCCGGCGGGGAGCCGCGCTGGGAGGCCGTCCTGCAGCATGCCGGAGCGCACCTGCACCTCTACGGCAAGCGCGAGGCCCGTCCGGGACGCAAGATGGGGCACGTCACGGTGTGCGAGCCCACCCTCGAGCGCGCCCTCGAGGTCGCCATGGTCATCCGCCGCGACCTGGGCATCGCGCAGTCCGCCTGACCCGTGTCCGGCATGTTCGGCTGGTTCGGCAAGCGCGACGACGAAGCGGCCCCTCTCGACGAGGGCCTGTGGGAGAGCGCGACCCTTCCCTACCTCTTCATGCGCGGCATGCCGCCAGCCGACAACGAACGCCTGCGGCAGCTCGCCTCGCGCTTCCTGGCACGCAAGCAGTTCGCCTCGACGCACGGCCTGGAGATCACGCCCTTCATGCACGTGCAGGTGGCGGCGCAGGCCGTGATCCTCGTCCTCGAGCTCGGCCTCGAGTGGTACGACGGCTGGAGCGACATCATCGTCTACCCGGGACAGTTCGTGCCCGAGCGCGAGGTCGTCGACGAGAACGGCATTGTCCACGTGGTGAACGACCCGCTCGCGGGCGAGGCCTGGCTGGGCGGCCCGGTGATCCTCTCCTACGAGGACGTGGCCCTGGCCGGCGACGAGCAGGCGCGCGTGGCGGGCTACAACGTGGTGATCCACGAGTTCGCCCACAAGCTCGACATGCTGAGCGGCGAGCCCAACGGCTGCCCGCCGCTGCACAAGGGCATGTCGCTCGCGGCGTGGAAGGACGCCTTCAGCGGAGCCTACGGGGACTTCTGCCGGCGGGTCGACGAGGCGGACGCGAAGGCCGGGGCGGATGGCGGGGCGGAGCTCGACGAATTGCCGATAGATCCCTATGCGGCCGAGAGCCCGTCGGAATTCTTCGCGGTGGTGTCGGAGGCGTTTTTCGAGACGCCGGAATGGCTGGAGCCGGCCTACCCGGCCCTCTACGGGCAGCTGAGGGAGTTCTACAAGCAGGACCCGATGGCGCGCCTGGCGGCCACCTAGGGAAAGGGGCCCGGACGGGCCCGGGCGATCAGAGGAACAGGACGGCCGGGAAGACGGCGATGGCCAGCACGATCAGGATCCACTCGCAGTTCCAGCGCTTCAGGTGGCCGGTGTAGTGCAGGATGATCGCGACGATCGCAAAGACATAGAAGGCAGCAAGCAGCATTTTTTCCCCTGTTGTCGAGATACCGGGAGGACCCTTTGCCGCAGGCTCCCTGCAACTAACAAACGACACCTTATACCATAGCCGAAAGCCCCGGCCGGGCCTAGACCGCGTCCTCGCCGGTTTCCCCGGTGCGGATCCGGACCACCTGCGGGACATCCACCACGAAGATCTTGCCGTCGCCGATCTTGCCGGTGCGGGCAGCCTTCACCACGGCCTCGATCGCCTTTTCGACCAGGCTGTCGGGCACCACCACCTCGACCTTCACCTTGGGCAGGAAGTCGACCACGTACTCGGCACCCCGGTAGAGCTCCGTATGGCCCTTCTGGCGGCCGAAACCCTTCACCTCGGTCACCGTGAGGCCGGAAACGCCGATCTCGGACAAGGCCTCGCGGACCTCGTCGAGCTTGAACGGCTTGATGACGGCTTCGATCTTCTTCATGGCGGGAAAACCTCAGGGCAGGTTGCCGGATTGCGCGACGGATCGATCAGGCCTTCGGCCGGAAGCCCGATGTTATCGGATAGCGCCAGTCCTTGCCAAAGGAGCGCGGCGTGATGCGCACCCCGGGGGGCGCCTGGCGTCGCTTGTACTCGTTCACGCGGATCAGGTGGACCACGCGGCGCACGGCCTCGGCATCGTAGCCCATGGAGACGATCTGCTCGGGCGTCATGTCGCGCTCCATGTAGCGCTCGACCACGGCATCGAGCACCTCGTAGGGCGGCAGGCTGTCCTGGTCCTTCTGGTCGGGCCGCAGCTCGGCCGAAGGCGGACGGTCGATGACCCGCTGGGGGATGACCCGTCCCTGCGCGTTCCGCCAGATGACGAGCCGGTAGACCAGCGTCTTCGCGATGTCCTTGAGGATGGCGAACCCCCCGGCCATGTCCCCGTAGAGCGTGGCGTAGCCCGTGGCCATCTCGCTCTTGTTGCCCGTGGTCACCACGAGGTGCCCGAACTTGTTGGAAAGGGCCATGAGGAGCGTGCCGCGGATGCGCGACTGGAGGTTCTCCTCCGTCGTGTCCTGCGGCCGCCCGGCAAAGGAGGGCGCAAGTTGCTGGAGGAACGCATCGAAGACCGGGCGGATCGAGATCTCGGTGTAGCCGATGCCCAGCAGGCGCACGATCTCGCGCGAATCCTCGATGCTCATCGACGCGGTGTAATCCGAGGGCATCATCACCGCGTGCACCTTGTCCGGGCCCAGGGCATCGGCGCAGACCGCGGCCACGAGCGCCGAGTCGATGCCCCCGGACAAGCCCAGCAGCACGCCGGGAAAGCGGTTCTTGCCCGCGTAGTCGCGCACGCCCGTGCAGAGCGCCCGGTAGATCGTCTCTTCCTCGGTGAGCGGACGGGCCATGGCACCCGCGAGACAATCGCCTTCGAAGGTCACGAGGTCCGTGGATTCCTCGAACGTGTCGCCCTGGTAGCCGAGCGACCCGTCGGCGCTCATCCCGAAGGACGCGCCGTCGAAGACGAGCTCGTCCTGGCCGCCCACGCCATGCACGTAGAGCAGCGGCAGTCCCGTCTCGTTCACGCGCGCGCCCATCACCTGGTAGCGCTCGGCGAGCTTGGCGCGATGGAAAGGCGAGGCGTTGATCGAAAGCAGCAGCTGGGCCCCGGCCGCTTTCGCCTGCGCGGCCGGTTCGGGGAACCACAGATCCTCGCAAACGGTGATCGCGATGCGGCGGCCGTCGACCTCGAATACGCAAGGGGCGTTGCCGGGCTCGAAGTAGCGCTTCTCGTCGAAGACCTGGTAGTTGGGCAGCTTCTGCTTGAAGTAGATCCGCTCGATGCCGCCGCCGCGCAGCAGGGAGGCCGCGTTGTAGCGCGTGCGCCCCTCGCGGTGGGGATGTCCCACGACGAGCGCGAGATCGGGCGCGTAGGCTGCCAGTTCGAGCAGCGTCGCCGCGGCGAGATCGCAGAAATCGTTGCGAAGGAGCAGGTCCTCCGGCGGGTAGCCGCACAGCGCGAGCTCCGGCGTGACGACGAGGCGGGCTCCGGCGGCGCGGGCGCGGTCGACCGCCTCGCGGATGCGGGCGGCATTGCCGGCGAAATCGCCCACGGTGGTGTTGATCTGGGCGACGACGATCTTCAAGGGGCGGGAACCGGCTGGGGACGGATAGAATCCAACGCGTTCATTATACGGCCCGCCGCCGCGCCCCCTTGCCCTCGACCCTCAGAATCCTCGAATCGCTCGCACCCGTCGACCCCGCGGCCTGGGACGCTCTCGCCGGGGGCAACCCGACCCTCGCGCACGCCTTCCTCGCGGGCCTCGAGGAGACGGGGTGCGCCAGCGCGAAGGCCGGCTGGGCCCCGCGCCACCTCACCCTGTGGCGCGACGGCACGCTGGCGGGCGCCGTGCCGCTCTACGTGAAGTCCCACTCCTACGGCGAGTACGTGTTCGATTGGGCGTGGGCCGACGCCTACGAGCGCCACGGGCTCGAGTACTACCCGAAGCTGCTCTCGGCCGTGCCCTTCACGCCCACCGAAGGCG
>Ga0209254_10002463_pt1 | contig 16802 bp, 8 predicted proteins | sample FrelakmetDIP11DI_FD_187148 | JGI IMG/M metagenome (GOLD analysis project Ga0209254, IMG submission 187148) | Freshwater lake sediment microbial communities from the University of Notre Dame, USA, for methane emissions studies - DIP11 DI (SPAdes)... | ecosystem: Environmental > Aquatic >... | reverse complement strand
CGCCGACCTGGACCGTGACGGTGCCGGTCGCATAGGTCGGAGCAAGAATGCCGACCGCACCGGAGAGATCGGTCTTGAGATTCGCGGTGTCGGCACCGGAGTAGGAGACGACCAGGTCTTCCTGTCCGCCGATCTCGAAAAAGTCCACCTGCAGCGTATGGCGGCCGGCGGCCAGCGTGATCGTGCCGAACCCCTCCTGGAAGGAATGCGCGCCGTCGTTGGTGACGACTCGAGTGCCATCCACATACAGCACGCTGCCGTCATCCGAGCCCGCGTAGAAGGTATAGGTACCGCCAGTCGCGATATCGAGGCTGCTGGTGAAGCGAACTGTGAAGTTGTTGAGACTCGTATTGCCGAAGTTACGCGCCGCCTGGTCAACGTCGTAGGAGGTAAGAAAACCAGTGGCGTTCGGCGCCGTGGTTGGGAACCCACTGACCAGGCTGTTACCGGCCGGCACGCTGTTCCAATACTGATAGTTCACCCCCTGAACCTGGGCCAGGCTGACCAGCTGGTATTGGAAGGTGTCCGCGTAGGTTCCTGTACCGGTGGGCGTGTAAGTGAAGCTGCCATCGGCGTTCATCGTCACCGTGCCCTGAGTCGGGTTGGTAACGAGTTTCGTCGCCACGCTTAGCGCGCCATCCGGATCCGAATCCGGCCCGGCACCGTTATCGGCCAGCACATTGCCCGACAGCGGCGCGCCCGTTGCCGTCTTGAACGAGTCCGGTGCGGCTACCATGGGATCGTCGACGGCCACGACGCGGACGAAGGCGGTGGATGCCAGACTTTGCTCCCCGGTAGCATCGGTGACAGTCACGGTGAGGGTGCGCAACGCGGCGTTGGGCGTATCGCTGGTGTTGCTGAAGGTAACAGCGCGCAGGGCAGCGGCATAATTCGCCGCACTGGAAAGGCCGGTCAGAGTAAGGGTGTTGCCGACAACGGCTGCCGTGATGCCCGCAGGTAATGTTCCAAAGCTGAGTACGTCACCCGCTTGCGGGTTGTTCAGTTTGACGGAAGCGCTTGCGATCTGGCTGCCATCCGGATCGCTCACCGCGATTGCTGAACCCGCGATCCCGACTGACGCGCCGTTCTCGGTGAACGTCGTGTCATAGTTGTTACCGTCGGCGGTGATCTGGACGTTATCGACGAAGAAAAGGTCCGGCGTGGCCGAACTCAGGTTCTCGGTGAACCCACCAGTGGTCGCGAACCGGATAACGACCTTGTCGGAGATGTAGCCCGAGATGTTGAACGTCTGCGTCGTGTTGCTCGTGACAGTGGGGAGCGTGCCGAGAGAGGTGAAGTTCGCGCCGCCGTTAGTGGAAATCAACACCGCGACCGTATCGCCCGCCTCGACACCGGACATGCGGTAGGAAAACGATAGCGTCGCGGTGGTGTAAGGCAGCAGATTCAGCGGCCGCTGCATGTAGTCCGCGGGTGCGTCTGCGTGGCCGTTGAAGCGCACCTCGAAGCCGCCGCCTGCCGCAGCAACGACCTGCACATTTCCGGCAGTGGGGCTCCCGTCACTGTTGCCCCCGACCGACGGAGCGGCATCGAACTCCCGCCAGCCAGACGTCCAGTTGGTCCCGCCGGCGTAGTTCTGCGCGGCGAAGCTGTCCGAGGCGCTGAAGGAACCCGGCCCGTTCAGATCGACCACGGGTCGGGCAAGAACCCCGCCGTACGCCAGAAGAGTCCCTTGGTCGGCGAACGGCACAGACTCGATGGTGCCGGTTCTTTCCTCGAGGAGCCAGTCTCCATTCGCCGTTTGGGCCCCTGTAATGTCGCTCGATGCCGCGACGTCTGCGCCGGTAAGATCCGCCAACTGCTGGATGAACACCTGCCCGACCTCGGTTGCCGCGACATCGCAGCCATAGATCAGGATATCGGCGTCCGCCGTGAGGGCGATTTTCCATTGAGAAATTTCAACGGCGCGGGTCGCTAAGGCGACGCTGTCCAGGACGGTGTTGCCCAGAAAGACCTGCCCATCGCTCCCATGGCTCAGAATTTGAATGCTTGCTACGTGGGACCGGCCGGTCAGGTAGTCGGTGATCTGATCGATACCATCGAGCCCGCCGTCGAGAACGACGATTTGCACACCAGCCGAGAGACCATCGAGCAGAGTCTGATAATCCGGCACCGCCGGATCGACAAAAAGAATCTGCTCATCGGGAGCCGCACTGCTCGAAGAGGTCACAGTGCCAGGGTGGAGGTCACCCGCTGGCAAGTCGTCGCTCACCTTGGTTTCCGACACACCCGAAACCTGTTGCTCGCCGGAGGCGCTGTTGAGCTGCGGGGAGTACCGGGTATCGTCTGTTGCTTTCACTTTTGCACCTGTGGGTCGATCGATTAGGATAGAAATGGAGTTGCACTGGTGACCTGGGAAAAGCTATTGCTGTATCCCTAGCGTCGCGCCAAGTGCCGGATGACGCTGGTGTACTTCTTAGTGAGAAGCGCGATCGCCCGCCACACGTTTCGGGGTAAGGCCTACCGACGGAACCATCGCCAACAAGCAGGACAATCCCGAACCGTGTGTAAATGTGTAAAGATGTGGATCACGTCCGAAACCGCGGCAGCGAGTTTCCCCATCGGCCGAGTAACCAGCCCGAAGGTCCCAAACGCTTCCGGAGCAGTTCCTTTAGTCAGAGCCATGCTTTCCCCTAAAGAAAAGGGTAGAACAATTCTTTTGGCCTGCGATTTGGTGGGAGCAATGAGGGCTACCAGCGGCGCCGGAGCTAGCCCATCGGCCTGATGACCTGTGGAATCAAAGGGTCTTCACTGGATCGGGTTCGCAGCAGCCAGCACCGCCGCGGTCCGTGTCGAAGACGGGTGGGTCGGCAGCGGCAGGTGCAACTGACTGCAGCTCAGTTTGGTGGCCGAGGCTAAAACGACTCCGCGCCACTCGGCCGGTGGGAAACGCACAGTGTCCATTTGTGCTGTACAGAGCTTCTCGAGCACCGCGCACCGATCAGTGGGAGTGCGGGCGATTTGGAAAAATAATCTAGACCATTCGAAGCTACTTGGCTTTCGCGACGAACCAGCCGCCGATTTCCTCCATGTCGTGATCGGAAAGGCTACCCGCCCACATGCGCAAAGCGATCAAGGCTCGAATAAAGTCGTAGCGTGCCCTGGACTGTTCCGCCCGTGCCCGGAGCAGCAATCGCCGGGTCTCCAGCACGTCGACAATGGTGGTCGTTCCCAGGTCATAGGCCTTATACTGAGCATCGACGGCTTTCGTTCGGGCTTGGACCTCTTGATCGGTGGAACCGATGCGGGCATGGCTGGCCATCACATCCAAGAACGCAGTTCGCGTCTCCTTCTCGATTTCACGGCGCTGCTGCTCGTAATCCTCCTTCGCCATGTGATAGCGCGCCACGGACTCCTGTACCCGGGCCTGCGTCCCACCGCCTTCGTAGATGGGCACGGTGAGCTGCACACCGACCGAGCCGACGGTGAAAGGGGGGAATCGCCGGTCGAGGTAGCCCAAGTTCGAATACGTCTCGGACGCGACCAGGGCGGCCTGCGGCAGATGCTCCGCCTGGCTGCTGGAGATGAGTTTCTCCGCGGAAGCGATGGCATGTTGGAGCGCACCCAGTTTCGGATTGAATTGGAGAGCGTTTTGAACCCAATCCTCGATCTTTCCCGACATCAGTGAGAACCTCTCCTGAATCAGCGGCGCCGCGTCGTTGACCGAGACGCCCGCCGTCTCCCGCAATTTTTCGAGCGCCACGGCCTTGGCGTTGTTGACCTCGATCTCGCGGGTGTTCAGGGTCTGATAATAGGCTTCCACCTGATAGAGATCCGTCACCGTCGCCATCTGGCGCTCGTGCATGTACCGCATCCGTTCCATCTGACTCTTCACCGCCTCCTTTTCCGACACCACGTAGCCAATGTCGGCCGCGGCTTGTAGAACGTGCAGATAGCGGTCGGCCAAATCGAACGCGACCGCCATGCGTACCGCGTCCACCTCCTTTTCACTTTGCAGTGTGAAGGATTCCGCGCCTTGCAGACGCAGAAAGGAGGGGAGATCAAACAACGCTTGGCGGGCCTGAATCGCGCCCTGTTCCCCCCAATATTGTTGACTAAAGTCGCGGGTATCGGGTAAGGGAGGCAGCGGGCGGCCGATGGACTCACGAAAATCGACCTTGGAATAACTCCCGGTCGCCATCAGGCGTGGCAAGAGCTTGCTGAGCGCCTGGTCCTGCAGCGCCTTGGCCCGCTCGACGGCGTATTCCTTACTCTTCAGAATGGGGTTGCTGTCCAGCGTCCGCTGATAGAGCTCGAGAAGGTTTTCGGCGTGGACCGCCACCGGCAGCGCCACCATCATGCCCAACAGCAGGATTTTTCGGCAGCGCCTGCTTTGCATCGCTCAATCCTCGATAAACGAGCGGGCGAAGGTGTTCCTGATCGGATCCGTAAGATATTCCAGCAGGGTGCGTTCGCCGGTATTGATGAGGACCTCGGCGGGCATGCCGGGAACCAGGTCGAGGTGCTGACGGGCGAGATCCTGCAGGCCGGTCGGCGTGATTTCCACCCGCCCCAGATAGTACCCCGTCCTGTCTTTGTCCTCTTTGGTCCCCTCATCCACCAGCCGATCCGCGGAAACGGTGATCAGTTTGCCTTCGATCTTGGGTGTAGCGCGGGATTTAAAGGCGCTAAAGCGAACTTCGGCCAGCTGTCCGACCTGCACCCGATCGATATCCAGGGGAGAGATCCGCGCTTCCACGATCAGCTTCTCGTTCTGGGGCACGATGTCCAGGAGCCTGCCACCTGGCGGAATGACGGCGCCGATGGTGTGCACCGCCAAGCCGAGCACCATCCCAGGCTCCGGCGCCTTGATCACGGTGCGCTCCACCATGTCCTCGAGGGATTGCAGCTTTTCGCGAAGTTCAAACAACGCCGCCTGGACTTCGCTCAGCTCTTTCGCCACCTCCCGTTGAAATTCCTTTTTCAGTTGCAGGATCTTGAGTTGCGTTTCACTGATCTGGAGCTCGGTTGCGGCCAGGTCGGAGATCAATTCCCCCCGCTGGCCCTCGCTCTGCGCCAAATTACGTTCCAGGTCCCGCACTTTCTGCTTTTCGGCATAGCCCTCTTTCAGTAGTGATTGGAAATCGGCCAGTTCTGCCTCGTACGAATGGACCAGCCGGTCACGGCTCTCTTTCTGGGCACGCAAACCTTGCGCTTTGGCCCGCAACTGCTCGATCTGGCGCTCGTAGAGGGAGATTTCCCCTTCATGCGCCTGCCTGCGGACGTTGAACGTCTGAGTCTGTACGCGAATCGCTTCGTTAGCGCGAGGATCCTTGGCATTCTCGAGCAGCTCGGCCGGATAGCGAACCAGCGGAAGTCCATCCCGCTGCGCGATCAGGCGGGCCTCCCGCGCCAGCGAGATCAGGTACTGCCCGCGGACTACTTCCAGCTGGGCCTTGGCCTGCGTGCCATCGAGTGTGAGCAGGATCTGGTCCTTGGCCACGATATCTCCGTCGCGGACATTGATGGTTCGGACAATGCCGCCTTCCAAGTGTTGAACCGTCTTGCGGTATTTTTCTACCGTGATGACGCCCGGGGCGAGCGCGGCACTGCTGAGCGGCGCCAGCGCTGCCCATGCACCCAAGCCCCCGAAGATGCTGAGGACGACCATCAGCCCCCAGCGTCGCAAGCGGCGATCGTCGGTTCGGACCAACTGGGGGTGCGGGCGATTAGCTGCCATGACGGCAAGACATTGTCGATTATGGAGTAGGCGTATTGGCTAACGAGCCGATACGCGGCGATGGGGCAGCGCTCGAAGGGGCGGCAGCGGGCGAATCGCTTTGGCGATGCCGCTGTTGGAGTGCTGCCAGCGCCTGATCCCTTGGTCCAAAAAGGGCGACCTGCCCGTCTACCAACAACAAGATCTTGTCCACCTGCCCCAGCACATTGGCGCGGTGAGTAATCACCAGAACCGTGCATCCCTTGCGCTTGAGGTTCGCCAGCGACTTGAGCAGGGCTGACTCACCGTCCTGGTCGAGATTGGAATTCGGTTCGTCGAGGATGATGACCTGCGGCTCTCCATACAGCGCCCGGGCCAGTCCCAGCCGTTGTTGCTGCCCGGCGGACAGCATCTTGCCTTGCCCGACGATTTTCGTCTCGTAGCCCTCGGGCAGGCGCAGAATCATCTCGTGAATGCCCGCAGCCTGGGCGGCCTCTACAACCTTACCAGCATCGATTGCGCCGAAGCGGGCGATGTTCTCGCTGATGCTGCCGTCCAGCAACTCGACATCCTGTGGCAAGTAGCCAATATATTGCCCCAGTTGTTCACGGTCCCACTGATCGAGCTCCGCACCGTCGAGCCGGACGCTCCCGGATGACGGCCGGTGAAGACCGAGGATGGTGCGCGCCAGGGTGGATTTCCCGGCGGCGCTGGGGCCGATAACGCCGACCTGGGTTCCCGGTTCCATCAACAGGCTGATCCCCTTGAGCACGGGGGCCAACGCCCCCGCGGGCGTAACCACAGCCTTCTCGAGGCTGATTTCGCCCTCCGGGGCCGGCAGCGGCATCGGCGCCTCCCGTGCGGGCACCGCACCGAGCAGGTTTCCGAGGCGCTGGTACGCTTCCCGCGCATGCAAGAAGCCCCGCCAGGTGCTGATCATCAGATCCAGAGGCGCTAACGCACGCCCCAGCAGGATGGAACCGGCTATCACCAGGCCGGGGGTGATTTCCTTGTGGATCGCCAGATACGCGCCGAGACCCAACATGAGCGACTGAATGGTGATCCGATAGGTCTTGGACAAAGCGGTGATCAGCCCGGACTTGGCGCTCGCCTGGCCCTGCAGCGCCAGCAGCGTCACTTGCTTCTCCTGCCATCGCGACCGCATGCGCGGCAGCATGCCCATCGCCTCGATGACTTCGGCATTCCGCAGATTGCGCTGAGTGAACTGGCTAGCGTCCAGTGCTTCCCGGTTGGCGCGTTCGAGATCGCCGCGCGTCGCGACCTCATTCCAGATGGCGAGACCCGCGAGAAAGAAGGCGGAAATGATCGCCACTACGCCAAATGAAAAGTGAAACAAGAACATCACGGTGATGTAAATCGGCATCCACGGCGCGTCGAAAAACGCAAACAGCCCCGGGCCCGTCAGAAACTGACGTAGCTGGAGCAGGTCGCTCAACGGCTGAGCAGAGGCGACCTTTCCTCCGCTGCTCAACGCCTGAGCAAAAACAGCGTCGAAAACGCGGCCGTTGAGCAGTTGGTCGAGGCGGGTGCTCGTCACGATCAAGATCTGCGAACGAACCCATTCCAGACCGCCCATGACGATATACAAAAATACCGCGATCAGGGTGAGCATCAAGAGGGTCGACTCACTGTTGCTCGGTAGCACCCGATCATACACCTGCAACATGTAGATCGAGGGCAGCAGAAGGAGGAGATTAATGAATAGGCTGAAAAAACCCGCCGACAGAAAGGACGCCTTGCAAGTACTCAGGGCCTTGCGGAGATCGGATTCCGCAGAAGCGCGGTGGAGATCATTTCCCGATGACATTATGTCCTGGCATTTTTGTTAGAAATGCCGCGTCGCATTCCCCGCCTTAAGTCAGGATTCGGTGTCCCGCCAGCTCGGCGGTGGAGTGCTGGCGAGTCTGCTTCGCTGGCAGATAATGAATATATAGAGGAGTGCCCCACCCCACCGTTTGTGTATATCTCTGCAATCAGTCCCGCGGTCGCGGGGTACGAGAATCTGCCAAGGAGCACACTTTATCCCCAAATTACTGGCTGCAACCGAATTAGTTAAAGTATATCCCAACAAAGAATTTTTTGGTTTTTCCCAACCGCCGAGTTTAAGTCGCGATCTCAAAACGCGGGCATCAGAGCGTTCAAGAATGACGCATCGACAGGATGAGCAAGGTCAACTGCCACCTACAAGGGTGGCGGTTGCTGGTTAATGCCCAGTGCTTCCTTGCAGTCTGGAGCTTGGGAGCGGCAGTTTCTCGCCCAAAGGCCTTTGCGCAACCCCCGGGCGAACCGCCAGTGCTCCACGCCGCACCGCACCCAATGGTCCATAGGCTCGGCTTCGTCGAACGCTTTCCCAAACCGCGAGAATTCCCACGTTCGTTAGCGAGAAAACCGCTTCGGCGTCAAGCATCAGTGCATTGCGAACTGCCCGGATGCGCTGCGAAGAACCGTCACCGGCACTCCCACTGATGCCCAGTGGTAAAGCCAGCCGGCGTCCTCCGACGAACTCGGCCAGCGCCGGTTGTGCCTGCGGGTAGCCATATTAATGCAGCCATGGCTCGCGGGACGACCGAAACCGTTGTGCCACCATGCGCCATGGAATGCGTAATCTTCGTGGAAATACTGAACATAGGGAACGTTTTCTACCACATAGTGGCCTGGTTCGCCGGGCTTGGCGCGGCTCCGCATAGTCTTGAGCGGGAAGCGGGAATAAATGTAGTAAGAGCCCGTGACGGTCGGAGTGGCAACCTTGCCGGTACTGACTTTGAAGGTTCGCACTACCTGACCGTTCTCCAGCGCGGCCACCCGCTGGGCGTCGAGGTAGACGAAGATCTGTCGATCGGGACCGGTCGTGAAGCTACCAACTAAAGGCTGTGCGAGGGTACCCCCCCTCAGGGACCGGAGGCCTCCCGGTTCGGAACGTACCTCGATGGTGGTGGAAGCCGGCCAATGCGGCTGAGGATTGAAGCGCAAACGCCGTTCACTGATCCAGCGCCATCGGCCCGTTACCGTCTCGCCCTTGTCAGTACGAACGAGGAGGTGCTTTTCGGCATCATCCCGATCGGCGAGAGGTTCGCTGAAGGTGATCTGGAGCGGCAGGGCGAGGCCCGCATTGGTTAGACCCCGAATATTGATCTCCGCGGTCATGGGTGGAGGAGGCGGAGGAGTTGTCAGTTCGAGTTTGAAGGGGGGTAACAGAATACCGTTGGGTGTTTCCCAAGTGACCTCCACCGGGATGGTCTGGCCCTGAGCATAGTTGCTTGCCACCAGGCGGATCGTCTGGCGTTTCTCATCCGGTTGGACTTCCGCGACGAGATCCCCGGTGGCTCGGAGGCGACCGACCGGTTGGTCGAAATGCAGCGTCACCGACGAATCCGGAGCCAGGGCAAGTCGGGTCGGCCCATCGAGGCGGGGTATGCTAACCGTCGCGAACGCCAGTTCCCGTGTCTCGGTCTTTCCGAGCAGCGCGTTCTCAAGTGTCACTCTAACGGCGTAGCGCTTGCCGAAATCCAAAGGTGGATGAATGGTGAAGCGCGTTTCCTCGGATATTCCCGATAAGGGCTTGCCGGTATCGTCGTGGACCTCGACTTTGGTGAGACGTGTTCCGAACCCTTTGGGTTCGATGACGACCGGCTTAAGAGGATCGACCATTTGGCTGCCGCTCTGCGGGGTCATAGCCAAACCGAACCTCCCAAAGGATTCCAACCGGAGTTGGGCGCAGCCGGCAAGGCCAATGGAGACAAATATGGCCGCGACCCCGCCGCAGCGACCAATTGATGCGATCGCGAACACTTTACTACTCCAATCCAGTCACAGTCTCACGCCACACTCAGCCAGTCCTTGGCGGGTTGCCGCGCGAGATAGAGCGGCACTGTCCTCGTTAATGACTCCGTCGGGTTCCCCAACATCGGCGTTTGCGAGGCTCCCCTTCACGGACCTACCTTTGGCTGTCACGTCACAAGAGGACTTTCCCTCGACTCGGACTTCGCTGCGAAAGAAACGCTTCCACCTAATGTAACCCCGAAGTCTAATAGTTGCAGCGAAAGCTTACGGGTTATTCGTTCATTTCGGCAATACCGGTCCAGCTTGTTTCTCAGCTACCACGGCCCGCGGTTTCTCTGGTGGCTCCCAAGGCGCGTAACCATGATGAAAAACAGAGGAACTGCCCCAAAGACAACCAGTCGACCCAGGACCCGGCTCATTGGATGATTTCATGCCGAAAAGACGATGGATCTTCGAGCGGTTCGAGATGGGTGACGATCAGGAGATTCGGTATGGCCCCGCGAATGTCCGCTTCAATGTTCTCTAGCAGACTGTGCGCTTCCTGGACGTTCATCACGCCCGGCACCAATACATGCATGGTGATGAAGCGCTGAGCGCCGGACACGCGGGCCCGCAGGTCGTGAAACTGAAAGCCATTCCGGCGGTAGCGATCGAGAATCCGCTCGATGCGCTGGCGTTCCTCCGCTGGAATGGCGGCCCCGAGCAGGCCCGAAAGAGAGCGCAGCATCAGATGGGTGCCCGAACCTACGATGTTGAGGGCCGCCAGGATCGCGATGGCCGAATCCAACCACTGCCACCCGGTCAAGGCCATTCCGCCCAGCCCTACCAGGACGGCACCCGTGGTCCACACGTCCGTCATCAAGTGCCGGCCGTCGGCCTCGAGGGTAATCGATCCAAAGCGGTGCCCTGCATGCAGCAGGACCCTGGCCATCACCAGGTTGAGCACCGTAGCGACGACCGAGACGAGGATACCAATATTGAGCGCCTCGACAGCGTGCGGATGCATCAGGCGATCCCAGGCCGCCCAGGCGATGCCCGTCGCCGCCACCAGAATAAGAGCACCCTCGAAGCCGCTCGAAAAATATTCGGCTTTACCGTGCCCGAACGGATGATTTTCATCTGCCGGCCTGGCGGCGACCTTGAGGCTGATTAACGCAAACCCCGCGGCGACCAGGTTGACCAGGGATTCAGCCGCATCGGACAACAGCGCCACGGACCCGGTGACGAAGTAGGAAGTGGTCTTCAAGGCGATCGTCACCAGGGCGGTGAGAACCGATAACCAGGCGTAGCGAGTCAGCGGTGGGGCGGGAACCGCAGTTTCCGGCGGCACGGGAACGGCGATCTGGCCCGGGACTACCTCTGCCGCCGCGGAGCGATCGGCGAACACGCTGCGCAACAGCCGGCCGAGATTCTCAAAGGCTTGGTACAGCACGATAGGGCCAGCCACGGACAGCAGCCCGCCGATCGAGGCGATCAGCCAGTCGTCCAGATGCAGGGGTTGCAGACTCAAATGGGCGGCCAGCCAAGGGGTTTGCACCAGAGCCGCCGAAACCCCGACGGTCGCAAGAGTCATCAGCCAGGCGCTTTTCGTCCTGAGACGGCTCAGCACCGCGGTGGCCGACGCGCTGGCACAGCTCAGCACGACCATGGCCATGGCCCGGGCATGTTCGACATTGCCACCGGGCAGCAGGCTGCGCTCGTAGCCCCACATGATCAGCGCTGTCAGCAGCGTCCCGATCACGGCGATCAGCCCCCATTCGCCCAGTGAAAAAAACTGAGCGGTGCGGCGCCTCGCTAGCGGTTGCAGCGGACCGTGTGCCGGCAGTTCCTGAAAGACCAACAGCGCGGTGGGATGGATCAGGGTTTCCAGCCAGACGATGTGGATGGGCAAATAGAGAAGGGGATATCCCGCGAGTGGAATGAACGTGGCCGTAATGACCAACGGTATGTGAATCAGGAGGATGTATTGGAAGCTGAGCTGGAGGTTCCGGAAAAGCTGGCGGCCCTCCGCGATGGCGTGGACGATCGTGCTGAAGTTGTCGTTCAGCAGCACGATAGAGGCGGCTTCCCGGGCGCTGCGCGTGCCGCGTTCGCCCATCGCGATACCGATGTCGGCGGACTGCAGTGCGGGCACATCGTTCACCCCATCTCCCGTGACGGCGACGATTTCCCCACGCGCTTTGAGGGCCCGGACCAGCGCCAACTTCTGGGTCGGCATGGCCCGGGCGACGACCGCGATGTCATCCATAACGGTGCGGATTCCCTCGTCCAACCCGAGGGCCAGGTCGTCGCCGAGGACCACGCCCTCGGATTGTTCGATCAAGCCGATGTCGCGGGCGATACACGCCGCGGTCGCGGGATGGTCGCCCGTCACCATGATGACGCGGATGCCGGCCTCGCGACATTGACGCACCGCTTCGGCCACGCCTTCCCGAATCGGGTCTTCAAAGGCCAGAAGTCCAGCAAACCGGCCGCCCCGGTCCGGTTCGCCTCCCGTCCAGAGGTCTTCCAGCTCCCAGCGGAGGCAGGCCAGGATCTTGTGCCCTTCTGCCGCCAGACGGTCGACCTGCGCGGCCCATAATGTTTGCTGCACCGCATCGAGATCCGACAGGGCCAGCAAGACCTCTGGAGAGCCCTTGCTTACGGCAACGATCTTTCCGCCTAGCCGGACCACCGCCGTTTCCCGCCGCCGCTGCTCGGTGTAGGGATAGATGGCCAACACCGCTTCGGGATTCTTGACGCCTGGCCGGTCCGCCAGACGTAGCAGAATCGCGCTGTCCATCGGATCCCCGGTCTCTTGGCGCGAGGCCAGTCCCGCCCAGCATAGTAGGTCGTCTTCGGCGGTATCCTCGGCCGGCACCCAATGTTCGAGCCGCAAACGGCCCTCGGTGATGGTACCGGTCTTGTCCGAACACACGCAGGTAATCCGGCCGATGTTTTCCACCGACACGGCTCGGCGGACCAGGGCTTTCCGCCGGGCCAGACGATACACCCCCACGCCCAGGAACACCGTGAAAACCACCGGAAACTCTTCCGGCAAGGCCGCCACAGCCAAGGTGGCCGCGCTGACCAAGGCGTCCAGCCAGTCATGACCCTGACGCAAACGAACGCCGGCGAGGATCAGGCACAGCACGCCGGCACCTACGACCAGCAGGGTCACCAGGTTGGCGATGGCATGCTGCAATGGCGTGCGCTCCCGGTCTCCGGTCGCCGCGGCATGCACGATTTCGCCGTAGAGGGTCTGTCCCCCGGTAAACACCACCCGCAGCCTGAGCGTGCCGGTCAGGAGCCGGGTACCGGCAAACCCCCACCGATCGCCCTCGATCCAGACGGCCTGGTCCGAATCGCGGATAGCGGCGGGGAGTTCGGTCAAGGGTCGCTTGGCGACGGGATAGGCTTCTCCGGTCAACGAGGATTCATCGGCCTGGAGGTTTTCTCCGCCGACAATCAGGCCGTCGGCCGGAAAGGGTTCGCCGGTCGAAACCTCGACGAGATCGCCCGGCACCAGGTCGATCGCGGGGATTTCCGCGACAACGCCGTCCCGAATCACGCAGGCTTTCTGGGCGAGCTGACGGCTCAGACCCTCGGTCGAGGCCTGGGTGCGGCGATGCAGGAAGGCGTCCATGCCGACCAAGGGCAGGATGGCCACCAGCAGCGTCAACGCCTCGGTGTAACTGCCCAGACCCGCATAGACCACACCGGTCCCGATCAGGAACCAGATCATCGGATCCTTCAGCGTATTCCGCGCCAACTCGAACCAGGGGTTAACCGCGACTTCGACGATTTCGTTCGAGCCGTAGCGTTGTTTGCGCTGCGCAGCCTCTTGCCGAGACAATCCCAGGGCATCCCGGGGCAGGTCCTTTAAGCGGGAAACGGGAATATCACGGCGCACTGCACACCCCTAATTCTGCATTCAGCGTTTTAGACGGGAACCCCGCTGCGGCAGGGGTAGAGTAGACATTATCGCCTCATCAAGCGCACCGATGTCACCGCTTCACGACTTTGTTCAACGCTTTCTCTATCGGGTCTCACGTCACTAATGAGGAAAGTCTCCGGATGAGGTAAATTTCGAAAGATCATTGCGACTCACGTGGAGCCCCCTGTGAAGACAACCAGCGCATTTCAATTGGTGCCAACGCAAGTCAGCCTCCTTGAAGCGCAAGACTTCGAACGTCGGCCCCCGGGAACCCTACTCCGGGATTTCGAAGCTTTACTGAGCCTGATTGGCGACCAGGGGATACCGGTAACCCCCGCGCATCTGTTTGCAATGAACTCCCTGGAGACGATCAACCGGAATCTCACTCATCCGCTGGAACTGCGACTAAAGAGAGCGACGCAGAAATCTTACCCCCAAATCAACGGCCTATATCTGTTGCTCCGGGCCACTGGAATGGCCTTGATCGATACGCAGCTCAAGAAACCGCTGCTACAGCTCGATCCCATGGTCTTGGAATCCTGGCGTTCTCTCAACGGGGCCGACCGTTATTTTGCGCTGCTAAAAGCCTGGTGGGGACGCGCCAGCGAAGAAATGATCGGCGAACGCCCGCGCGGGGGAAACGATGTTCTCGCGAAAAACATCTCCTTACTCAGACGCTTTCCGAGATCTGGAATCCTCAGCTTTCCGAAACCGCAGGATGCGGACATACTCCGGCATTATCCCGGTCTCCACAATCTGGCGTTGCTAGAGCTCTTCGGCTTCCTCGAAGTTCGGGCAATGCTACCCGCCGAAGGCAAAGGCTGGTTGCCTGAGTGGATTCGAATGACGGACTGGGGAAAAGTCTTACTGGGAAGCTACGCGGACTTCATCGGCAAATCCCTTTCTCCCGCTGCCGGACCGGCAATAGCGATGCTCGGCTTTAGGGAGCTGTTCGAACCATTGGAATGCTTCGAGCAATGGAGCCGGCTAGTGCGCCCGCACATCGAGGAATGGCGAAACGACCTTAAAATTCCTGCTCCCGTTTTTCAACCCGGCCCGCACGTATTCAAAATTTCGCTGGGAACGGATTGCTGGCGGTGCGTCGCCGTGCGGGGCGAATCTTGTCTGGACGAACTCGCAGGCACGATTCTCCATGCCTTCGGCTTCGCTCCGGACCACTTGTACCAGTTCAGCTACAAAGACCGCTTCGGTCGAACGGTCGAAATCGATCACCCCTCCTTGGCCGGCGATTCCGACAATCCTCTCGCGGATGACGTGAAAGTCGGCGATCTTCCCTTATCCAAGGGAATGCACATTGGTTTCTTGTTCGACTTTGGTGACCAGTGGCAATTTGACATCCAAGTGGAGAGCCTGAATGCCGGGCCAGCGATCAAGAAACCACAGGTATTGGAGAAACACGGCGAGCCACCGAAGCAATATGGGGACTGGTAGAAGCCTTACAGGCTCCCCACGTTCCCACGCGCGGCTGGCGGCTGCTGGCCGGAAACGGTCTTGTCGAGACGGTTGCTCTGCATCTCAGTGGGAAGTAGTCTTGAGATTAAACGGGCATGTCGGCTTGACGCAGAAGACTATCCTGCTGAAGCAAGCCCGTGACCGGCGCCGGCCTCTTGAGTCGGATCGGTACTCACCTCCTCCCGATGCACGTAGGAGCGGTAAAGTTCGCCGGTCAGGGTCTCTGGGCGCTTCAGGTAGTGGTGTATCCGCTCCTTATTGTTGTACCGGTAAATCGTCTCAACTAGAGGTCTATAGTAACGACCAAAGGTTTGGAAATAGCGCCGGTTCAACCAGCGCAAATATTTCTCCCAATTCTGCCCATTACTACGGAAGGTCAACCGAATGACCTCATCCAGTGACATGTCGAAAAACGGCTCGGAGAGCTTGCTGGGAATACCTTCGATGGGCCAATATTCCTGAAAAAATGGCACGAGTTGCAGGCGTCTCAGCATCATCCATCTGCTGTAGTCTTGGCTCAAGCTGGTGTCGAAACCATAAATCGAGACCACACTTACCCGGTCCTTTCCAAATCCTTTTAGCATGCTCTTCCTGTTTTCGAATTGTCGGATGGCTCCAGGATAGTTTAAGCTGAAATAAATTTGTTTCCGCGTGAAACGCGCATTTTGGCTGTCGATTCTCAAGAGTGTACGGTACAAGGCTTCGTTCAGGTAAGAAATATCGAGGGTCTGGCTGAAGTTCACCTTGTAACCACGGGCCGCCATTTCCTCAAGGAGCCCAAGGGCGTCTGAGGAACTCAGCAGGTTGTCGTCCAGGAGCATCACGTTCTTCCAATCCGGCGGCACAAAACCGGAAAAGGACATTACCTGCGATTTCAGTCGGCCCTCCTTGGCAGGAACCACGCAAAACCCGCATTTCTTGGGGCAACCCCGCGTTAAAAAACCAAGAGCATAATGGGTATGTCTGTAGAGGGAGTAATCCGGAAAACAAGCTTCTATCCCCGCAGGCAGCCTTCGAGCCAAAGCCACACCCGATCCACCGACATCCACATCATTTCCGTAGATTTTTCTCAGTTCGGCGAGCTTTGCCATGGTACTGCGCGTGTGGAATACGGCACTGGCAACGTAATGGTGACCCTTGATGTAGGTGACTTTCTTAGAGAGAACCACATTCCATCCCTGACCCTTGTAGAACGCGCTCAGCTTCATGAGGGCCAAGTTGGGGATTTTGCTGTCGATATCGAACAAGACAACCGTCTTCAAGAAGATGAGTTTCTCCGAACATCATCTGCCGCAACGTGTATCGTAAACCGGAATGCGGTGATCGCCGCAAACGCCCTTTCGCTTAGGGTAGAGGCTAATCTAATCTTCGCGTCAGCCCCAAACCCCCGACCTCCTGATCCGCGCCGATCGCGGTCGGCCACGCCAGGTCACCGAACAACACGCCCTGTGGGACCATCTGGCGGCACAACCCTTGGCCGGCGAAGTCGATCTGCACATCCCGGACAAAGGCGGGCGCAAGGCACGTACCGCCCGCCTGACCATCCGCTATCGCCGCGTCGAGCGTGGCCTGCAACGCCTCGACGACATTACCCATACCTTCGATATCATGCGCCAGGCCATGCCCACCGGAAATAGTCAGGCCTTGAACGAGTTAAGATGTGGAACTTGTACCAGGGCGCCAAAAAGCATCCCCGCACCGAGGGCGGCCAGAATTCCGGGTTGCTGGAGTCCGTCCTTCCAATCCCTCGCGTGTCGACCCGGCTGATGACGACAACGCCTGTTCCGGTGGTCCACTCCGGAGCTTACCGCCTCTGGCGGCGTAACACGAAGAATGCGCCCACCACGAGCACAGCGGGGAGCAAATTTCGAGTGATCAGCCACGCCGCGTTGGGTAAACGGGAAACAAAGCCCCAGAACCGGTCACGGTGCTCGG
>Ga0209254_10002462_pt1 | contig 16807 bp, 16 predicted proteins | sample FrelakmetDIP11DI_FD_187148 | JGI IMG/M metagenome (GOLD analysis project Ga0209254, IMG submission 187148) | Freshwater lake sediment microbial communities from the University of Notre Dame, USA, for methane emissions studies - DIP11 DI (SPAdes)... | ecosystem: Environmental > Aquatic >... | reverse complement strand
CGAGGGGTGCTTCACCCAGAATGGCGAAATAGGCGTCCAGAAAACGGGAAAAACGCGTGTCATCATCCGGGATACCCATGGAAAGGCGTTCGATACCGATGGCAAATCCGATTCCTGAGACATCGTCTCCTCCCAATTCGCTGAGAAGCGTATCATACCTTCCTCCTCCGCCTACGGCTTTGGATCTCCCTAGTTCATCGTGAATAATTTCAAACGCCGTCCGGGTGTAGTAATCCAGGCCTCGAACCAGTCGCGGTTCCAGCCTGAAAGGGATTTCCAGAAGTTCCAGCGTTTCCTGAACTCGCTTGAAATGTTGCCGGCATGAATCGTCGAGGTTCTCGACAATCAGCGGAGCCTCAAGGGCTATCTCCGAACATCTTGGGGCTTTGCAATCCAGCACGCGTAACGGGTTTGTATGGTATCTTCTCCGGCAATCCGTGCATAGTTCATCAAGATAGTGTTCCAGATATTTTGTGAGTAATCCCATATATTCCGACCGACATTCTCGGCACCCGACCGAATTGATCTCCATGACCAGCCCGGAGGCTCCTATGTCGGCCATGATTGCGTAGGCAGCGGCAATGGTCTCCGCGTCAGTATAGGGAGAATCATCGCCCAATACCTCGGCGTTTATCTGAAAGAACTGTCGGAAGCGCCCCTTGGAAGGTCTTTCTCTGCGAAACATGGGGCCGATTGTGTAGAGTTTCAACAATGGATCGCTACGAAGCAGGGAATGCTCCACCACAGCACGCAGAATTCCTGCAGTGGCCTCAGGCCTCAAGCTGAGAGACTCGCCTCCACGGTCCTCGAAGGTATACATCTCCTTTTCCACAATGTCTGTGACTTGACCGATTCCCCTCTCGAATAATTCGGTCCTCTCCATAATCGGTGGGACGATCTCACGAAATCCGAATCGCTCAAGGGTGCTGCGGGCTGTTTGGATAATAAAAGCCCACTTTGCGGTATCTTCGGGCAGGACATCATGGAAGCCTTTTACGAGTCTGATCATAGATCTATCCTTCGTCAGGGCCACAGGGTGACTCTCAACACGTAAACACTAATCATAAACGCAACGGATCAAGCTGGTCAAGTCCAGTTTGGATTGATAAGCAGTAAGACTTGTTCTCGAAAGTGTTCGATGAACAGCAAGTACCCGGAAAGTCGATACAGAAACTTTGCTGTCTTGCTGTGGTATACTGTGAAGTGAGGCCCAACTGAAACCCCTGACCTTAGCCGTGGAAGTTAAAAGTTCCCTTGCACTATCATTAACCGTACGTCAACACATAGAAAGGTGGTCAATACTAATGGATTCCGACTGGTTGGCTATGGCAGCAGGTATGGCGGATGCAGAAAAACGCCGTGCTGAAAAAAAGGCACAGGAGGAAAAACGACAGATCAAGGGACAATATGATCAGTGGTGTACTGATCATGGTGTCCCCCCCCACCGAATTCCAGCAGTCAGGCTTATACATCCACCAGTACTGACGGCGCATCCATAGTTGGATGGCTTATAGCCGGTTTCATAATCTTCGTTGTGATCTTACTCATCATACGGTAGGAGTCTGCCAAGGGAAGCTTCACATCTAACAACCTTTCGAACACCCAATAGGTTTTCGGGAACGATTTTACAAAGGAGTTCGCCATGAAGTGGATCACCTGTCTATTCATGGTTTATTTGATAACCAGCCCGGCTATTGGATAGAACAAGATCAAGTGCTTCAAATGCTGCGTCAAATGAAAACTATGGGGTGCGTATCCTAGGACGAAATTGACAATTGCCTGAGATAAGCTCTAAGCAGAGGTTGTTGCTGACCTGTATATATTGCGAGCTTGGTCCAGATGTACTGATGGGAACACTCCTGTGGACTAGATGCTTGGCAGTAGTTGACAATTTTCTATAAAGCGGTATTTCCGGTCACGAATGACGAGATTCAATCTCAAGCAAGATTGATGGAAATATTTTGAGGGATATTGATGCAAAATATAACCAAAATAGCGACATATCTCCAGGATTTCGCTTACAAAGAGGATTCAAGCAATTATGATCTTTTCGCGTTACAAGAGAAAAAAACTAAAATAGAGACCATTGAGATAAATGGCAATCAAGTAACCAAGTATATAAATGAATTTTGGACTTCGAAGCAGAGGCAGGCCTGCTCTATCCATGAGATATCGTACAGAGCATGTTTCAAACCCCAGTTGCCCAGGTTTTTTATCGAACTCCTGACTAAGAGGGGTGATACAGTTTATGACCCATTTAGTGGACGAGGCACTACGGTCATTGAGGCTGGATTGCTTGGGAGAAGAATTGTTTCTAATGATGTCAACCCTCTAAGCAAAATCTTGACTGAACCCCGTTTAGTTCCGCCTACTCCCAAAGAGGTTGCTGATAGATTGGCAATAATTCCAGTCGATGGATCTCTGGCTCCTGAAATAAATTTATCAATGTTTTTCCACGAGAACACTTACTCTGAAATGCTTTCAATAAGGAAATATCTTTCAGCAAGAAAAGAAGCTCAAGAAGGTGATGACATCGACAGATGGATTTCGATGGTGGCGACCAACCGACTCACAGGACACTCAACGGGCTTCTTCTCTGTTTATACGCTCCCTCCCAATCAAGCTGTTTCCACTGAAAGTCAGAAAAAGATTAATGAAAAGCGAAATCAAAATCCTGTTTACCGTGACACGAAAGACATAATTGTCAAGAAAACGCAAAGTCTTCTCAGAAATCTGACGAAGAGCCAAGAGAGTAATCTCCGGGCTTCTGGTAAAAACGCATTGTTTCTTAGTAAGAGCGCAAACAACACTCCAGAGATTCCATCAAACAGTGTTCAGCTCTCCGTTACATCGCCCCCTTTCCTGAACATAGTACAATATTCCAAAGACAACTGGCTCAGATGCTGGTTTAATGGTCTAGATGCGGACGAAATATCCAAACACATTACTATGGTGAAGACTGTTGAAGAATGGTCAATCAGTATGGGGAAGATTTTTGAGGAATTATTTCGCATAACAAGTCCAAATGGTTGGGTTACCTTCGAAGTTGGGGAAGTAAAGAACCGAACAGTTAATTTGGATGAACACGTCGTTCCTTTAGGAATTCGCGTTGGATTCGAGTGTCACGGGATTTTGGTCAACCTACAGGAATTTACCAAGACGGCTAATATATGGGGCGTTCGCAATATGAAAGGTGGCACCAACACCAACAGGATTGTCCTATTTCGTAAACCCAACTGAGCCTTTAGATGCTGTTTTACATTTGATGAGCTACTTGCAAAACTCGATAAAACCATCACCCCGGTGGAGGCCGGGGTCCAGAAATCCCTGAAAAACCTGGTTCCAGGCCTCCGCCGGGATGACGAAAAAGGACCTTTGCAAGAAGCTCCCTTGTCAAAGGATAGGGCTCAGAACATTTGAAGTACAATTCTCGTTAAAAAAAAAGTTTTTCTTGTAGGGAAACTTTGCCCAGAATCCGGGAATTGTCAGTTCCTCGAAATAAAAGGTAGCGGTTATCTTAGATAAAAGTCAAAAGACCGCTCAGTACAAGGCGCTCAATAAGTCCCTGAAGTAATCACGATCAACTGGAGGAAAGTGATCCACATGATTGAAACACCGATCATCAAGTTTGTATTGGCCATCGTAGCCGTGCTCGGATTGATGGTATACGCATTCGCACGCATCGCACCGGCAGCCCAATCTGACGCTGTCTACTTTAACGGCAATATCATCACGCTCGATGCCGCGGGATCCACGGTCAGCGGCGTTGCCGTCAAAGACGGGAAAATCTTGAAGGTCGGCAGTTCGGACGAGATGAAGAAACTCGCGGGGGATTCGACGCGGCTGATCGACCTCGGTGGCAAGACAGTCGTGCCTGGACTCATCGACGCCCACTGCCATCCGATGGAAACAATTTACTTGAAAGAAGACTGGGTCGATTGCCGCTACCCCGAGACCCAATCAGTCAAGCAGGCGCTGGATAACATAGCTGCGTGGGCAAAAAAAACTCCAAGGGGAGAATGGATCTTTGTTGCCTGCGTTTCAGCCAGTGAGAATAAGTTTGTGGAGAAGCGCATTCCCACAAAAGCCGAGTTGGATGCTGTGGCTCCGGATAATCCTGTGGTGCTGGCAAATGGCGCTCACCTGTGTGTAGTAAACTCGCCGGCGTTAAAACTGTTGGGCATCAGGAAGGGGATGACGAAGCTCCCGCACGGTGGTTCTGTAATCCTTGACAAGAACGGTGAACCCATAGGCGCGTTGGCTGACGCCCAAGCAGACGTTCCGAACAACCCTACTCTTGCTGATCTGGAACGCTACTACACAAAGAGCATTCAGGAATTCTGGAACCAGAACGGGTTCACATCACTGTTGGCGATCACACCTGCTGCTGCACTACCTGTTCTGCAAAAAATCGCGATGTCAAAAATTACGCCGACTATTCGCTACACTACCTCGATATGGACATCAGCCAATGACAAGGATATGCCTGAAGATCTGAGCAAGTTCCAGATGCCAAAAGGTACCGACCCGGCATGGTATCGGTTCGGAGGTATAAAGGACTGGATTGACGGCGAAAATGATGCCCGAACTGGATACATGTGTGAACCGTATATCGGGCATTTCGATACTGATCCTCCCGGTGGCCACGGAACCCTAGTTACCGATCAGTTGGGGGCTAACCGTTTGGCCTCCATTGCCAACAAGGCCGGAGTGATATGTATGTTCCATTGTTCGGGCGATAAAGCCACTGACATCGGCCTCAACGCTTACGAGGAGGTGATCAAGTCCGGACGACCAGGGACAAACATGCGCATCGAGCACTTCGGGATGTTTCAGTTGACTGACGCTCAGTTACAACGCGCGAAAGAGATGAAAAAGAAGGGTCTTCACGTATCGGTCCAGCCGATCTGGCTGTTGGAGTTGGTAAAGGCAGACTATGAAAACATGGGTGCCAATCGGGCACATACTGGTTTTCAATTCCGTTCCATGATTGACGCCGGTTTGGAGCCGACCGCAAGCACTGATATGACCGGCATTTACCTTGGCAATATCAACCCGTTCGAAGCTATATACGCTATGGTTACGCGGGACTCGGACAAGGGAAAATTTGTACCTGGGCAAGCAATATCGGTCACCGAGGCTCTTAAGATGTGGACAATCTGGGCTGCCAAGTCCATGGGCGAGGCGGACGCGAAGGGCTCGATCGAGCCGGGCAAGTACGCGGACATGACTGTGCTTTCGCAAGACATCTTCACGATGCCGAAAGAGAACATCAAGGAGGTGAAGGCCTTTATGACCATAGTGGGCGGCAAGATCGTGTACGAGGCGAAGTAGCAGGGGCGTCCCTGTGAGATGGCTGGGGAAGGTGAGGTCGTCAATAGTGGACACCAACTCCTTAAGCTGCCGCTTGTTGTTCATAGAACCACCGCTCGAAGACAGTTGGGGAGAGATATAGCGATTGCTAAAATTTCTGTCCGAGTGACACCATCCAACCCCCCGGAAGGTCACTCAATTGTGGCACCGATAGTAGCACCTTCTCATGGTCTGTGAACAGGTATACCTACAATGACTTGGTAGTACTACATAGAGACTGGTATACCCCTGTCCCTCAGAAACTCTTTAACCTGTCGGACACTGAGAAGACGATAATGGAAAACCGAAGCTGCCAACAGGATGGTTGCCCCGGCCTGGGTAACCGCATCGTAAAAATCTTGAAGTTGTCCGGCTCCACCAGAGGCAACAACAGGCACATTCACAGCCTCCGAAATGGCTTTGGTAAACTCCAGATCATAGCCTGATTGAGTACCATCTCCGTCCATACTGGTCGGTAGGATCAAGCCGGCACCCAGCGCCTCACATTGCTTCGCCCACTCGATTGCATCTTTTCCGATAGGTTTGGTGCCGCCCGCAACGACCAGTTCGAATCCGGAAGCCGTCGCACTGTTTCGGCAAGCATCAATGGCCACGGTGATGCACGGCGAGCCGAACCTCTTTGCGGCCTCCTCGACCAGCGAGGGACATTCTACCGCCGCACTGTTCATGGAAACCTTCTCCGCACCGGCCTCAAGAACCAGTTCTATGTCTTCTAGGGTGGAAATGCCTCCGCCAACTGTAAGCGGTATCTGGATCACTGAGGAAACATTCTTCACCCATTCGAGTCTCGTTTTACGGTTTTCCAGCGTCGCCGCTATGTCGAGCATGGCCAGCTCGTCGGCTCCCTCTCTCTGGTAAAGGGAGGCGTTTTCAACTGGATCGCCTGCATCCTTGATCTGCACAAAGTGAATACCCTTGACTACGCGACCGTTTTTCATGTCAAGGCACGGCATGATTTTTATCGTTTTCATGATTTCTCCTTCCATCTGTCAAGGCCGGAGAAAAATTGTACCGGCGTTTGTACTGGTAACATCAGGGTGCATTTACTGCAATCCACGCGGATCAGGCACTGGGGGCGGACTTTACAGAGAAGCTTTGCAGCGTCCTGAAATCGTGGGTTTGGCCATAGGAACTCGACCAGATTGCCTGCCGGAGCCGGTTTTAGAAAAGAGGCCAAGTATACTGAATATGGGCAACAGTCCAAAACAGACCGAGGTGAAGTGAGGCAACGGGAATATGAGTCATGAACATGATTCTGAAATTATTCGAGGATGAAAATAACCTCCGCCCTAACGCGGTATTCTAGTATTTTGCCGGCATCGCAATTGACACTCATATCTACGATTTTCATGCCGGTGATATTCCTCAGCGTCTTGTTAGCTCTATCAAAAGCTATCTTGACTGCGTCGTCAAAGCTTTTGGGGGAACCTGCTACGACCTCCGAGACTCGAGCCACTCTTCCTGCCATATAACTGCCCTCCCTAACCATATTGCCTCACGTCACCCTAGACTAAACAATTAGGGGGGGAATTGTCAACTTTTCATATCGTCCCTGACACTGTAGGTGGCAATTTCAGGAGGGGGAACAAGGAAAGACTCCTCGATATTTCAGCTTTATTCGCCCTTGTTCGCATGTCATTTCTTAGGACCCTTTAACTGTGTCCTTCAAAGCTTGAGATGCTTTGAAGGTAAGTGCTTTTCTAGCAGAAATAGAAATCTTAGCTCCTGTTTTCGGGTTAAACCCTGCCCGAGCTTTTCTTTCAACAACTTTGAAAGTGCCGAGTTTATCAATCCTTATTTCGCCTTCTTCTTTGAGGGTCTGTATTATCAATCCAACAAAGACATTGAGAACTTCACCTGCGACCTTGTTGGTAATACTGACTCTTTGGGCAATCTGAGAAATCATATCAGACTTGGTCATTGGAACTCCTCCCTGAATAAATTGAGTTTGAACATGTGAGTAGATATTAAGAGGTGGTAGATTATTCGGTTTAGTCAGGAATAGTCAAGAATAAGATGGACGTCCTGAGGAAAATCGAGAATGTCCTGCTCGAACGTACTCAGCGTTCTCAATTGAAGGGGAAGCAGAGCATGTAGATATGAGTTTTTTATTTTTTTAGCATGAGGTGCTATACCCCCTTACCTACCAACGAGAATTTGGAAAAACTTATTACGTTGATACTTATTCGATAAATTTCAACGATTCTTAAGGCAAGATGAAAAAAGTGTGATATGCGGATTATCTGAGATAGGTCCTCGTGACAAAGTGGTACATTTCAGATATGTTCTGTTTTTGGAATGTGCAGAGACCAGCGGTCTGGTAAGAACATCTGCAATTTTGTTGGAAAGTGAGCATTGCTATCCTATATCTGGATACCCTGAAACGCCTGATGATTTAGGTCAGTCAAAAAAAAATCTTCGTGGTACTAATCATAAAACTATGAACAATCAATATCGGATTAAAATCGGAGGAAAATGATGTCTCGAAGGATAATGTCCGGTGTTCTATGTCTATCAGTAATACTTCTGTGGTCACTAATTGGATTTTCGGAGCAAGCGTCTACCCTCTTATCGGAACCATCCGGTGGTTTCAAATATATGATTCCTGAAGGATGGACAACTGCTGAGTTTCCAGGTGTTAAGTTCAAAATTTCTCGTGGAGCCCCATCAAGTGGTTTTGCTCCAAATATAGCTATAGTTGATGAGGCTTACGATGGGACAGTTGAAGACTACCTAGCGGCTTGTTTAGGGCTTATGGAAAAAGGCATTCAAGGTTTCAAGGTGCTTGAGAAAATGCCCTTTAATACAGACTCGGGCATTAAAGGAATAAAGCTCGTATTTGAATCTAAACCGGATGGAAAACAACTGATGCAAACCCAGTATTACTTCAAAGGGAATATAGGGAAGATGTTGCTGATAACCTGTTCGGTTTTATCTGAAGATAGACCCAAGTTTGCGGATATGTTCGATACTGCTATGAAGACTTTTCAGATTATAGATCCTCCGAGGTAGGCCTTCAGATGTCAGTGATACCGACTAAAGCTGGAGATAGGAAGGACTTTCTTGTGCAGACAGATTATTTTGCTGATGTATATCCATTAGTTTTCGAAGCCAAATGCAAGTGGACCTCAAAGGCTGAAGATGGACTATTATTTTCAGGTTTTGAAATTACAAGTGTCTCGGAAGGGGCATTGGAAGAACTACGGAAGTTGACCAGTCTGCTCACTATCAGTGAGTAATTTACGTTTTTTGTTTAACCAATTCTTCCCTATGGAGGTAACCCAAGGTGACTGGAAGCAAGAAAAATTGGGTAAAACCTGAACTTATCATTCTGGTCCGGAGCAACCCACAGGATGCAGTATACGGTGTGTGCAGGGCATTCCATGCCGATGGGCCCAATAGTATGCATAATGGTTGTGAACTCCGTGAAGGCGGTACCTGTCCTGGCGCATGTGACACTTATTGCTATTCCTAGTAACTCCTCAAAAACCCCGGCTACGGAGACTCCTCCACCCAGAGTATTGACGATTGAGAGGTTCTTTATGTCTGTTTTCATGGCCGTGGTCAACTGTTACTCCTTGAGGCAACTGTGTGTGAGAACAAAATATTGTGTGTCACCTCAAAAAAGATCGCGACATGAGGAAGGAAATATGCTTTACAGGGGGCATGAAAACCACCCCAAAGATTCCCTAGATTCGCGAGGATGAGCGCACACCGTTGGTAATGGTTCTGCTGGAGATTATCCGGATCCAACAGGAGCAGATTCAGGAACTGAGAGAGGTGATAGCCAGGTTGAAGGGTCAGAAGCCCAAACCCAAGATAAAGCCTTCCGTCCTTGAAAAGTATTTCGAGAACATGGAAGATTCACTCTTTATTGCAAGTTCAGGATCTTCTGTTTGACTTAATCACTAATGAACACCTCGCAGGTGAGTGTTTGACGATTCCATATCTTTGCTCGAACCGCTGCGTCACTGCGGAGGTCGCACGGGTTGTGATTGCATACGGGACATTCGGGTTCGCCGCATGGATCCAAATGAATGAGAACTTCTGCCGTCCCACCGAACTTTTGAGCAAAAGCTCGTTCCAGCTCCTTAACCTCATGGTGAGCGGTCTCTAAAGGTAGTTCCCTTGGAAGAATCAAGTGGAAATCAACATATATCAGTTTACCGGACCTCCAGGCCCTGAGACGGTGAACATCAATCCAGACCTCCTTCTTGTGGAGCGAGAGAAGATCGCAAATCTCGTCCAACAATTCGGGGTCTGACTTGTCCATCAGTCCACCGAATGCCTGGCGAACAAGTTTAATGCCCCAGAAAGTAACGTTCATTCCTGCAAAACAGGCGATTATCCCGTCGAATCTAAACCATCCTGTGAAATAAACCACTGCTATACCTATGAGCACCGCACCTGATGTAAACACATCAGTAAGTAAATGTTTACCATCCGCCTCAAGCACGAGAGATTTTGTTCGTCTCCCCACCCGCAGCAGCGCCAGGCCTAATGCCAGATTCCCAAGACCCGCGACTACCAGGAACAATAATCCTCTTTCAAGGTTAGGAAGGTCCTGGGGATACAGGATCTGTTTCAGACCCTCGAAAAAAATCCCGACGGCGGCAACAATTATGAGCGCTCCTTCAAATCCTGCGGCAAAGAATTCGATCTTTCCGTGACCGTAAGGGTGACTTTCATCAGCGGGTTTGGCCGAAACTACAATGCTACCGAGCCCGAATCCGCTGGCAACAACATTGACGATGGATTCGAGGGCATCCGACAGAATTGCCGTTGAGCCAGTAAACCAGTAGCCAACAAACTTTAGGCCCATCAACCCGATCCCTACGAAAAAGGTTGTCAGCATGACGACAAAATTGGCTCTGAAATCTGACTGCTGACGCTGATTCAAGATGGATTCCAACTTTTCGTCAGTGCCGCAGGCTGTTAATGAGTTCTGCACCATCCGGGTGCCTCCTTGCAATCGGACTATAGGTTAAACCAAAAGCAAGCATTCAGATTCATTGCCTCAACATAAACACGTTAACTCTACAGGATTAGGAGTCGTTCTTATCGATTCCAATGCGCACTACTGGGTTAATGTGGTTTGTCTCATTGATAGCCTCAAGGGCTACAACCTCTTATACTTTATTGCCGGGACCTTCCACCATCTCGATGAACGGGATAATAAGCATTCCAGACCCTGTTCGTCAACTTTCTCCTAATCGCCCGGAACTACACACCGTCTCCGTATTCAATAGCAAATTGTAATAGAGCCCTGTATTAGAGCCTTCCTCCAGTTTCTTATATGGGGGCTTCTAGATTTTTTTTTATCGTGAAAAGAGATGCTCAAGAATTAAGGCCTTCAAGCTGACCAGCTTCTTTGTAGAGCGGGTTTGAAATTCTCGTGACTGACATCAAGTAGTCGGGATTTTACTTAAACGAACAAATCCGATAAGTTCAGATATCATATATCCAATGGCTCCTCAAGCTTCTCATAAAGGTAAGAAATTATTGGGTAGGAAAACTCCGAATTGAGCATCAAAATTCCCACGTAATACAGGCCTGGAATTTCAAGTTCCTTCAGCGGCCAATGACTCTCTTATAGCTGCCCTTGCCAGCAACCGCGTGGAATCAAGCGTCGGCAATGGACAATCCTTGGGATCGACCAGCAATGGAATCTCGGTGCATCCTAGAATAACCGCATCGCATCCCTGGTCTTTGAGCTTCTGAATCACGGAATTCAAATATATCCGAGATCTCTCCTCGAAAACGCCGTTGACCAATTCCTTGAAGATGATCTTATCTATTGCCTCCCGATCCCTTTCATCGGGAATCTTGTAGGATATTCCGAGCTTGTTCAGTGCTTGAGGATAGACAGGTCCCGTCATCAAGTACCTGGTTCCGGTTATTGCGACGTTCCTGAATCCCTGACGCTTTGCCTCTGATGCCACCACATCCGCAATGTGGAGCCATGGTATCGGGGATCTCGATATGAACAGGTCGAATGCCTGATGAATGGTATTGTCCGGACAGATCGCCAACCGTGCTCCAATCCGGGCTAACTTGTCGACGGACGATAGCATTAATTCGGCAACCCGCTCCCAATCTTCACATCGAATGTGCTTCATATACTGGGCTAACGGGTGAGTGTGCATTGACACTTCGGGGTGCGTGTACTCACCCATCAATTCAGGCGCTTCGGTGCATAATGTCCTGTAACAGAGCGCTGCTCCTTCTGCGCTACAAGCAACTATCCCTACGTGTTTCGGCATGTCTGACTTTCATCGAACCAGGAGCGGTCATCTACTAGAATTGATAGTACAAGGACCGTTGTTGTTACTGGCCTGGAATCACGATCGCTTCGCCATCCAGAACCATTGTTCCGTCGTCCTTGAAACACCTAGTTATTAACCTAACTCGATTCCTGTCGTAAATTATTTCCTCTATCTCAACCCGCGCGGTAACAGTATCGCCAATATAAACTGGAGCCAAATATTTTATGTCTTGCTTGACGTATATGGCCCCTGGTCCCGGGAGCTTGTTTCCTAGGACAGCCGAAATAAGAGCTGCCGTTAGCATTCCATGAACTACTCTGGCCCTAAAAACGCTTTTCTGTGCATAATGCTCATCAATATGCACTGGGTTGAAATCGCCAGTTACGCCTGCGAAAAGATAAACGTCCTTCTCCGTAAAAGTCTTGGAAAATTCCGCAATTTCACCAACCATTAGTTCCTTCACAGCATTCTCCCTAATATGCGGCGTTTCTTGAACAGCGACAGACAATAAGATCTAGTAGGTTGATCACGTTAGACATTTGATTTCATTGATTGTCATTCCGAGTCTTTCTTGGGGTCTCTGTTGCCATAATGTGCTGCTTTAGCGAGAATCGCATAAAGAGTGATCTCTTATAAAATCTTTTCGGTGCTCAACCAGTGGTTTTTCTTCCTCTCATCTGACGGTGGACTCTTGGGGTTTGAGGAACTACAATCCCTGAGTCTCTCTGTAGAGCCTTATATAGCGCATGGCATAGTCGTCTCGACCCAAGACTAAGTCCGCAGCTAACGCGACGGGACGTCCCTGGACTACATTCACAATCGCACAGTCCAGGCCTGCGCCAATGGCGATGGCTAGGAACGTGGAGCCAAGAAGATCTCGGGAAGGCAGACCAAAAGAAATATTACTCGCGCCCATAGTAGTGTTTACTCTCAAGTCCGCCTTGACCTTCTGAATGGTTTGAACAGTCAGCACGCCGGCCATGCTATCTGCCCCCACTGCAGTAGACAAGCAATCAACAAGGACGTCTTGGGATGACATTCCAATGCGTTCCGCCTCTTCCAATATTTTGCTAGCAACTTCCACGCGTCGCTCAGGGTCGTTGGGAATACCACGCTCATCCATCAGCAGCGCGATTACGGCAGCCCCATGTTGCTTCACTACAGGCAAGACTTCCTTTAGAGACCGCTCCTTACCACTTACTGAGTTAATCAGGGCCTTTCCTTGGTAGGTTGATAGCGCTGCATCAATGGCTTTGATGTTATTGCTATCGATGCATAACGGAACATCCACTGTTTCAGCAACCACCTGCACTACCTGACGCAGGAGGTCAACTTCATCCACACCGGTTATCCCCACATTGACGTCAAGGATATCCGCTCCAGCTGACACTTGGGCCAAAGCTTCCCCACGCACCAAATCAAAATCCCTATCCATAAGGGCCTGTGACAACTTCTTTTTTCCTGTTGGGTTTATACGTTCGCCGATGAGTACGGTTGCCCGATTGTTTCCGATACACACCTCTCTTGTCGAACTCCAGACCTTAGTTTCCATTTGTTTCACCTTCCCAAATCGAATCATGTCCGAGGGACGTGCATTGAGCGAATATCTGAGCAAAGCCCGGGAATGCCGCCAGTTCAATGTAGGCCACTTCGCTGCCTATTTTCGTGGCCTCCTCGCGTTTGGCCCGAGAGACGAGAGCGAGTCTTGCCCCCATGCCGGCCGAGTTTCCGACTTGCATGAATTTATCGGAGACAAGGTTGGGGAGCATCCCTATTGTGACGGCGCTGGCTATGTCTAGGTAAGAACCAAATGCCCCCCCGATAATTACCTTATCGATTCCTTGCTCTGTGCACCCGTTAGCTTCCAGGAGAACTCTGATTCCTGCGGCGATGGCTCCCTTAGCGAGCTGTAGCTCCCGGACATCTTGCTGGGTTATTGTGATTGCTCTATTCTCTCCCATTTCATCCTCTGCAACCAATATGAATTCTTTTTCTCCATTGTGCCCACGTACCATTCGGTGATCACCAATCCTCCCACTGGAGTCAACCACACCAGCCAGTCTAAGTTGTGCTAAGGCATCGAGAGCACCTGAGCCGCACAGTCCGACTGGTCTGCCCCCCCCGATGGTCACGTATTCGATGCGCCCATCGACAAGTCGCAGGTGTTCTATAGCTCCAGAACTTGCCCGCATGCCGTGCTTGATGTGGGCACCCTCAAAAGCTGGGCCGGAGGGGCAAGAAACGCTGGTTCTCTTGCCTTTATGTATCAAGCAAACTTCCGTGTTTGTGCCGATGTCCAGCACCAAGACGGTCCCATTCATTTGCCAGTGAGAGGTGGCCAGCAAGGTTGCCACATGATCTGCACCAACAAACCCGGCAATGTTCGGCAAAAAGTGAACATAGGCTCCAGGTGCGATTCGGATTCCCAGATCTCTAGCCTTTAGGTCCAACGGGCGGCTCACCGAAGGCACATAGGGGGAATGGGTGAGACCATTCACCGGCAGCCTCAGAAAAAGATGATGAATGGCAGTGTTGCCAACCACTACGGCCTCTATGATCTGTTGCGGATCTATTCCTGACTCGGTGCAGAGGTCAGCAGATAAGTGGTTTATCTCCTGCAATAGTATGTCGGACAAACGAGCAGCATCTCGCATCGATGTATTGGCGCGGCCGAGACGGGTTATGACATCCTCCCCGAAAGAGATTTGAGGATTGACAGTACCTTTGCAGCCCAGGGTCCGCCCATCGATGAGATCGACGAGATAGCCGGCAAGCTTGGTAGTCCCCAGGTCCAGAGCTAATCCCACTGACTCAACGCTGGAAGCAACTATCGCCACAACCTCGTCCCCTCGTACCCCTAACGAAACTTCCTCGCAAGAGGACCGAATGATTGACGACGCTTTTCGCAGAACTTCAATATCAATGGTATGACACACCAACTGGTACCGTTTCTCCAGCAACTGAAGCATTCGTTGGTCGTCAGGCCACGGGTCTGTGAGCGTGGGCATCCCGCATTCTACCTTGAAAAAACGAACAGGAGGGTCCGGGCTGCAAGATATTTCGAAACTCTCCACCTGGGTCCGCTGCTGTGCAGCAAGCGATTCGGGCGGCACATAGAGTTTCAAATCCCCGGTGCTGTGTGCCTGACACGCCAGTCGGTAACCAGCTTCCAATTCCTGAAAAGAAAGCTTTTCTTTTTCTAGGGGGGTTAACTCGGAGGTGGGTCCGGAGACAAGCTTAACTTTACAACTTCCACATTTGCCCTTACCGCCGCAAACGGCGAGAATCTCGACACCCAGTCTCTGTCCACAATTCAGAATAGATTGATCCGTGCCACAAGTCCCTCGTCGCCCGATAGGCTGGAAATCAACTCGGTAAAGGTTCAAAAACGTCTCCCCATCCGTAAACACTGAGGCCATAGCCCCAAGTCTCTACAACCAGTCGATACTGTGTGCCTATGGGAGGCCTTCAAAACTGGTCCGCATATTCAAAAAAGCTCGCTACCGATTTGTCCGGTAACGTGAAAAAATATTATCACGTTATCCTGCATAGAATCAGTCACTTAACTCGCGTTTGAGAGCTTGCTTGTCAATCTTGCCGACTCCAAGCATTGGCAGTTGCGGGCGGAAGATGACCTCCTTCGGTACCTTATAATTGGCCAACCTCTCTTTACAATAGTCTCTGAGTTCTTGTTCGGTGAGTGAACTCCCTCCCTTGACGACAACAACAGCCCTTCCGACTTCCTGGAAAACTGGATCTTTTTTGGCGAGCACGCAAACTAGCATAACTGCTGGATGCTTTTCGATAACATCTTCGATTTCGCGAGGATAAACGTTAAATCCTCCGGATATATACATTTCTTTGGCACGGCCAACGAGGGTGATGTATCCTCTTTCATCCATTCTTGCTAAGTCGCCAGTAAAAAACCACCCTTCTTCATTGATGGTTTCCCTGGTTGCCTCGGGTTTTTCCCAATAGCCTTTCATGACAGTGTCGCCCCTGATCGCTACCTCGCCGACTTCTCCCAAAGGAACCCCGTTGCGCTGCTTATCAAAAAGCTTCAACTCAAATTCTGGATCAATAGCTCCTACCGTAGTAATAAGTGTCTCGATGTCATCTTCAGGTTTGGTATAAGTGACGAATCCGACTACTTCTGTAAGACCGTATCCGGTAATAAGAGTTGCTCCTGGAATTTCTCCTAGCTTTATTACCATTTCGCGTGGTGCTGTGGATCCTGCCCACAAGAACTTTCTCACACAAGATAGATCGTAATCGGAAAAATTTGGTAAATTCATTTGAAGAATGTACATGGTGGGGATCTGATGTACGACCGTCACTTTTTCTCGGACTATTGTTTCCAAAACATCTCTTGGATCAAAGTGATCCATTAGGACCAGCGTGATTCCAGGAATAAGGCCCCCTATTGCTACCTCCGTGGCGCCGGCTACGTGGTTTACCGGAAAGTGCAAGAGCCACTTATCATCTTTCTCAATAAGGAATCTCTCATCCTGAACAATGATGTTTCGGATAATATTCTTGTGAGTCAGTACTGCTCCTTTTGGCCGTCCGGTGGTTCCGGAGGTATAGACGATTAAAGCCCCGTCGTCTTCTTCTACCTGTGCTTGCCTTTGGTTCAGGGCGGCATCCAGATTTGGTCGCGGCTTTGACAAGAAGCTCTCGAAGTTCTCCATACCGGGGTAGGTGGATTCTCCGATCACTAGGCATTTCTTAATGAAATCATACTCCTGGAGTAGTTCTTGGAAGACCGGCCGGTAATCCCTACCCAAGTGAGTGTCCACGGTGATCAAAACAGACGGCTTGGAATCAGAAACCACATATCTGATTTCGTCCGGCATGTACCGAGTACTAACCCCAAGCCACATTGCTCCCACCATGCCTGCAGCCATATATGCGTACATGAATTCTTCTCGAGCCGGAGTGAGCATAGCGATCCGATCGCCGTGTCGAACACCTGCCTCTAGGAACCCCTTGGCCAGAGCCCGAGTTTTCTCCAGCGCCTCTGCATAAGATATCTTAGCTTTTTCGGATACCATGAAAGGCTTGTCTGGTACCTCTGACGCGTGCTTCTTCAGATAATGCCAAAGCAATTTTAGGTCTTTTTCTCCACTCATGTCCGTTCTCCGATCTTTGTTGCGCCGAGTTTCGTG
>Ga0209254_10002461_pt1 | contig 16810 bp, 15 predicted proteins | sample FrelakmetDIP11DI_FD_187148 | JGI IMG/M metagenome (GOLD analysis project Ga0209254, IMG submission 187148) | Freshwater lake sediment microbial communities from the University of Notre Dame, USA, for methane emissions studies - DIP11 DI (SPAdes)... | ecosystem: Environmental > Aquatic >... | reverse complement strand
CCAGGCCAGATCCATGTCATGCGTCAATTCTGCCCCGAGCCCATCCGCGCCATCCTGCCGGGGATGTGCTACCGTTATGAACAGATGGATGCGCGGCACGAAAGCCAACTGATGCAGGTGGAGGTTCTGGCAGTAGGAAAAAATATCACCCTTGGCGATCTGAAAGGCACTCTGCAGGAATTTGCCCGCGGGATGTTCGGCGCAAATGTGCGCACACGTTTCCGTCCGTCGTATTTTCCCTTTACCGAGCCCAGCGGGGATGTGGAGATCGAGTGCTTCATCTGCGGGGGCAAGGGCTGCCGGGTCTGCTCTCAGACCGGCTGGCTGGAGATCCTCGGCTGCGGTATGGTGCACCCCAGTGTTTTGCAGAACGGAGGTTACGACCCGGAGATCTATTCCGGTTTCGCCGCCGGGATGGGCGTGGAGCGCATCACCATGCTTCGCCACCGCGTGGAAGAGATTCGCTACTTCTACGGGAATGATCTGCGGTTCCTGGAGCAATTCTAATGAAAATACCCCTTTCCTGGCTCAAAGAGTACATTGACCTTGACCTCCCCTTGGAGGATATCGCCCGCGCCCTGCTTTCGGTCGGGCTGGAGGTGGAGGATATCACCGTGGTCGGTCTGCCCTTCACACCGCCAGGTGAGCATGACCGTCGTGATTTTCGCATCAGCGGGCTCACCTGGGAACGGGATAAGTTCGTTACAGCCGCGATCCTGGAAGTACTGCCGCACCCCAACGCGGACCGCCTGGTGCTCTGCAAGCTGGATGACGGCGGCTCCGAGCCGCTCACCATCCTGACCGGTGCGCCAAACCTGTACGAATTCAAAGGCAAGGGTCCCCTACCCACCCCGATCAAAGTCGCCTATGCTCGCGAAGGAGCCCGGCTCTTCGACGGTCACCAGCCCGGGTTGGTCTTCACCACCCTCAAGCGGGCAGTCATCCGCGGGGTGGAATCCTTCTCCATGGTCTGCTCCGAGAAGGAACTGGGCATCTCTGAAGAACACGAAGGGGTCATCCTCCTGGATGCCGACGCCCCGGTGGGTGTGCCGCTTATGGACTACATGGGCGACGCGGTCTTCAACCTCAACATCCTGCCCAACATGATCCGGGATGCCAGTGTGCTGGGCGTGGCCCGCGAGCTTTCCGCCCTGCTGGAAAAACCCCTTCGTAAGCCGACCACCACCATGCCGACAAACGGGGTAAGCGTGGAAGGAAAAGTTTCAATCCAGATCAACGACCCAACGCTTAACCCGCGCTTTGTGCTTGGCCTGGTTCGCGGGGTCAGCCCCAAACCCAGCCCCTATAAGGTTCAGCTGCGCCTGCTCCTGGCTGGCATGCGCCCGATCAACAGCATCGTGGATGCCACCAATTACGTCATGCTTGAAGTGGGCGAGCCGCTGCACGCTTTCGATTACGACGTGCTGGTAAAGCGCGCCGGGGGGAAACCTCCCACCATCATCACCCGCCCCGCGAAGAGCGGCGAAAAACTGACCACCCTGGATAACGTCGAGCGCGAGCTGGATGACTTCACCGTGCTTGTCTGCGATACCGCCGGAGCGCTTTCCCTGGCCGGGGTGATGGGCGGGCTGGAATCCGAGGTGACCGATACCACCACCAATGTGCTTCTGGAAGGAGCTTCCTGGAACTTCGTCAACACCCGCCGAACGGTCTTTTCCCAGCGCCTCAATTCTGAAGCTGCCTACCGCTTTGCCCGCGGGGTGCATCCTGCCCTGGCAGAATTGGGTGTTCGCGTTGGGCTGGACCGCATGGCCATGTGGAGCGGGGGTGAGATCGCCGCCGGGCTGGTGGATGAACATCCACAAAAAGAGAACGATCCCGTTGTCAACATCACTCATACGGAGATCGCCCGCCGCCTGGGGATGGAGATTTCGCCTGAGCGGATTATTTCCTTCCTCAAAGGGTTGGAATTCGGGGTCGCGCTGGAAGGGGATACCTTCACCATCCAGACCCCGCCACACCGCCTGGATATTCACCCGGGCGTGATCGGCAAGGCGGATATCGTTGAAGAGATCGCCCGCATGGTCGGTTTCGATAATATCCCCCCCACCCGCCTGGCCGAGCTGATGCCGCCCATCCACCCGCAGCCGCTTGCTGATGCTGAAGAAAAGCTGCGCGATACGCTCGTCCGCCTGGGGCTGCAGGAGATCATCACCTACCGCCTGACGGAACCTTCTGCCGAAACCCGCCTCATCCCGCCGGGATCGGATGCCGTGCCCGGACCCTACCTGGGTGTCCGCAACCCGCTCACGTCCGAGCGTTCTGTCCTCCGCCGCAATTTGCTTTCTTCCGTGCTGGCCATCGCCGAACATAACAGCCGCACCGCCCCACGCCAGTGCCTTTTTGAGATTGGGCCTGTTTTCCTTCCCCAAGAAGGCGAACCGCTGCCTGAGGAACCCCTGCGCCTGGCCATAGTCATGACCGGCAGGGCTAACGCCGCGGGCTGGGACCGGCATCAAAAAGCCGAGCTGGATTTCTATGATCTCAAGGGTGTGATCGAAATCCTGATTGCAGAATTGCATATTCCCGATGTCTCCTTTGCGCCTGTAGAGGGGACCATTTTCCACCCCGGGAAGTGCGCCGCGGTCATTTCCGGGGATACCCGCCTGGGCGTCTTTGGCGAGATGCACCCGCTGGTGCACGAGCGCTTCGACCTGGGCACCGCGCCCGTCATTTGTGCAGATTTTGATCTTCAAACCCTGCTCCCGCTCGCCCCCCCCCGCTTTGAAACCAGCGGGGTGCCCACCTTCCCGCCGGTGCTTGAGGACCTCGCCCTGGTGGTGGAGGAATCTGTCCCCTCCGGCACGGTCGCGGACCTGATCGGAAAGACGGGCGGCGCGTTGGTCAGCTCGGTGCGCCTGTTTGATGTTTTTCGCGGTGGCCAGGTGGGCGCGGGGAAGAAGAGCCTTGCTTACAGTATTACCTACCAGGCCCCAGACCGCACCCTCACGGATGCCGAGGTGGCTGCTGTGCGTCAGAAGATCATCAAGCGGCTGGAACGGGAACTGAACGCTAACCTGCGAAGTTGATCGAAAGCGTCGGTTATCAATATCCAAAGCGACAAGGATTTAAATGCAAACCCCGGTAGGATCGATGGTCCTCCCGGGGTTTGATTCAAATTGAGAGCAACGGTAAACCCAGAATTAGCACCAAGCACTCAATTCTTGTGTTGTTATCCTTGTACAATAAATTTTAAGTTAGAGCCGGCAGAGAAGTCTATCGGAAATGCGAAAGTGAACGCTTTAATAGTTGACTGGAATAGTGTTAAAAAGCAATCCCTTTGGAGCTACGAAGACTTGATCACAAAGCTCCAAGAAGCGCTTGGCTATGCCTTCGTGCAAGAACATTACAGCTATTCGATGCCCCAGGCTCGGGATTATGCAATAAAAATCCGCCAGGGGTACTTGCAAAACCAGGAGGGAAAGACTGGTTTCATAGACGAAATCCTCGCCAACCTCGAGAAATTAGAAGCCCATAATATTGAGAACTACTCAGATCTCATCCATCAAATTGCCACCCGGGAGGAGTGCTTGGCGTTTATGGAACGGACCGGTTTCGAATTCAACCCGCTCATCCAGACGGTCAATTACCTTTTCCGATGGGTTCTGCCCTTTAAAATTCCGGTGCGTGAATTCATCGACCCAGAAAATGATCTCGAACGCGAATACCTTGATAGGATAAAAAACCTTAAACTTGGGTCAAACCTGGAACTGCTTGAGACCGGCCGTGATAAACAGGGGAGAGTTTAGCTCGCAAACAATTCTGGAATTCCACTTGGTTATGTTGTCTCACTGGTGCATAAGGCGGATATCTCCCGCATGGCCTACGTGCGCGGAAAAACGGTCAGACATCTGTATGGGGGAGGGTATGACACCCTCGAGAAAATCGCTACTTCGTCCTTACCCGAGATGGAAGAAAAGATGGGTGCCTATTACCAGTCGATTGGAAGTAGTTTGGCGGATTTTAAAGCAGTGATACCATTGGCATGGATGATTGGCGGCGCACGAATCCTCCCAGTGGTGTTTAATATGTGATACCCTCGATCAAATAGGGATCACATTTCGTGATTTAATTTCTGGAAAAGAGGTGCAGCATGTCCTTTCAAGCATATCTCGATAATATTTATGCCAAGACGGGCAAGACGCCCGATGATTTCCGCATGCTGGCGGCAGAAAAAGGGCTGACAAAATACGGTGAGATCACTGCCTGGCTGAAAGCAGATTATGGGCTGGGGGGCGGGCATGCCAATGTGATTGCTCAAATGATCGTAAACCCGGAAAAGTTTTCTGCCAAACCTGATGACGCGCTCGCCGCGCATTTCAAAGGGGATAAATCAAAATGGCGCGAGCCCTATGATGCTCTGGCTGAGAAGATCAACCAGTTTGGTCCGGATATTAAATTTGCAGCAAACAGCTCATATATCAACGCGCAGCGCAGTGGGAAGAAATTTGCCATTCTGCAGCCCTCCACCCCCGAACGTTTTGATGTTGGAATCAAGCTCAAAGGTATCCCCGCGACCGGCAGGCTGGAAGCTTCGGGTTCGTGGAATGTCATGGTCACCCATCGTGTGCGCATCAGTGACCCCGGGGAGATGGACGCCGAGCTGCTTGGTTGGTTGAAGCAGGCTTACGATTCAGTTGCCTGAACCGGAATCATTCCTTTTTTAGCACAGCTTCCAAACACCCATTGTTTTCTTATTACAGCCCGACTGATCAGTCGGGCTGATTGTCTTTGATAGCTTTCAGATAGTCTCTGAAAACCTTTCCGGCGTAAAACCATATCAGATTATTTTATTGTTCCCGGTTACCGGGCATCCCCCGGTTTTCCAGTTGCAGAATTGACTTTGATTGTATAAGGATTGCCATGGATAAAGCTTCGAAGTTCAGTCTGGTGGTATTCGCGCCGGCGCTAATCGCATTTCTATTTCCGGCATTATTCCTTCTGCCTGCCGGCATTCTCATGACCCTGCTGGCCATTTTTGATCCGGCGGAATCCTTGTCCGGCATCCCTGCTTATGACATGTGGATCATCGCCCCAACTGCCGCTGCCGGCATTCTTTTCCTGGCTGGCAGAGGGCTATTCTCTCTCCACTTTCACGGTTGGTACCCTTCGTTTGCCTGGACCGTCACATGGGCGCTTTTCTCAACCGTTTTGTTCCTTGCATTCTGGTATGGCATAACAGCAATTTCCAGCATTGGCGCATCCGATAAACCCTTGTACATTTTCCTGAGGTGGACGGCTATCTTCGCGGCGGGGCTGACCGGGGTGTCGCAGATGCTGGTGATCCCCTGGCTCTACATGGTCTCCATGGTCCTGCGGAGTGATCTAAACCCTGAACCTGTGAAGACCCCCCTGCCGGGCAGAGTGGTGTCGATAAAAGAATGAAAAGAGGAGAAAAAATGCTCATCCAAGCGATCCAAAAGGGGCTCCTGTTGATTTTCTCTTCCTGTGTCGGCCTGGCAGCCGGTGTAATTGTTGTAACCCCGCTGATAGCCCTGATGTATTTTCGGGCACAGGACGGACCCATTTTCCCTGCCCCGCTGGTTGCCTTTGCGGTAGTTGCCCCGGTCAGTATCCTGTTATTCATACTTCAGGGATTGTTTTTATTCTACGAGTGGCTTTCAAGGCGAGTCCTGTTGAACAAGCTATTTTTTATCGGGCTGGTGGGCGGATTGGCGGCCGGGCTGACTCCCTATTTTCTGGTGGTCGCGCCATACCAATCCGGATCCGAACCCTGGGCTCTGCTGGTCTTTGCCGGTCTTGGTATTTTCATCGGCCTGACCGTTTTCGGATGCCATTGGGTGGCGAATAGGATACAGGCATATATCACAGGGTGTAAAGTGCCTCCAACTTTCGAAACATCCTAAACAAAAATGTCAACTCGAAAGATCTGGCTGTTGGTCTCACTTACCCTGGTTGTGTTCATTCTTTGTCTGGTTGCTCTGCCCACATTCGAGACGATCCTCATCAACTTCCCGGAGATCCTGCTCGGGCAGGTAAGCCTGGCTCGCGAAACCAAGCCGCTCTACCCGCGCGATTTTGCGAGCGAGGACTTTTTATTGAACCGGGTGGATCCCTCCGAAATTGAAAGGGCGGAATATATCGCGCTCCGGAAGGATGCGCTCTTCTGGGAGTCTGACTACGTTGGTTTTGCGCGCACCGCGTTGAGCCGCGAAGAAATCTTCACACTTCAGCAAATCCTCTCAACCGGCAATCTTTTCCATCGGTCCGCGGATGGAGAATCCTACCAGTGCATCACCCGGGATACCTCTCAGGAACCAGCGCTGGAGCCCTGTTCGCAGGGGAAACAGTACATGGATCAGTATTTGGCTTACCAGCGTGAAGCAGAGCAAACCGACGCGGTGGGTGTGCTGCAGTTCACCCTTAAAGATGGAAGGCTGGCTGAGATTCGCGTCTTCCCGGCGGAGCGGGGGCTGGCCTATACCCCCTATGAAAAGAGCGGGGAATGGTGGCTAGATGGCATAAGTTGTCCTTCTCCGCTCTTAAATGATCTTTCAGCCCGCGCCACGCTTGCCCCCATCCCTGTTCTGTGGCCGGAACTGAGCGCCGGGCGTGCCAACGCGCGTGCTGCCCGCATGCTGGGGAACCGCTACAATGCTGCCCTGGTTGTATTACGGGAATCCTCCGCGGTAAGGGAAGTCTTCGGAGAAATATTAGAGCTCCGTCCCGCGCTGGGCACGAACAATTATTCAAGCTGGATGGATTCGACCTCAATTTTCCTGACATTGCGTGTAACAGGAACCCGCGGCGAAGGGACTGTGATCATCCAGGGGTACGAATGTTTTGATCTGGAAATGGTATTTGAGGGTGCCCTTTTTGAAGATGGGCAAGGATATTTTTGTCCTTAAAACGCTCGTATTTGGAAGAGCACGCTGGGGATTTTGTAATTCAAAGTCCCCTTTATTCGAGTAATCAACAATTCATCCATTCAAATCTCCCCTAACCTGTATTTCAACACCCTGTTCCCCTTCGCCGCTTCTGGGATGATCCTCATCCAACGGTAGGGTTTCATGCGCGGCTCGGGGTCATCGAAATATCGCCAGCTGCCCTCCTGTTTTATCCCACTCGCCCAGTCCTCCAGCCCGTCATCTTCCTTCAACCCCCATAAAAAGCGCAAGTTCATCTTGCGCACCCACGGGTGGTAATTATGCAGCCGCACCATAAAGGGCGACATGGCATCGAAGACCAGCTCACACCCGGGAAAGCGCTCCCGTAATCCCAATACCAGGCGCTTCACGTCCTCTGGCTGCAAGTAGGGCAGCAATCCCTGGGCAGAGAAATGGCACGGCCTGCTGTTCGCACCCTCCACGCGGTCCATCCAGGCAAAATCCAGAACCGATCCGGCGATCAAGGTATACCTGGGCGGGTCAGTAAACACGCTCTTGCGAAAGGCGGTCACCCCGGGAAGATCCACTCCGAACCAGCGAATCTCCGTGCCGCCAATGCGCTGCTTGCGTGCATCCAGCCCGCAGCCCAGGTCGACAACTGTTCCGCGCGGGTGTATGGCGATGAAATCGCGCGTCCAGCGGTCAAATTGACGGGTGCGCAGCACGTTATAGAGTTGGTCATCCTTCGATTTCCGCAGGTAGGATAATTCCTCCTCCAGTTCAGGTAGCAGCCGGGCAGCCACCTCGTCCCGGACGAGGGGTTCCGCCTGCTCGCTCTCCATCCCCCGCCAGAAAAGGGTCATCAGCATCGTACGCTCGACGCCCAGCAGATAGCTGAAATCCAGCTCTTTCATAACCACCTCCCTGGCTGCATTCCAGTTTAAGCCAACGGGTGAGGTTGTCAATTAGTCATCCATCCAATTACCAAACGCCGGTTCATCAGTATAATTATTATGGAATAACCGGGAGGGAACCATGCAGACAGGAATTAGTTTGATCGAGATCGACCACCTGACCAAGCGCTACGGGGAGAAGATGGCCGTGGATGACGTGGATTTTTTGGTTTGCAGCGGGGAGATCTTCGGATTTCTCGGCCCGAATGGCGCAGGCAAGACCACCACCCTCAAGATGATCGTTGGCCTGCTGCAGCCAACCTTAGGGACGGTTCGGGTGGCAGGTTATGATATCCAGGCTCAGTCCCTGCAGGCCAAGGCAGTCAGCGGGTTCGTGCCGGATGAGCCCAACCTGTACGCCAAGCTAACCGGGCGCGAGCTGCTGCAGTTCGTCGGAGATCTCTATAACATCGAACCTTCGCAGATCCACCGCCGCACGGAAGAACTGCTGCGCATGTTCGATCTCAGCGCAGCCGCGGATGACACCACCGATTCCTACAGTCACGGCATGAAGCAGAAAACATCCATCGCCGCAGCCCTGGTGCATGACCCCAAGGTCTTTATCCTGGATGAGCCCACCGTCGGCTTGGATCCCAAATCTGCACGCCTGATCAAGGATATCCTGCGCCAGATGGCGGAGCGCGGCGCGGCGGTGATGCTTTCCACCCACATCCTGGAGATTGCCGAGCACATGTGCGACCGCATCGGGATCATCAGCGGCGGCAAACTTGTGGCCATCGGTACCATGGAAGAGCTGCGTGCGCATGGTAAAGGGGAGGACAGTCTGGAGGATATCTTCCTCAGCCTCACCGGCGGAACGGAATACTCCGAAATCGCCGAGGTGCTCAAATGACCCTCGCGTCTGACCGGTTGGATGATCGCCTCGCTCCCGCGGTGTGGAAGCTGCTGCGCATCCGCCTGAAGATCACCCTGCGAAGTTTCAAGCGCGCCAAAATCGGGGCCAAGATCGGCACAGTTGTCCTGCTCGTCCTAGGCCTCGCCCTGGTCGCCGGGGTTTTTATTGGGTCTTATTACCTGCTGGGTTTCCTGCAGTCAGAGGATTTCGCCGCGCTCATCGGCAGCCCGATGGTCTTCCTGCGCAGCATTCCTACCCTGCTTATCTCCTTTTCAATGATCATCATTTTCCTCACCAGCTTCGGGGTGCTCCTTTCCGCATTGTATCTTTCCGGGGATATGGAGTTTTTATTAACCACCCCCGTCCCCATCCGGGCGGTGTTCGTTTCCAAAATGCTGCAAGCCATCCTGCCCAATTTTGCTTTGATCAGCCTCCTCACTCTGCCGGTACTTTTCGGTCTCGGAGCCGCAAGAGGTTTTAACTTCCTATATTACCCTGCAACGTTGATCGTCATCGCTGTCCTTGCCTTGGCGGTGGCGAGCATTGCCAGCCTGATGGTGATGGGTCTGGCGCGGATCGTCTCTCCCCGCCGCCTGGCAGAGGTGCTGGCCTTCTTTGTTGGGATCGTTTCATTCACGCTAAGCCAATCCGGTAATTTCTTCCGCGCGATCAACCCCGATATCCCCACCGACCAGGTCTCCAACGCGCTTCAAGGCATGACCCGCTTCAATAATCCATGGTCTCCGCTTGCCTGGGCCGGGCAGGGATTGGTGAACCTAGGCGAGGGTAACTGGTTGAGCGGGTTTTTCTTCCTGCTGGTCACAATAGGTCTTGGGCTGCTTATCTTCGCGGTTGCCCTCGTAACCGCTGAGAAGCTATACTACAGCGGTTGGGCAAGGATCCAATCCAACTTCGGGAAAAAGAAGAAAAAACCTCACGTAGGGAATGCCGCCCTGGCATCCAGTTCAGGCAATGCAATTTCGAGGATAATCCCCGCCCCCATTCGTGCAGTAGTGATTAAGGATTTCTATACCCTGCGGCGCGACCTGCGCAACCTTTCCCAGCTCATGACACCCATGATCCTGGGGGTTATGTATGGGCTCGCCATCCTGCGCCAGGGAACCCAACCTCCCTTGGGTCGTGGTGAAGCCCCAATTTGGGTGAATAACCTCATCACCACCGGCTTCGGCTACGCCGATATCGGTATTGCCATATTTGTCGGCTGGATTCTGGTAATGGCATTGGCCGGAAGAGGCTTTTCCCAGGAGGGAAAAAGTTACTGGATGCTGAAGGCAGCCCCCCTGGGTGCAAACCAGATGCTGATATCTAAGTTCATCGTAGCCTGGATCCCGCCTGTACTGATTGGCTGGATCTTTCTGATCGCGTTCGCCATCCTGCAGCCGGTTAAATTAGCCAATCTGCCCTTTTCGATGCTGGCGGTGGGGCTGTGCTTCGCCGGGCTGACCTCCATCGCGGAAGCCTTCGGGGTGGCTGGCGCACGCTTCGATTGGACCGACCCGCGTAAGATGCAAACCGGTCCGATGGGCTGTTTTGGTTCGCTGGCCGGCTTCGTATATATGGGGTTCAGTATCCTGTTTTTGATTGGCCCCGCGATGGCGCTGCCCGCACTTGGCCTGCCCGCCTATTCAGGCCAGCTGGCCGGCCTTTTCCTGGGCGGCGCAGTCTGCCTGGCGTGTGCCATCGTGCCCCTCGTCCTGGTTCGCTCGCGGGTGGAGCGCCTGAACGAAGCCTGAACATCGAAAAACCATCTCTGATGTTGTTGGATGATATACTTCCCCGCGAAGGAAGCTGAAATACTCCCATGCCCCTGTTGAATGGCATCGACCTTGGCAAATCCTACGGTCCGCGCGATCTGTTCGAACATATCTCGCTGAGTGTGCCGCACCGTGCCCGCATCGGGTTGGTGGGTCCCAACGGGGTGGGCAAGACCACCCTCTTCCGCCTGATCCTGGGCGAAGAAGAGCCTTCGCGCGGACGCGTGGAAAAATCCCACTCGCTGCGCATTGGCTACCTGGCGCAGGAAGCCATTTTCGAGAGCAACCACACCCTCTGGGAGGAATGCCTGCTTCCTTTCGCCGATCTCACCACCCGGGGGCAGCAGCTTGCCAGTTTGGAAGCGCAGCTGGGCGGTGGCGATGCGGAGATCCTGGCTGAATACGGTCAGCTTCAGCACGAATACGACCTGCGCGGCGGTTATACCCTGGAGCTGCGCATCCGCCAGACGCTGGTCGGACTGGGGTTCACCCGCCACGACGAGCACCGACCCTGGCATCAGCTCTCCGGAGGGCAGCGCACCCGCGCCCTGCTGGCCAAGCTGCTTCTTTCCGAACCCGACCTGCTCCTACTGGATGAGCCCACCAACCACCTGGATATTGGTGCGATCGAATGGCTGGAGGAATACCTGCGCAACTGGAAAGGCGCGGTGGTGGCCATCTCGCACGACCGCTATTTCCTCGACCAGATGGCGGACACGATCTGGGAAATGACACCCCGATTCCACACCTATCACGGCAATTATTCCGCCTACCTGCTCCAGCGCGCCATGAACCAGGAGCGCCAGGCCGAGGAATACGACGCCCAGCAGGAGTTCATCCGCAAGGAGGAAGATTACATCCGCCGCAATATCGCCGGGCAGAACACCCGCCAGGCAAAAGGGCGCCTGAAACGGCTTGAGCGGCTCAAGGAAGAGGAGATCATCCAATCCCCATCCCGCCAGCGGCAGATGAAGATGAATCTGCAGGCTGCCGACCGCTCCGGCGAGCTCGTTTTCCGCACCCGCTCCCTGAGTGTGGGCTACCAGGATGAAGGCCGCGCGCTTTTCACGGTGCCCGACCTGGTGCTGCGCCGCACTGAATGCGCTGCGGTCATCGGCCCCAACGGTGCCGGCAAGACCACCTTCCTGAAAACGCTGCTGGGTCAGATCCCTCCCCTTGCGGGGGAAGCCGTTCTCGGATCGAGCCTGAAGGTGGGTTACTTTGCCCAGACCCACGAGCGCCTGCACCCGGATTGGTCGCTCATGGACGAGATCCAGGCCATGGCACCCAAGTGGCTACCCGGCGAGATCCGCAATTACCTGGCGAAATTCCTCTTCACCGGTGAGGATGTCTTTAAACCCGTGGGGATGCTCTCGGGCGGCGAACGCTCGCGCCTGGCGCTGGCCTTGCTCGCGCTGGAGGGTGCCAACCTGCTCCTGCTGGATGAGCCTACCAACCACCTCGACCTGCCCGCCCAGGAGGTGCTGCAGGGACTGCTTTCGGATTACAGCGGCACCATCCTGCTCGTCTCTCACGACCGCTACCTGATCGACGGCCTGGCCAGCCAGGTCTGGGAGGTGCAGCCTGCCGATAAGGTGCTGCAGGTCTTCTCCGGCAGCTACAGCGAATATAAAAACGCCCGGGATGCGGAAAAGGCACGGAAAGAAAGCGGGAAAACCGCTCAAAAAACAATCAAACCCGAAAAAGAAGCACCCGGCCTGAGCAAGAACGAGCGCCAGCGGCTGCAAAAACAGGTGAACGCTCTCGAAAACGAGATCGCCGCCCTGGAAGCGCAGCTTGGCGTCATCGGCCGCCAGCTCGAATCACCGGGTTCTGATCAAGGCGAGGTGCAAAAGCTTGGGCAGGATTACGTACGCATCGAGGGGGAGATGGAAACGAAACTCAAGGAATGGGAAGTATTGCAGGGAGATTGATTTATTCGGAATGGATAGTTGGACTAGCAAAATTTCCGTCAATTGACCATTTGCAGGAATCCAAAAAGCGTCTATCATCCAGGAGGGTGGGCGCTTTCTTTTTGGGAACAATCCCGCGCGCACCAACGTCCAATGGATGTACCCAGACCGTTATCAGGAGAAGGAAATGTATAAAAAGAATTGGATCAAACTGCTCGCGTTTTGCCTGCTCCTCGTGCTGGCTGCCTGCGTAAATGAAACACCAGTACCCACCCCCGTAACGCTCGTGGACGAGGATGCCGAGATGGCTAACCCGGCTTCCGTGTACTGCGAGAAGTATGGCGGCAAGCTGGATATTCGTACGGATGCCTCCGGGGGTCAATCCGGGGTGTGCGTCTTCGCGGATGGATCCGAGTGCGACGAGTGGGCTTATTTCCGCGGCGAGTGCGCCCCCGCCTCCGCCCTGCAGGATACCCCCACCCCGGCACAACCTTCCTCAGAAACCCTTACCCCGGAACTTTCTGCCGATGGCTGGATCATTTACCGGGACGCCGCAACCGGCCTGTTGTTCGATTACCCCCCCGATGCTACCCTGGAGCAATCTGCCGGTAACCCAGCCTCGCTGATCATCACCGGCGCGGATGGCTGGCCGAGCTTCACGATCAACCTGCCTGCCGGCAGGGAGGACTGGCGCGTTCCGCAGGGCGCCGACCTGGTAAATTGGCTCTCGGAAAACAACCTGCTTGCCGACCCACTCGCGGCGGACGTGCAGATCGCCGGGGAGCTGGCCATCCACACCCGCTTCGATCGCAGCCAGCAGGCCTATGCCGCCGACCGCTATTACTTCACCCACAACGGGCAGCTATTTAATATCTTGATCGGGCACCAGAATGACAAAGAGGATTGGGAACTCTACAATAGATTTTTACAAAGCATCAGATTTGAAAAATGAAATGATATTTTAATTGTGGTATATACTTTTTCTTAATCCTTTCAAATTAATTATTTGGGGGAAAATTCATTATCGACCGTTCATTTGGGTTAGATCATACACTGACTTTTCATCGATGATAGTTGAGTAGCCTTTCGCCCTTAGAAAAAAAGTAATCACCAACACTTATTTAAGGAAGAAGAAATGCCAAAACAAAATTATGCTCTGGAACGAGGTGGGGAAAAGTCACTGGAAATTTCTTGGAAAGGACGTTTTTTAAATGTTGATGTTCGATTTAAAGGCAATTTATTGGGAACAATTCCCAATAAAAAAGAACTACAGAAAGGACAGATATTTCAATTACCCGATGAAACATCCCTTTTAGTACAAATGATCCAATCCGAACTTCGAGTTCTACGGGATGGACAACCGCTGCCGGGTTCAATCTCTGACCCCGCTACAAGACTGAAGCTGGCATTCCAAATTATATTTTTCATCGCTGGATTAAACATCGTGTTGGGGATTATTGTCTTGTTCTTTCAAGTTGAATTCCTGCAATCGATGGGTTATGGCATTTTCTCCGTTGCCATAGGTTTAGTATTCTCGGTGTTGGGGTTCTTCACCCAACGACGTTCTCGCACCGCGTTGATAGTCGCTCTGATCATCTTTGGTCTGGATTGTGCGCTGGCAATTTTTAGTATTGCTCCATTTCTTCTTAGTTTTGCGTCGATGGTTTTTTCTATATTCGAAGGGAGTGTACAACCAGTCTTTGGGGTAAAGCCTGGTGAGGGATATCAGTCCAATGCAGTTTTTATCGGCGTTTGGACTTTTTTCTTCGTCATCCGCATATATTTTCTAAGGTCGATGTGGCTCGGTATTGGAGCGATCAATACGCTCAAGAAAGAATTACCACCTTCCACCTCGTAGTGCTACCTATGCACAAAATGCGCGGATAAGCGCAAGGCGGATGAACGTATCGCCGGGCAGATGGCAATCCACACCCGCTTCGACCGCAACAAGCAGGGTTCTGCCGCTGATCGCTATTATTTTGCCCACAACGAGCAGTTATTCGATATCATGATCAGCCACTCTGAAAATTGGGAAGATTGGGACTCCCACAATAGGTATGTGGAGAGCTTTACGTTAGAAAGGTGATTGGTAACTTACAAGATCAAGCTGAAAACACCATCCCCACCCAGTCCGCGATTCCCCGCTGCTCCGCGAATTTCAAGCCTTTTTCCTCGGCCTTTGCCCTCACTCCCGCGGCTTGATCCGCCAGGATGCCGGATAGAATGATCGCCCCGCCTTTGTCTACCAGGTCCGCCAGCCCGGCATCAAAAAGCCGGTTGATCACCGGCGCCAGGATGTTGGCCAGCACCAGCGGCGCTTGTTGAATGGAATAAAGCTCCTGCCGGATCTCCGCCACCGAACCCTGGGCGACCTCCACATTATCATCCACGTTGTTCAAAATGGCGTTGGAAAGCGTCGCACGCGTTGAAAGCGGGTCAATATCCACTGCCAGGGCATGCCCTGCCCCAAGTTTAAGCGCCCCGATGGATAAGATCCCCGATCCGCATCCCACGTCGATCACAGGCTCTCCCGCTTTCACCCTGCCTTCCATCAATTCCAGGCAGAGCCGGGTGGTTGGGTGGGTGCCGGTACCGAAGGCCATCGCCGGGTCAATCTTGATCGCGGTGCGGGTCATGTCGGTCTGCTCGATCCAGGCGGGCAGGATAAGCAGTGTCTCCCCCACCTTGATGGGCTGGTAGTGTTTCTTCCAGGCCGCCATCCAGTCTTCATCTTCGATGAACTTGAAGGTTGGCGCGGGAAGGGATTGGATCTGCCCTAAATGCCAGAGCGATTGTTCAAGTTGGGTTCGTTTCTCCTCCAGCTCCGCGTCCACCCGCAGGTAAGCGGAGATGCGCACCGGTCCCTCGGGGGTGCCTTCATCCTCGTCGTTCAGGAACTTGACGTCTCGCTCCATGACTACGCCATCCGGGCAATAGCGCCCCAGCACCTCTGCCACCGCCTCGGCCAGCTCGCCACTGGTGGTGAGCGAGACCTCCAGCCAGCGTGGATCAGCCACCCAGCACGTCCTTGATCGTCTCGAAGAAGCCGCGCTCCTGGGGTATCACCTCGGTGCCTAGCGTCTTGCCAAGTTCATCGAGCATCTGTTTTTGCTCCTTGCTCAGCCGGGTGGGGATCTCCACGTTGACAATCACCAGTTGATCTCCCCGCCCGCCCCCGCGCACGTGCGGGATGCCCTTGCTCTTCATGGTGAAGACCTTGCCCGGCTGGGTGCCAGCGGGAATGTGCAATTTCGTATCGCCATCCACGGTGGGCACTTCCACCTCCTCGCCAAGGGCAGCCTGCACCATATTGATGTTCACGTCCACCAGCACATCATCATTGCGGCGCTTGAAGAACTTGTGCGGCTTCACCCGCACCTCCAGGTAGAGGTTGCCCTTCGGGCCGCCGTTTACCCCAGGCTGGCCTTCACCGCCCAGGCGGATCTGGGTGCCGTTATCCACGCCCGCCGGAATGGAAACCACCTTGCGCAGGGTCTTGCGTTCCAGTCCGCGCCCGCGGCAGGTCTTGCACGGGCTTCCGATCACCTCGCCAGCGCCGTTACAGGCCGGGCAGGTGGTCACCTGCACCATCGAGCCCAAAAAGGTCTGCCGCACCTGGCGCACTTCCCCGCGCCCCCCGCAGGTTTCGCAGCGGGTGCGGCTGGTTCCCGGTTCGGCGCCGGTACCCTTGCAGCGCGAGCAGTCTTCATCGCGGGTGATTTCGATCTCTTTTTCCACGCCCTTCACCACTTCGTCGAAATCCATCTGGACCGTGTACGAAAGATCGGCTCCCCTTCGGGGAGCGTTGCGCCGCCGTCCGCCGCTCATGCCGAAACCAAAGAGACCTTCAAACAGATCGGAGAACATGTCGAAGTTGGAAAAATCCGGCATGCCGTTCATGTTATCCACGCCGGCGTGGCCGTAGCGGTCGTATGCGGCGCGCTTGTCGGGGTCCGAAAGGATCCCGTAAGCCTCGTTGATCTCTTTGAAGTTCTGCTCAGCGCCCGCGTCGCTGTTCACGTCTGGATGGTACTTGCGTGCCATGTTCCGGAAAGCGGATTTCAGATCGTCCTGGCTTGCGCCACGGTCCACGCCCAGGATCTCGTAATAATCTCGTTTGGTCGGCATCAGGTTCTAATCCATATTAAGAAATAAACCTCACCTCGCATCCCTCGGGTTGCGAGGGATGTGGGGGTGAGGGAAACGCTGCTATTTTCGCGGAGGCTTAGACGCTTTTAAACTCTCCATCAACCACGTCTTCGCCGCCAGCCGGCCCGCCTTCCGCGGGGGGCTCCTGCGGGGGTACTTCGCTGCCCATATCGGGGGGTACACTGCCATCCGCACCCGGTCCGGCTTCACCGGCTCCCGGCTGCTGGTACATGCTGGCACCCACTTTTTGCAGGGTCTGGCCTAATTCTTCGGTGGCTTTCTTGATCGTTTCGGC
>Ga0209254_10002460_pt1 | contig 16813 bp, 13 predicted proteins | sample FrelakmetDIP11DI_FD_187148 | JGI IMG/M metagenome (GOLD analysis project Ga0209254, IMG submission 187148) | Freshwater lake sediment microbial communities from the University of Notre Dame, USA, for methane emissions studies - DIP11 DI (SPAdes)... | ecosystem: Environmental > Aquatic >... | reverse complement strand
GAGGCGTATCCGTCGACGGGGCGCGACAGGGCGGCGTCGATGGTGGAGGTTCGTAATCCCGCCGAGCGTACTGAGCGCGTCGGTGTGGTGCAGGTCTCGACACTCGCCGATGTCGATGCAACAACTCTCGCGGCAGCGGCCGCACAGCCGCAGTGGGACCGCGCCGGCGCGGCTGTCCGTGCGCAGATCCTTGGCGCGTTGTCCGATCGAATCGAAACCGAACGCGACGAGTTGGTGTCGCTGCTGGTACGCGAAGCGGGCAAGACCATCGTCGATGCGCTTGCTGAAGTGCGTGAGGCAACCGACTACTGCCGCTACTACGCCGCACTCGCGCTGGAACAATTTGCGGCGCCGATGACGCTGGCGGGCCCGACCGGCGAGTCCAACGAACTCAGTCTGCATGGGCGCGGCGTATTCGCCTGCATCAGCCCGTGGAACTTTCCGTTGGCAATTTTCGTCGGCCAGATTGCCGCCGCGTTGGCCGCGGGCAACACGGTCGTCGCAAAACCTGCCGAACAGACGCCGTTGATCGGCGCTCGCGTCATAGAACTGGCCGGTGCGGCCGGGGTACCGATGGGCGTGCTGCAGTTTCTGCCGGGCGATGGAGCGGTTGGTGCTGCGTTGGTTGCGCATCCGTCGATTGCCGGAGTCGCATTCACCGGCAGTACCACAACAGCACGCTCGATCAACCGCGCCCTGGCGGCACGCACCGGCGCGATCGTGCCGCTGATTGCCGAGACCGGCGGCCAGAATGTGCTGTTCGTAGACTCGACCGCGCTGCTGGAACAAATGACGGATGACGTGATCCGTTCCGCTTTCGGCGCCGCAGGTCAGCGTTGTTCGGCATTACGATTGTTGTTGCTGCAGGACGACATCGCCGAGCGCGCGCTGACGCTGATCCGCGGCGCGATGCGTGAGCTGCGCATCGGCGATCCTGCGGATCTGGCGACCGATGTTCCTCCGTTGATCGACGCTGCTGCGGTGGCCAAACTTGCCACATACGTTGCCGCATTGCGGGTCCGTGGCTGCCGCATCGATGCGTTGGCGCTGCCGGCGGCTTGTGCCAACGGAAGCTTCATGGCGCCGCACATCGTCGAAATGGACAACTTCGATGGTCTGACCGAAGAACACTTCGGCCCGGTGCTGCACGTCGTGCGATACGCCGCCCATGCGCTTGATGCAACGATCGCAGCGGTGCGCCGGCTCGGCTTCGGTTTGACGATGGGCATTCACAGCCGGATCGACTCGCGCGCGCGGCAGATTTTCGCTGGATCGGCCGTCGGCAACACCTATGTCAACCGCAACATGATCGGCGCCGTCGTCGGCGTGCAGCCGTTCGGTGGGCAGGGACTTTCCGGAACCGGGCCAAAGGCGGGCGGCCCGCATTACCTGTTGCGATTCGCGACGGAGCGCACGCTGACGATCAATACGATGGCCCGCGGCGGCAACATCGAACTGCTGCGCGGGGATTGAATACGCCGACTGACGCTGGCGCGATTGTCGCGCCGTGGCTTAATCTGCGCCGGGGAAGGGGGAATTCATGACACTGCAGGATTGGGGAGCCATTGGCGAAATGATCGGCGCGCTCGCCGTCGTCGTCACGTTGATCTACCTGACGATACAGATCCGGCTCAATACGCGCGCGATGGAAGAGGGCCGCAAACTGGCGCTCGCACAAACCTATCAGATGCGGTCCGATGCATTGCAGGCGATGCTGGTGCATGCGGCAGACTCGCAGCACATCGGGCCGGTAATCATCAAGCTGACGGAGCTCGGCTACCCGGATGATGTCGCCGCGCTCGAACAGTTGAGCAGCGAAGAACGCAGGCGATTCCGCTTGTGGCAGATCGCCCAACAGACGCACTGGGACAATATGTTCTTCCAGTATCAGCACGGTTACCTCGACGAGGAGTCGTACCAGGACTCGTTCAAAGAACGCGTTCGCCGCCTCGCGCCTACCTGGAAGGCACTCGGTCTGGTCGATGTGCGTCGCAGCTTCCATGATGAGATCAATCGATTGCTGCAGGAATGAGCGTGGACGAACCGAAAGCCACAGCACCAGAAGAACGGTTCACCACCTACCACGTCGTGCTGCTCGGGCTGCTCGGCATCGCGACGCTGTACGAGGGCTTCGATGCGTCGATGTTGACGCTCGCCTCGGTCGACGTGCGCGCCACGCTTCATATCGGCCTGGATGAGTGGGGCACGCTGTATGCCATCACGCGCGCCGGTATGATCGCGTCATTCTTCTTTCTGATGTGTGCCGATCGATTCGGCCGCCGCACGCTGCTTTTGATCACGGTCGGCGGGTTCGCCATCGCGACCGCCGCAACCGCGTTCGTGCAGACAAAGCTCGAGTTCACGATCTGGCAGACCGTCGCGCGACTGTTCCTGACGGCTCAGTACGGTCTCGCCATCATCATTGCCAGCGAGGAACTGCCGGCGCGCCTGCGCGGAACCGGGATCACGATATTGACCGGGTTCGCGACGGTTGGTACGGTCGCGATGGCGAAGACGTCGCCGTTTTTCCTGCTGCTTGCGGACGCGCAGGGCAATCCCGCCCATGATTTCGCAATGGAATGCGTCGCCATCGGCGCACGCTGGCTCGGTGTTCCCAACGACGGCGCGCACTGGCGCGGTCTTTACCTGATCGGATTGTTTCCGCTGCTGCTGCTCCCGCTACTGGCGTTCGGCGTCCGCGAGACGAAGCGTTATCGAGAGATCGCCGCCGGCCGCGATCGGGTTTCGGTGCTGGCGACATTCCGTGCGCAGTTTGCCGAGGCCCGGCGTCTGCTCGAGCCGCGATATCTGCCGCGCTTCCGCATCGTCGTGTTGTTGTGGAACTGCGTCTATCTCGTAATCTCGCCAGCCGTCGCATTCTGGTCGATTTACGCGCGCGAGGAAGTCGGCATGACACCGGCGCAGGTCGGCAATGTGGTGATGTGGGCGTACATTGCGGGCACCTTCGGACATCTGTTGGCAGGTCAGCTGGTCGATCGTATTGGTCGAAAGGTCACTTGCGCGGCGTTTTACAGCATCGCCGCGGTCGCAATCGTCGGGCTGTTTCATACCAACACCGTCTTCGGGCAGTACTTCTGGCATATCGCCACGGTGTTCTTTTTCAACTGTGCGATCGGCGCGACGCACGTGTATGCATCGGAGCTGTTCCCGACCGAACTGCGCGCCACCGGTTACGGTTGGACGACGAATCTGTTCGGGCGGGTCACCGAAGTCGCGACTCCGCTATTGATAGGTCAGCTGATCCCGATCATGGGGATTTCCTGGGGCATCACCTGGGTGGCGATCGGGCCGATCATCGGCGCGATTCTGGTCATGAAGTACGCGCCCGAAACCCGCGGGCTGACGCTCGAACAGATTCAGGAACAGCTCGGCGAGGATGCCGAACAGAAACCACGCAAGGCAGCGGTTGCCTGACGGCGCTCGTCAGCGATGCTGATGAGCGAAAAGACGCTCAATGCCGGCCGTCGTTCTGCACGCCGCATGAGCCCGATTCGGTCGGATAGAACACCGGTGCGAAGCCGCCGCCCGGTGTGCGGAAGTTTGTCGTCTGACCCTGATACAGGCGCGCCGCGATCAGCAGCACTTCACCGTCGTACACATAGTTGCGCAGATCCACTTTTAGGACCGGCGTGCCGGAACCGTCCGCACCGAGCCGCTCGCTCGGCGGTACCAGTGCCTGGGCCACGTAGTCGCCGGCGAGAATCTCGGCGAATACCCGGCGCGTGAGCTTTTCACCCCGATACGCGCCGCCGCTGCCGTAGCCGCACGCCGGCTTGAAGAACAGCCGCTTGCGATCGCGCCAGAGTGTGTCGGCGTCCGCGGCCACCACGCGTGTTGTACGCGGAATGTTCCGCAGCAGTCGATCCGCGATCGATCGGTCGACCCCCCAACGATGCAACACAGTGGCGTCCGACAGCAAAGACAAGTTGTGCTTGTTGGCATACAACGCGTGGCTGTGGGGATGCGGCGTGACGACCGCGGCGTCGTTGCAGTAGGCGCGCGCCAGCGCGGCGTGCTCCGGCATTTCCAGATAGAAATCAGTCAGCCGGTTGTATACCAGATCGACCGGGCGCCCCGCATGCAGCAGTTTCCCGTCTTCGAATTCGAGTTCGGCCGGATCGGCAATTGTGGTGGTGATGCCGCGCGACTCGAACAAGCGTTGAAACAGCAGGAATTCCGGGTATAGATATTGCGCGCTTGGCGTCGTGTCGACGATGGCGATGTGATGCAGCGGCGCCGTGCCGCGCGCACGTTGCCAATCGGCGATGAACATGGCGAACAGCCGATCTTCGATCGATGCAAAGTCGCTCGGGCCGCTGACCAGATCGGCCACTTCGCGACAGCACGCCTGTTGGGCGCGACCCATTACGGCATTCAGCATCGCGCCGCCGGCGTTGGTGTTGATCTCGATCAGCCGCGGACCGTCGGCGCCGAGGTGAAAGTCGTAGCCCTGCAGGACCCCGTGCGCCGCCGGCACATGTCTGGCTATTGCCGGAGCGCCGGCCAGCGCGGCAGCACGAAACGGCTCGGTCGCAACCACCGCTTGTACCGCTCGGATCGCCTGCTGCATTTCGAGCACGTGTGCGCGGGATACAAACACCGGCAACGCCGAAAACAGATTCGGGTGCGTATCGGTCACCGGACGCGCGAGTCCACGACTCGCAAGGTCCGTTTCGAGCCAGCCGTGCAATGCCGCAACATCGGTGCCGATGCAGAAACATTCGCGGTTCAGTCGGTCGGCGGCGGAGGCCGCTGCGAGATCGGTGTGTGTCATTGAGCGCACGTCGAATACAACCCGCGATAGCTTGTGGCGCGCCGTGGAAATTGCAAGGGAAAACACCCGACGTTTCGCCGAAGAATGAACCGGATCGCGGTCGTGCAGTGTGCAGCGGCGCATCCCGTCCGAACAACGCCGCTGTGGTAACGTCGTTGCCATGACCGCGCCGCTGCATCTTGGACTGACACCCTGGCTTGCGCCCATCGCCCGCCGCGCCGACGAACTGGCGCGTCAGGCCGAGCAAGCCGAGGCGTGGGGCTATGAATCGTTCTGGCTGCCGGAGAACCATTTCGGCGAAGGTGCGATACCCGAACCGATGATGTTGCTCGCGGCGGTCGCGAGCGCGACCCGACGGATCAAACTCGGCACCACCTCATACCTGCTGCCGTTGCGCCATCCGTTGCAGGCCGCCGAACAGGTTGCGGTGCTCGATCAGTTATCGGGCGGTCGTGTGATCCTCGGGGTCGGCCGCGGCTATATGCCGGCACTGTTCGATGCCTTCAATGTCGAACGCGCCGAAAAACGCGAGATCTTTGCCGAATCTCTTGCGGTGATGCAACGTGCATGGAGCGGTGCGGCACTCGGCGCGGACGCTGACGTCTCGTTGTGGCCGCGCCCGGTGCAGAGTCCGCATCCGCCGATCTGGGTTGCTGCATTCGGACCCAAAGCGCTGCGTCAGGCTGGCACGTTGGGCTTGCCGTATCTGGCATCGCCCATGGAGTCGCTCCATGTCCTGCTCGACAACTACGCACGCCATGCACGGGCCTGCGAAGAGGCTGGCTGCGCGGTGCCCGAGGTCGTGCCAATCATGCGCACGGTGTTCGTCAGCCACGAAGGCGCGTTGCTCGATCGAGTACGGGCAGCACTCGCAGCGCAAGTGTCGACGATGCGCGCGCAGGCAACCGAAACGATGCGCGCCCGAATGCCGGAGACGGTCGAGGAGTGGGGGATTGTCGGCACGCCTGCGCAGGTTGTTGCGCGCATCGATGACTACCGACGGCAACTCGGGATGACTCATCTGATCGCAACGCGCCTGCGTATCGGTGGTATCGAGGCGAGCGCACTCGAAGAGTCGATGCACACGCTGGCCGAAATCACCGGCACGACGCAGCGTTCGACGTCAATCCTTCAATGAGATCAACGCGCAATGAGATCAACGCGGCTTAGCGTTCGACCTGCCCCAGATTCGCGTGCACCACCGCGCCATTGATGACCGGATTGTGCGCGGCCCAGTGCAGCGTCTGCGCAATTTCATCCGGATTGATCAACCGGCCGAATGCGGACATCGCGCGGACGCTTTCGAGCGCCTCGGGTGGGACGTGCTGCCGGACCATCTCGGTATCGGTGAAACCAGGGCAGATACACGCGGTATGGATGCCTCGTCCTGCGAGGTCCTGACACGTCGCGCGCATCATGCCGACGAGCGCGTGTTTGCTGACGACGTAACTGAAACTGCCCGGCACAGCCTTTTCGGACAGCGTCGAGCCGACATACAACACGCTTGAACCCGGGCGCATGAACGGCAGCGCAAAATAGTTCAGCGTGTTCGGCGCGATGAGATTGACCTCGAACACTTCGCGCAATCGATTGCTCGGCGTCTCGACGGCACTGTCGTTGTCGAGCCGCGCGGCGTTGTGGATCAATACGATCTGTTCCGCCTCGTCCAGCAGCGGGCTCAGCTGCCCCGAGATGTTGTCGAGGAAACGGGGTGTCGACAGATCACAGTTGATGTGGGTCGCCTTCGGCAGCGGGCAGCGGCGTCGCGACAGGTTTACGACGGTGAAGCCGTCGTCGGCGAAGTGCCTGGCCGTTGCGAGACCTATGCCGGCACTGGCGCCGGTGATGAGCAGCAGCTTCATGGTCGATTCCAGCGACACGAGGCCCACTGACCGGGACCCGAAGAAACGCGCACATTCATTGATTCGATCGGTTGGTGGCGCAACTCTGCATCGCTGCCGAGGCGGATTGCGAACCAGCGGGCGAACTCCTCGACGGTTGCGTTGCGGATGGGTAACAGCAGTGCGTCACGTGGCAAAAACGGAATCCGTTCAGCAGCGAAACACACGATCAGATAGCCGGCGTCATTTTCGAACGTCAGGTGCGGGGACTGCGCCGGCAACAACACACGTTCGTCGAGTTCGTCGCACAGCGCCATCAAACGATCCTTGACGATTTTGTAGTCGAACGCCATACCGTTCGGCCCGACGACGGTGTCGAGCGAGCAGCTCACGTCGAAGTTGTGGCCGTGGAGGTTCTCGCGCTCCGTCGCCGAAAAAATCGTGAAGTGCGCGGCGGAGAAGTGCAGGTAGTCTTTGGTGATCTCGATCGTCGTAGACGTCGATGCCAACTGCGTCTGCGCGGGCGGCGTAATCGTTGTGGCAGTGGAGTTGGACATGACGGTCGATGCTACTCAGCTTTGGTTTCATTGAACAGCGGTTGTGCAGCCGTTGACCAGCAGTTGCACAGCGCGGCCGGTCGATCGGGCAATGGCGGCCAAAGACCTGTTCACGCACAGGTCGGGGCTGACGTATGGATTCATGAATCGCACCAGTGTCGAGCATGCGTATCGAAAGCTGGGTGTCGGCGGCGCAATACCCGGGGCTGCATTGCGCGGCATGGGCGACACGTTGGCGACGCTGCCGTTGGAATTCTCGCCCGGGACGCGCTGGAACTATTCGGTCGCAACCGACGTACTCGGCTAGCTCGTCGAGGTGATGTCGGGACTGCCGTCCGACGTATACCTGCGGCCGCGCACTTACTTTTCCGGTGGTGGCGGCCGGGTGTCGACCGCGCATGATTATCTGCGCTTCTGCCGGATGCTGCTCGCCGACGGTGCGACTGGCGGCCGCAGTGCGCCAATGCTGTGCGCGTCCGCGGCATGACGCGACCGTTGCGGGACTGATTGCGTCGGTCGATTCCCCTTCAACCGTGCAAAAACGCTGACCAAACGAATTCGCCGCGATAGTCGAACCCGAGTTGGCCTGGACATTGCAATCACTTGAGCAGGCGGCAGTGCACGGCGTGACTCTCTCCCCCTCGTCGGCACGCTTTCGTGCTCTCACCCCAGGCGCCGTGCCTGCCGCCTCCCCAGATTACTGTTGCGTTCGTATCGGTGGAGATGTCGTGCACAAGCTGGGAATCACCGACGCATCGTTCCTCTACCTCGAGAGTCCGTCGAATCCGATGAACATCGGTTCGGTGCAATTGCTCGAGGTACCCGCGCGCAACGGATTCTTCGACGAGCTCAAGTTCTATCTCGCGCAGCGCGTTCACGCGATACCTTTCATGTGTCGCCGATTGAAGTCGACACCGCTGACGCTGGATCAGCCCGTGTGGGTCGACGACACCGAATTCAACATCGATAACCATGTGTCGCGCGTTGTGCTCGGGGCACCAGGCACCTGGACGCAGCTCGAAACGATGGTGGCACGGCTGCACGAGGCACCGCTGCCGCGCAGCCGGCCATTGTGGGCGTTCTATTACATCGAAGGTCTGGAGTCTGGACAGGTTGCGTGGTTCTGCAAGTACCACCACGCGTGTATCGATGGCATGGCAGGCCAGGGCATCATCGACGTGCTGTTCTCGAAGGATCCGGCAACCGATCCACCGCTCGTGCAGCCGTCGGTTGCGGAACCTGAGCCCGGCGCGCTCGAGCTGGTGCTCGACGCTGCGCGTTCACTGCTCGATCAGAGCCTTGGCTGGACGTCTCGTATCGAGGGGCAAGGCAAGGCGATCGGACGCCTGTTCACGCGGCTGATGCGCGGTGAGCAGGGACTCGGTGCGCTATATGGCGAGGCACCGCGTACACCGTTCAATTGTGTAATCGGTCGGTATCGGACGTGGTCGGCCGTATCACTGCCGCTGCGTGAGATGAAAGCCGTCGCGAAATCCCAAGGCGCCACGCTCAACGATGTTGTCATGGCGGTGTGCGCGGCCGGGTTGCGCCGCTATCTGATCCGGCACGGGGCGTTGCCGGCGGCACCGTTGCGCTGCGGAGTCCCGGTGTCGCTGCGTGCACCGGGAGATACCAGCATGCGCAACCAGGTCACGATGCTGGTCGCGACTCTGGCGACCGAACTCGCCGACCCGCTGGCGCGCTTGTCGGCGATCAAGGCATCAATGCGGGTCGGCAAGGGCGTCGTCGCCGACACCGGCGCGTTGCAACCCGACGATCTGCATCTGCCGGGTCTTCCGGCGGTGATGGCGACTGCGTCGTTGTGGGCCGAACGGCTGCGCCTCGCCGACTTCGTAAGCCCGATGGTCAACGTCGTGATCTCCAACGTGCGCGGCCCGGTGCGGCCGATGTATCTGCACGGCGCCAAGATGTGCAGCCACTTCCCGGTCTCCATTCCCGCCCATTCCGTTGCGTTGAATCTGACGGTGCAGACCTATGTTGATCGGGTTGATCTGGGTGTCACCGCGTGTCTCGAAGCGGTGCCCGATGTTGCCGATCTGCGCGACGACATTGTCGCTGGCTGGTTCGAATTGAAGGCGGCGGCGATGCGGCGAGATGTTGCGGCGCCGTTGATCGACTCGTGTGCTGCCTGACAGATTGTTGTTGCGTCGATTAGAAGACTTTTAAGGCTGCGACCAGTTCGCTGAGGTTTCGCAGCGTCCACGTCGGCGTGGCTTGTCCGGTCAACGTCGCACCGCCGCCGTGGCCGTCGTGTCGATCGATCCATACGGTATCGAACCCGAGCGCGGTCGCCGGTGCGATGTCGTGATAGAGGCTCTGTGCGACATGGAGAATGCGTCCATCCGCGACCGCCAGGGCATTGAGTGCCGGCACCGTGTCGGGAAACGGCAACCAATCGCCGATGCTCTCCGGAAAATCTTCTAACGCCTGTGGTGAGGGGCGAAAACCGAGTCGCTCGCCGAGCGCCGCGAGCACCGCCATGAGAACGTGTCGGTATGCTCGATAACGGCCTGCCTGAAGCGCGGCTTCCGTACGGCCGAAGAACTCGAGTAGAAAACCGTCGACCGCGTGGCAATCGTGTGCCAGCAGCAGCGGTCGCAGGTAGTGAGTCAGACCCGCTTCCCAATCAATCAACGTCCCATAACAATCGAAGGTGATGGCGTCGTAGTTGTTGCTGTCGATTTCAATCGCCATGTTCGCCTCTCCCGTATGACGGGCCGCCACCCCGAACCTTCTCCTCCCGCAGGAGGGATATCCGCACCGCGATCCGCTTCATGGGTCCGTCTGAATACGCTCGGTAATCAAGCCGAAAAACGTCTGATCGGCCGCGTTGGCGAAGCACCAGCCGAGATGCATCGCGCATTCCTCGCATTGCGCGATCCGCCAGTGGAAGCCCGGAAACCAGGTGTCCGCGGCATTCGACGGTCCGGTGACGGTACAACCGAGGGCTTCACGATAGCAGCCCAAGTGGAAGCGAAAGCCGTGCGGATTCGTAAACCGGTGATCATGGCTGCCGCCGACCTCGATGCGGTGGTCGATGTGGCTGACGACGTGTGAGCAGGTCGCACAATAGATGTAACCCCGCTGCGGGCGCGCTTGCTGCTCGAGCAACGCCGCGAGTTTTGGGTCGAGGTTGGCTTGACTCGGTTTGTCGACGACGTCGATCATCGCGCTGCGAACCTTCGAGGACGGGCGATTGTTGGAATTTTCCGTGATCTACAAAAAAGCCGCGGCGCGCAAGGGCGGATCCGTCGCACTGGAAGCGCTATTGCCTAAACCCAAAACAGCCGCGCAACTGAATCGTATCACCGACGATCGTTATCTCGCCGAAATGACCAAATGTGTGTTCCGTTCCGGATTCGTCTGGAAAATTATCGAAAACAAATGGTCCGGATTCGAGACCGCATTTGATCGCTTCGACACCGGCGCTTGCGCGATGTTGTCGGATGAAGATCTTGAACAGCTTGGTCAGGACGCGCGCATCGTCCGCAATGGCAGCAAGATTGCGGCGGTCCGGGGTAATGCCCAGTTCATTCGCGCGGTGAATGAAGAATGCGGCGGATTCGGACGTTATCTGAGCGCCTGGCCGGCCGACGACATCGTCGGACTCTGGGCTGAGTTGAAGCGGCGTGGCCAACGGCTAGGCGGCAATACCGGCCCGTTCTTTCTGCGCTTCGTCGGCAAGGACACGTTCATGTTGTCCAGTGACGTGGTAACCGCGCTGGTGCGGCAGCAGATCATCGACAAGGCGCCGAGCAGCAAAAAAGCGTTGGCGACGGTGCAGACAGCTTTTAATGCGTGGCGCGCCGAGAGCGGGCGTTCGCTGGCGGAGATCTCCCGTACGCTCGCGTGTTCGGTCGGTTGACGATGACCGCCGACTCGAACCATCACATTGAACAACTCCGGGCGGTCGGACGGATCGTCCGCGCCGCTTTCGAACATATGAAAGCCGCCGCCGTACCCGGGATCACGACCGCGGAACTCGATGCGATCGCGGCGCGCGTGTTCGCTGAGCGCGGCGCGCGCTCGGCGCCGCAGGCGATGTACAACTTTCCCGGCGCGACGTGTATCAGCGTCAATGAACAGGCCGCGCATGGCATACCGGGCCGGCGTCGCCTGCAACCGGGTGACATGGTGAATATCGATGTATCGGCCGAGCTCAATGGCTACATCGCTGACATGGGTGAGTCGTTCGTGTTGGCGCCAGTGGCGCCGGAGCGCGCGCGAATCTGCCGAGCAGTGCGGCACTCAGTCAGCGCGGCGCTACGACGGGTCCGCGCAGGGCGGTCGCTGAATGTCATCGGACATGCGGTGCAACAGGTCGCCGATCGCTACGGCTACCGAATCGTCGGCAATCTCGCGAGCCACGGCGTCGGTCGCAGCCTGCACGAGGAACCGAGTTATGTGCCGTTGAATAATCCCCGTGAACGAAGGGTGCTGGAGCGCGGCATGGTGCTGACCATCGAACCGTTCTTCACGACCGACGCCGAGGACGTCTTCGAGATGGACGACGGCTGGACGCTGACGTGCAGCACCGGAGAGCTGGTCGCGCAGTTCGAACAGACACTCATCGTGACCGACGGTGCGCCGATCATCGTGACGGTGTGAGGGAGAGCGGTGCGATGTCTTCAGGACATCACCCCTGCTCAAAGTCGTACTACATCAGTTCCTTCAGCGGAACCTTGGGGTCGGCAAGCTTCGCGGGGTCGGGTTTGGCACGTTTGTCGACCATCTGCCGGCTCGCCATGAATTCCCGCGGGCTATTGACGGCATCTACGGCAACGACGACACCGTTCTTCAGATAGAACGTCGCGAATTGATTGGCTGCCGGATCGCCGCGCGTAACGGCGACGTCGCCATCGGCCGAAAAACCGACCATTTGCAGCTTCAGTTCGTACTGGTCTGACCAGAACCACGGGATCGATGCGTAAGTTGCGTCGCCGCCATTCATGTTCGCCGTGGCGACGCGCGCCTGCTCCATCGCGTTAGGCACACTTTCCAGGCGTAGCCGGCGACCGAGCAACGCATTGGGATGATTGGTGCAATCGCCCGCGGCGTAGATGTCCGGATCGGACGTGCGGCAATGGTCGTCCACCAGAATGCCGTTGTCGCACGCAAGGCCGGCCGCCGCGGCTATTTCGGTATTCGGGATGATGCCGACGCCGACGATCACAAGGTCCGCTGGAATCCGTTCGCCGGCCTCGGTGAGCACCGCTTCGACGCGATCGCGCCCTTCGAAGCCCGATACTTTTGTGCTGGTGCGAATGACCACGCCACGGCTCGTATGCAGTCCGTGGTAGAACGCACTCATCGCCGCCGTGGTCACACGCTTCAGAATGCGGTCTTCCATTTCGAGCACGGTTACCGCCAGGCCCGCAACCACCGCCACCGAGGCGACCTCGAGGCCGATATAACCGCCGCCGGCGATCGTGATACGTTTGCCGGGGCCGAATTCGGCCCGAATTGCATCGACATCGTCAATCGTACGCAGGTAGTGGATTCCAGCGAGTTGGTGCCCTTGGATGTTGAGATGCCGCGCGCGGCTGCCGGTCGCGATCAGCAATTTGTCGTAGGGCAGGGTCTTGCCGTTCGATAGCGCGACAACGCGGGTCCGCGGGTCGATGCGCTCGCCGCGCACGCCAAGGTGCAGGTTGATTTTGCGCTCGGCATAAAACGCCGCCGCGCGCAGGTAGACGCGCTCGATCGTCTGTTCGCCGGACAGATATTGCTTCGACAGCGGCGGCCGCTGATACGGTACGTAGGGCTCGTCGCCAATCACATCGATTGCACCGTCGAAGCCGTCCTGGCGCAGGCTTGCGACCGCTTGTCCGGCCGCATGACCGCCGCCGATCACGACGAATTTAGACATCACTGAAATTCTCCGTAGAAGCGCTAGCAGGAGTAGCAGCGGTCAGAGTGTCTTGCGCAACACGTAAGGCGCGCTGACCCCGTTCGACAGGCCCGAAAGGCACTCTGACCCCACTCGACGCCGGCATTCTAGCCGGCGTCCGGCAACGATGGGTCGCGAGAGTTTGTACGATTCCAGATTCCACCGATCGAAAACGCAGCCCAGCCCCAACGTACCCAGCGCACGATTGCGAACGCGAGCCATAGCGACCACGCCAGCATCACGACCCGGTACGCCCACATTGGCAACGACGCTACAAAAGCGGTCGGCAGTGATTTGTCGGCCTGATCCTGGAACCAATGGTAGTCATAAGCGCTGGAGCCATTGCCGACGATGTGCATCTCGGGTGTGCCGAGCAGCCCTTGTGGAACGCTGGCTGCCAGTGCAATCAGCGCCGCGATCGACAGCAGCGCAATCAGCGTCTGCGTGATCTTGAAGCCGGGATCGCCGAAGGTGCGCAGCCGAACCACGGAGCGTTGTCGCGCCAGCAGAATCAGCAGCCAGGCGGCGACCAGCAGCGTGCTCGGCAGATTGCACAAACTCATGCCGAAGCCGAGCAGCACGCCGTCGAGCGTGGTGATCGGCAGTGTCGGAATGCGCGAAATAACCAGCGCCACACCGACGACCACCAGCATCACGCCCCAGTACAACACCGAGGGACCCAGGCGCGGACCCCCAACGAGCAATGGCCAGCGATCGCTAGGCAGCGTCATGTGCAGGCCGACGTTGTACGCGCGACCCGGCAGTTCGACAGCGCTGGTGCGGAGCAACGCTGCCATCGGCAGCGGCGCCTCCCAGACAATTTCCGCCTGCTGGCGACCCGGCACGATCGGTAGCGGCAGTACCGAGCCCGCGGTCGGAATGGGTTGCGGCTGACCATTGCTGGTGATGCCGAGAATCTTCGCCTCGGCGGGAATATGCACATCGAAGTTGCCGCCCTGGCTGCTGAGCAGGCTGAGCGAGAGCGTTGTGCGGCGCGCCCGAGCGCCGGGTTGTTCGAACAGATCCACGCGTTCGACGGTGATGGTCTCACCAGGCACCGGCGTTGGCCTGGAGACCTGCACGCTCAACGATTCGCCACCCAGCGGTGCGAAGCGTGGTCCGGCTGCCTCGTCGGGTGCAAGTTTCAGCGGCGCAAGCCCGGCGTATTCGACGTGCCAGAAGTTCGACGGGACCAATGTCCATTGTTCGCTCCACTGCGTCAGTGGCGGCGCCGTCAACAACAACGTCTGCGTCACCGCGAGTGCACTTTCCCAGCCGATCTGTTGTTGATCCGGCGGTAGTACCCCGGTGATTCGATCATTCTCGATGCGCACGCGTCCGTCGAGCAACGACTCGCCTGTGACCAACGGAATTGCGAAGGGGATGCTGCCGGTCTGGGGGGCGATTCGCTGAAGCTCGGTGCGGATCCGCCATTCGAGACCGAATTCGATCGTGCGGCTGAGTCGGAAGTAGGGCGTGATCGGGTCCGGCGCGAGGCTCGCCGCCGCGCGACCGCTCGAAGCCGGCGCGTCGCGTTCAAACTGCAAAGCGGCGCCGCGCAGCTGTCCGTCCTGCGCGCCGTAAACGCGCCAGCCCTGCAGATCCAGCGCTACGTGTCCGACGCGCAGCGGAAACGGCAACTCGAAGCGATCGACCTGGGATACCGGACCGGACAGTTCGATAGTGTGTTGACCCGCTTTGACGGCAATGCTCAGTTGCCCTGCCGCGTCGCGGCCGACCACGGCGGCCTGCTCGCCGTCGCGGGCTGCGATCGGCCACCACTCAGGATTCGTTGCCGGTAACGGCACGGCGACCGCAATTGCTGCATTGACGTTCAGTCGCACCGTCAATGTATCCGCGGTCAGTTTTACGCTTGCCTGTTCGATCGCGGCACAGGCCGGCAGGCAATCCGGCGGCCGCGTCAAACGGCGCTCGAGTTCGCCCAGCAGCTGGGCGCTGGGGATCTCGGCGTGTGCGTCCGGAAGAGACGTAATCCCGAACGCGGCCAAAACCAGACCGGCGGCCGCAGGCCCCGCAAGACGTTTGAGCCACTGCGGCGGCACAATCGACGGCGGCAGCGTGGCGGTAACCAGCACCGCGGCGAGCAGGAACAGCAGCAGCGGACCGAGCACATGCAGGCTGCGCGTCAGCCACGGCGGCGACAGGACGAGGGCAATTGGTTGTGCGGCTGTCACCGGACCATCCCAGATCAGCGACTCGTCGCGCCAGCGCCATGTCGGCACGCCGGGCCCGGTTTGTACCTGCGTATTGGCTTCGTACTGGCGCGGCGGGGCTGGGGCAACCTTCATTTCTGCCGACACCGCCTGCGACTCGATCGCGCGGCCCAAACTGGCTTCTGCACGGGTTTCATCCATCATCGGCGCCGCCGCACCCGGTATGGGCGGGCCCCAGACCACCCGCTCGTTCTCGAGCTGCGGATAAATCGCCATCCGAAAGTTGTCGATCGCAAAATTCAGCACGCCGACCAAGGTGGCTGCAAGTACAACAAAGTAGCTGAGGCGCGCGAAATTACCGAACCGGCCGCGACCGATCCGCAGTACCGCCAGCAGCAATAACAGGATAATCCACACAAACGTCGGCGCGCCGGGCTCCTGATAGACGACAACCAGCGTGACGATGAGCAGCGCAGCGGCAGCGCGGCCCAGCAGGCGCAATGCCAGCACGGTGCTGATGACGACCAGGAAGATGTCCCACAGCGTCCATGAAGCGAGCCAGGCGGTCGGCGCGCGGTCGACGCCGTGGGTCCACAGCAGCCGCCAGCCCGGCGGCAAATGCAGTTCACCGGAGAGGCGCGCGACGTCGGTCTGCCAGCCAACGGCGGTATCGAGTCCGGCGCGCCGCAGTTCGCTTGTTGCGACAATCCGATGAACGCCGCTTGGTAACTCGATGCCGGGCTGTGCGTCACCCAGTTTGGTAATCAACTGCGGCGAATCGTCGACGGTGATCCGGCCGGGAATAAATCGTGCCGCCAGGCGGGTGGGTCGCGCCACGGTCCCGTCGAGCGTGTCCTGTAGCGTGTAACCAGCGCCGTCGAACGACAGCCAAAGCTGGCGCGCAAGAGTGAAATCGTTGGGGGCTGGATTCGGGTCCCCGCGAAACTGCTCGACGAGCTTCAGTTCACTCGTTGTCGTGACGACATAGGCCGGCAGATCCTTGAACGGAGCATTGGTCTGGCTAAGATCGATCGGCGTTGCACCTTCGACACTGACCACCCGCAATGTACGATCAGCATTGAATCCCCAGATCTCTTCCGCCGGCCACGGATCGGTGTCGGAGGTCGCGTGAAATGTCGTTGGTGCGCCTAGCGCGCGGGCAGTCAGCCGAACATGCCACTCGCCGGGCTCGACCTGCACCTTGATTTCGCCGTTGGGTTCGAGCCGCGCCGGCAGATCGCTGTCGAGTCCGGTCGGTTGAAAACCCGCTGGCAGCGCGCGCCCCAGAGCCACGATGCGGTGGCTTCCTGCGACCGATAAATCGAGATAGGTGTCCAGCGTCATCGGCACGCCATCGTTGAGACGCCGATACACGCGCACTGTCAGCGAATCGTTCGGCACGGTACCGCCGGCAGTGGGCGACTTGCCGAGCCACAGCTTGTCGCCGTCGATCAGCGGTTGCGCAATCGGTGTGCCGTCTACGGTCAGTTGCAGCATGCCGTGCTGCCGAGGCAGCACGATTGAGTCCGGTAACT
>Ga0209254_10002459_pt1 | contig 16814 bp, 13 predicted proteins | sample FrelakmetDIP11DI_FD_187148 | JGI IMG/M metagenome (GOLD analysis project Ga0209254, IMG submission 187148) | Freshwater lake sediment microbial communities from the University of Notre Dame, USA, for methane emissions studies - DIP11 DI (SPAdes)... | ecosystem: Environmental > Aquatic >... | reverse complement strand
GGGAGCCGCTCGGGATCGGCAGGCGGCGCCAGCCATCGCTCGTCCCCGAGAATCAACCTGGTATCGCCAACGTCCGTAGCGACGCAGGGGGTCCCGCAGAGCATTGCTTCGCCCAGCACGTTGGGAAAACCCTCAGAGACCGACGACAGGCAGAACACGTCGAGCGCGCTCATCACGCCTGGCATGTCGTCCTGACGCTCCACGAGCGCAAATCGATCGGCAAGCCCAAGGGTGAGAAGCTCGGCAGCTATCGCCGGATCGGTCGTGGTGCCGTCGCCGACCAGCACGAAGCGCGCTGCCGGATATCGCCCCGCAATCTTCGAGGCGGCGCGGATGAAGTTCAGATGGTCCTTCAGCGGATCGACGCGGGCAATGAGGCCGATCAGCAGGTGCTCGTCCGCTATGCCCCACGCCGAGCGCAGTGCACGACCCGCCGTCTCGTTGCGACGGACAATGAGGGTATCGAAACCATTGGGGATGAGCTGGCAATGTTCCGTGCGATAGCCGATTGAGGCGTGCGACTTCATGGCGGCCTCTGAGTTGCAGACGATCGCAGCGGGTATTCGACCCGACAGGAGCGCGCACAATCTAGCCACGGCAGTCGACGTCCACTTCAAGCTGACGTTTCCGGGCATCGAGTTGCGGAGATTCCAGACCACGAGCGGATTGCCCGCCATGCGGGCGCAAAGCCCGCCCAACAGGTCCGCGTGCCAGAGCCAGGTCTGCACCACGTGGGGGTCGTTCGCGGCGCGCAATCTCGTGAAAAGCCTGCGTAATGCCGGTAGCGATGCCGGCGACATGCGCATGTCCAGGGCGTCCACGGGTACGCCTGACGCCCGCAGACGTTGACCGACGATCCCGAGCGGTCCGAGCACTACGACCGTCTGCGGGACGTCAGGATCGAGCCGGCGTCCAGCCTGCACCAGCTTTTCGAGCATGGCTTCGGCGCCGCCCTGGTTCAGGCCGCTGATGACGTGGATAACTCGCACGATGAATCCGTTGCAGTCTCGGAGCGCCGGACTCAGCGCGACCGCACGGCAGGTGGCGCCGCGATCGGTCGAGTCGCAGCGGGCTGCTCGGCGTGCCAGGCCTGGAACATCAGCACGGTCCAGATCGAGTATGCCCAGTTGCGGCGACCGGAGAGGTGCTCCTGCCAACGGTGGCGAATCGAAGCAGGGTCGAAGAAGCCTTCGCTCTTCAGGCGGGACTCCGCCAGCAGGTCCTCGGCCCATTCCTGCAATGGCCCGCGCAACCATGCGTCGATCGGCACGCCGAATCCCATCTTCGGTCGGTCGATCAAGGCTCGCGGAACGTGCCGGTAGAGCAGTTGCCGGAGCAGCCACTTGCCTTCGCCGTCGCGAATGCGCAGGTGGAAGGGCAGGCTCCAGGCGAACTCGATGACGCGATGGTCCAGCATAGGCACCCGAGTTTCCAGCGACGCGGACATCGCAGCGCGATCGACCTTCACCAGGATGTCGCCAGGCAAGTAGCTGCAGAAATCCCACAGCATCATCGATTCCTCAGGTCGCAGCGCCTGGGTAGATGCCATGAGGTCCTCGAGTCGGGACCGCGCTTCGGGCGTGCCGTTGCTGACGAGATCCGGCCGGTCCCACTGGGAAATCAGGCTGCGGTATACATCCGGCATGCTTGCGACGTGCAGCAATGCCGCTCCCTTGTGCAGTTTATCGCCCGGATGCGAAACACGCATGCGGCCCGCCAGCAACGGAGCCATCCTGCGGGCAACTGCATCCCACTGTTCCGGCGAAAGGGATATCAGCGCCCTGGCAGCGAGGCGCCGGATCTGCCCTGGTACCCTGGAGAGCAGCCGCCAGATCCGGCTGACGAGCATGTAACGCGTGTATCCACCAAACAGTTCGTCACCAGCGTCACCCGACAGGCTTACGGTCACGTGGCGTCTGGCGAGCGCGCAAACCAGGGCGGTCGGGATTTGCGAGGAATCGGCAAACGGTTCGTCGTACATGCCGGGCAGCCGTGGAACGATTGCCATCGTCTCGGTAGGGGTCACGATCATCTCGGTGTGATCGGTGCCCAGGTGTGCGGCAACTGCACGCGCGTGTCGAGCCTCGTTGTAGGCGTCATCCTCGAACCCAATCGTGAACGTCTTGACTGGGCGGGGGGACCGCGCCTGCATCAGCGCGACGATCAACGATGAATCAATGCCACCGGATAGGAACGCGCCCAGCGGGACATCGGAGATCATCTGATCCGCGACTGCCTGGCCGAGAACCGACTCGAGCCGGGCGAGTGCTTCGGAATCGCTGCCATCGAAGGGTGCCGCCCGGCCCCGGGCAACAGCTTCGGTGGGGTCCCAGTAGGGAACGGGTGCGGCCGGAATCCCGTGCTCGTCGACCTCGACCATCGTGCCGGGCAGCAGCTTCCGGATTCCGCGATAGATGCTGTAGGGGTCTGGAACGTAATTGTGACGGAGATAGAGCGCGAGCGCTCCGCGGTCGATTTCGCCTTGAAAAGCCGGGTGTGCGCGCAGCGCCTTCAGCTCCGAGCCAAAGAGGAATACTCCGTTCCGGACGCCGTAGTAGAGCGGCTTCTCGCCAGCCCGGTCACGTGCGAGGCTGAGGCGACGCTGCTGCCGGTCCCACAGCGCCAGTGCGAACATGCCGACGCAGCGGTCTAGTGACGGTCGCAGTCCCCAGGCATCGACGGCGGCCAGGAGCGTCTCGGTATCGGAATGACCCCGCCATGCGGGCGCCACACCCGAGCGCTCCAGTTCTGCCCGAATCGCGTGATGGTTGTAGATTTCGCCGTTGAAGACGATTGCGTACCGATCGCTCGGAGACAGCATGGGCTGATGACCGGCTGGCGACAGGTCGAGTACGGAAAGCCGCCGGTGGCCAAGGGCCAATCCCGCGCGGTCGTCAAACCAGTGTCCGGCGTCGTCAGGGCCGCGATGAACCAGTGTTGCGGTCATGCAGCGCAGGGTCTGCTGTCGATCTTCGACGGCAGTTCCGATGAATCCAGCGATGCCGCACATTACTTGGCCGGTCCCGTTCGGCGCTTGTACACGTACTCGTTGCAGCCGACGCCGAACAGGCCGACCCCCACCCCTGCTTTGCCGAACATACGCGTGCGAGCGAAGCCCAACGGTTCCATCAGGCGATCGACGTCCTGCGCCGTGACAGACTCGTATGGCCAGCCACCGAGCCAGTCACGGACGTCATGGTAAAAATCCATGCCGCGTTCGTTCTGATAACTGGCAACGTACTTGCCGAGACTCCGCCCCGTGACGGCCAGGCCTGCGCGAAACGCCTCGATGTACATGCGCTCGGCCCTTTTCTGGGCTTGCGTATCCGCGGCCGTGTACCACTTTTTCTCGGCTTTCCAGAGCTCGCAGAAGAACGTCCTGCGATAGAGCGCCAGAGCGAATTCGCCACCCGGGCGAACAAGCTTGGCCGCGCAGCGGACCGCACGATCCATGTCTCCCGTGTGATGCAGTACACCCCACGAGTAGGCTACGTCGAAGTCACCCAGTGTTGCGTAGTCCAGTTCGAAGACGCTGGCATGGTGTGCACTCCATGCCGAGCCCCCGGCGTAAGTCTCCAGCAGGGTTCGTGTCGTCGCGACTGAGTCCGGATCGATATCAATCGCCACGACCTCGGTTGCCCCGAGGCTCAAGGCAGCTAGGGCATGCACGCCCGACCCACAGCCGACGTCCACGAAGCGCTTGTTGCGCAGGTCGTCGCCGAGCAGGCGTGCAAGGCCGCGGCGTGCTTGCTCGAGCTGTGAATCGCCGACACCGGCGGCGTAGCTCGCCCAGTTCTTGCCAAAAGCAAAGTGCGTTTCCTGCTGAGTCAGGTCGGGGTCTTTGTGCACGCCAGGTCTATCCTCGATCGTCTTGCATGTGTTTTCGATGCCGCGAGTGCGTGAGCAAGGCGGCGTCCAGCGTTTCGTCCCAGCGGGCCAGCACGCTCGACTCCGAGTAAGCGGTGCGTACGTGCGCCGCTGCGCGGCCTCCCAGCTCTCGACGCGCAGTCACGTCGTTGGCAAGGCGGAGCAGTTCGCGGCCGAGTGCCTGTTCATCGCCGAGGGCTATCACGACCGCTGCGCTCCCGCCGGCCGCCAGTTCGCGCGGTCCGGAGGGACAGTCGTAGGCTACCGCCGGCATGCCGAGGGCCATGGCTTCGAGCATAGCGTTCGGGAAGCCCTCGTAGGCGGACGGCAATGCGAAAATCTGTCCGCGGGCGAGCTCCATCCATGGTTCTGTCGTCGAGCCTTTCAGGTGCACGCGATCGGTCAGGCCCAGGTCCCTGATCAAAGCACCGAGCGACTCCCGCAGCGGGCCTTCGCCCCAGATTGAAAGCCGCCACTCGGGTCGACTGCCGAACTCCCTGCCAAAGGCGCGAATAAGTATATCGAAACCCTTCGACGGCGTGAGACGCCCCATGGCAATAATGGTGCCGCCGCGGACCGAGTGGTCGGCCCTGACCTGCATCCGTTCCAGCTCGGCAGAAAGTGGATTCGGGATCACGTCGGTGGGCGGCATGCGCAGGATCCGCTCGCGATAGCGATCCCGGGCGGATGGGGTCTGGACGACCAACCTGGTTGCGAACTGGTACAGGAGATGTCGCATCAGGTGCAGCATCCAGTGCAACTCGCGGCCGGACGCAGGATCCGTACGTTCAGAAATCACGAGTGGAACATGTACTCCGGCGAGAGCCAGGATGGCGAGTACGTTCACGTTCGAAAGAAACGATACGACGACATCCGGCTGCAACTCGACGACCAGGTTGCGCAGGGCCTGCGCCTTGTGCAGCCCCCATCGCCATCGTCCGGCGGGCATCGATTCCATCCGGTCGGCGAGAAACGTCAGCTCAACTTCGTCCCGCAGCGCGTACTTGATCGTCCGGGACCCAAGGTAGGTTGGAACCAGCCACACCTCGGTGCCGCGCGAGGCCCAGGCATTCGCCAGGGTCGCGGCGACCCGTTCCGCGCCTCCCATGGCCATTTCGCCGACCAGCAGCACGATGCGGCGTCGGCGAGCCGAGACTCCGGCTCCATCGGCTGGAGCTTTCACGTCGAGACGCTGCAAAGCTGATTCGATGCCCGGCTCTCGGCCGGATGGGTGTCTCGCGAACGTGCGATTGCGGCCAGCATCGCGATCGAAATCAGCACATAGAACTCACCCAGTATGTTATGACTGAAAATGCCAAAAATGAGTATGGCCAGGCCGCCGATCGTAGCCTCACGAGCCCGGCTGGGAATGCCGCCCATGGCGGCAACGACGATGACGGGCAGGACGAACAGCCCCAGCACGCCGAAATCGCTCGCGAGCATGACGTAGAGATTGTGGGTGGACGTCCGCTCGGCCCAGAGTTCCGTAGACCCGATACCGTTCCCCCACAGCGGTGAGGTGAGGAACTGGTCCAGCCCGCGTTGCAGTAGCTGGAGTCTTTCGGACTGGCTGAAGTCGGATCGTCCGGAAGGGTCGAGAATCCACAGCACGCGGTCGATGGCAACTGCGGGGTCGATGTTGAATCGCTGTTCAATCTCGGCCGCAACCGCCAGCCACGTCGCCCAGGCCGTTGCCGTCCCGATGGCCAATGCGGACAGGATCTGCCGGAGCGTCAACAGTCCGTGCCTGCCGATTGCGAGACCGAGGCAAGCCACGACAAAACTCAGCATGGCCGAGCGAGACAAGGTGACGGTAACGCCGGCCGCCACGAACACCACGTAGGCGATGCGCCAGCGCGGCGGCACCAGCCGGATTGAAAGTATCAACCCGAGGACGAGCGCCGTGCCGGCCTGGTTGGGGTTGATGAAAAGGCCCGCTGCGCGGCCGACGGTTGCGAACTCGCTGTAGGAAGGGATCAGGACGTAAGGGTGGCTGATATCGTAGAGATTCAGCAGTACCGAACCGATCACCACGGCGATTAGGGTCTTGCGCGCAACCAGAAGTGCGTTCTCGCTTGTCGCAAAAACCAGGTAGCAGGCAGTGCAGAAGATCAGGCCGAGTATGCGTTGTCGCAGCACTATCAGGTCGCCGCCGCCTTGCCCTACGTACCAGACCAGGCACAAGCATGCATAAGCAGCCAGTACGGCCGGGAACATCAAGGGACGCTCGATGAGTCGCTCGTCGCCGATGAGCATGATCATGGTCGGGGCAAGCAGTACGATGATCCAATGCAGGGGCTGCAGCGGCGGAAAGACAAAGGTGCCGACGTACAGCGGGACGTTACTGAAGAACGCGAGTACCCATAATCCCGACAACCTGGCGGCCCGGCGGGACAAATCGCAGTCGGCGTCGGACGGCATCCACGGCATCACGGGCCGACAGCCTCCGCAAGTGCCCGCTCCCACGAGGTCACCACCGTCTCGAGGGCATAGGGGCGCACCGCAAGCGCGGCATGAGCTCGCAGGTTGTCGCGCAGGTCGGCGTCGCTGCACATTCTGCGCAGGCCGGCAGCGAGTGCGACGGGGTCCTCGACAGGAACCAGCACGCCGTACTGGCCATGGCCCAGGATCTGACGAGGCCCACTCCGACAATCCGCGGCAATAGTTGCTGTGCCGCTCGCAAGTGCCTCGAGCAGCACGTTCGGGAAGCCCTCGTAGCGCGATGGCAGCACGAAAGCGAAGGCCTGGTTCATCAGGTCCGGGATGTTTCGTACTTGTCCAAGGAACGTCACACGCCCACCCAGTCCGGCATCCACCGCCTGCTTCCGGAGCGAATCGGCTTCGGGTCCGTCGCCAGCGATGCGCAGGTCGAGATCGGGCAATTCGGCTGCAACGAGAGCGTAGGCGTGAAGCAGGACGTCGAATCCCTTCTGCCGGTCCAGGCGCCCCACCGCAAGCAGGAATGGCCGTGTCGTCCCGGCGTCGTCGATCTTTGCGCCAGCCGACACGAGTACCGGATTAGGTATCGTAGCGACCGACCTGAGTCCCCATCGCTCCCGGCACCAGTCGGCAATCGCCGACGTCTGGACCACCAACAGACGCGCACGACCGTAGGTCGCCCGTCGAAGCAGTGACCAGATCCGGCCCACCGGATGCTCGCGTGGATCGATCCGTTCGGAGATGACCACAGGCTTGCCAAGACCCAGGCAAGCGAGCAAGGCGGTGACGTTCGTCTCCGTGATGAACGCAACAACGACGTCAGGATTGGCAGCTATTACCGCACGACGGAACGCCAGCACGCGCTTTACGTTGGCGACGACGCGCGTCGTGGCGGGCTGCGAAATCGCCGCCAATCCGAGCGCAACCCGGCGGACTGCGGGACTGACTTCGAAAAAACCATTGTCGACGCCAGCCAACGTCAGCAGGGTCACCGCATGTCCCCGGCGTGCGAGTTCGTCCGACAGGATCGTGATTACACGCTCTGCGCCGCCGGCGCCAAGCGTGGAAATGGCAAGCAGGATACGCATGGATGCCAACTCGACAGTCCGTCAGTCCTGCGGCTTGGTTGCGTCATGCAGCCGGGAAATCGATGGGTCGAGCGCCGAGGTCGCCGACGATCTCACGCTCGTCGTCCTGCGAACTCGATGCGGAGCGCAACCGCCAGCAGTCCCGCGATCAGGCCGAACAGGACGCCGGCCAGCACCATGGTGGTTCGGGTCGGCTGCACACGTTTGTCGGGATCGGCTACCACCGCGGGATCGATGACCTTGAATGCATAACTCTGCTGAACCGTGGCGGCCAGCTTGACCTTCAGTTGCGCTTCCATGAGCCTGGAAATGGCTGACCTGAGTTCCACGTCGCGCGTCTGGTCCAGCTCACGTTGCAACGCAGCCAGTGACGAGTTGGCCGTCTCGATCGCCTTTGACCGCAGTTCCTGGTCTGCGAGGAGCACAAGGGCGTTGGCCCACTCGGCGGCTGCCTCGCGGTCATGCCATTTCACGCTGACGGTGACGAGGCCGGTCTTGGCGTCCTCCTGCACGGCGAGAATGGTGTTTTGGAACAGGTAGACCGCATCGCCCATGGTCGCTTTGTCTTGCGCGTTCTCGAACAAGACTGGCAGCAGTTTCCGGGAGTCGACGAGGCTTTCGATGAGGTGCCTCGAGCGCAGCGTGGCTATGGATTCCGACCAGTTCCCGCCCTTGCCGAGCGAGACCCCTGCCAGCGACGCAAGGCCGCCGAACTGGCTGGCCAGCCCGCCAAGGACGCCCATCGCACCGTTGTCCGAAACGGGGGCGATCATTACCTGGGACCGGTATACGGGCTGCGACAGGAGGGCGACGACCACGGAGAGCACGGTACTGCCGACCAGGATTGCAGCGAAAAGCCAGCGGTGGCGCCGTAATCCTGCCAGCGTCGTTTCAAGCGTGATAGCCACTGATTTACTCCAGAAATTCTTACTAGCGGTTGCGCGGTACTGATACGCCCCAGTCTAGGAGGCCCTTCAAAACGGCGTCAAAGGTGTACTCGCGCTGTACGCGCTCGAAGCCACGTCGGGCAATCTCGATCCGTTCCCGGGGGTGATCAAGGTAGTAGTGAATGCGGTCAAGGGCATCGTCGAGATTATCGTAGTAAACGGCCTCGTGGTCCGGCCGGAAAATCGTTGCGTGCATGTCGCGCGCGCCCTTGTCACAGAGCAGCATTGCGCCGTGAGCTGGCACCTCGTACATGCGCATGTTGCCAGTCTCGGCACGCCTGTCCGACAGGTGCATGTTGATACCGATCTTCGAGTTGCAATAGAGCTCGGCACGCTCTGCATCGCTCAACGCGGTGACACGGTGCGGATACACCGGCTTGCCGAGCAGGCCGCGGGCGAATCCGACGTAGCCCTTCATCGCCCAACGTCCATGCACCCTGAAACGCGGGCCCAGTGCCTTCTTGAACTGGGCAAGCCGGTTGGTCTTGTTGCCGTAACTGCCGCCGATATAGACGAGATCGACATGACGGTCTTCGAAGAATGCGTCAGTCGGGCTGAATTCGGGCAGATTCTTCGGCACCAACGGCAACCAATGAGTCGCCCGGCACCCCCACGTCGCCAGCGCCGTTCGGAAATCCTGGGCTTCGTCATAGCCGGGAGAGATGTAGAACGCTCCGTCAACTGACCACAGGTAAGGGACGCCGCGGACATACGTCGAGTGCGGATCGTCGATGAAGCCGAGTATCCTGGTGGGGCGTTGCAGTCGTTGCCGCAGTACTTCCGGATGGACCGGGTTGTACGTCGCCAATACCAACAGGTCCGCGTCCTTAAACTCGTCGACGAAATCGTCGATGAATTTCATGTAGTCGCTGTCGCGCTCGCGGTACAGATGGTCGAGCCCCGCGGCGGCCTGCAAGGACCTGAGTTTGCGTAGCTGGGCACGCCTGACGAAAGGTCTCCGTACTGCCGCCTTATTCAGGAAATAGGGTGCCGGATCGAGCGTGTGAATGTCGTAGTCGTGAAACCGGCCACGAGTGTGCGGGTTGTGGAAATAACACACCTTCTTTGTGCGCGAAGCATTCATTGACGGTTTCCGCGAGTAACCCACAGGGCGAGTGCGGCCAGTGCAGCTGCGGACAGGGTGACGCCGAGAGATGTTCCCAGCGCGATTCCTGGCGCGCCAAAACGGGAGGCCAGCCACCACTGCAGCAGGCCGACGACCGGCACGATCGCCAGGTTGGCGGAGGTCAGCGCCACGTAGGCTCCGCGTGCTGCAATCAGCCTCACCGACAACATGCCGACCAGTGCGCCGGGAATCTGCAGCAGGTAGGCCTGTTGTATTCCCGAGACCGTGGCGGTGTCCTGCGACGTGAAGGCACCGCGCTCGAAAGCCAGGTGCACGAACTGTTCGGATACGAGTATGCAGACGACGCTCACGGTTGCGCCACCGATGACCGCCAGCGCCACGTAGCGTCCGTAAAGCCGACGGCAGTCCGCGACCTGCTCCCTGGCGAGCATTTCAACGAAATAAGGCAGGATCGTGACGCCGACAGCCGTCACCAGCAGACTGCTGATCGTTGCAGGGAGCTTGGCCGCGTAACCGAGCGCGGAGATGGCGCCTTTGCCCAGGTTGGAGGCGATCGACTGTTCGATGATCGGCAACAGACCGCCGATTGCCGTGCCGGGAAGTAACGAAAGTGTTCCGGCGGCCAGTCGGCGCGCCCATCGCCGCGTCGGCAGCTTCGTGGCGTCCGCAGGGTCTTGCAGCCTGTGGAATCGACTGAAAGTCAGGACCACCTCGAGGAAGGTTCCGGCAGTGAGGGCAGCCACCAGCGCGCGTAGGTCGGCTCCTGCCACGAGCACGGTAACTATCATTACCACGGGAGTTGCAACGGGGATGATCCCCCCGAGCGCAAATCGCTTCTGCGCCTGGAGTGCAGCCGCGCCAAGCAGGTTCAGTCCCGTCAGGAAATAGTATGCAGTCAGCCCATAAACGGTAAACACGACCAGGTCGCGCTGGCTCGTGGCCAGCCCGTGCCCGACAAGGCGAATGACTGCTGGCAGGACGAGCAACCAGGCGACGAGGATGGCAGCGAGTACACCGACAAACAGCCTGGCTGAGGACCAGACGAACGCGTCCGCGGCTTTGAGGCCATGCTCCGATTCGACTCGCAGATACTCACGCACGAAGACCGGGTTCAATGCGTTGATGAACAATTGCACCGGGAACCCGACGACGACCAGCGCCATCAGGTAGGCGTCCATCGCGCCGCTGACGCCGAATATGGCCGCAACGACGGCCTCCTTGAGGAAAGCCATGACCTTGACGAAAGACGTGACCCCCGCATAGCCCGCGGCCGAGCGAATGGCCGCGTGGCCGGTGATGCGATGGAAAAGGCTCATACGGGATCGCAAAGGTTCACAGGCACGTCCGGCCACATTTGTCGAGACGACTGCTGCGCGGAAGCATCCGGGAAAAGCAGAGGGCAGAGCAGGAAGGGTGCGTGGTCCACGGCGCGCAGTATCCACGCGGAAAACACCGTAGTGCTGCTACGTTTCGTGCGCGAACGATAGCAGAAATTGCCGCCCGGCCGGTGGCGGATGGTATGGGCATCGAGGCACGCGGAAACGTGTGATTGGGACAATGCTCGGCGGCAAGGTAATATCCGGCCGTTTTGCCACGACCCCAGGCGCGGGGTGGGTCACGTCTGCGACCAGCGATGCACATCTCGACTCACTTACCGCATTCCGTACCGATCGCAGACTCTGCTGACGAGGCCTTCAGGCAGGCATTTCCCCTGTTGGACGGCCGTCGGCTCCTGATGTTCGTGAACGTCGGATGGTTCTTTCTGTCGCATCGGCTGCCGGTGGCCATGGCCGCGCGTCGGGCGGGCATGGATGTGCATGTGGCGGCTGACGTCGAGCAGCCGGCTGAGTCGTGCGCGATGGCGGCCGCTGGATTGACGTTCCACCGGATTCGCCTTGCCCGCAGCGGGTTGAGTCCGCTGACGGACGCCGCAACGGTTTTCGGGATGGCGCAGGTCTGCGCGAGACTTCGGCCAGACGTCGTGCACAACGTCACGTCGAAGCCTGTTATGTACGGTTCGTTCGTGGCCAAGGCTTTTCGAGTCCAAGGCATCGTCAACGCGGTTTCCGGGTTTGGCTACGCCTACGGTTCGGGCAGCGGAAGGCGTCCACTGGCCGTCATGATGGATCGTGCGTATCGGCTTGCATTCAGCGGCGAGCGGGTCCGGGTCATCGTACAGAACGATGAAGATGCTGCCGAGGTCACGCGGATCTGCCCGGCGGCCGCCAGCCGGATCACGCTGATTCGCGGCTCCGGCGTCAACCTGGCCGAGTTTCACACAAGTCCTGAGCCCGTGGGGACAGTCGTCGTGGTGCTGCCTGCCCGGATGCTTCGGGACAAAGGCATTCTCGAGTTCTGCGAGGCGGCCGTCATGCTGCGCCGCAAAGGGGTGGATGCTCGCTTTGTCCTTGCCGGTCGGGTAGACCGCTCGAACCGTTCCGCGCTCACCGATTCCGAACTGGGTGAATTGAGCCGCACGACCGGTGTGCAGTGGCTCGGGGATTGCCGGGATGTGCCGGCGTTGCTGCGTGACAGTCACATCGTGTGCCTGCCAACGTATTATCGCGAAGGCGTGCCCAAGGCCCTGCTGGAGGCGTGCGCTTCTCAGCGTCCCATCGTCACGACCGACGTGCCGGGCTGCCGCGACGTCGTCGCCGAAGGCGTAAACGGCTTCCTCGTCCCGCCGCGCGATGCCATGACTCTGGCCGCTGCGCTGCGCAGACTGATCGAGAACCCGCAGTTGCGAAGCCAGATGGGACGTGCCGGAAGAGCGCTTGCTGAACGCGAGTTCGACGCCAGGCAGGTCGCTACCAGGCACCTGCAGGTCTATCAAAGCCTGCTGCGGCAGCGGTCGGCGGGCTGATGGGATTCGTGGTGGTCACCGGAGCGTCGGGATTCATCGGTAAGGAGGTGTGCCGTCGCCTGGTAGCGCAGGGTCACGCGGTGCGCGCCATAGTGCGGCGTCCCGGTTCGGCGGCCGTCGCCGGGCAGCCCATCGAAGAAAGCATCGTCGGCGACCTCAGCGATTGCCTTTGGAATCCCGCGATCTTCGCGGACGCGGACGCGGTGGTTCATCTCGCCGCACGCGTCCACCGGGACAACGCCGAGGAAGCCGGCGTCGACGCGGTCTATTATCGTGAGAATGCCGAGTTGACACACGCTCTAGCCGAAACGGCGCAGCTTGCTGGCGTTCGACGCTTTGTGTTCATGAGCAGCGTCAAGGCGCTTGGCGAGAGATCGGGTTGCGCACCGCTTCGGTGCGGGGAAACGCCTCGGCCCGAGGATGCGTACGGTCGTTCAAAGCTGGCGGCCGAACAGTTGCTTGCGCAGATCAGTGCCGTCTCCGGACTGGAAATAGCCATCATTCGATCCCCCCTGGTCTATGGCCCGGAAGCGCGCGCCAATTTCCGGACACTGGTTCGCGCCATCGAGCGCGGGGTTCCGCTGCCATTCGCCGCCGTAGAGAATCGCCGCAGCATCGTCAGTATCTGGAACCTCGCAGACTTCGTCGTGCGGTGCCTTGGGCCGCTTCCGGCGACGAGTTGTGTGTTCCACGTCGCCGATCAGCGACCGGTTTCCACGCCTGAACTGATGCGATTGATCGGTGCCGGTCTCGGTCGCAAGGCGCGCCTGGTTTCCGTCCCGACGGTGTTGCTCGAGTGGATATTCAGGGCCACTGGTCGTGGGGCGTGGGTTGATCGACTTCTGGGCTCGCTCGAACTCGACACCTCGCAATCGTTCAACGCGCTTGGCTGGGTTCCGCCGCACAGCGTCGACGACGGCATCATGCGTTCGCTGCAGGATCGTCGGCAGTGAACGCCTGGCTCGCTTGCTTCACGCTCCTGCTTGCCCTGGTCGGCACGGGGCTCCTGCGGAAGTCGGCCATCCGGGTGGGTCTGATTGACGTGCCGAATTCACGGAGCATGCATGTGGCCGCGACCCCGCGAGGCGGAGGGCTCGGCACCGTGGTCGCGTCGATCGCAGCTCTCGGCATCCTTTGGTCGACCGGTGTGGTTTCCAGTTCCCTCACCATGGCTCTCGCTGGAGGCATACCCGTCGCCGTGGTCGGGTTCGTCGACGACCGGCGAGCGGTTTCGCCCTGGTTGCGACTATTAGTACATTTCTCGGCTGCGATCTGGGCGCTCGCGTGGCTGGGAGGAGTGCCGGCATTGCAGGTGGGCACCTGGCTGGTGGGACCACATTGGGTCTTGAATCTGCTGGGTGTGCTGGCAATCGTCTGGGTTCTCAATCTCTTCAATTTCATGGACGGCATTGACGGCATCGCAGCTTCTGAAGCTGCGTTCATGGGTTGTGCAGGTGCGCTACTGGCGGCAACCCTGATGGATGCCACGAGTGTGGTCGCCTGCAGCGTCGCAATGGCGATGGCGAGCTTCGGCTTCCTCGCATGGAATTGGCCGCCCGCGCGGATTTTCATGGGTGATGTGGGCAGCGGATTCCTAGGCTTCTGGGTTGCCGTCATCAGTGTCGAGTCGGCGTGGCACCATCCGTCAGCCCTGCTGGCCTGGCTGATCCTGGGGAGCCTGTTCTTTGCGGATTCCACGGTCACCTTGGTGCGCCGGCTGCTCTCCGGCCACAGGCCCTACGAAGCACATCGGACCCATGCGTACCAGATAATGGCGCGGCGCTGGCACGGGCATCTTCCGGTCACTCTGGCATCGATTGCCGTGAACCTCGTCTGGGCGCTGCCCCTGGCCGCCGCTGCACTCGCCTGGCCAGGATTTGCCATTCTTCTTCTGGCCCTGGCAGTGTTGCCCCTGGCTGGATTGGCCTGGGCCGTTGGAGCCGGCGGACCCGAATGACCTGCCGCCGGTGGAAAGCGTTAGTAATGCGGCGAGCGGGCACAGGGGCAAGTTCCTGCGGCCGGATGCTGCCAAATTATGGAGTGCGACGTTGACTAGGAAGGCATTGATTACCGGGATCACCGGCCAGGACGGGGCGTACCTGGCTGAATTGCTACTCGCCAAGGGTTACGAAGTCCACGGCATAAAACGCCGCTCGTCCCTTTTCAATACGGACCGTATTGACCACCTCTACCAGGATCCACACGAAGCACACGTGAGGCTGAAACTGCACTATGGCGATCTGACCGATGCGACCAATCTGATCCGCATTATTCAGCAGGTCCAGCCGGACGAGATCTACAACCTCGCTGCGCAAAGCCACGTGGCCGTGTCATTCGAGACGCCGGAATATACGGCCAATTCGGATGCGCTCGGCACGCTGCGAGTTCTCGAGGCCATCCGCATCCTGGGGCTCGAAAAAAAGACCCGTTTCTACCAGGCCTCGACGTCCGAAATGTACGGCAAGGTCTGTGAGACTCCGCAGACGGAGACCACGCCATTTTACCCTCGATCACCATACGGCGCGGCAAAAGTCTACGCGTACTGGATCACGGTCAATTACCGGGAGGCGTACGGGCTCTACGCATGCAACGGCATTCTGTTCAACCACGAGTCTCCGCTTCGTGGCGAGACTTTCGTCACGCGCAAGATTACGCGTGGCCTGTCGCGGATCCAGCAGAATCTCGAACGGTGCCTGTACCTGGGCAATCTCGATGCGTTGCGTGACTGGGGTCATGCGCGTGACTATGTCCGGGCGCAATGGTTAATGCTGCAGGAGGATAAGCCGGACGACTTCGTGATCTCGACGGGTGTGCAGCGCTCCGTGCGCGATTTCGTCGCACTTGCGGCGAGCCACCTTGGGTTCGAGATCGAATGGCGCGGATCAGGCGTCAATGAAGAGGGAGTTGATCGCGGGACGGGCAGGGTGCTGGTAAGAATTGATCCACGGTATTTCCGTCCCGCCGAAGTCGAGACCCTGCTCGGCGACTCGAGCAAGGCGAGGAAAGTTCTCGGCTGGGCGCCGGAGGTCGGCTTCGAGGCGCTGGTCAAGGAAATGATCGACGCAGACCTCGAGATTGCGAAGCGTGACTCGCACATGCAGCAGCAGGGATTCAAGGTGTTTCGCCATCATGAATGACGCCGCGCGGATCTTCGTTGCGGGCCATCGCGGTCTCGTCGGCTCGGCCATCGTCCGTGAGCTTCAACGCCAGGGCTGCGAGAATCTGCTGCTTCGCGCCAGCTCGGAACTGGATCTGCGCAAGCAGAACGCGGTTGACGCCTTCTTTGCAGCGGAGCGACCGGAGTACGTGATCCTCGCCGCGGCGAAAGTCGGGGGTATCCACGCCAACGACGCATATCCTGCGGATTTCGTCCGGGACAACCTACAGATCCAGACCAACGTCATCGACGCAGCCTGGCGCTCGGGCGTGCGCAAGCTTTGCTTTCTTGGTTCCAGCTGCATTTATCCCAAGCTTGCGCCGCAACCCATGCGCGAGGACGCCTTGCTCACCGGTCCGCTCGAGCCTACCAACGAGTGGTATGCAATTGCGAAAATCGCCGGCATCAAGATGTGTCAGGCGTATCGACGCCAGCATGGGTTCAATGCCATCTCGCTGATGCCGACGAACCTGTACGGGCCCGGCGATAACTTTGACTTGCAGAACTCCCACGTCCTGCCGGCGTTGATTCGTCGGTTTCACGAGGCCAAGCATCGTGGTGACCCCGAGATCGTGATTTGGGGGTCGGGTATGCCGCGGCGGGAATTCCTGCATTGCGACGATCTGGCGAACGCAGTAGTGCACTTGATGCGAACCTACGAAAGCGAGCAGATCGTGAACGTCGGGTGTGGAGAAGACGTAACGATCCGTGAGGTGGCTGAATTGATTGCAGGTGTCGTCGGTTTTGCAGGGCGCATGACGTTCGATACCTCGAAGCCGGATGGTGCCCCGCGCAAACTCCTCGATGTCGGCCGGCTTGCGGGTCTTGGATGGAGTCCCAGGATTTCGCTCGCTGACGGCGTCCGGAGCACGTACGCTTGGTTCGTCGCGAACGAGGGCCGCGTGCGGGGCCGAGGCTAGATCTCGGAGGGGTCGACGCCAGCAGTCGGGCTAAAGGTCGAGAACGAGAATCCAGGCAAGGTCCTCGATCCTGCAGCCGCTCAACACACACGCATCCTGCCCAGGTATCAGGCGTCCTGCCGAACCTGCGTCCGAGGGGGGGTCTCCCTTAACTCCCGCGCGGTGGTCCGCACAGACCAAGTGCGTTAATATTCGACTGTGTGATCAGGTGAGCATCCGGGTAGATGACATGACGCCATGTCGTTCCGGCAAGCTTCCGGAGCCGTATTTCCGCACAATGGCAGGATGCCGATGAAAGACGAGTCAAAGCTGCAGTTCGCGCACAGTGCGGTGCGCTCGGTCATTTTCTGGCCCCGCAGCGCCAAGAAGGCGCTGATGGTATCGGCGGACCTGGTCGCACTGCCGCTGATCCTGTGGCTTGCCATCACCCTGCGCCTGGGCAGCTT
>Ga0209254_10002458_pt1 | contig 16819 bp, 12 predicted proteins | sample FrelakmetDIP11DI_FD_187148 | JGI IMG/M metagenome (GOLD analysis project Ga0209254, IMG submission 187148) | Freshwater lake sediment microbial communities from the University of Notre Dame, USA, for methane emissions studies - DIP11 DI (SPAdes)... | ecosystem: Environmental > Aquatic >... | reverse complement strand
CGTATCAACAAGCGAATCCGGATGGAGCTGGTCGACCGACCCGGCTGATCGGAGACGGCATCCGACGACGCGGACGACGCCGCGCGTTCAGCCGGCCCGCGTCTCTCCCGGAACCCGGCCCTCGGCGGCCGCCCGCACCTGCGCGAGGTGCGACCAGAGATGCCGGGCGAAGTAGCCGGCCTGTGACGCGACCGTCACCGCGCCCCATTCCGGGTGGCGCCCTGGCCGTCGCCAGGCTGCATCGGGGATCGTCCGGAGGCGGGCGACCGTCGTCGCGCGCATCGACCGCAGCCGGTCGAGCAGCTCCGGGGCAGCCAGGTCGGACGACCCCGCCGCCTCGTCCGAGGTCGGGAGCACCCAGGCCGCGGTCGCGACGAGCTCGGGGTCGTCCTCCTCGAGCATGCGCGGGATCCGCGCCGAGAGCAGCTCCTCGGCCGCGACGAGGTGCCGGAGCGTCTCCCGCACGGACCACTCCCCGGTTTGCGGCGGGCGGTCCAGGGCGTCCCGCGGGCACGCCGCGACGATCGCCTCGAGCGCGGCGAGGCCCGCCTCCAGCTGCGCGAGGGCCTCCGAGGGCACGATCGGCTCGAGATACCAGACCGGGACCTGCTCGCGGGCCTGCGCGGCCGGCGCCTCGCAGGTCGGGCACCACGCCGGCGCGGCGCCGAGCGAGATCCGACCGCAGATCCGGCAGTTCCACGTCCGCGGCGCGTCGGCGAGGGTAAGCGGTGCCTCCGCCATGGCGGCAGCGGCCGCCGCCCGGAGCGCGCCGACGAGTGTAGGGTCGTCCCCGGCGACGGCCAGCTCGTCCGCGATCCCGGCGACCGCCGTCGCCAGCTCTGCTCCGACGAGCGGCGCGGCGAAGCCGGCCCGGGCCAGCTCGCGGTCGACGAGCGCCCGGACGAGCTTGGCGCCGTTGTAGATGCCGCCGGCTTCGAGGCCGCGCGCAACGCGGGCGAGCTCGGCGATCGCGATGGTGTTGCTGGCGGTGTCGTCGGGACGCATCGCGGTCCTCCTCGCTGAAGGCGGGGCCGCCGCGGGTCGTCGCCAGCCCTCCGGGTCCTCGCTGTCCGGGCATCCTACGCGGCCGGGCAAGCCCCGGGGACCGCCCGGCCCCGGCAACGGACCCGGGCCGCGGGCCGAGGGCGAGAGTCTCCCGGTTCCGAGCGCCGTCCAGGCGGCATGCCGTCGCACGCCGTTCCGGCCGCCACTCTGTTGAATGATTCGCGCTGCGCGCGACTCATACTCCGCGAACCGGCCATCGGGGGGATGGCCAAGGGGGGATGGATGGAGCGGAGACTCGTCGAGCGGGCGATGCGCGGCGACGAAGCGGCGTTCGACGCACTGGTCGGTCGCGTGGGTGACCAGCTCCATTCGGTTGCGCGCCGGATCCTGCGCGACCCCTACCTGGCCGAGGATGCCACGCAACGGGCGCTGCTCGACACGTGGCAGAGCCTACCTCGCCTGAGGGATCCGGACCGGTTCGAGGCCTGGGCCTACCGGCTTCTCGTCAACGCCTGTCACGCTGAGGCGCGCCGCGAACGACGTCATCGCGGCAACCTTCGACTGCTGACGTCCGACGAGCCGGCGGTCCCGGACGCCGCTGCTCGCATCGCCACGCAGCACCAGCTCGATCGCGCGTTCCGGCGGCTCGGCGTCGAGCACCGGACGGTGGTCGTCCTGATCCACTACGTCGGTCTCTCCGCCGCCGAGGCCGCCGAAGCCATGGGGACGCCCGTGGGGACGGTCCGGTCGCGGCTCCACTATGCCCTGAAGTACCTGCGCGAGACCCTCGAGGCCGATGCGCGACGTGAACGAAGCGAAGGCACGGCATGACCCGCGATAACGACATGATCCGCCGGCTCGAGGAGTACCTCGAGGAGTACGACGGGACGACTCCGTTGCCGGGACGCGTTCGCGACGCGATCCATGCCGCGCTGCCACGGACCCGGCAGGCGCCAGCCTACCGAGGACCAATGGGGGTGCTCACGATGGTGTCTCGATCTTCCGCCGCCTGGTTGGGCGTGGCTGCTGCGGCGATCGTCGCGGCCGTCGTCCTGGGGGCGGCGTTCCTCGGGCGCGCCGACGGTCCCGCCGTCGGTGGTCCCGCTCCGACCTCGACCCCGGCGCCGACGGCGACCCCGGCGGCCGAGACCGTCTCGCTCAGCTCCGCACCCGCGGCCGCCTGCTTCCCGGAGGCGACGACCGGAGACTGCCTCGCACCCGGGACCTACACGCTCACCGGCGTGAACTGGCCGGCGGAGATCAGCCTCGAGGTGCCCGCCGGCTGGTTCACGTACTTCCCCGGCGCCGGCCACGAAGGGGTCCTCGTGGACTCCGGCCCCGACGCGCCGGGGGGTTCCGGCTGGGGCCTCATGTTCAGCACGATCGACTCAGTACGCCAGGATCCCTGCAACGTTGACTCGCGCAAGTACGACCCGGAGGAGGTCGACACGGCCGCGGAGCTCGCGACCGCGATCGCCGCCTGGCCGGGCTTCGAGTCGACCGAGCCGGCCGAGGTCACGGTCGACGGGGTCAGCGGGCTGCTCGTCGAGGTCACATCGAAGTGGAACGAGGCGGTTTGCAGGGGGTCGGCCATCTGGCTCACGCCCGGAGGCACGGCCGTGGACGCCTACCCGATGGTCGGCGACCCTGGTGTACGTCGCGCCGCCGCGTTCCGGATCCTCGAGATCGGCGACCAGCTGCTCGTGATCCGGACCACCGACTTCGGCGAGACCTCGCCGTTCGAGGTGAGCCAGGGCGTGGCCCTCGATCCGACCCGCCACGCGGCCGACCAGGTCGAGCTCCAGGCGATCGTCGATTCGATCCGCCTGACCCCGTGGCCGGCGCAGGAGTAGGACCGTGGGAGAAGTCGCCGCCCGACGCCTGACGGGCGCCGACGCCGGGAGCTCGTCCCGGGCTCGGCGGATGGTCATGCCGTTCGCCGCGTCCCTCGTGGAGTGACGGCCGCGGCCCGACCGGCTCGATCGTGACCGGGTCGCGGCCCGCCCGGCGCCAGCGCCCGTCAGCGACCGCCGTTGCCGCCGCGCCCCGATCGGCGTCGGGCGCGGTACCAGGCGAGGTACTCGAGCAGCTCCTCCCGCTCGTCGTCCGTGACGTCGGCGAAGAGCGCTGCGCCGATCGCGGCGCTGGTGCTCGTCGTCGGCTCGCCGGGCACGCGGTAGCCGCTGAGGCGCATGAGCTCCGCGTACGGCACCGCCAGGGTCTCGCTCAGCTGGTGGAGCACCTGCGGCGAGGGGCGCTTGACGGCATCGTTCTCGAGCTTGCCGAGGTACGCCGTCGAGATGCCGGCAGCGCGCGCCGCGTCGACGGCCGACAGCTCACGGATCTCTCGCGCCTGCTTGAGCACGGTTCCGATCGATGGTGCCATGAGGCATCCTATCCTACAGTAGATTACAGAAACTACAGTTGACAGTAACAGCATCTCATGGTTCAATGCAAGCACGGCAGTTGCCGGAGCGTCTCGCGGCGGTGGTCTTCAGGCCACGCTCGCGAGATCGACGTCGCCGGAACGCTCGCTCGCGAAAGGTCGTTCCCGATGTCGCTGCAGCAGCTGTCCGCTCTCGCGGTCGCCGCCATGATCGGCCTCGCGGCGTTGCGAGTGACCCGGGTGCACTTCGGCCGGTCGCCGCTCCCCGAGGGCAAGGGCAGGCTTCTCTTCATGCTCGGGTTCGTGATCGTGCCCCCCCTCGTGCTCGATTGGCTGATCGCTCCGGACTCGACCGCGAGCCAGGTCGGTGGCGCCCCGTCGGTGCTGCTCTACGGCGTCATCCTGGTGGCGCTCGCGATCCTGATGTGGATCGCCGCGCTGATCGTCCAGCTCGCCGCGCCACGTCGGGCGCGCCCGCTCCTCCTGCTCGCGCTGACCGGCCACCAGGCCGATCCGGGCGATGCCCCGTTCGATCCACCGGTGACCGCGCAGCTGGCCGCGAGCGTGGCGCTCGTCGAGAAGGCCAACGCCGCCTTCCCTCGGGGACCGGGGTTTGCCGCGGAGATCCAGCGCCCGGGTTTCCGCGTCGGCTGGGACGCGCTCGACGCCGCGACCACGACGCTCGAGAGCCAGATCGCCGACGACAACCGGCTGGGCCTCGGCGCCGCGTCCGGGGCCAGGGCCACGGCGAGGGACGCTCGCAGTCGTCTCGACACCCTCCGCCGCCTCGCCGTGGGTGAAGGCCAGGCCTGGGCGGGAGCCTGACCCATGGCCAGGATTGCCCGTCCCGTGTCGCGAGCCGTCGAGATCGCGCGCACGAGCGCCGCGACGCTCGTCGATCGTGCGCCCGGGACCGTGCGCGCGACCCGGGCCGGCGTGCACGGGACGACGAGCGCGCTGCAGACGCTGCCCGACGAGACGCTTCGGTGGCTCACGGCAGGCTCGGTCGGTCTCGCTGCCGGGCTCCAGATCGCCGGCGCGCCGCGGCTGGTCCGCGCGGCGGGGGTCGTGCCGGCGCTGCTCATGGGTGCGGCCATCGCCCTGCGCCCGACTCGACCCGCCCGGCACGAAGCCTAGCCGAGGACGACCCGGACGCGATGCGTGGCGCCGTCGTCGGCGAGCGGGATCGCGGCGCCGCCGCCCGTCAACGGCTGTCCATCGAGCTCCGCCGCCGCCACCCCGCGACTGACCCCCTGCGGGTTCTCCACGACGATCTCGTACCTGGCGGTGTGATAGCGGAAGTCGATCTCGTAGCCCGGCCAGGCGCGGGGGATGCAGGGATCGAGCAGGAGCGTCGTTCCGCGCAATCGGAACCCCAGGATCCACTCGACGCCGGCCTGGTACATCCAGCCCGCCGACCCCGTGTACCAGGTCCACCCGCCGCGGCCCACGTGCGGCGGCTCGGTGTAGACGTCGGCCGCCATGACGTACGGCTCCACCTTGTAGCGATGGACCCCGGCCCGCGTGCTGGCATGGTTGATGGGGTTCAGGATGGAGAACAGCTCGCCGGCCTTGTCGCCGTCGCCCAGCGCCGCGAAGGCAATCACCGACCAGATGGCTCCGTGGGTGTACTGGCCGCCGTTCTCCCGGATGCCCGGCACGTACCCCTTGACGTAGCCCGGATCGACGTCGGAATGGTCGAACGGCGGGGTGAACAGCAGGACGAGGCCGTCACCGCGCCGGACGAGGTACTCCTCCACCGCGGCCATCGCCCGCTCCGCGTGGGGAGGATTGGCGGCTCCCGACAGGACGCTCCACGATTGGGCGATCGAGTCGATCCGGCACTCGGCGTTCGCGGCGGAGCCGAGCGGGGTGCCGTCGTCGAAGAAGGCTCGGCGGTACCAGTCGCCGTCCCAGCCGTGGCGCTCGAGCGCCCGCCGAAGCGCCTTCATGTGGGCTCGCCAGCGCTCCGCGCGAGGACGCTCTCCGCGGGCCTCCGCGATCGGCGCGAAGGCGGCCAGGGCGATGTGCAGGAACCAGCCCAGCCAGACGCTCTCACCCCGGCCCTCGTGCCCTACCCGGTTCATTCCGTCGTTCCAGTCGCCCGACCCGATGAGCGGCAGCCCGTGCGTGCCGACCGCGAGGCTCCGGTCGAGAGCCGCCGCACAGTGCTCGAACAGCGAAGCCGACTCCGGTGAGCGCTCCGGCTGGAAGTAGGCGTCGGCCTGGTCCGGCCGCAATGCCGGTCCCTCGAGGTACGGGACAGCCTCGTCGAGGACGGCCGTGTCGCCCGTGACCGCGAGGTAGCGATCGACCGCGTAGGGCAGCCAGAGGCGATCGTCCGAGATGCGGGTTCGGACGCCCCGACCCGACGGCGGATGCCACCAGTGCTGGACGTCTCCCTCGACGAACTGGCGTGCTGCAGCCCGCAGGAGATGCTCACGGGCGAGCTCGCGCTTCGCGGTCACGAGGGCGATGATGTCCTGGAGCTGGTCGCGGAACCCGTAGGCGCCGCCGGCCTGGTAGAACGCCGCCCTCGCCCACAGCCGGCAGGCGAGCGCCTGGTAGATGAGCCAGCGGTTGAGCATGATGTCCATCGACCGATCGGGTGTCCGCACCTGGACGGTGCCCTGGACGTCGTCCCAAAGGGTCGCCAGGGCGCGCAGGGTCACCTCGTGGTCGGGCGCTCGCCCGCGCCGGATGAGGTCGGCCACCCCGTCGGCCTCGACGGCCTCGCCGAGCAGCACGATCACCCATGTCCGCGCCCCATGGGCGAGCTCGAAGCTGGTCTGCAGGGCGGCGCATGGATCCATACCGGCGCCGACGGTTCCGAGCAACCTGTGGTCGAGGTCCAGGCCGGCCGGCCGGTCCGGGGCGCCATTGCGGCCGAGGAACTCGGTCCGATCGGCCGTCCATGCCGTCTGCCGCCCGCCGAGGTCGAGGAACGCGACCCGACCGCTGAACTCGGTGTTCCACGGATTGCGCGCGAGGATCGCCCCGGTCTCCGTATGCAAGGCCGTGACGATCCGTGGGGCGCTCGCGCCGCGCGAGGTACCGAGCGCCCACTCAGCGTACGCGGTCACGGACAACCGCCGGGAGCGCCCGGATCGGTTCTCGATCGTCAGCACCGAGATCTTCAGGGGGTCGTCGAGCGGGACGAACTGGACGAGGTCGAGGTCGATGCCGTCGTGGAGATGCTCGAACCGGCTGTACCCGGCCCCGTGACGGGCGACGTAGGTCGATCCCTCGCAGCGGATCGGCTGGGCCGTCGGGCTCCACAGCTCGCCGCTCTCGTCATCCCGGACGTAGATCGCCTCGCTCACCGGGTCGCTGACCGGGTCGTTCGACCACGGGGTGAGCTGGTTCTCGTGGCTGTTCCCGGACCAGGTGTAGCCCGACCCGGACTCCGAGACCTGGAACCCGAACGACGGGTTGGCGATCACGTTCAACCATGGCGCCGGCGTCGACTGTCCCGGGCCGAGGATGGTGACGTACTCGCGGCCACCTTCGGCGAACCCGCCGAGCCCGTTGAAGAACTCGAGCTCCGGACGCGGCGCGGACGCCTCGCTCCTGGTCTCTCTCGAGCCGGCCGGCGGGGCGGGCGGAGCCATCCTCCCGGGACGCTCCAGGCGGATCACCTGGTCGGCGAGTGTGCCCCGGCGGCTCAGCAGGACGACGCGGGCGGCGGCCTGGAGGAGCGTGCGGTCCTCGTCCGGGAGCTGGTCGCCGCGCAGGATGTAGACCCCGCCGTGGCTCGAATGGCCAGCGGGGACGAGGGTGGACCGGCTCGTCCGCACGAGGGCCTCGAGCGAATCGTGGAGGTTCTGGGCGTAGGTGGCGCCATGCTCGTTGAGGATCACGAGGTCGACGTCGAGGAGCTTCAGCCGCCAGTACTCGTGCGCGCGCAGGAGCTGCCGAACGATGTCGAGGTCCTCGAGCTCGTCGATCCGCACCATGACGATGGGCAGGTCGCCCGAAATGCTGTGGGCCCACAGGCCGCTCGGCCCCCTCTCGTTGCGGGCGAGCAGGCCCGACGCCGGCCGCAGTGACGGGTCGGAGAAGAGGATCCGGTTGGCCAGGCGCTGGAAGAGGTGGGCCTCGTCGGGCTCGATCCCCAGGTGATGGAGCTGGACCTGGGCCTGCGTCCAGGCGAGGGTCGCCGCCCGCTCGAAGGTGGCCGACTCACGGTACTTGTCGGCCAGGTCCAGGACTTGCTCACGCGATTCCGCGACGACCGTGGAGAAGACCGCGTGGGCGGTCGCGCCGGGAGCGAGCCTGACCCGGCACCGGAGGCTGAAGATCGGATCCAGCACCGCGCCGACCGTGTTCGAGAGCGGACGGCCGTCTATGACCGAGACCGGTGAGCGGACCGACCGGCCGCGGCCGAGGAAGCGGGCGCGATCCGTCTCGTACTGGATGACCCCGCCGCCGGCCTCCTCCTCGACGGCTGCCACGTGTGCTGCCCAGATCGGCCTCTCGTCCCTTGATCGCGGGCGGCGCGTCGCGAGGAGGGCGCCGATCTCGGGGACGAACTCCGTCTGAACGAACAGGTTCTGGAAGGCCGGGTGAGCGGCATCGGCCGCCTGCGGCGCGAGAGCGAGCTCTGCGTAGGAGGTCAGCTCGACCTCGCGAGCCTGCGAGCCGAGATTGGTCAGGGAGACGCGGCGGATCTCCGCGTCGTGCTCCGCCGACACGACGACGGTCAGGCCGGTCGCAATGGAGCCGTCGCGACGAGAGAACTCCGCGTGCTCCTCCGAGTAGGTGACCTCGTAGCGGTCCGCCTCCGTGCCGCTGGGCTGGTGGCCCGCCGACCAGACGGCGCCGGTGTGCATGTCGCGCAGGAAGAGGTAGCTGCCCCACGAGTCGCGTGTCACGTCCTCGCGCCAGCGGGTTACCGCCACGTCGCCCCAGCGGCTGTAGCCGGATCCCGCGGCGGTCACCATGACCGCGTACCGCCCGTTCGACAGCAGGTGCGTCCGCGGGATCGTGTCGTGGGGCGACGTGAAGCGACGGAGGACCGGCGGCACGAGATCGCGCACGTCGGCGGCGCTCTTCACCTCCTCGGCACGGGGCCGGGCCACGAGCACGTCGCGCGGCATCCGCTCCTGGAGCAGCAGCTCCGTCGCCTCGACGATCGGGTCGGCGTGGAAGCGGTCCACCATCACCCGGTTGTTGAGGACGTTGCCGAGGGCGACCAGCGCCATCCCCTGGTGGTGCGCCATGTAGCTCTTCACGATCGCGACCGGCTCGCCTTCGGGGAGCCGCCGCGCCGTGTAGTCGAGCGCCTCCCGGAAGCCATACTGCCCGCCTGCCCCGGCCCTGCTCAACCGGGCGAAGTTCCGGACCGCGGCCCCGGGGTCGATCATCGCCCCGAGGGCGGTCGCGTACGGCGCCACGACGACATCCTCGCTCAGGCCCCTCTTCAGGCCGAGGCCGGGCACCCCGAAGCCCGAGTACTGGTACGTCTGCGCGAGATCACGCGCGTTGAACGCCGATTCGGAGATGCCCCACGGCACCCTGAGCTCCGCGGCGTAGCTCATCTGGCGTGCCACGACCAGCCGGTACGTGTGGTCGAGCAGGCTGTTGGCCGGAGCGCGCATGACGAGGGCGGGCATGAGGTATTCGAACATGGACCCCGACCACGAGATGAGGGCCGAGCCGCGGCCGACGGGCGTCAGCGCGCGGCCGAGCCGGAACCAGTGGTCCGGCGCGACGTCCCCCTTGGCGATCGCGAGGAAGCTCGCGAGGCGGGCCTCGGAGGCGAGGAGGTCGTAGTAGCTCGGATCCAGAGTGCCGTCCCGGACCCGGAACCCGATGGAGAAGAGCTTGCGGGTCGGGTCGAACAGGAAGCTGAAGTCCATCTCCCGGAAGAGCTGCTGGGCCTGGTCGGCAATCGCCTGGAGCCGTCGGACAAGCGTCACCGCGGCCGGCGATCCATCGCCGGGCTGCCGGTCCGGCGGATCGGACAGCTCCGCGATCGTCGGGAAGGCATCCACCGGTGCCAGGGGTCGCAGCAGCGCGAGATCCCGGACGTGGCTGCTCACGGCCCTCCGGGCCGCCTCGGCCCATGTCACGAGATCGCCCTCCTGGCCCTCCTCGCGCTCCGCGGTCAGGGCTGCGGCGACGTCCGAGAGGGTCCGGGCGTGGGCGGAGAGCTCGTCCAGGCGAGCAGCCCAGGCCTCGGGCGTGGCGGGGACGACGGAACCGGCCTCGGCGAGCGGCGCGAGGGCTTCGTCGAGTTGCCGCCAGGTGAGCGTCTGGCTTCGCCGGTCGTCGCCGATCGCGCCGGCAGCCTGGCGGGCCAGCGCGACCCCATCGCCGATCCCGGCCAGCGCCGCCGCGACCGGAAGGGGCTGGTCGATCATCTGGCGGCAGGCATTCGAGAGCGCGAGCAGATGGCCGGCGAGATTGCCGCTGTCGACCGACGACACGTACTCGGGCTCGAGCCGGTGCAGATCGCGCGTGTCGTACCAGTTGTAGAGGTGCCCGCGGAACCGCTCCAGGCTGCCGATGGTCGCGAGGGTCGCCTCCAGGCGCTCGACCATCTCCAGCGTCCCGATCCAGCCGAGGTCGCGGGCCGTCACGGTCGCCAGCAGGTACATGCCGATGTTCGTCGGCGAGGTGCGATGCTCGACGACCGGCCGGGGATCGTCCTGGAAGTTGTCCGGCGGCAGCGCGTGATCCTCCGGGCCCACGAAGGTCTCGAAGAACCGCCAGGTCCGGCGCGCGGTCAGGCGGAGTGCCCCGACCTCGGCCGCCGAGAGCTGCTGCGCAGCCGATTCGGGGGGTGGCAGGCTGATCCGGTGGGCGACGAGCGGCGCGACCAGCCACAGGACGACGAACGGCGCGGCGATCCAGGCCGCACCCGGCTTGACGGCGAGGACGAGCACGGCGGTGGCGATCGCGATCGCGACGCCGCCGGCCATCTGCCGGTAGAACCCGGCGAGGTCGAGGTCGCGGCTGGCCGTGGCCTGCGCGGCGGTCATCCATTCGAGGAGGTTCCGCCGGGTGACGTACACGCGCGCCAGGGTTCGCAGGATCGCGTCGCCCATCAGCCACGCCTGGTGGGCCAGGAACGTGAGGCCGAGGCCCACGTGGGCCGCGGCAAGGGCGACGTCCTCGCCCAGGGCTCGCAGGTGGCTGCGCTTGGAGATGCCCTGCCGTTGCGGCAGCAGTCCCGCCAGGACGGGCAATGCCGCGGGGACGATCACCGACGCCAGGACGAACGCGGTCCAGGCGCCGGCCGACACCGAGGGAAGTGTCCAGGCGGCGACGAGCGTGGCCAGCGTGAGCGGGGCGGACATCGTCCGGCGAAGGTTGTCGACCATCTTCCAGCGGGCGATGCCGGGGAGAGTGCTCCGCCGCCGGCCCGTGGCGTCGCGGGCCCGGCCGAGGATCCAGGGCAGGAGCTGCCAGTCGCCCCGTGCCCAGCGGTGCACGCGGGCCGCCGAGACCAGGTAGTTGGACGGGAACTCGTCGAAGAGCTCGACGTCGGTCACCAGCCCGGCCCGGGCGAAGACCCCCTCGAACAGGTCGTGGCTGAGGAGCGCGTTCTCGGGTACGCGGTCCGCCATCGCCGCGCTGAAGGCGTCCAGGTCGTAGATCCCTTTGCCGGTGAAGCTCCCCTCCCCGAAGAGGTCCTGGTAGACGTCGGAGACGGCGGACGCGTACGGGTCGATCCCGGCCGGCCCGGAGAAGATCCGCTGAAAGAACGACCCTCCGTGCTCCGCCGGGAGCGTCGAGGTGATCCGCGGCTGGAGCACGCCGTAGCCCTGGGTCACCCGGCCGGCCTTCGCGTCGAACGACGGCTGGTTGAGCGGATGGGCGATCGTCCCCACGAGGCGCCCCACCGCGCCCCGGGGCAGCCGGGTATCGGCGTCGAGCGTGACCACGTAGCGCACGTCCGGCGGCGGGGTCGACGCGGCCCGCCCCGTCGTGAGGATGCCGGTCGTCGTGGAACCGCGCAGCAGCGTGTTCAGCTCGAGGAGCTTGCCGCGCTTGCGCTCCCAGCCCATCCAGCAGCCCTCGGCCTCGTTCCACGTGCGCTTCCGGTGGAAGAGCAGGAACCGGGCGCCTCCCCCGGGAGCCTCGCCGTGGCGCTCGTTGAGCCGGTCGATGGCCGCCGCCGCCGCCGAGAGGAGCTCGTCGTCGCCGGGGACGTGCTCGGTCGGGGCGTCGAGCCAGTCCGAGAGCAGCGCGAACCGCAGGTCGCCCTCGCGGTTCCCCAGGTAGTGGACCTCCAGGCCACCGACCTGGGTCTCGACGTCCGCCTCGCTGGTGAGGAGCATCGGCACGACGACGAGTGTTCGCAGCCCGGTGGGCAGGCCGTCGTCCAGGTCGAGCCGGGGCAGCGCTCTGGGGCCCAGCACGTTCGTGACCACGCGGTTGACGAGGGCGATGGCGAGGTCGGAGGCCGGGGCGAGCGCGAGGATCGCGATCAAGAAGATGCCGGCACCCGCTGCGCCACCGTCCCAGGACAGGAGGAGCGGCACGGCGAGGATGAGCGCCGTCACCGCCGCGAACGTCCCGAGGTAGCCAAGGGCTCCGGCCCGAACGTACGCGCGCCGCAGCCTGGTCGCCCAGGGCACCCGACCGTGGAGGGCGCGTTCCAACGCGGGGCGGCCGTCCGAGATGAGGTAGTAGCCGGGCTCCCGGCGTCGGCCCGCCAGGGCAGGTTCGCCGTCGCCGGCCGTCGTGGCGGCGTCCGCCATCTCTACGGCCATCCGGGCAACCTCGATCTCGGTCAGGCCGGAGCCCCGCGCCAGCGCCTCCACGGCGTGCCGGTAGCGATCGCGAGTCGCGAAGTCCATCTCCCCGAACGGACTTCGCGCGCGCAGGACGTCGTCGACCAGGCTGACGCTCTCGACGAACTCGGCCCAGTCGAACCACGAGATGAGGCGCATGCTCGTGATCACGTTGCGGACCGTCACGTTCATCATCGCCTGGCGCTGGTGCTCGAGGCGGACCATCTCCTCGACGGTGGTCCCCGGGGCCGCGAGGAGCTCCTCCAGCCCGCGGAGGGCGGGGGTGACCGCCGGGTCCTGGTCGCGCAGGCGCTGGAAGAGCTGGACCCGGGCCGCTGTTGGAAGCGCCTCCCGCGAGAGCCGTCGCAGCGAAGCCGCCGCGGCCTCCGGGCTGTCCCTGCCGAGGCCGAGCAGGCTGTCGGCGAGCTCGTCCGCCTTCTCCCGCGCCGCCCGGCTGCGCACGATCTGCTCCGCGAGACGGCGGAGGTTCTCGACCAGGAGGATGCGGATGCTGATCGCGATCGCCCACAGCTCGCCGATCGTCAGCGGCTCCACCTCCTGGTAGCCACGCACCATGCGCCGCAGGCTCTCCGGGTCGAACCGGCTGTCCGTGTGGGCGATGTAGGCCCAGGCGAGACCGAGGACCCTCGGGTAGCCTTCGAGATGACCCTCGGCCAGCTTGGGGAGCTCGCGGTAGTAGTCCGGGGGCAGGTCGTCGCGAATCTCGCGGAGCTGCTCGTCGACGATGGGGAAGTTGTCGACGAGCCATTCGGCGGCCGGCGTGATCGCCCGTTCGTCCTTGATCGCGCGGGCCAGGACGCGGTACGACTCCACCAGGACACGGCCGTTCTCGGCGATGCGAGGCCCGACCGCACGTCCCCGGCGGGGCGCGTCGGTGACCGCCTGGGCGGCGGCAAGGGTCCGAGCGTGCTGCTCCAGCCGCTCCACGCTGAAGAGCTCGGCGAGGATCGGCTCTCCGAGCTCCGCCTGCGGGCGAAACCGCCGCCGATCGCGACCGGGCGGGTCTCCGAGGGCCTGGTTCGATCTCATGGTCCGCCGTCAGCGCATGGCCTGACCCGGTCCGCCCTTTCCTCGACGGGGGACGCCTCGATCATAGCGACCGTCCCCAGGTTGCACGAGCAGACCCACGGAGGCGGGGCGAGCAGGCGTGGTCGCCAACAGCCCGGCGGTCAGAGTGCCGGAGCGCCGTCCGGGGCCGCCACGGTGACGAGCCGGGCAAGCCCCTCCTCGTCCAGGACGTTGATCCCGCCGCCGCGCTGGCGCTCCACGAGGCCGTCAGCCTCCAGCCCGCGCAACGTCCGGTACATCATCACGCGGCTCGTGCCGATCATGGCCGCGAGATCGGCTCGCCGCGCGACCGGATGCGGCGTGTCGAAGATCACCCTCCCGTATCGCAGGAGGATGGCGGCCGTCCGCTGGCGGGCGCTCTCGAACGACCGTTCATCGAGCCGCACGTTGAGCAGCACGGCGAAGTCGGATGCCAGGTCGAGGAGGCCCACGGCCAGGCCGGCGTCCTGGAGCGCGAGCGCTCGCATGACGCCCGGATCCCACGTGGCCCATGTCCCATCGCTCAGGGCGACCAGCTCGTAGAGCGCTTCGGCCTCCGGGTCGCTGATCGAGCGGAGCCCGCCGAGATGGCCGGGCCCAGCGATCAGCGCGCCGTACACCTGTCCCGTCTCCACGACGCGGCGAGCCATGACGTGCCCGTCGAGCAGGATGAAGGGGGGCAGCTGGATCCCCCTCGCGTGCAACACGTCGCGGCGGGAGAAGGCCTGCTGGCGCGCCGCACCTTCGAGGCGACGCAGCGTGCCGGCTTCGGCGCCCGGGAGCAGCCGCGCGAGATGGTCGCCAACTGGTTCGATCGCACCCATTGAGGCCCTCTTCGAGTACGGCCGCTCGCACCGAGTCTGGTTCCGACTCGCAAGTGAACTTTGACATTGCCGGCGCGGGAAAGAAAGGTACGTTGGGATCCACGATGATCCCGCCGCCTTCGTGCCCGGGTGTGACGGGGTCGCCGCGCGCCAGGCTCCGCGGGCTCGGGGCCCCCGCGGGGGGGAGCCTGGCGCGCGGCGAGGCGAGATGCACGTGGGCGTGGATAGGGGCGCAGCAGCCTGGGTCCGGCAGGCCAGAAGCGACAATCTCCGGGTAGAACCGCCGTGTGGCGGTTGAACCTACACAGGTCGCCTTCAGACACAGCAGCTTTTCCGGCGTCTTCCACCGCGGGAGGATGAGCCATGATCCCTCGGCGCCTGGTGAGCAACCCGGAGATCGAGGCGCACCGCGCGCTGGTGCTCCACGACCTCCCGCTGGTCGTTGACCTCATCGAGCTGACGCTGAACCACGGGATCTTCGTCGTCCGGGCCGCGCGCAACCTGGAAGAGGCCGAGGTGATCCTGGCCGAGTGGCGCCCGCAGCTTGCCGTGATCGACATGGACCACGACGACAGCACCGCGCTGCTCGGGCGGATCGGCGCCTCGAACACCCTGACGCGGAGCGTGACGCCGGCCCTGGGGCTCACGCGACGCGGCGACCTGAAGACGAAGCTCAAGGCGTTCGATCTCGGCGTCGACGACATCCTGACGGTGCCCTTCTCGCCCGAGGAGCTCCTCGCCCGAGCCCTCGTCATCACCCGTCGGGCGACGGGAGCCGATCGGCCGATCGTGCCCACGATCAGGATCGGCGAGATGGAGATCGACATCGTCAGTCGCCAGGTGCGCGCCGGCGACTCGGTCGTGCACCTGAGCGGCATCGAGCAGAGCCTGCTGTACCTCCTCGCCAGTCGTGCCGGACGCGTCGTCACGCGGGAGGAGATCCTCGATGCCGTCTGGGGCACCGACTTCCTGGCCGAGAGCAACATCGTGGATCGCCACATCCGGAGCTTGCGCATCAAGCTGCAGGACGACTACCGCCATCCGCGCTTCATCGCCACGGTCCCAGGCAAGGGTTACCGGTTCATCCCCACCTTCTCGAACACGGGCTGGGGGGCCGGGAGCGACGCGGGGAAGCAGCCGCCCGAGGGATCGCGCAACTGAGCGTCGCCGGGTCACCACCGTCGACTGCGAGCGCGAACCGGCCATCACAGCGCGTGGTTCGCGTGGCGGCGCCGTGATGACGTGGTCGGCCTCGCGACGGCCGCATGACGGGTCGTAATGACGCCCTGGCCTCCGAGGGGGACACTGACCCACGAGCGACGGATCGCCCGCAGTTCCTCATCAGTTGCACGATCCGGCGAGGTGGGTCCGTCCTGGGGGACGGACCTCGCCTTGCTCATGATCCGCACGGCTGAGCGGCCTTCCGAGAGATCCCCGTCCGCGGGGCCCGCGTTGCGGCAGCACCTGGCGGGACATGGAGAAGGAGACACAGATGATCGACAACACCACGCCGGCGCCCGTGGTGCCGGCCTCTGAAGGGGTGCGGGAGGAGGATCTCCCGGGCGACTTCGCCGCCGGAGAGCGGACCGAGATCCCGACCGCGGAGGAGACGCGGGAGGAGGGTCTCCAGGGCGACTTCGCCGCCGGAGAGCGGACCGAGATCCCGACACCGGAGGAGGTGCTGGAGGAGGGCCTCCACGGCGACTTCGCCGCAGGCACACGTGAGGAGCCCCTCACGCCGGAGGACGATGCCGCGGGGACCTTTGCCGACACCGACCAGTAGCACCAACCACCAGGATCCTTCGCCGGGCGCCCTCCATCGCCCGCTGACGGCCCGCATCGCGAGGCTCGCGACGCGGGCCGTTTCGCGTTCGCTCCCGGCGGCCGGGTTGTTCGGCGTCCGCCGGAAGTGGTGGTCAGCCGTAGATCCTCAGGGTGGTGCCCGGTGGGAGGGCCTCGTGAAGAGCACGAACCTGGGCCCAGGGCAGGTCGGCCGAGCGGATGAGGACCTTGTCGGGCGCGGCCCTCAGCTCCTCGAGGCGACGCAGCAGAAGGACCGCACACTGCCCGGGCACGATGACGGAAGCTGTCAGGCGCCTGGATGACGGGAACAGCCAACCGTGATCGCGGCACACCTCGAGCGCGGTGCGCATCTCGCCTCGTCGCATCCGACTGAACCAGAGCGCAACGGGCGGCTCCGCCTCTCCCCCTCCGAACCGAGCATGGACCGAGCCTGATCCTCGTCGAAGGGGTCTTGCGCCTGCTGGCGATCGGCTGTTCGATCGCGGTCGGGGAGCACGTCTCGGTCCTCCTCGTGGTGGTCGCGGCGTTCGTCGAGGTCAGCCTCGCCGCCCCGGTTCGTGTGCTGTGGATCGGCCGACGTGAACGCGAAACGCTCGCCCGGCAACGAGCTGGGGAGGACCGGCCCGGCGGAGCCGGTCCTCCCCAGGGGTTGATCGATCAGTGCGGTCCTGCGGCTCTCAGCGGTGGAGGAGACCCCGCGGCCGGGTCACGAAGCCCACCACGAAGACGACCGCGATGGCGCCGAGCGTGGCGATCAGGATGCTCTCGATGTTGATGCCGTCGACGGAGCCCATCTTGAGCACGCTCGTCGCGACGAACCCGCCGACGAGCCCGCCGACGATGCCGAGGACGACCATCATCAGCAGGCCCTGCCGCGAGCCCATGATCAGGTTGGCCAGGAAGCCGGCGATGGCGCCGACGACGATCCAGGAGAGAAAGCCCATCGAAGTCCGTTCCTTGCGCTGGTGCGCCGCCGCTCCGGCGTGCGC
>Ga0209254_10002456_pt1 | contig 16820 bp, 16 predicted proteins | sample FrelakmetDIP11DI_FD_187148 | JGI IMG/M metagenome (GOLD analysis project Ga0209254, IMG submission 187148) | Freshwater lake sediment microbial communities from the University of Notre Dame, USA, for methane emissions studies - DIP11 DI (SPAdes)... | ecosystem: Environmental > Aquatic >... | reverse complement strand
CTCGTTCTTCTACTTCTCGGACGACGGCGACCTGGTCGCGCTGCGCTGGGACAACTGGAAGTGCGTCTTCATGGAGCAGCGCGTGGAGGGCACGAGAGCGTTGTGGGCCGAGCCGATGATTCCCCTCCGGATCCCGAAGCTCTTCAACCTCCGCACGGACCCGTTCGAGCGGGCCGACTGGTCGTCGAACACGTACCACGCGTGGGTGCAGGAACGCAGCTACCTCCTGTACCCGGTCGGCGAGAAGGTGAAGGGGTTCCTCTCGACGTTCCTGGAGTACCCGCCGCGAATGGAGGCGGCGAGCTTCACCGTCGACCAGATCCAGGAGAGGCTGGCGCGTCAGCCCGAGGACCTGGAAGGATGGAAGTTGCTCGGCCGCTCGGCGACGGTGCTGGGCGACTATCCGCTTGCGCAGGAAGCCTTTCGCGAGGCCTACGCCCGGAGCCAGGGCGGCGACGCGGAAGCCGTCGTCGGCTATGCCGAATCGCTGGTGCTGGTCGACGAGAACGAGATCGACGGCCAGGCAGCGGTGCTCTTCGAGCGGGCACTCGAACTCGCACCCGACAACCCGCGGGCGCTTTGGTATGGAGGCATCACGGCCTATCGCCGCGGCGACCTCGCGCTCGCCCAGCAGCGCTGGATCGAACTACAGAATCACGACCTGCCGCCGGACTTGCGCCAGGTGCTGGCTGAGCGACTCGCTGAGCTCGAGCAGTCGCAGGGACAGCCTGCCGCCCAGCCCGGCAAGCCGGCCGGGCCCGCCGCGGTGGAACTCACCATCACGCTCGACCCCGCGCTCGTTGCGCGCGTGCCGCCGAACGCGACGCTCTTCGTCATTGCTCGCCGCGGAGCGGGCGGCCCACCGCTCGCGGTGCAGCGACGCCCGGTCGGCGCCTGGCCGGTGACGGTCCGCCTGAGCGATGCCGACGCCATGCTGCCGGGCAGCACGCTCGCGAGCGGCGGCTCGCTCACGCTGATTGCGCGGATCTCCGCCAGCGGGCAACCCATCGCCGCAAGCGGCGACCTGTTTGGCGAGGTCGGTTATGATTTCACCTCGGCCCAGCCGGCAAGCATCACGATAGACCGGATCGTTCCGTAAACCAGCGGCCGGAGGAACCCCATGGGGCCGGCCGACGTCAGCCACCGCTTCAAGCACCTGCCATCGGCCTTCCGGTATTTTCCGCGCGCCGTGTTTGGGCGGCGTCACGCGCTTGTTCCGGCAGGGTCGGTGGTCCCGCGGCTCGAGGGGCGCGTGGATCGCGTGCTGGCCAGCCGCCGGCACCTCGCGCGCTATCGCGAGATATGCGGGTTCAGCGACGACGGTTGCTTGCCGCTTACCTATCCCCACGTGATTGCGATGCCCCTTCACTACGCAATCCTCACGCACCCGCATTTCGTCGTGCGCCTGATGGGGCTCATCCACGTGGCGAACGACATCCACCAGTCGCGGCCGCTGCCGGCCGACCGGGCGTTCGCCCTGCGCAGCTGGATCGAGGGACACCGCGAGGTGGATCGTGGGCACGAGTTCGACGTCTTCACGTCGGTGGAGGACGGGGAGGGGGCCGCCTGGCTCGAAAAATCGACGCTGCTGTCACGCCGCACCTCTGGCGGAAAGCAGGCGTCCCGCAGTGCGCGCCAGACGCTGCGCTACGAGAAGCCGGGCGAGGGTGAAGCGACTTCCATAGCCGACGTCGATGTGCCGCGCGCGGTAGGACGCCGCTACGGCTGGCTGTCAGGTGACCTCAATCCGATTCATCTCGCCGACCGCGGGGCAAAACTGTTCGGTTTCGATCGCGCCGTCGCCCACGGCATGTGGTCCATGGCGCGCTCACTCGCTGCGCTTGGCGGGGATGCACTCGCCCCGCCCGTGGATGTGCATGTCGAGTTCAAGTTTCCGCTCTTCATGCCCACGATCGCCCGGCTCGAGAACTGGGGCAAGGATGGTCGCCGAGTGTTCGTATTGAAGGACCTCGAGAGCGAGCGCCCGCACCTTGCCGGCTCCGCGCGACGCGGCTGAACCAATGTCGGCGACCCTGATCCGCGCGCTGCTGCGGGCTCGGCCGGGCGAGGAACGCGCTGTCGGGCTTTCATTTGCCTATTTCCTGCTGCTGATGTGCTCGTACTACCTGCTTCGGCCGCTGCGCGATGCCATGGCGATCGAGGCGGGCCTTGAATACCTCCCCTGGCTGTACGTGGGGACATTCGCGGCGATGCTGGTTCTCTCGCCGGGATTCGCCGCCCTCGCTGCGCGCGTACGCAAAGCGCTCCTCCTGCCGCTGACCTACGCCTTCTTTGCCTCCAACCTGCTGGTGTTCTACCTGCTCTTCAAGCTGGTGCCCAACGCGCAATGGCTGGCGGCGTCGTTCTTCATCTGGGTGTCGGCGTTCAACATGTTCGTGGTTTCGGTGTTCTGGAGTTTCATGGCCGACGTGTTCCGGGACGAGGAGGCCAAGCGCCTGTTTGGCCCGATCGCGGCCGGTGGCGGCACCGGCGCGATCCTTGGGCCGCTGCTCATGCAGTTCCTCACCCCGCGCATCGGCGTCGATGCCGTCGTCGGGCTCTCGATGCTGTTCCTGCTCGGAACGCTGCCGTGTATCCGCGGGCTCGCCCGCTGGGCGGAGGCGCGCCACGGCCGCTTCGTGCTGCCAGTGGACGATCCGGAAGCTCGTATCGGCGGGCGCGTGCTGTCTGGGTTCCTGATCATCGTCCGATCGCCTTACCTGATCGGCATCACCGCCATCATCGCCATCGGCTCGATCGCGGCGGCCTTCATGTACAACGAACTCCTGCGCTTCGTGGAAGCGAGCTACCCGGACCTCGCGACGCGCGGACAGTTTCTCGGTCGCATCGACCTGGCCGTCAATTTCACTGCCTGGCTGTTCCAGGGCGTCGTCGTCGGCTGGTTGATCCGACGCATCGAGTTGCGCGGCGCACTCGTTGCCATGCCGCTCGTGGCGCTCGGGTCCTTCCTGGCGCTCGCCGCCGCGCCGATCCTGATAGTCCTTGCGGCAGGGCAGGTGCTCAGACGGGCGGGGGAGTACGGCATCGCCAAGCCGAGCCGGGAGGTGCTGTTCACGATTGTCGACGCCGAGACCAAGTACAAGGCCAAGAACTTCATCGACACTGTCCTGCAGCGCGGCAGCGACCTGGTCGGCGTGTGGCTGTTCGCTCTCTTCCACGGGGCCGGGGTGGGGCTTGTCGGGCACGCCCTGATCTGCGCCGCCCTGATGCTGCCGGCCATTGGTATCTCGCTGGGCCTCGGCCGAGCGTTCGGGCAGCGACGGGCGGGCACTTCGCTGCGGCAGGGCAGTCCAATCCCGGGTCAATGACGGGAGGTGCGCATCGGCCAGCCAACGCAATGCGATCGCGGACTGGTTCTCGCGTCTCTGAGCCTAGGGTGCTCTCCCTAGCGGGGATCCGGATACTTCCGGGTCAGCAAACCCGCCACCCTGGAGTCCGTCATGATCGACAACGTCAACCAGTTCCTGGGCACGGTCGCCGAGACCGAGCTCGCCAGAACCGCCCGCCGTTCGGCCCGCACGATCTGGAACGCGCACCGCGCGGCATTCGAGACGACCCGCGTCGAGGCCGGCAAGGTCATCGGCCTGGCAATCGACGAGGGCCAGAAGTTCGCCGTCCGCGTGAAGGCCGCAAAGGCCCCGGTTGCGCGCAAGACCGTCGCCCGCAAGACAACGCGCCGCAGCACCCGCCGCGCCGCCTGAGCCGTCACCCGCCGCTGGTGTACGATGGCGCGAGCCGTCGTACACCAGCTGCATGTCCAATCGCCAGAAGTCAGAACCCGGCCGGCGTACGCGCCAGCGCATCCTCGACACCACGCTCGCGCTCTACAACGAGCATGGCGAGCCGCAGGTCTCCACGTCGCTGATCGCGGCCGAGCTCGGCATCAGCGCAGGCAACCTCCACTACCATTTCCGTCGCAAGGATGAGTTGTCCGCGGCCCTCCTGGGCCGTTTCGTCACCGAGTTCGACGCGCTGCTGCCGCCTTCGGGCTGGCGTGCGGACCATGTCGAGGACGCCTGGCTGCTTCTTCACCTGCTGCTCGAAACGCTGTGGCGATACCGGTTCCTGTTTCGCGACCTGTCCGGAATCATGGCGCGCGACCGGCGGGCGAGCCAGCGCCTTGCCGGCGTCTTCGAGCGCGCAGTCGGGGTTTCGCGCGGGATCTGCCTGGGGCTGGTGGAGCAGGGCGTGATGACAGCGACCGGTGCCGAGATCGACGCCTTGTCCGGGAACATCGCCGTCGTCTCGCTCTACTGGCTCTCGTTCGAGTCCGCGCGGCACCCAAAGACCAGTTTCGAGCGCAAGGGCATGGCGCGCGGCGCCTACCAGGTGCTGATGCTGGTCGCGCCGTTTCTCATTTCCGACTCTCGCTTGCATCTGGAACGCCTGGCTGCTTCGTACCTGAGCGAAGCCGACTGATCCCGCGGCTTGGTGCGTGGCTCCGGATGGCCGGGACTGCCTGCTGACCTCGCGTCAACTGCTCTTGGAGAGCGCGATGAACTCCGGGTCGTCATGCAGGCCGTACAGGTCGGGGTCGTTCATCATCCACTGGAAGTTCGTGACCCCGGCTGCAATCGCGTCCCGGAGCGTGGCTATGGCTTTCCCTTTATCGCCGAGCTTCGCGTACAAACAGGCCCCGTTGTAAAGCATCACTGAGTCGCCCGGCGCGAGATCCAGTGCTGCCGCACCCTCGGCAATGGCTTCCTTGGTACGACCCAGCTCGGCGAGCATGCTCGCGTAGAACATCCGCGCCCGGGCATCGTCCGGGTTCTGCAGGAGGTAGTTGGGCATGAGTTCCATGATCCTGGCGGTCGTGGCGTTGGCTTCGTCAGTCCGCCCGAGGGCTGCATAGGCCTGCTTCAGATCGAAATGCGCCACATAGAAGCCCGGTTTGATGTCGATGGCTCTCTGAAACAGGTTAAGCGCCTCCGCAAAATTTCCAGTCGTAAAGTGAATCCGCCCCAGCGTCCAGTACGCGATGAAGTTGTCGGGATCTAGCTCGATGGCCTTGCGGCCCGATGCCGAAGCCTCTTCGAACTTTCCCCAGATGAAATAGGACAGACCCATCGAGGCATATGCCTCCGGCAGATTGCTGTCGTACATCAACGCCTTGAAGCTGAATTCCTGTGCCTTGTCCCGATACGAATCCTGGCGAGAAAAATACTGGTACATCTGGCCATAGGCGCTCGAACACGCGGCGTAGGCTGCGGCGTAGCGTGGATCAAGCTCGATGGCCTTCTCGAAAAGCTGGATCGCATATTCCACGCTGCGCTTGGTCAGGCGATAGAGGTACTCCTGGCCGCGCAGATAGCAGTCATACGCCTGGACGTTGATGGTCTGCCGCTTGGTCAGGGACAGCTTCTCGGTAAAGCTCAGCTTGAGCTTCAGTGCCTCGACGATCTGTTTCGCGACCTGCTCCTGGATCTCGAAGATGTCGTCCAGCTTTCCCTTGTAGGTGTCGCCCCAGACTTGCCGATTGGTCGCGACATCGACGAGCTGGACCGTGATCCGGACCGAATCCATCGCACGGCGCACGCTGCCGCCGACGATGTAGCGCGCGCCGAGCTCCGCGGCGATCACCTTGAGGTCTTTGCGGGTGCCCTTGAACTGCATCGAGGCCCAGCGGGATACGAGCTCGATCTCGCCAACCAGCGACAGCCGCGCGATGAGCTCCTCAGTCAACCCGTCGCTGAAATAGTCGGCATCCGGATCAGGGCTGATGTTGTCGAAGGGAACGACGGCGAGGGCGCCGGAGCGCATCAGCCCGTCGACGTCAGTTGCAGACGGGGCTGCAGTGGGCGGCGTTTGTCCATCGTCTGCCAAGGCGGAGGAGGGGGAAGCACCATCGCGGGCCCCTACCCCGACGCCCAGCCGCTCGAGTGAGCGCAAAATCGCCTTCAACTGCGCGTCCACGTCACCGCGGAAATACTCGATGTGTTGAATGCCCGCGAGCGCGTACTTCAGGGTTCCGGGGATCTCGGTAGGCTCCAGCTCTACCGGAAGGATATGTGCCTTGCGCTCGCTGGCCAGCAGGACTTCCTTTACGACGTTCGGCGATGCCACTGCCGTCTTTGAGACCAACAGGAGCAGGACCTTGGACCTGGCAACGGCATTGACGATCTCTTCGCCCCACATCGCAGCGCCGTCGATGTTGCGCACGTCCATCCACAGTTCAACCCCGGCTGCGCGCAGCTTGCCTGTCAGCGCCTGGACCTTTTCGTTGTCCTGGCGCGAATAGCTGACAAATACATCCTCGGCCATTCATGGTCACCCGCGCACAAGGGCGAGTAGTCTAGCGTTCCGCGATTGGCAAGAAGAGGACGAGCGAGGACCGGTTGCGGTTAAAGTCGGCTGTCTTGCGGGATTCGCCGCGGTAGCCATATCTGGTATTTACCATAATATACATTATGCGAACTAATGCCTGTATGGCCGAATCCAGACATCCGGGTGTTCGGGTCGACTAGATCACTGCCCTGCGGATGCCCGGCCGTGAAGTATCCCGATCAGTTCCTCGAGCGGCGGCGCCGTCTCGTACTGCAGTCCGTCAGCACGCGGCTGGTCGCAGTCGAGCTTTGATCCCAGGAAGAGTTGCGCCGCGATCTCGAGTGACAGCGCGTCGTCGAGCGCGCCGGCGGGAACCCAGACGTAGCCGGTGTCACGCAAGGGATTCGGCACGGTCGACCCGCAGCGCTGGCAGAAATAAGAACGGAAGCCCGTCGAGCGCTGCCACTTGCCAATGGCGTCCTCACCAGCGAGCCAGCGGAACTTGTCCGTGGCGACGATGAGCCCGGTGTTCGACACCGAGCCGCCCTGCTTGCGGCACAGCGAGCAATGGCACTGATAGAGCTTCGGAAAGGGTCCGGCGACCTCGAAGCGCACACGCCCGCAGAGACAGCTGCCGCCCAATGTCGGCATGCCGGACATCAGAAGGACAGGCCCTTGGGCCACCACATCAGGACACAGGTTCCCACGATCAACACGGCGCCAAATGCCGGCAGGACGAAGCGCAGGAGCCCGCGGCCTCCGATGACCGCGACCATGCCGGCCTTGAAGACGAGATTGGAAAGCGACGAAACCAGGATCACGCGCCAGGCGATTCCGGGTTCAAGCCGGCCCTGCGCCACCAGCCGCGAAGAAGACAGCGTGATCGCGTCGACGTCGGTCAGGCCTGCGATCAATGCAACGGGATAGAGTGCCTGGACGCCGAATTCGGTCTTCACCGCGGCCACGACAAACGAGACGATGGCGTAAACACCCGCGAAAGTCATCGCGAGCCGCAGGTCTGCCGGGTTGCCCTGCTCCACCATCGGCGCATGATGGTCGCGCGTGCTGAAATACAGGACTGCCGCGATGACGATGCTCGCCACCAGCATGACGACGAGTGGAGGCAGCATGGCGCCAACCTGCCCTCTCGCAACCACGGACACCTCGGTGATGAGTCGGGCATAGACGATTGCCGAGGCGATCATGATCACGAGCGCTGCGAGTGCGGCGCTCGCCGGTGACTTCGCCGCGCGTCGTGCGTAACTGGCCGTCGTCGCGGTGCTTGAAACCAGGCCGCCGATAACGCCGCCGAGCACGGCACCTTCCCGCGCTCCGAACAGCTTGTAGGCAACGTATCCCACGAGTCCGATGCCGACGATCAGCACCACCATGAGCCAGATGTGGAATGGATTCAGGGTGTCGTAAGGCCCGAAGCTGCGGTCCGGCAGCACGGGGAGCACCACGAGTGTTATCAGCACGAACTGCATGATGGCGGCAAGATCGCGTTCGCCGATGCGGTTCGCAAAGGCATGCAGCGGGTCCTTGAGGTGCAGCAGGACAGCTATCGCGCCGCCGAGCGCAACCGCAACTGCCGGTTCGCCGACGACGAGGTAAGCGCCGATGCCGTAGAGCAGGAGTGCCGCAACTTCGGACGTCTGGCCGGAGTCGTGCTTCCCGTCACGCGCAAGTATGTAGTTGCTGATGAAGAGCAGTGCGGAGAGCGCGATCAGACCCGCCGCCACGATCCACCCGCCGTAATCGACCGCGAGCCAGCCGCTGAGCGTCCCGAACGCCGCGATCAGCGGATAAGTCCGGATGCCGCCGATTGTCCGATCGGCGCGCTCGCGCTGCAGGCCGATCAGGAGGCCCAGCAGCAGTGAGATCGCCATCTGCCCGAACAGCTTTGGCTCCATAATGTCCGCCAGCCTAGCGCAAAGAGCGGTTGATGCGCCTATCGCCTACTGCCGGCCTGTACGCAATCGTCATCGCCGTGCTGGCGGCGCAGTTATTCCTGCCCGCGGAACTCCTGGAGTACCGGCACGCGCTGGCGGCAAAGGAACCGTGGCGTCTGTTCACCGGCCACTTCGTCCACCTGTCGCTTCTGCACGCACTGCTGAACTGCGTCGCCCTCCTCCTGCTCGACCGGCTGTTCGCGGACCGCCTGAGGTCACGGGAATTGTTCTCGATCCTCGGCCTCACCCCGATCCTGATTTCCCTGGTCTTCTGGCTGGTCCTTCCGGAACTGCAGTGGTACCGCGGGCTGTCCGGCGTCTTGCATGCCGTCTATTTCGCAGGCTGCGTGGCCTGGATCGCATCCAGCGCCGGCCGTGCGCGCTGGTTGCCAGCAGCCGCGCTGGTCGGCGGTACCCTGAAAGTCCTGGTCGAGCAGCCCTGGGATGCGAGTTTCCCGGTGCACGAAGTGCTACGAATCGCCGTGGTGCCGCAGTCGCACCTGATCGGCGCGATCGTAGGCACGGCGGCGGGCCTGTTGCTGCGCCAGCGCCGCAAGAAGCCAGGACCCCAGCAGCAGCAAGAGCTCGAACGCTAGCGCGCCGCCGCCCCCTCCGCCGCCCGGCGGCGGTGGCGGCACCACGGCATCGTTAGCCTGGATTTCGATATCGAACTCCGAGGCTCCCTCGATCGTCGCGCCGCCAGCCGCATTCGCGAGCGTCACGCGAAACGACTCGGCTGTCTCCTCGGCCGTGTCGTTTGTTACCGCAATCGTAATCGTGCGATCGCTCATGTCGCCCGCAGCCCACTCGAGCGTTCCGGTAGACGATGTGTAGTCGCTGCCACCTGACGCCGTGAGGTCACTCGTCGCGTAATCGACACTCACCGCGCCTGCCAGGCCGCGATTGCGTCGCACGGTCACCTCGACGGTTCCTGAGTCCTCCGGAACCGAGCCGAAGGTGTCGAGGTAGCCGATGCGGCCCGCGTTCTGTCCGTACTCTGACGCCCCATCGCGCAGGACGAACAGCCCGTTGCTGATGTCGCTGACCACGACGGTTCCCGACGGGAAGAACGGATAGACGCCCCAGGCACCGTCGGTTCCCGCGCTGTTGGATACGGGAGCGAGGAATGAATCGAAGCTCGCGACTTCCTTCAGTTCAAGCGGGTCGCTGGCGTCAAACACGACCAATCCCCGACGATAGTGCGAGACATAGAGGAAGCCGTCCTTTACGTAGCCGTTGTGGTCAGTGGTCGTGTCGGGACCCTGGTAGCTGGCGACGATGAACGGATTGCGCAGGTCGTCGACATTCATCGTGTAGATCTGCGTGCGGATACCCCCGAAGATCTCCTCGGTCTCGTCGTGCACGAAGATGTGCCGCTGGTCAGCCGTGGGCCAGCCGGAGTGCGTGTAGCTCGCGTCGGAATACGTCGTCGATGACAGACGCACCGGCGCCGCCTTGTCGGTAACATCCCAGAGATCGACCGAGTCCTCGTTGAAGTCGACGTAGACCTCGCAGGGATCGTGGCCGATGCCGCACTGCGACGTACGCGCGTCGGTGATCAGCAGGCTGGTGGCATCGTGCACGTATTCAGTGCCGGGCGGCGCAGTCGCGATCAGTTGCGGCAGCGCGGGGTTCGCGAGGCTGTAGCCGCGCCAGGCGCCACCCGCCACGTCGCTGCCGGCCAGGTACAGGAAGGCGTCGGTGCCCGGCAAGGCCACGTTCGTCGCGTAGTCGATGTTCGAGATGTACGGCGTATGCTGCGAGCCGGTGTCGGAAAGGGTTGCCACCAGCGTCGCGGTCGCTGGCAGGCCGCCCAGGTCGATGACCTGCAGGCCGGATTCTGGCGCCTCGGTCGTGATGTAGGCGTAGGCACGGTAGCTGTTGCTGACGGCCTCGACGAATTGATGGATCTTTACTTCGCGCCAGGACGAGCTGTTGCCGGGGATTGTGACGATCTCACGTGGATTCGCCGGATCCGTGACTTCGACGACCGCCGTGCCATTGCTGAGCCCTACGACCGCGTACTCACGATCGTCATTCAGGTCCACGAAACCCCAGACGTTCGCCGCCGACGTCGGCCGGCTCGAGAACTGGTTCAGCGCGATCTGCGCAAGGAAGTCCACGTTGCGGCACGGGAACTGGCCGGCGGTTCCCTGTATGCATGTCTCGGCAGCGGATGCCGTTGCCTGCAGTGCATCGGCCGGGCTGTCGTCGACGATGCCGAGCCGCGCCGATTCGAGATCCGCGGACCACTTGAAGCCGAGATGCATCACCTGCAGGCGATACCTCGGGTCGACGCCGACCAGGATCGTGGGGTACGCCTCGGGGTCGCGCGCCTCGAAGTGCCCACCCGGTTCGTAGCCGCCCTGGGCATGGACCGTTCCAAACAGGAAACGCTCGGGATCGACGCCGGTGACGTCGTAGATGCCTTCCGCCACCTTGATCTTATTGCCGGGACCCGCCTGCGCAAGCGCGTACTGGATGCTGAGGCAGGGATCGTGGTGCGCGAGGCAGTCGGTCGCGTTTGCCCCGTCAGGTCCGACGAAGCGCGCGCCGCGCGTGTCGTCGTGGGAAGAGACGGGCGCGATCAGCAGCACTGCGCCTGCAACCGAGGCGCCGACCCAGTTACGCGGGTTCAAGGCGCAACTCCCTCCACCAGGACCAGGCTACCGGTCGAGGCGCTCTGGCGGATCGCCCGGGCAACGCGGTAGCCCTCGGAGTCGTACCACGCTCTGGCCTGATCAAAACTTGGAAACTCGAGCACGACGACGCGGTTCGCCGCCGTATCGCCCTCGAGCTTTTGCAGCCGCCCTCCCCGCGCTATGAACTTTCCGCCGAAGGGCTCGATGGTTCCGGGTGTGAGCTTGACGTAGTCCGCGTAGCGGACCGGGTCCCGGACGTCGATGTTGGCGATGACATAGGCTTTCATGGTGAGCTTCCAGGCCAGTTCGAGACATGATGCAGGGAAATCGTCTGCGCCGGGTACGACAGGGACCGTGCCGCCGGCGCATGCAGGCAGAACTCGGGGGTCGGCCCTAGCGTCATGCGCCGCCCCCAGAGCGCGCAACCGCCGGCGACGAGTGACGCCATGGACGCCTCGAATGCTCCGTAAGTCATCCCATCCGGTTTCGACAGCCAGTACGCGACAGTCGGCGTGATGTTTGTTCCCATCCGTAACCCGTAAAGCCCCGCGGTACCCTCGCCTGCCAGCGCCGCGATGCGGTCATGCGGCAACCGGCGTGCCATGCTGATGGCGGCGTCGTTAAGGACATCGAGGTTTGCAGAACCCTCCAGCAGGTGCCAGTCCTCGTAGCCCGGCTGCCCGTCCAGCCAGGGTATCGTCTCCAGTCGGGATACGCGGACGCCGCGCAGGCCCGGGACGCCGGCCGCGCGCAGCACATCGTGAAAGTCGCCGTGGGCAGACTCATACGCCCGCGCCACGGCGTCCGCGCGCGGCACATGCCAGAAGGCGTAGGCCAGCAATTACATCAGGCCCTTCTGGCGTTTCTTCTCGCGCTTCAGCGCGCGCTTTTCCGTGAGTGAGTGCTGCGGTTTCTTCTTGTCCTCACGCTTCTTGTCCATGCCCTTGCTCATCGACGCGATCTCCTCTGCACCCATGGGTATTTCATTCTGCCACCGTATTCAGGGCAGGCGCAGCGATTGCCAGGCACGCAGCCGCCAGGCGCCATCCCGCAGCCCGTAAACGGCAAGGTAACGCGCCCGAAAGTCTAGCGCCTTGTCCCCGGCCCGGGCCTCGATCTGCGCGACGCCCTGCACGAAGGCGGCATCCGCTCCCTGAAAGACGACCCGCCGCTCCGCAGGCTCGATGGCGCGATATTGCAGCTTCCTGCCGACTATGGAAGCGATCAGCTGGTCGCGGTCCTCGACGACTCCCGTCGAGTGCACGTACAGCAGGTCATCCGCGAACCAACGGCGCATGCCCTCTGGGTCCGCGGCGACCATCGCGGCGAAGCGTGCATCCTCGGCAGTGAGTACGGCATCGAAGTCGGCCGCCGGCACCGGCGCCCGGGCGAAATCCAGCGTGAAGCCCTTGTCCGCCCCGTCGCTGACGCGAACCTTGAGGCGATCCTCTCCTTCCCGCACATAATCCAGGCGCTTCGGGAAGTCGTGTGTCGCGTTGACGAATGCGTAGCGTCCGTCGGCGCATTCACTCAGCCGGAAAGCGACCGGCAATTCATTGTGGGAGACTTTGGAGAGGTAGAAGACCCCGTCCGCCATCTCGACCAGGCGCAGGACCTCGCCATTCGTCTTGGCCGGATCCGCCTTGGAAGCCTCGACGCCCCTCCCCTCCCAGGTCTGTGGGCCGCGCGCAGACCAGGACTCGCGAAAAGTGGACGTGGCACCGTCGGCGACCCAATCGCCGAGCAGCCACTCGAGCGAACCGAGCGTGCGGCACTCGCTGGCTGCGGCCGGCAGGGCGGCTACGGCGAGTGTTGCAGCCAGCAGGGTCATTGCAGTCGGGCGCATGGATTACTCGTGGGTGCGCGGATCGCGGGCCCGCGCGGAGAGGAAATCGTACAGCGCACGTACCTCGCTGTCTCGAAACTGCGAGAAGCGTACCCTGGCGACGTCAGACATCATGGGCAACTCCCTGCCGCCGATCGCGACGCCATCCCGCATGAGGCGCGCGAAGTCCTCGGGCGTGTACGAGCCCACCACGACAAGGTCCGGCGTCGAGCCGCTGTAGTCACCTCGGAGTTCCATGCCGTGGCATTCCGTGCAGACGGTCACGGCGAGATAACGGCCATGGCCCAATTCGCCCCGCAACTCGGACTCCGCCACCCAGGGAGCGTCGCGTGCAATCTCCGCGGCGTAGGCGAACTGCGGGTTCTGCAGGAGCTCGAGACGCGCAAGCGGGCCGAAGCGGAGCGCGGTTTCAGGCCCGCTTCCAAGCGGCAGGGATCTCAGGAAAGCGATGATCACGCCGAGGTCCGCATCCGTCAGGTGAAAGAACATCGACGACGGCATGCCAAAGGTGCTGCGGCCATTTTTGCGCACGCCGTGCCTGATGACCCGCGCGAGCTCGGCATCGGAATGCGTCGCCGCCACCCGTGTGAGGTCCGGAGCCACCATGCCGCCGTAGAACCACGGGCCAGCAAAGAACTCGCCGCCCGAGACGTCCTTGCCGTGACAGCCGTCGTTGCAGCCGCGGATCGTCGCGAGGCGCCGACCCTCCGCGATCGACGCTGCACCCGCAGGCACGACGATGGGCTCGAGGACGACATCGTATGTCTTGCGCAGCAGGTACTCGCTCGCGCCGTACAGGACGACGACCGCGAGGAGCGCAAGGATCACGACACCCGCGGACACGCGCGCGAGAAACCGCGGCAGCGTCTTGACAACTGGAGGCCTCGCCATGCGTCCGGCTCCTCCGCGGCAGCCCCATGTATCATAGCCGCATGATCGAGACTTCCCCGGGCCGCCGCCTGCGCGACGCCGTCGAAGCCGAGCGGCCACTGCAGGTCGCGGGCACCGTCAATGCCTACAGCGCGCTGCTCGCGGAGCGCGCCGGTTTCCGCGCACTCTATCTCTCAGGGGCCGGTGTCGCGAACGCCTCGTTCGGCCTCCCGGACCTCGGCATCACCAGTCTCAACGACGTCTGTGAAGACGCGCGCCGCATCTGCGGGGCCACCGAGCTGTCACTGCTCGTGGACGCGGACACGGGTTTTGGCGCGGCCTTTTCGATCGCCCGCACAACACGTGAACTGATCCGCGCCGGCGCTGCCGGCATGCACTTGGAGGACCAGGTGCAAGCCAAGCGTTGCGGCCATCGGCCCGGCAAGGAGCTCGTAGCGGCCGCCGAAATGGCGGACCGGATCCGGGCAGCGGTCGATGCACGCAGCGACGCAGGTTTCGTGGTCATGGCGCGCACGGATGCGCACGCCGTCGAGGGGCAGCGGGCCGCGATCGACCGGGCCGCCGCCTACGTCGAGGCAGGTGCCGACATGATTTTCGCAGAGGCGTTGACGACGCTCGAAGAGTACCGCGAGTTCACGAGCGCGCTGCCGGTTCCGGTGCTGGCCAACATCACCGAGTTCGGACGCACGCCGTTATTCGCGACCACGGAGCTCGGCCAGGCGGGCGTGCGGCTGGTGCTCTACCCGCTCTCGGCGTTTCGCGCCATGAGCCGTGCCGCCGAGCAGGTGTACGACGTCATCCGCAAGGCCGGGACGCAGCGCGCATCGGTCGACCGCATGCAGACCCGCGAGGAACTGTACGCGGTACTCGGCTACCACGAGTATGAGCGCAAGCTCGACGAGCTCTTCAGCCGAGGCCAGGGGCGCAAGCCATGAGCGAGGCGGATGCGTCCGCGGGCGGATTCAAGCCCAAAAAGTCCGTCGCCCTCTCCGGCGTCGCGGCCGGCAACACCGCGATCTGCACCGTGGGTCGCAGCGGCAACGACCTGCAGTATCGCGGCTACGACATCCTCGACATCGCGGAGTCCTGCGAGTTCGAGGAGATCGCTTACCTGCTGATCCATGAAAAGCTGCCGACTCCCGCGCAGCTCGCCGCCTACAAGCAACGGATGAAGGGCCTTCGGGGCCTCAGTGCGAAGCTGCGGAATGTGCTCGAGCAGCTTCCTGCCACCGCACATCCCATGGACGTCCTGCGCACGGGTGTGTCGGCACTCGGCTGCGAGGCGCCCGAGGAACCTTCGCACGAGCCGGCGGGCGCGCGCGACGTCGCGGATCGGCTCGTGGCCTGTGCGGGATCAATGCTCTGCTACTGGCACCACTTCGCGCATGGCGGCCGGCGCATCGAAGTCGAGACGGACGACGACACGGCCGGCGGTCATTTCCTGCACATGCTGCACGGCAAGCCGGCCTCGCAGAGCTGGGTGCGCGCCATGCACACCTCGCTGATCCTGTACGCCGAGCACGAGTTCAACGCATCCACCTTTGCCGCCCGCGTGATCGCCGGCACCGGTTCCGATATGCACTCCGCGATCACCGGTGCCATCGGCGCCCTGCGCGGGCCGAAGCACGGCGGGGCAAACGAAGTCGCACTCGAGATCCAGCAGCGCTATGCGGCGCCGGACGACGCCGATACGGACATTCGCCGCCGCGTCGCGGCGAAAGAAGTGATCATCGGCTTCGGGCACCCCGTCTACACCGTGGCGGACCCGCGCAACGTCGTGATCAAGCGGGTCGCGGAAAAACTCTCCGCGGAGACCGGGGATTTCCGGATGTTTCGCATCGCGGAGCGCATCGAGACGGTCATGTGGGATGCAAAACGCATGTTCCCGAACCTCGACTGGTTCAGCGCCGTCGCCTACAACCGGATGGGCGTCCCGACTTCGATGTTCACCCCGCTGTTCGTCATTTCGCGCACCACCGGCTGGGCGGCGCACGTCATCGAACAACGCGCCGACGGCAAGATCATCCGCCCCAGCGCCAACTACACCGGGCCGGAGCCACGCAAGGTTCCACCCGCCGACCAGAGGTAAACCGCAATGAGCCATCACGACATCCGCTCGGCCGAGCGGCCGGCGCCCGATCGCGTGCTGGTCGATATTGCGGCCTACGCACGTGATGGCAAGATCACGAGCGACATCGCCTACGAGACCGCGCGCTACTGCCTGATGGACACGCTCGCCTGCGGCTTCCAGGCGCTATCGTTCCCTGCCTGCACGCGCATGCTCGGGCCCGTCGTGCCGGGCGCGACGATGGCCGGCGGTGCCCGCGTGCCCGGCACCAGCTACGAACTCGATCCGGTCCAGGCAGCCTTCAACATCGGCGCCATGATCCGCTGGCTCGATTTCAACGACACCTGGCTGGCCGCGGAATGGGGCCACCCCTCGGACAATCTCGGCGGCATCCTCGCGGTGGCGGACTGGCAGGCGCGCAAGGCAGCTGCCGAGGGCCGCACGCCGCCGCGCGTGCGTGATCTCCTCATCGCGATGATCAAGGCCCACGAGATCCAGGGCGTCACGGCACTCGAGAACGCCTACAACCGCGTGGGTCTCGATCACGTGATTCTGGTGCGCGTTGCGACCACGGCAGTCGTCGCCGCCATGCTCGGCGGCAGCGAGAAGGAAATCGTGAATGCGGTTTCGAACGCCTGGATCGACGGCGGCGCACTCCGTACCTACCGCCATGCGCCGAACACCGGCTCCCGGAAGAGCTGGGCGGCCGGCGATGCGACCAGTCGCGGCGTCCGACATGCACTCATCGCGCTCTCCGGCGAGATGGGCTATCCGTCCGCGCTCACGGCGCCGAAATGGGGCTTCTACGACGTGCTATTCGGCGGCAAGCCCTTCGCTTACAGGCAGGGCTTCGGCAGCTACGTGATGGAGAACGTGCTGTTCAAGATCAGTTACCCGGCCGAGTTCCATGCCCAGACGGCGGTCGAGTGCGCGATGCGACTGCACCCGGAGGTGGTGAGCCGCCTCGACGCGATCGAGCGCATCGTCATCGAGACCCAGGAGCCCGGCGTGCGCATCATCGACAAGACCGGCCCGCTCGCAAATCCCGCCGATCGCGATCATTGCATCCAGTACATGGTCGCAATCCCGCTCATCCATGGGCGCCTCACGGCTGCGGACTACGAGGACGCGGTCGC
>Ga0209254_10002455_pt1 | contig 16824 bp, 18 predicted proteins | sample FrelakmetDIP11DI_FD_187148 | JGI IMG/M metagenome (GOLD analysis project Ga0209254, IMG submission 187148) | Freshwater lake sediment microbial communities from the University of Notre Dame, USA, for methane emissions studies - DIP11 DI (SPAdes)... | ecosystem: Environmental > Aquatic >... | reverse complement strand
CACATACCTATTATACGCTGTTAATCAGTTATCGATGCCTGTAAATTAATGTCCTATATCTGTCATGCCGGACTTGATCCGGCATCCAGTGACTTCTGGACTCATTGAACATTGAACGTAGCTGGATTCCGGCTTCCGCTGATTGTCAAATGAATATTTCTGATGAATACATCAGGCGGATACCTGAAGATGGGAGCGGTGATAATTCTTTTTTACGTGGTGATTTGCATGCTTTTGCCGGCAGAAGTGGTCTAACGCTACAGAAGTAAAGACGAATTGAGGATGTTATTACGTGATCACACTCCTTATTGCTCCTGGTCCTCCTCCTCAATAATTATGAGCGTCAGTCCGCAATCAGAGCACTCCTTGTCACTGGGTCCTACGGGGGTACCACAGGCAGGGCATTTACCCTGGGTGATAAGCTCGTTGGAAGCCCGGAGTTCAGGATGGAGCTCCATGTAATATTCCGTAATACGTCCCTGTGCCCTTTCGGTGTCATCTTTTGAAACAATCAACCGGCAAGTAGTGCCGCAGCAGCCTTTCTTGCAGCTGGGATCGGAAATTACCGTACAGGGAATGCCGGCATTGATGAGAACATCGTGCAGTTCGCCGAGCCATTTCAGGTCGCCTTCCCTGAGCACGACGGCATTATCAATGGCTTTCTCCATCAGGCGCTTCTTTTCCTCCTGTGCCTGTCTATGTTCCTCGTGGAGAAGCAGCACCGAGCCGCAATCAGCGCATTTCTCGATATGCGGCAGATATTCGACTTCACAATCAGGACATATCTTGTTTCGATTCATAGCTTATGATTCCTCTTCGAAATATCTTGGTGTCACTTTCTTGCGCCCGGCTATCCGCTGATAGAGTTCATCAGTATACCCGAGTGCGATAACTGCATGAATCTCCTCTTCTGCAGGTATCCCGAGAGACCTTTGAATTGAACGGTCTCGCCTCATCGAAGCAACGGCGTATCCAATGAGACAAGTGCCAAGTCCCATACTATGAGCCGCGAGAAGAATGTTTTGTGTTGCGAGAAGTGCATCCTCTGCAGGACAGCTTGACTCAGGTTTAGAACCGATAAGAATAGCAGCCGTGCTGCCGTGAAAGAGCCGGTCTTTACTTGATCCCCGCCATTCTTCGAGAGCTTCCTTCACCTTTCGATAATACCCCCGGTAATATGCATTGAGTTCTCCTTTCCCAATCAATTTGAGGAAGATGCGAAGAAGAGTCTTTTCCGCGGTGGCGTTCAATTTATCGAAAAAGGAGGCGAGTAGCTCTGCAAATTCCTGCACCGCTTTTCTCTGAGGCAGAATGGTGAATGTCCAGGACTGACTGTTAGTTCCGGATGGGGCAGTTATGCCAATCTTCATGAGGTCCTCAAGCAGGGCCCTTTCTACGGGCTGGTCAGAAAAATTGCGGCAGGAGCGGCGGGAGGCCATGAGCTGTACCAAAAGTGATGTATTGAACTTTCCGTAAGGGAGCCACTTTTTTTCTGCGGTGAATGTCTGGTACTGTGACATCTCCCTGTCAATTGCATTGACACGGATCGCCTCCTGGGGACAGACTGCTTCGCAATGTCCGCAAAAGATCGAATCCTCTCCTGAAACGGTGGCTTTATCATCTTCGAGAGAAAGTGTTTTTGTGGGACAGACAGTAACGCATAATCCGCAGCCGATACAGAGATCCCTGTCGATCTCTATGTTGTTCTCTTCCAGAAAAATCTCCCTGTGAGGGCTAACCTAACTGGGCCTTTTCTGTCTTCACGAGATCTAAGCGTGCCTGTGCAAGTTTCCTTGTATATTTCTGGATTTTGATCATATTTTTAGCCACAACTGCCTTCAGAAGATCCCCTTCAATCTCTGCGACATCGAGGCGTTTGTAATAATCCAGCATCTCCATAAAGTGAGCCATGACTATCTTTCCGGTCAGTATGGGGTGATTGTTTGTTACGTTGTATTGCTTGAACATCAGGCCATGCTCCAGCTCGACCTCAAGACCGATTTTGAAGTCCTCCAGGGAAATTTTCATTTTATCGGCATTGACGTGCTGCAGAATCGAACGGGCTTCATTCATAGTAATCCGAGGAATCTTCATTTTCGTCCAATCACGTATCTTCAGCTCCTTGCATACTCTTCTCACTTCATCCAATGAAACGTATTCAGGTAATTTCATATGACCTCCTGGTTTAATAATGTTCTGAATAGAGCTCGAAATAACCCTGGGGATGCCTGCAGACCGGGCAGGTGAGCGGTGCATTGGGGCCCTCGTGAATGTAGCCGCACTCCAGGCATTTCCAGAAGACTGCTTTATCTTTTGCGAAGAACGTTCCGCCCTGAAGTTCCCGTGAGAGCTTCAGACAGAGTTCATGATGGTGTTTCTTAATCTTCGCAAGCTGCTCAAAAAGGATGGCAATCTCCGGGAATCCTTCGGTTCGTGCATCACGGGCCATCTGCGGATAGATGTCCGCAGATTCCGAAAGTTCGCTGTCTGCAGCTGCACGGAGATTCTCAGACGTGGTGCCGATACCGGCGAGCAATTTCAGGTGAAGCTTGGCATGCTCTTTCTTGTTTTGAGCTATGCCCTGGAATATCGAGGATATTTTCTCAAAGCCCTCCTTTTTTGCGACCGAGGCAAAATAGGTATATTTATTCCGTTCCTGAGATTCCAGGGCAAATGCATCCCGGAGATTCTTCTCTGTTTTTGTTCCCTCCAATTTCATTTGTCAAAGAACTTTCTTAAATGATTACGCTCTCATTGTCTGCATCATCAGTTCAAAGTCCTCAAGAAGTGCCTGGAGGTCTTCCTCGTGCTCTACCTCCTGCTGCAGAATTTGCAGGACGGTGTTATGGGTTATGAGATCCTTGTCTTTTGTGATATCCAAAAGGTTTTTGTATACGCCTATGGCGCATTGCTCACCCTTGATGTTCTGCATGAGCAGGGTTTTCACAAACGGATCATCCGGAGCATCATAACCGCAGTTGGTTAATTTGTACCATGTCTCAGGTTTTGTCACCGGTGTTCCGCCGAGCTGAATGATCCTCATCGCCACCATGTCCGCATGCAGCAACTCTTCCGTTGCATGCTGTAACAATTCTGCGCCGACTGCATCCTTCATGGGGCCTTTCACCAATTTTGCTCCAAGCCAGTACTGATAATAGGCAAGCCATTCGTCGCAATACGCACGATTTAGCAGGCTGAGAAGCTCATTTACATCCATTCCGATAATTGCGCGTCCTTTTGATCCCATGATATATCCTCCTTGGTAACGGGTTAAACGGCAAAAAGAATTGTTCGGAAACTCTTTCCAGTAAAAAGTATACCATGCGGAATGGTTATGCGCAACAAAGGGGATGTCCTGTTTGAAACTGCCAATGCCGGTGCTGAGAGACCTTCACCTGCTTCGAATCATTGAACAATGTTTGATCGGCACGTCCTTGACTCAACCATGCTGATCACCTATTATTAAATGAGTCGAATTTCGTATGGAGACCTATTCTGATTCAGTGAGGTACTTTGTGATGTGCATACAGGCTTCTTGCGGAAATGGATGAATTCGCCGGTCAGTTCTTCAACGAATGATATGATACAAAATAAATCGACAGGGGAGGGCAGTTCGATGCTGTCTCACAGAGCTGGAAAGATTAAGCCGTCACCGACACTTGCAATGGATGCGAAGGCAAAGGCGATGAAGGCCGCAGGCGTTGACATTGTTAATTTCGGTGTCGGAGAACCCGATTTTGATACTCCGGACAACATCAAAGAAGCTGCGATAAGGGCTATCCGGGAAGGTTTTACAAAGTATACGCCGGTGGGGGGCATTGAACCGTTAAAGGACGCGATTATTGAGAAGTTAAAGAGTGACAATAATCTTCATTACTCACGGGACGAAATCATTGTGTCCTGCGGAGCCAAACACAGTCTGTATAACATTGCACAGGCATTATTCAATGCCGGTGATGAGGTATTAATCCCATCGCCTTACTGGGTATCATATCCAGACCAGGTTCTGCTGAACGATGCTACCCCGGTTTTCGTAAAAACCTCTGAGGCTGATTTTTTCAAGGCTCAACCAGAGGTTCTGGAATCACATATTACCGAGAAGACTAAAGCCTTGATTTTGAATACACCATCAAATCCGACGGGGCTTACCTATGATAAGAAGAGCCTCGAGAGGATTGCAGAATTAGTCCTGAAATACAACATATACGTCGTATCTGATGAGATTTATGAAAAGTTGACATACGGTGGATTTGAGCATGTCAGTATTGCAGCAATAGATAATGCTATAAAGGAAAAAACCATTGTTGTCAACGGACTGTCGAAGTCCTATGCTATGACAGGATGGAGAATCGGATACGCAGCAGGTCCGAAGGAGATCATACAGGCCATGACCAATATTCAAAGTCAGTCTACGTCGAATCCAACATCCATAGCGCAGAAAGCTGCGGTAGAAGCACTAACCGGGCCACAGGATTTCATACATACCATGCGTGCTGCATTTGATGGGAGAAGAACCTTTCTTATAGATGCGCTGAATACCATTGCCGGCTTAAGCTGTCTGATGCCGACCGGGGCTTTTTATGCTTTCCCCAACACGCACGGATTGTATGGAAAGTCTTCCAACAATGCCGTGATATCCTCTTCTTCTGACCTTGCTCTCTATCTTCTTGAAGCAGCAAACGTAGCACTCGTCCATGGAGGAGCATTCGGAGATGACAATCATATGAGGCTTTCCTATGCTACCTCTATTGATGAGATAAAGAAGGGCGTGGAGCGGATACGAGCGGCTCTCAGCAGGCTTTCTTGAAAAACGAAAAAGATTTCCGATCCGGTTATGTTTCGATCATCGGGCAGCCGAATGTCGGCAAGTCCACACTTCTGAACTCAATCCTCGGTGAGAAAGTGGCAATAGTTACGCCCAAGCCGCAGACCACGCGAAACAAGATTCTCGGCATAAAAACAATTCCTGATGCACAAATCATTTTTATTGATACGCCCGGAATTCACCGGCCGCAAAATAAACTCGGGGAAACTATGGTGAAAACTGCTGTAGGAGCATTACATGAGGTTGACGTTATTCTCTTCATGGTTGAGCCTCATGAACCTGACAAAAAAACTATGAGCATTATTGATCTGTTGCGCACGGTGAAATCTCCTGTTATTCTCCTCATAAACAAGATAGACACGATCAAGAAACAGGAACTCTTGCCGATTATCGATCGTTTCAGCGAGCTCTATTCCTTTAAGGAGATCATCCCTATCTCTGCCATCAAACAGGACGGGATAACCATGCTTGTAAAAACGATATGTGATAATCTGCCCCCAGGCCCTCATTATTTCTCTGACGACCTTTTTACAGACCAGGCAGAAAGGTTCATGGTGTCCGAGATCATCCGCGAAAAGATCATGGAAATGACAGAGGAGGAGTTGCCGTATTCCGTGGCTCTTGAAATTATCACATGGACGGAGAGAGAAGACAGCCTCATATCAATCAGCTGCAATATTTATGTTGAAAGAGAAGGTCAAAAAGCTATAATAATAGGGAAACATGGTTCAATGCTGAAGGCTATTGGGAGTGCCGCACGGATTGATATTGAAAAGCTCCTCAATACAAAAGTCTTTCTTGCATTATGGGTTAAGGTCAAAAAAAATTGGAGAGACGACGATCGACTGCTGAGGGAACTCGGGTATAAATAGATGTTGATACAAATGAAAGTTGAAGGAATGCTGTTCGATCCCCGCAGCAATATGTATATTCTTCTCCTGAAAGAAATTGACGGCAACGGCACGCTCCCCATCTGGATCGGTAAACCCGAAGCTGATTCAATTGCTCTTGCGTTAGGGAAAGTCGAGACGCCGAGGCCTTTAACCCATGATCTCATAAAAAATATCGCTGACAATCTGAAAGTAAAAATTACGAAGATTGTTGTTACTGAAATTCTTGACAATACGTATTATGCCCTTGTCTGTCTGAGCGACGGGAAAAAAGAAACCATGGTGGATTCCAGGCCAAGTGACGCTGTGGCTGTCGCGCTGAGAGTTAACGCGCCTATCTTTATTGAAGAGACCATCATGGAACAGAAGAGTGCAGATGAGCTCGAGGAATGGCTGAAGAATCTTAAACCCGAGGATTTCGGGAATATCATGTAATGCTCAGGCGGACAGAAGGTATCGTATTAAGGACCTTTCCCTTCGGGGAAGCCGACCTGATTGTTACCTTTTTAACTTTTGATTTCGGATTGATCAAAGTATTTGCCAAGAGCCCCCGTAAGATCAAAAGCAGATTCGGAAGCAGTCTCGAACCGCTTACCTGTTCACGGGTATCCTTCTGGGGCAAAGAAGACGCTGACCTTCCGAGACTTACCCAGTCCGATATCCTGCACTCCTTTCAGATGATCAGAAATAACCTTCACGTGTTTCTGAAGGTCTCCGAAATCATAGAACTGACGATAACCCTTGTCCCGGAGAAGGATGTGAATAAAAAAATGTATCAGCTTCTGTTCAATACATTGCGTGCCATTGAACAGGGAATTGCTGAGTTTTCCGGACACACTCCTTCCGGTAAGGGAGCGGGAGAAGATGTACGGGGAGAAAAAAGAGTCCAGGGTGGCATAGATTTTCTGATAAGCCATTATAGAGTGAAATTTCTTAAATATGCCGGATTTGCGCCGAAGCTCGATGCCTGTGGCAGGTGCGGGAAAAAGGGATTCTGTTTTTATATTTCTCAGGGGGCAATTCTCTGTGAATCATGTGCAAAGGCTGCCGATACGCCAATAGAGGTTTCTCCGGCAATGATGAAATTGTATGAGGATCTTCTTCTGTGGGATACGGCCAAGATACAGAGGATAAAACCTTCGCATATGCTCCTTTCAGAACTGTCAGAGATTATGAGCATGCATATAAAATATATTCTTTCAAAGCCGTTGAATTCAGAGGCATTTGTTTGTGCGATTGGCAAGGAATTCTCTAAAGAATAAAGACGAAAGGATTTGCATGGAAAAAGTGATCTTGAAGACTGATTTCCCCGATGTTGAGCTCGTGAAGCGGGGCAAGGTTAGGGATATCTACGATCTTGGCGGGCATTTGCTCCTCATTGCAACCGACAGGATATCTGCCTTTGATGTTGTTCTTCCCAGTGGGATACCCGGAAAGGGCAGAGTGCTTACGCAGATTTCCCTATACTGGTTCAAACAGATGGAAAAAATTATCCAGAACCATATTGAAGCTGCCGATGTAAAAGACTTTCCAAAAAGGCTCCATAAATATGCTGATATTCTTGAAGGAAGAAGCATGCTTGTCAAAAAGACAAATCCGGTACCGGTTGAATGCGTTGTGAGAGGCTATCTTTCAGGAAGCGGATGGAAAGAATACCAAAAAAATACTTCTGTCTGCGGGATTCAATTGCCGGAAGGGCTTGTTGAGTCATCGATACTGGATGAACCTATTTTTACCCCGAGCACGAAAGAGGAAGAAGGGCACGACATCAATATCCCGTATGATGAGGTTGAGAAAATTGTCGGTGGCGAGCTTGCACAGAAACTGAGAGATACAAGTATTACCTTATATTCACGGGCAAGGGATGTTGCGCGCAGCAAGGGTATCATCATAGCCGATACAAAATTCGAATTTGGTTTGTCTGACGGAAATTTCATGATTATAGACGAAATTCTTACCCCCGACTCATCGCGTTTCTGGTCAGCGAACGATTATCTGCCGGGGAGAAGTCAGGACAGCTATGACAAGCAGATTGTCAGAGACTATCTCCTCACCCTCGACTGGGACAAAACATATCCCGGTCCCCGGCTTCCCGATGAAATCATTGCAAAAACAAGGACACGATATCAGGAAATACTGAAGATTCTCACCGGGCAGGAATAATGTACGTTACAGACTCAACCGCTTCTTTAATTCGATTAGTTTATTCTTTGCTTCCTGAGGAGTCAGTTTATCTGCATCAATATTTCTGATCTCAGTAACGACTGAATCTGTGAGAGACGAGAAGAGGTCAAGCTGCGCGGTACCCTTTTTCGTTTTCCTGTCTGCAAACCTCGGCTTCCCGGTTTCATTTAATTCCTCCTTTTCGAGATTTGCCAATACCTCTTTGGCCCTGTTAATAATGCTGTCCGGAAGTCCTGCAAGCCTTGCTACCTGTATACCATAACTCTTGTCTGCGGGTCCCTTCTCAATTTTCCTCAGGAAGATGATTTCGTCTCCCCACTCTTTCACTGCACTGTTGTAATTTCTGACGCCATCATGCGTCAGGGCGAGTTCGGTAAGTTCATTGTAGTGTGTTGCAAACAGTGTCCGTGCATGTATGGTATTCAGAATGTGTTCTGCAACAGCCCAGGCGATACTTATCCCGTCAAAGGTGCTTGTCCCTCTTCCCACCTCATCCAGCAGGATAAGACTTTTTGCGGTCGCATTGTGTGTGATATTCGAAACTTCGATCATCTCGACCATAAAAGTGCTCTGACCTTTAGTGAGGAAATCAGATGCGCCAATCCGTGTAAATATCCGGTCTGCAATGCCTATGCGTGCATCGGATGCAGGGACAAAACTTCCTATCTGGGACATAATCATCATGAGCGCAACCTGCCGCATATAGGTTGATTTTCCCGCCATGTTTGGACCGGTAATAATAAGAAGGCGGTCAGCATCGTTGTCCATGGAGATGCTGTTCGGAATAAACCGGGCGTCGGATTGGATTCTTTCAAGAACAGGGTGCCGTCCGTCGGTTATTTCAATGACGCCGGTATCGTCAACAGCAGGTTTCACATAGTTATGTCTCTTTGCAACAACGGCGAGAGAACTCAGAAAATCAATAATCGCAATTGCTGAAGCTGTCTTTAAAAGACGGGATGATTCTTTTTGCACATCATTCAGGACTTCCTGGAATATCTGATATTCAAGATTCTTCAGTTTTTCCTCAGAACCCAGAACCCTTGATTCATACTCTTTCAGTTCAGGTGTTATGAACCTCTCTCCGCCAACAAGGGTCTGTTTCCTGATATAGTCATCGGGAACCATATGGAGGTTGGATTTTGTTATTTCAATATAATACCCATAGACCCTGTTGTAGCTGATCTTGAGGGATGAGATACCTGTTCTCTGTTTTTCTTTCGACTCAAGTTCCGCGATAAAAGCTTTCCCTTTTCTCGAAAGGTTTCTCAGTTCATCGATCTCAGGATAGTATCCATCCTTGATGATGCCCCCGTCTCTCAGGCTTATTGGAGGTGTATCGGTGATGCTTTTTTCGATCAGTTCCTTCAGTGCAGGAAATTCGGATATATTTTCTGCCATCGAACGGAGATAGGCATTTTTGGCAGAGTTCAGGGATTTCTTGATATTCGGAAAATTGACAACAGAAATTTTGATTGCTACGGCATCCCGGGCATTTGCAGTTTTTGCGTTAATCCTCGTTGTGAGGCGCTCGACATCCTGTATCCTCCTGAAAGAGGTTCTGAGCTCTTCAAGCAGTTCAAAATCGTCAGTCAGATATTCGACTCCGGCTATTCTTTGTTTGATTTCATTGATATCGATAAGCGGCTTCATAATGGAAGAACGCAGGAACCTTCCACCCATGGGTGTCAGGGTCTCATCGAGAACCCATAAAAGGGTGCCTTCAGCGGAACCGGATGTAAGGTTGTGCGTAAGCTCAAGGTTTCTCTGTGTTGTTGCATCAAGAAACATGCGGGAGTCGCTTCTCAGCGTAGAAATCTTTTTCAGGGTAAAGGTTTCCTTCTGCGTCTCCTGAAGATAATTGACAAGCGCACCGGCTGCAGAGATTGCAGCATTCATATCATCACAACCATACCCTTCAAGGGATGATACCTTTAAATGCTGTAACAGGGTTTTGTATGCGTCTGCATAATCGAAATACCAGTCTTCATAAACAGATACAAAGAAATGATGAAAGGCCTCCTGATAATGAATATCACTCTGAATGCTCTGGGGTATCAGGATTTCTCTCGGCTCGAACCGGTACACTTCGTCCTGAATATTGTCATGTGTCTCATACATAATGAACTCGCCTGTTGAGATATCAGACAATGCAATGCCATGTTTATCGCCGGAGGGAAAGATGCTGATGATATAGACATTTTCCTTCGGATTATCAGGTGTGTATGTTCCGGGGGTGATGACCCTTACAATATCCCTTTCGACAATTCCTTTTGCTTCTCTGGGATCTTCCATCTGTTCGCAGATGGCCACCTTATGACCTGCCTTGATCAATTTTAGAATATAAGAATCAGCCGCAAAATAGGGAACGCCGCACATGGGCATAGGGTCTTCCCTGGACTTGTCTCTTGTTGTGAGTGCTATCTGAAGGATCTTTGAGGCTTTTTCAGCGTCTTCACCGAACATCTCGTAGAAATCTCCAAGCCTGAAAAGAACAATTGCGTCCCTGTGTTTTTCTTTAACGCTGAAATATTGTTTCATTAAGGGAGTCAGTTCAGTCATACCGGATATTTAATACCATCATGCGGTGAAAGTGCAATACGGAAAGCAAAGCGTTGCAGGTCGCAAGACCATAACAATTCCTTGATTTTATTTCCATCTTTTGTCAATCAACGTTGCAGAAGGACGTACAGACATCACCTGATGAACGGGGATGCCTCGTGATCAAATGGATTCATTCGAATGGCAAGCGAGAAGAGATACGGGTAGTTGTTCTTCAGGTATTTCATATAGTGGAGCCATTGGCTGATGAGCAGCGCATAGGCCCTTTTTGCATCACCAGAGAGATGCTTTCTGTCTGGCTGAGGAAGTGATGTGACATCTTTCCTGTAATCGAGTTCTTCGTTTAAATGAAAAACTGCACGGAGGAGTTCAGTAAATGATTCGTGTTCGAGGAGAGTGGGATTTTCGAGGAGTCTCAGGAGAAAATTACGCTGCGTGAGCAGGAACTCCCTCAAGGTCTGAAAATCAATGTGTTGTGAATCGAGAGCAAAAGGATAATTTTTCAGAGATTGCATGGCGCGCACAAAATCTTTATCAGACCATGAATCGGAAATAATGAGATCCTTTTTGATCGATTCAAGCTGGGGATCGTATGACGAAAAAAGCCTGAGAAGCTGCCTGCCGACTTCGCTGAAGAATACACCGATTACCATATTCAGTTTTTCCAGGCGTGCTTTCTTCTCGCGCTGGTTCAGCATCATCTCGGTTGCATTCGCAATAACACCGAGGAATGTACCGACGCCCATGATGATCATGACGATGGCAAGTATCTTGCCAGCAGTTGTCAGTGGATGAATATCTCCGTATCCTACGGTAGCAAGCGTAACGATACTAAAATAAAAGGCATTGATAAACGAAAGCCCCTCGATGAACATAAATCCAGCAGTTCCCAGTACCATGACCGACAGGAATATGAACAGAAATATCTTGAACCGCACTACAAATGGATCCATTGTTTTATATCTTATCACAGGCAATGTGCACGATGGTAAAATGAGGCTTGATGAACCAAATATTTGATTGCTTTATTTGCAGAAAGTTAAAGGGTTAAAAAGAAAGATTTTGTATCAAAGATTGGTGTGGCGGGGTGCTATCAAAAAAATGGCAGGAGATGTATGGACACATCCCTGCCATGACGATTCATCCGTTCGTTGCTTGACCAGCAACGTTAGCTCTTTCAGCTTTTTCATTTGAGGCATGACTTTTTAGGATTCTCTTTCATAACCATCTTGAGACCTTCCCAGAAAGTAGCCTCTCTCATGAGAATCTTCTTGCTCAGAGGTTTTTTCATTTTAATCACCTCCTTTTTGTCTTATAGATCATTGCTATGCAAACTTCCATATCGATAACTTATCTCAATAATAGCTGATTAAAATAGTTTGTCAATACATTTCTTGGAATTTATGAGCATCAAAATGTTGACTTATATGGTGATATATGTCATTCTATAACCGAAGTCCAGAAGTTTTTGTCTTATTAAGGCCACAAAGACTTTTAGCTTTGTGGCTTTTTTTATTGCTCATTCTGAGATTTTAATTTATACGTAAGGAGGTAAAAGCAATGGCTCAAGGCAAAGTAAAGTGGTTTAATGACTCTAAAGGGTTCGGCTTTATCACAAGAGACGACGGTACTGATATTTTTGTCCACCATTCTTCCATTCAGGGAAACGGATTCAAATCCCTTGCTGAAGGTGACTCAGTCACCTTCGATAATGAGAATGGGCCAAAAGGTCTCAAGGCAATTAATGTAGTTAAACATTAATATATGATGGAAGTCCCCCTGCAATACCAAGGGGGACTTCTGCATTTTGAGGGTGCGATGGCACATAAACAAAATTACCTGGAAAAATTGGAAAGAAATAAACAGCAGAAGCTTGCATCTGGTTTAATTTCTGAACGTTTTCCCGGGGTATCAGACATCATTGTTCATATGACATACTATCAGACAGCAATCAATCCAGTTCTGATGTCACGAACAATTAATTTCTGGCCCACACATCATGCCTATTTCAATATGGATTGCATGAAAAAAGACTGCGTTGATGGTGGTTTTGACCTTACCTCAGTAATTCATGACATGATTAAACATCAAAAGAAATCCACAAAGGGAAAACTGAGTTGTAATGGAAATGTCATCCCCCCTGTCTCTGACCACGCAAGCATTGCTTACGAAATTACCATTAAGTACAACAAAAAAAAATAAGAAGAGATCATTAGGCCTCAGCTAATATTCTGTTGAATTGTGTAGTCCCCCTCCCGGAGTTCACGAATAAGGTCTTCGGAAGTGTAAATATCCTTATCAAATACGGTAACTATCCGGCCTATTTCATCAAGCGTATGTGCATCACTTCCACCAATGCATTTTTTGTTGTTCCCGTTGGTTTCAATCCATTGCATGCAGAGGTCATTCTCATAGGTTTGGTTTCTGCCGTTCAACACCTCGATGATATCAAAAAAAGGGAGAATCCGGGGATCTGCGGGCCTGCTTCTGCGGAATGGATGAGCAGGAATGGCTACGCCGCCTTCCTTTTGTACCCATTGGACAAGTGTCTTAGCGTCCATACTCTCAGGAATATATTCTACCGGGCCAAAAATGAGGAAATCACCCTGGGCTGTTGCATATTCAAGCCCGACGATAATACTCAACCCGGATACATGAGAGATGTCTTTCAGTAAAGAACGTGAAGCAGTGGTATTATGATCGGTAATACAGACGCCATCTATACAGGCTTCCTGTATTTTCCCTGGAATTTGCCTTACCCGGATTTTGCTGCAGGGAGAAAAACGGGTATGAATGTGCATGTCAATCCTCATACCTATATTATTTATGCTTAATTTATTGTTGTCAAATAACTATTGTCCATAGCAAATTCATGCTTCATAACGATTATCTATTAGTCTAATTGATAGATGATATGGTATAAAAACGTATGAGATGTATTTTAGTGATTCTGGATGGCATTGGAGACAGAGGGCACGAGTGTTTTGTTGGGAAAACACCCCTTTATGCTGCATACACGCCTCATTTAGATCAACTCGCGTCTTTAGGTATGAACGGAATATATCATACTCTGATGCAGGGTATCCCTGTGTCAAGCGAGACAGCTCACTTTATTATTTTTGGGTATGAATTGGAAAATTTTCCCGGGAGAGGCTATATTGAGGCAAAAGGGAAGGGGATACCCTTAGAAGACAATCATGTGGCTGTACTGTGTCATCTGTGCTGCGTTGAAAACAGGGCCGGCAATCTTTTTCTTACTTGGGGCAGACCCGAAATTTCACACGAGGAGTCAGAAGCACTCAGGAAAGCAATAGAATTCTTTGAAGCAGAGGGAATCACAATCCGGCTTATCACCTCGAACGGAATTGATGGCTTTACTATTTTAGAAGGAGCGGTTTCGGATAAGATAACTGATTCAGATCCTATCTATGAGGGTAAGCCGGTTCTTGAAGTTGTACCGAAACTCCAGAAGAATATTTCTTTATCTTCAAGGAAAACTGCAGATGCAGTTAATAAATATCTTATCTGGTGCCATCAGAAACTTTCGGAACACCCGGTAAACAGGAATCGCATATCATGTAATCTCCAGCCGGTAAATGCTCTTGTTACGCAAAGAGCAGGGAAACATAATCAATTGACATCTTTCAATGAGAAATGGGGATTACGAGGTTTATCGATCTCATCAGGTGCAATTTATTGGGGACTCTGCGCAGAGCTTGGAATGGATGTAATAAAAGTCAAAGACACAGGAAATATAGAGGAAGATCTGAAATACCGCTTACGGTATGCAAAGGATGCACGCGATTATGATTTTATCCATGTCCATACAAAGATGCCTGATGAAGCAGGCCATACAAAAAACCCCTGGTACAAGAAAGAAGTGATTGAAGCCGTTGATCGTGCTATGTCTGTCGCTGTCAATGAAATAATACCTGACAGTGAAATATTACTTGTTGTCAGTGCAGACCATTCAACAGCAAGTTCCGGCACTATGATACATACAGGTGAAACGGTACCTCTCACCATGGTTGGAAAGTTTGTAAGAAGGGACGAGGTTGGACATTTTAATGAAATAGCCTGTGCCAAAGGATCACTCAGCATCATAAAGGGAAAGGAATTGATGCATATGATCCTTAATTTTCTTGACAGGGCAAAAATGCAGGGCCTTATGGATACGGCAGTTGATCAGCCGTATTATCCAGGGAATTACAAACCGCTCAAGGCGAATTAACTATTCATTGGGCTTTATTTTCAGATGTCATTCCCGCGAAGGCGGGAATCCAGGTTTTCCTATAAGAATGGATGCCCGACTACTGACTTCGGGCATGACGGAAAAGGCGAAACATCTCTATATATGATTATGAGACTATAAAAAGAGCATCATGGATAACAATTTGCTTGAAATTCTGGTAGTTAAGCCGGATCTTATCGCAGATTTCCCGGAATGGATGCTGCCGCAGTCAACAATTCACGAAATGAGAGATACTGAACATTGTGCTGTTGCCGAGATCGCGGGGAGAGACAGCATTGCAGCAGTGCTCCGTGCATGCAAACTTCGCACGATCAGTGCGATTGTGCCGACCATAGCGTATACGGGTACCGAATATGGGAACTGGGCAATTACCTTCGAAAAGATACATATCCTGAAAGACAGATTACAAAAGGACAACATCAGGGTATATGATCCGGTTTTCATAGGTTCTCCGAAATTCTGGTGGAAGTTGTGCGGAAGGTATACGACACATTTCACAAAAAAATACGGTTTTTATTCACACTGTATAGGATGCCATTTCTATTTTCATGCTGTTCGAATTCCCCTTGCAAAAAAGCTGAATTGTCGCCTAATAATCGGAGGAGAGAGAGAATCACACAATGGAAAGCTCAAAGTCAACCAGATCAAGCTATCTTTAGATGCCTATCAGTCATTCCTGAGGAAGTTCGGTATAGAACTATTCCTCCCTATCAGGTATGTGAAATCAGGCCGGGAAATAGAATCCATAATCAATATGCCATGGGACGAAGGGGACCAGCAGCTCGAATGTGTCCTGAGCAAGAATTATTTGGAAGCAGATGGTTCAGTCTCTTTTCGTGAAGAAGCTATCGTAAAATATTTTGATGAATTTGCCTTTCAAACAGCTGAAGAAACCATAAAAAAGTATCTTTCAATCTGATATTCCTTCTCCCATCCATATGTTGTTCCTATACGTTAAAAAAATGAATTACCCCGAAGCAGGTTGCGAGATTTCACAGATGTCATTTCGGCCTGGCCGGAATCTTTCTTTGCTCTCCTATATTGTTCTATATAAAACATTACCTCAGAAGCATTGTCGACAAGCGCGAATGACAGAATAAGAGAAATATTATTCCCCGATGCTGAGCATCGAGGAATTCTTTGATTAAAGAAAGGACTCTATAGGAGATTGCTTTTGCCCGTTTTCGTTTTGAAACGGTTATAGAAGAATGGTATCAAAGAGACAATGATAATAAGACCTAAGCCAATAATGAATGTTGGCGAAACCTTTCCTCTGATGAGGTCAAGCAGGGAACTCGAAAAAACAATAAAGGCGATGCATGCCGGAAGCATACAGATGAATGTCGACACAGCGTAATGGACGAACGTGATTTTGGTAAGACCGAATGCATAATTCAGAAGATTGAAGGGGAACAGAGGAATTAAACGGGTAAATGCAACAATCTTCCAGCCGTGTTTTTCAACTCCTTCGTCCAGTTGTCCCCATCGGGGCCCTTTCAGCTTCTTTTCGATCCAGTCTCTCGCTATATACCGTGAGATGAGGAATGCAACACATGCGCCAGCAGTAGCACTTGTGATAGTGTAGACGACACCCCAGAACGGACCAAAAAGGATACCACCAACGATGGTAAGGGGCAGGCCGGGCAAAAACATGGATGGAGCTATTGTATAAATTAGCATGTATACAAGTGGGGCCATGGCTCCATATCCCTGGATCAGTGCCCGGAGTTCATCCTGATGGAGATAACGTGTGGCTCCCGTGAAACGGAAAGCAAAGATCGCAGCTATCACAAGAAGAAGTACAATACCGCGTTTTAGGAGACCACCTTTTTTGTTCCCTTCATCTGCGCTGAAAGTTCTCTCTCTTGTTACCGCTCCACTTCCTGTCTTTTTTAAATAGTTCTTTAATTTAAGACGGTTCAGGTATGTGAAAGGTGCTTTTGATACTTTTACGTTGCCAGAAATTGTTGCCTCAGGCTCAAAGATAAGATCGATAATATGCCTTGTTGGTTTCAGCGGATTAAGGAAGTTTGTACAGCCGGCACAATAGGCTATTATTGTCTTTCCGTCTGCCTCTTTATTTCTCAATACCCCCCAATTCTTTGCCAAAT
>Ga0209254_10002453_pt1 | contig 16835 bp, 13 predicted proteins | sample FrelakmetDIP11DI_FD_187148 | JGI IMG/M metagenome (GOLD analysis project Ga0209254, IMG submission 187148) | Freshwater lake sediment microbial communities from the University of Notre Dame, USA, for methane emissions studies - DIP11 DI (SPAdes)... | ecosystem: Environmental > Aquatic >... | reverse complement strand
GTCGATCTATGGCGCGTGGACCATGACCAACACCGTGTCGGGCAACTATATCGGGACCAACGCCGGCGGCACGGCGGCCCTGGCCAACGGCTATTATGGCGTCTATATCGCCAACGGCTCGGACCACAACGTCGTCGGGCTTGAAAACGTCATCTCGGGCAACGCCCAGGATGGGGTGCGCATCGAGCACAGCGCCACCGACCATAACCGCATCGAGGGCAACTTGATCGGCACCGATGTCGGCGGCACAGCAGCCCTGGGCAATGGCTGGGACGGGGTGCGCATCACCGGCGGCTCGCGCTACAACATCGTCGGCGGGGCGACGCTGGGCCAGGGCAACCTGATCTCGGGCAATAGCGCCAACGGCGTGCAGGTCGACGGGTCGGGCACGCTGGACAATCATATCGCCGGTAACTATATCGGCACTACCATCAGCGGGGGGACAGCGCTGGCCAACACCAATTATGGCGTCTACCTCAGCAGCGGCACCATGTACAACAGCGTCGGCGGTCCCTCAGCCGGCGACCGCAACGTCGTTTCCGGCAACTTTGCGGGGATTGTCCTGGAAGGCACGGACACGGCCTACAACGAAATAGCAGGCAACTATGTGGGGCTGTCGGCCGCCGGCACGGCGGCGGTGCCAAACACCTGGGTGGGGGTCTACCTGGCCGGGGGAGCGCGCAACAACATGATCGGTGGCACAGGGACAACTGAGGGGAACACCATCTCGGGCAATGCCTATCACGGTGTGTTCCTCTTTGGCCCGGGCGTCGACGCCAACACGGTGCTCGGCAACGACATCGGCACCGCCGCCGGCGGCCTAGCCCCGCTGGGCAACGGCTACGAGGGGATCGAGATCTACGGCGATTGTGACGACAATGTGATCGGGCCGGGCAACCGGATCGCCTACAATGTCCGCAACGGTGTGCTGGTCAACGGCTCCAGCGCCATCCGTAACCGGATCACGCAGAACAGCATCCACGCGAACGGCCTGTTGGGGATTGACCTGGCGAACGGCGCCAACAGCGGGATCCTTGCCCCGGCCGTGACCGGGGTGACCTACGGTGCGATGATCGACATCTCGGGCACGGCCTGTGGCGGCTGCACCGTGGAGGTGCTGGGCAGCACGGCCAACGACGGCGAGGGCGAGGTGTACCTGGGGAGCGCCGTGGCCGAGGCTGGCGGGGCCTTTCTGCTGTCGCTGAGCGCACTGGGCCAGCCCTACCTGACCGCCACGGCCTGGGATGGGACCAAGGGCACGTCCGAGTTCTCGGCGCCGTACGAGGCGCCGGCGCTGCGTGTGCGGGTGTACCTGCCGCTGGTCAGCCGGAAATAGGATCTCGGGGCGACCGTCTATGAGATTGTCTTTGTCAGCCAAGGCGCGCTCCGCCCTGCTGATCATCGATATGCAAGAGTTCTTCTTCCGGCAGCCGGAACGCCGCCGGAATCTGGAAACTGTGGCCAACAACATCAATCGATTGATGGACCATTTTGAGACGAGATCGCAGCCAATTGTCCACGTCATAACCTGTTTCAAGGCGGATGGCTCCGACTGGGACTTGAAGATGAAAGCAGCCGGACAATCGGAGCTGATTGAAGGAACAGCAGAGGCAGCCATACTACCGCAGATCAGGGTATCGGCACGCCATCGAGTGGTTGTCAAGACACGGTACAGCGCTTTTTTCAAGACTGATCTAGCTGAGATACTGCACGAGGAGCAGGTGGAGCGGGTGGTGGTAACAGGCGCATATACCCATCACTGCGTCAATGCGACGGTTTTTGATGCCTGGTGTCACGATTTCGTGCCAGGGATAGTGACAGACGGGGTGTTGTCGCATCTGGAGCAAGAGTCAGGGGTGATGATAGAGCGGATGAGGCGGAACGGTTATCACGTTGGTGCAGTAGAAGAGTATTTGAGTGGCAGGATTTGAAAACCGTGGGTGAGACCATGAAGCCGTACAGCGATCTGTCACCTATCGGAAGGCGGCGACGGCTGCGAGATCTGGCCGTCGCTGCACTGGCCCACTATGACCTCAAGAGCCCGGAGATTGTCTACCATGGCTTTGACACCAACCTCCTGTATCGGGTGACCACGGCATCGGGAGAGCGGTTCATGCTCCGGCTGGCATGTCCCGGCTGGCGAACGTTCGAGGATCTCTGGTCGGAGGCGGCGTGGCTTGAGGCATTGGGCCGCGAGACCGGCGTTCTGGCGCCGAGGATCGTGCCATCGCGGGCTGGTGAGGTTGTGCTGCCGATGGGCCAGCCTGACATTCCCAAGGTGTGGAATGCGAGCCTCATGAGCTGGGTTCCAGGCCGGCTGCTGGGACATTATCTCACCGGGCGCAACCTGGAAAGGATGGGCGAGCTGTTCGCCGAGCTCCATCATCACGGAGCTGCGTGGGTTCCTCCCGCCGGATTCACGACCCGGCGATTCGAGCACTGGCTATCAAGGGGCGAGGAGAACCTGATCGTGGGTGACGGACAACCGGCGGCCGTGGCGCCGCAGCTGACTCCCGGGCGTGACCTGCTGGATCGCATGCACCGCCATGTGGAGCTGGCATACGCGGCGATCGATCGAGCTGACCTACGGGTGATTCACTGCGACCTGTGGCACGACAACATCAAGCTCCACCGGGGGGTGCTGTATCCGCTCGACTTTGAGGACACGGTGTGGGGGTTTCGCGCCCACGATATCGCCATGGCCATGCTCGACCTGCTGGAGGCTACGGATGAGGTGCCATACGCTGTACGGCTGGCAGCGTTCCGGCGCGGGTACGGGGCCGGCATGGCCTGGCCGGACGATCCGATCGAGCCGTTCCAGATCGGCCGCTTGCTGTGGAAGATCAACTGGGTGGCTCGCTACGACCCGCAGCGGCTTATCAGCATGGTCGAGCGACACGTTCCGGTCTTGGAGCACTATGAACAGACCGGACGCCTGGTTCGCCCTCCATAGACCCCAGGGGTTGCCAAAAACCCCTAGGATCTTGGGTCACACGCGCGCCTCCAGCCACGTCTCCATATCGTGCAGCACCGTGGCGCACTCGGGCTCATTGTGCGTCTCGTGGTACAGACCTTCATAAACCTTGAGGGTCTTGTCGGCCGAGCTCACTGCGTCGTACAGGAAGCGGGCGTCGCCCGGGTTCAGGTGGTCAGCGCCGCCCTGTAGGATCATGACAGGCAGTGTGATCTTGGCTGCCTCTGCCGTGACACGCTGCATGGCGCGCAGCATTTCCGCCGCCAGCCGGGCCGGTGTCTTGCCGTGAAAGACGAGCGGATCGTTCACATAGGCTTGCACCACCGCCGGATCGCGGCTCACCCCCGTAGCATCCAAGGGAACTACCCCTGCTTTGGGCGCCAGGCGCGACAGCACCCGGCCCAGCATGACCGTCATCGCTGAAACGTTCTCGGGCACTCTGGACAAGGGCGCGGACAGGATCGCGCCGGCCAACCCGGCTTGGTGATCGAGCAGGTAGGTTGTGCTGATCAGCCCGCCCAGGCTGTGCCCGTAAAGGACAACCGGCTTGTCCGGCTGGGCCTGCCTGACCATGTCCCGATACGCGTCGAGCGTATCGGTGAAATCCTCGAAACGCTCCACATACTCGCGGGTGCCTTCCGACTTGCCATGCCCCAGGTGGTCCAGTCCATACAGAGCATAGCCCAGCGGGACCAGGTAGTTCACCACGTTCGAGTAGCGGCCACAGTGCTCACCCAGCCCGTGCACGACCAGCAGCACTGCTTTGGGCTTGCCATCAGGCAGCCAGCACTGCTGGTAGATGCGGACACCCCGAACACCCTGGAAAAAACCTTCTTCGTGTCTCATTCCCACCTCACCTCTGCTCCATGTTTGATGACCTGAGCTGTAGCGGGTCTCACCGTTCCATTGTACCGCACTATCGCCGTCTGGTCAATGCGGCGTACATTTGCCGCAAATCACCCACCGAATCCCCCAACTGGGGGATGACGGCTCACCCAGCTCATGGCTATACTGTGTGCGTGGTCAAAAGCCACAGACCTGGGAGGAGTAGTGAGGAGCAGATGAGAAAGAACCTGGTTTCCACAGCTATGCTGCTGGCATGCGGTCTGCTGCTGGCAGGTTGCGGCCGGCAGCCTATCACACCAACCCCGACGCCCACGACGACGCCTACCTCGATGCCAGCCAGGACGGAGGAGATTTCCTTCCCGTCCGGGTCGTTCCATGTTGTTGGCGATCTCAGGCTGCCGGCAGGGACAGGCCCGTTTCCGGTCGTCTTGTTCGTTCATGGGAGCGGGCCGGCCGACCGCACCTCGGGTGGAAACTACCTGCCGGTCATGGAGCGGATGGCCAGAGCCGGCTATGCGACGTTCTCCTGGGACAAGCCGGGCACGGGCGAATCGACAGGCCAGCTCGATCCCAGCCGTGTCCACAGCCAGCGGGCCCAGATCGTCCTGGATGCGATCGAGGTCATGAAGGCGCGGCCCGACATTGACCCACGACAGATCGGGCTGGCGGGGATCAGCCAGGCCGGTTACGTGATGCCCCGCGTGCTCTCGACAAGCGAGGATGTCGCCTTTATGATCTGCGTCTCCTGTCCAGGCGTGGCCAGTGTCGACCAGGGCGCGTACCTGGCTTCGTTTCAAGCTGTCTGTGCCGGAGTCGCCGGAGAGGAGGCCGATGAACTGAAGCGTCTCCTCTCCGAGCTCGACAGGGCGCGGACGTACGAGACGTACGATGGGTACGTGCACTACAGAGAGGTCCTCGGCGCCTTGGCGGACATCGGGTCTGGGCCAACACACGGATATCAGCCTGAAGTCCTACCGGAGGAGCAGTGGCAGGTGAGCAGTCCCCACATCCAGGGCTGGTGGAATCCGATCGAGGTGATCGAGCAGGTCACAATTCCTGTGCTGGCCTTTTTCGGTGACAGGGACACGCAGGCCGATCCGATCCAGGGGGCACACGCCTACCGGGAAGCTCTGGAGCGAGCGGGCAACACCAATTTCCGCGTTGAGCTCATCCCCGGCGCCAACCACGGCATGACCTTGGCGGAGACCGGCTGTATGGACGAGCCGGGCCTGAAGAACGAGAGCGGCGGGTGGGCCATCGCGCCGGGGTTCTTGGATACGATAGAGGAGTGGCTCAGGGGTCTGCGCCGGTAACGATTTGGATCGAGCATCATCAAGTTGCGGTAGCTCTCACGGAGAGATGATGAAAACCACACATCGAATTGGTCTGTTCCTGCTCTTCCTCGGCTGCGGGCTTCTGGTGTTTGTCGTCTTTAGCCACTACTTTCCCATCCTCGAGGGTAATGTAGACATAATTGGCAGGGTGGTCGTCGCCATGGCGTTCCTGGCGGCGGCATTGGCTGCCCGGCGCAGCGAGCGCTTCAAAGGGTATTGGCTGGTGCTGTTTGCCTATTTCACGGCACTGACCGCCATCAGCGTTGACCGCTATCTTAGTCTCAGCAAGTGGATTCTTCCGGCGCTGGACGTGGAGGGCAATTCACCCGCGGGTTTGGCGATCGAAAAGCTGGAAAGCTCGCTGCTGGTCATCGTCGTCATCCTGGCGCTAAACCACCTGGCAGGTCAGAGGCCGGGGTCGCTGTATATCCGGCGCGGCAACCTGCGGCTGGGCCTGGCCGTGGGTCTGGTCGCCTTTGTCGCGATGATCGCCACAATCATTCCCGTCGTGGACCTGTTCTTTAAAGGTGTGAATTTGAGCTGGGCGCGCATCCTGCCCTGGACGCCCTGGGTGCTGATCTGCGTGCTGTCCAATGCATCCAATGAAGAGCTGCTTTTTCGCGGCCTGTTCATTGGCAAGATGGAGCCGTTCTTGGGCAAGCTCGCCACGAACCTTGCCACAACTATCCCTTTCACATTGATGCACGCTTGCGTGGATTACACTCCGGACGGATTTGTTTTTCTCACGTTGCAGGTCCTGCCGCTTTCGCTGGCATGGTGCTGGTTGATGCAGAAGACGAACAGCATCTGGGGTTCTATCCTGTTCCATGCCGCGATGGACATTCCCGTCTTTGTTGGGCTGTTTTCACATATGTAGAGGGGGGCGAAGGGATCGAGGGCGACACCCTCCGGCCATGCTGGCATATCGGCGTTTCCAGCGGAAAGGCCTGACCGTTCCGGCTATTGGCGGTCAGCTCAAACCGAATGAATTACAGCTCTTTGACTGCGCGGGAGTTCCCCTGTATACTACCTGCACAGCCTAACGCCTGCGCCAGCAGGTTGCCTTACTCAGCTTCGCTGAACAGGCTAACCTGTGCGGCGCGGGGCAGGAGGAGACAATGCACATCCGATCCATCATTGTTGCGGCTGTTCTATTGGTGGCTACCACCATGCGGCTCGGCGCCGACCCGGCAGCCGATCTTATCTCCCCACCCCCCGTCCGCATTAACGAGTTCCTGGCGGATAACGACACCGTCATCGCCGACGAGTATGGCGAACCCGACGATGTGCTGGAGCTGTACAATGCGGGGGCCACCAGCATCGATCTAGGGGGGATGTATCTCACCGACGACCTGGACGACCCGACCAAGTTCCGCATCAGTGACACCATCACCCTGCCGCCTGGCGGCCTGGTGCTGTTCTGGGCCGACGGCAGTCCGCAGCAGGGGGTTTTCCACACCAACTTTGCCCTGTCCAAATCTGGCGAGAGCATTGGCCTGTTCGACTCTGACGCCAACGGGAACGTGGTGGTGGATAGCTACAGTTTTGGGGCGCAGGTGACCGATGTCTCGGAGGGGCGCTGCCCCGATGGAGGGCAGAGCTGGCTATTTTATGCGGCGCCGACGATGGGCGCCACGAACGAGCCGTGCGGCGCACCGCCGGTCATCGCAGACACGCAGCAGGAGCCGGCTTTCCCCCAGGCGGGTGAGGCGGTGACGGTGACGGCAACGATCACAGATGACGGGATCGACATAACGGCGACGGTGTGGTACAGCGCCGGTACTGGCTATGTGGCGGTGGCGATGGACGGGCTGGATGGCGACCGGTATGGAGCTGTGCTCCCTGGTCAGCCACAGGACAGTTGGGTACAATACTACGTCCAGGCGGAGGACGATGCTGGGTGGACGTCGACCGACCCGCCGGGCGCACCGCAGGTGACCTACAGCTATGTGTCGGGCTATGAGCCGCCGCCGTTGGCGCTCAACGAGCTGATGGCCGACAACCAGACGACGCTCGAGGACCCGGACGAGCCGGGCGAGTATCCCGACTGGTTTGAGCTGACCAATATGGGGACTACAGACGTCGACCTGGGAGGTTTGTACCTGACCGACTATGTGGGCGACCCGGTCCAGTTCCGCATTCCAGACGGCGTGTCGATCCCGGCGGGGGGCTTTATTGTGTTTTACGCCGACGGCGAGCCGGAGCAGGGGCCGCTGCACACCAGCTTCAAGCTGAGCGCCGATGGCGAGATGCTCGGCCTCGTCGGAGCCGGGGGCAGGGTACGGATCGACGAGGTCCAGTTCCCGAGCCTGGTAGCCGACACCAGCTTTGCCCGGCTGCCGGACGGGACGGGCGATTGGAGGGTGTCGGGATGCGCAACCCCAGGGCTGCCCAATCGGGGTTGTCACCGCATGTTCCTGCCTCTGGTGCTACGCACCGGGGGTCCGGCGCCGCTGCCCCTGCGGCTGGACTGCGGCAGCGATCTCCCCTACACTGCCGTGGACGGCACCGTTTACCTGGGCGACCATGCCTGGAGCGTGGGTTCCTACGGATACGTCGGCGGGTACCAGTATCTGCCCACCCAGTGGTTTGACGGGAACTCGGTGGGCGGCACCGGCGACCACGAGCTGTACAAGACCCAACGGATCGGCTGGGAGGAGTATCGCATCGGCGAGATCCCCAACGGTCACTATCTGCTGACGCTGCGCTTTGAGGAGCAGCTGCTGCATGGTCCCGGATTCAGCGTCTTTGACGTCGCCGTCGAGGGTCAGCCGGTCCTGGATGATTTCGACCTGTGGGCCCAGGTTGGCCGCTACTATGCCCTGAACCGCCGCCTGGCAGTGACGGTTGCCGACGGTGAGCTCAACATTGTTGCAGTTCCGGTCATTGGCGAGGTGCGCCTATCTGCTCTGGAGTTGGTTGCTCGTGAGCCCGACTCGGACGCCCCCGCCGTCCCAACGGGCCTGGCTGCAACCTCCAGCTATGGCGCGATCCTGCTGGATTGGGCCAACAACGGCGAGGATGACGGTGCCGGCTACCATGTCTACCGGGCCGAGCAGCCGGAGGGACCCTACAATTGGTTGACAGCCGGCGAGCCGGCGTACATCTCCCGATACCAGGACGACGTCGCAGTGACTCACGTTCCCTACTACTATCGCGTCAACGCGGTGGATGTCTATGGGAACGAGAGCGCCCAGAGCAGCTACACCTCTGCAGCAGCCATCGACTGGGCAGACGCGACGCTGCCTCTGTACCAGTTGGAGGTATCGCCGGAGGACCTGGCGATCCTGTATGCCGATCCGCTGAGCGACAACCGGGTACCCGGCACGTTTGCCTTTGCCGGGGATGTCTTGACTGTTTCAGTCCGGTTCCGCGGCTCGGGTGCACGATACTCTCCAAAAAAGTCGTGGAAGGTCGTCTTCCCAGGCGACTCGCCCTTTCCCAACCAGGACCGCATCAACGTGAATGGCTACTGGCTTGACGGATCTATGGTCCATAGCGAGCTGGCAACCGCTGGGCACGAGGCTGCGGGTATCCGCCCGCCTGAGACCGAGCACGTCTTGCTGGCGCTGAACGGGGAGTACATGGGGGTGTATACCCGGGTTGAACAGGCGGACGAGGCGTTTCTGGCACGCACCGGCCGGAATCCCGGAGCGAGCATCTACAAGGTCCTGAACCGTTTCGCACAGATCCTGCCGGACGAGGCTGCGTACCGCCGCTTCTACGAGAAAGAAACCAACGAGGACCTCGGCTATGAGGATCTGATCTCGTTCATCGAGCTGATCAACTATACCCCAGACGATAGCTTTGCTGCGGCCATCGCCGGTGTGATGAACGTCGAGGATTTTCTGGACCAGTATGCGGTCATTGTCCTGACGGCGGACATCGACTCGGCCAGGCACAACATCTACCTGATCCACGATCTGGAGACCGGCCGGTGGGAGCTGGTGCCCTGGGACCAGGAGATCACATTCGGCGATGTCGCCGCTCCGATCGACATGGGCACCAACGAGCACCCAGTTGACCCCGGGGGGGGGAACATGCTCCGGACGCGCGTGCTGCGCGTTCCAGAGTTCCGAGCCTACTACTGCCAGCGCTTGGAGGAGTACATGGATACGATCTTTAGCGATGCCGTGCTGCACCCCCAGGTGGACGCCGTGTACGGGGCGATCGCACAGGATGGCCTGCGCGATTGGCGCAAGCCAGAGTGGGAGGAGAACTCTTATTTCACGGCCGCACCAACATTCATCAAGGCCTTTATCACCCAGCGCAAACAGTTTCTGCAAGGCGAAATGGTGACCTATTGCCCTGGCGACTAGGTCGTGGTGGGGCATTGCTAAGGTGGCGGTTCCCGCTCGCATCTGACGAGGCACAACTTGACAAGCTGCCTGTTGGGATGCACAATGTGAGCTGGTGGTCGTGTGACTGCCAGGTCATTCTTTTGGGTTGTTGTCATGCCAAAGGATGCTCTTTCCAACTTGTCGGATTAGCGTACCTTTCAAAAGGAGGGTCACCGTGGGTGTCATCGAAGTCAGCCATCTCACCAAGTACTATGGCAAGGCCCGGGGCATTGTCGATCTCTCGTTTCAAGTGGAGGAGGGGGAGATTTTTGGTTTCATCGGGCCGAACGGGGCGGGCAAGTCGACCACGATCCGGCTGCTCTTGTCCCTGATCCATCCCACCAGCGGCAGCGCCACCATCTTTGGCAAGGACTGCATCCAGTACGGGCCTCAGCTCAGGCGGGAGATCGGGTATTTGCCCTCCGAAGTTTTCTACTATGACCGCATGAAGGTTATCGACCTGCTCAAATACTCGGCCAGTTTCTACCCCCAGGACAGCACCCAGCGCATGAACGAGCTGGCCGAGCTGATGGAGCTTGAGCTGAATCGCCGCATCGAAGACCTGTCTTACGGCAACAGAAAAAAAGTGGGCATTGTGCAGGGGCTGTTGCACCGGCCCAAGCTGGTCTTCCTCGACGAGCCCACCGCCGGCCTCGACCCGCTCATGCAGCGAAAAACCTTCCAGCTCATTCGAGAGGAGAATCAGCGCGGAGTGACCGTCTTTTTCTCGTCGCACATCCTGGGCGAAGTGCAGCGTATGTGCACCCGCGTCGCCATCATCAGAGAGGGCCGGATCGTCGAGATCGCAGATATTCGCACCCTGCAGCAGAACAACTACAAGAAGGTCCGGGTGGATGCCGACGATCTCGATGCTGCCTACTTCGACATGCCCGGGGTGACCAATCTGGAGCGCCAAGATGGCTCAGTTCGCTTTTTCTACAAGGGCGACATCAACGCGGTGATGCACAAGATCGGCCAGATAGCGGTCTCGGATGTGACGATCGAGGAGCCGACTCTGGAAGAGATCTTTATGCACTATTACGAGTAGGTGGCGACCATGACTATGAACATCTTCCGGCAAGAGTTCAAAATGCGCCAGAGATCGGTGATCACCTGGTCGGTGGCGGTGGCGGCGCTGATATTGGTCTATACTTCGTTGTTCTCCTCTTTCGCCGATCAGGCAGAGCTTCTGAATGAGGCGATGGCCAATTTCCCGGAGGGGCTGCGCACCGCATTTGGCATCAAGGACGTGAACCTGGCGACGGTCCTCGGCTATTTCGGCTTTCTTTTTCTCTTTGTGCAGATATGTCTGGCGATCCAGGCCGCGAACTATGGAGTTTCGTTGGTGTCTGTTGAGGAGAGGGAATGGACGGCCGATTTCCTGCTGTCCAAGCCGGTAGGGCGCGCCCAGATCCTGACCAGCAAACTGCTCGCCGCACTGGGCGGCCTGGCCATCACCGACATCGTCGTCTGGATCAGTACTTTCGCCTTTATCGCGCTGTTCAGGGGGGATAGGACCTACGAAGTAAAGCCGTTGCTGATGTTGCTGTTGAGCATCGTGCCATTCCAACTGTTCTTCCTGAGCGTGGGCCTGGTGATTTCGCTGCTGGTGAAAAGGGTCCGGAGTGTGACGCCTTATGCGATGGCGCTTGGATTCGGCATGTACGTGCTGAGCGTTTTTGGCGACCTGCTCGGCGAGAGCACCCTGGAAAAGCTCACCCCCTTCAAGCACTTTGATCCGAACTATATCCTCAAGAACGGGGCCTGGGACCTCGCCCTAGTGCTGATCAGCGTGGCGGTGATTGTGATTTCCCTGGTAGGCAGTTATCTGCGCTATGCCAGGCGGGATATCCCTGCTGTGGTGTGAGGAGGCCAAGAGATGAATATCTTTAGGAGAGAGCTGAAGGGAAACCTGAGATCGCTGCTGATCTGGGGCATCATTGTCGTCTTGTTCGTGTGGGTGGGGGTGAGCAAGTTTTCCGCGTACTATAACAACCCGGAGATGCTGAAGATATTGGACAGCATGCCCCCGGCCATGGTGGCAGCTTTCAGTTTCAAGGGCTTTAACCTAACCACGGTCACTGGCTTTTTCGGGCTAATGTTCAGCTACTATGCGCTTATCCTGTCCATTGCCGCCGCCATGTGGGGCAGCGACATCATTTCCAAGGAAGAGCGCGACAAAACCGTCGAGTTTTCTCTGACCCTGCCGGTGACCCGCAGCCGCGTGGTGACCGCCAAGGCCCTGGCAGCACTTGTCAATTGCATCGGCCTGCTGCTCATCACCTGGGGTATCTCTCTCGTCAGCGCGCAGCGCTATCAGCCCGACGCCAAGTTTTACAGCTTTCTGGCCCTGTGTATGCTGGCGCTGTTCATCATGGAGCTAATCTTTCTGGCGGTTGGCATATTCCTGGGCTGTGCCATGAAGCGGTACAAACGGGCCGGCGCCGTGGCGGTATCGCTGCTGCTGGGAACCTATTTCCTGTCGGTCATTTCCGCTCTGAACAAGGACCTGGCCTTTCTCAAGTACTTTTCTCCCTTCAAGTATTTCGATGCGAGCAAGCTGCTGAACGAATCGAGGTTCGATCTGACCTTCATCGGGCTGTCGGTGGCGATCATTGTGGTGTGCATGGCGGGCGCATATTACACCTATGCCAGGAGGGACCTGTACATATAGTCGACCCTCAACTTGACGGCCGAGTCGCGTTGGTGACCGGTGCCAATCATGGCATCGGCGCAGCCACTGCCAGGGCTCTTGCCGCGCAGGGCGCCAAGGTGTTCCTGACCTATTTCCGGGGACCCTCAGAGTTAGCGCCTGACGAGGTGAATGCGGCCAAGGCGGCCGGCGCGGGTGGCGTTCTTCTCTACCGCGCCAACCAGCAGCAATCCGCGGAATCGGTCGTCGCGCAGATCCGCGCCTCGGGTGGTGTGGCCGCGGCCTATGAGACGGATCTGTCGATTCCCGACTACATTCCGGGACTGTTCACTCGCTGCGAGCGTGAGCTCGGCCCTGTCGATCTGCTCGTGAACAACCACACCTACTGTGCGCCGGACACGTTCGATCCCGCACGCGTGACGCCGGAGGGATTCGGAATCCACCTGGCGTCGCAGCACGACGTGGACATGAACTTGGCAGTCAACACCCGCGCCTACGTGCTGATGATGTCCGAGTACGTGCGCCGGCTTCTGGAGCGTGGCACCGGTTGGGGCCGCATCATCAACCTGAGCACCGACGCCGCACATGCTCACGCGGCCAACGTGAGTTACGCCGCGAGCAAGCACGCCATCGAGTCGTACAGTCGTTCCGCCGCTGCCGAGCTCGGCAGGTATGGCATAACCGTGAACATTGTCGCCCCGGGTCCTATTCAGACCGGCTACCTCACGCCGCAGCAGGAGGCGTCCATCGCTGCGGCCACCCCGCTGGGGCGCAGCGGCCGGCCGGAAGACGTCGCGGACGTGATCGTCTTTCTGGCTTCGGAGCAAGCGCGCTGGATCACGGGGCAGCTTCTCTACGTTGGCGGCGGTTGGAGGATGCACCAGTAGGAAGCAGCGGAGACCCATCCCACGCGCCCGCCAGGAGATGCTACGAGAAAGCCGGGTACGCGGCGTTGCCAATAGTCTGGTACCATCAGGAGCTGTAGGATCGTGGAGGAGTCTCATGTGTGACACGCTCGTTGCCACGCCAGAGGCTACGGCCGACGGCGTGACCGTCCTGGGCAAGAACTCGGATCGGGATCCAAACGAGGCGCACCATCTGCTGTACGTGCCGGCGGCCGATCATCCCCCCGGTAGCCGTGTCCGGTGTACCTACATCTCGATTCCTCAGTCGGCGCACACCCACGCCGTCCTGTTGGCCAAGCCGTTCTGGATCTGGGGCGCCGAGATGGGCGCCAACGAGCATAGCCTGGCCATCGGCAACGAGGCCGTCTTTGCCAAGGTTCCCTATCAGAAAGAGGGTGCGCTCACCGGCATGGACCTCCTCCGCCTGGCGCTCGAGCGTGCTACCAACGCCGCCGAGGCGGTGACCGTCATCACCGGGCTGCTGGCCGCGTATGGCCAGGGGGGAAACTGTGGCTGGCAGCACAAGGCCTTCTACCACAACAGCTTTCTCATCGCCGATCCTGCCGCCGCCTGGGTGCTGGAAACGGCCGGCCCCCACTGGGCCGCCAGGCAGGTGCGCGGGGTATACACTATCTCCAACGGCCTGACCCTGGGCAATGAATGGGATCTGGCTTCACCCGACCTCGTCACCTACGCCGTGCGCAAGGGGTGGTGCCGGGGGCGCGACGATTTCGACTTTGCCCGGTGCTATTCCGATCGTCTGTACACCACCTTCAGCAATTGTCGAGGTCGTTGCCAGATAACCGCCGGCCTGCTCGCCGCGCAGCGGGGTGGCATCACCCCCGGTACGGTGATCTCGGTCCTGCGCGACCACGGCGAGCGGGCCGGGCCCGATTGGCGGCCCGACAGAGGGCTGACCGGCCCCACGGTGTGCATGCACGCCGCGTTTGGCCCGATCCGCTTCAGCCAGACCACCGGCTCGCTGGTGTGTCACCTCCACCCGCGCCATCCCACCCACCTGGTCACCGCCACCGCCGCGCCCTGCACCGGCCTGTTCAAGCCAGTCTGGCTCGACGCGCCGCTGCCCGACAGCGGCCCCCAGCCGGCGGCCGTCTACGATCCCGCCACCCTTTTCTGGCGTCACGAGAGGCTGCACCGGGTGACGCTGCGGGATTATCCCACGCGCATCCGGCTCTACCACGCCGAGCGGGACGCCCTCGAGGCGCAGTTCCTGGCCGGCGCGCTGGATCGCGCTGCCGATACGCCAGATGAGCGGGCCGCTTTTGCTGCCGGCTGCTTTGCCCAGGCCGGCGAGGCCGAGGCCCGCTGGCTGGAGCAGGTCTCGGGCGCTGAGGCACGGTCCAGGCCGAACCGGCTCTATAGCCTTTCCTGGAATCGGGTCAGCCGCTGGGCCGGGATGCCGGCCGGGTGAGGAGGAGGAAATGGAGCCTGTGCACTCTAACTTGGTGGGCGCCCACGGCAAGGAGGAGGCCATCGACCTCTTTGCCCGGCACGTTTCCTCGGGCAAGGTCGGCTTTTTCAAATCGGTCGGCATCGACTTTGTGCTTGGTCGGCGCGAAGGGCCCTATCTGTGGGACATCGCCGGCGAGAAGCGGCTGATCGACTGCCACTGCAACGGGGGTGTCTTTAACCTGGGCCACAGAAATCCAGAGATCATCGCTGCGCTGGTCCACAGCCTCCAGGAGCTGGACATCGGCAACCACCACCTGATCAGCGAGCAGCGAGCGGCGCTGGCCGCTAGGCTCGCTCAGCTTTCCCCGGGGAATCTGGCCTACACCGTGTTCGGCGTCGGCGGCGGCGAAGCGGTGGACCTGGCCATCAAGGTGGCCCGCGGCTACACCGGCAAGGTCAAGGTGATCTCGGCCAGGGGTGGCTATCACGGCCACACCGGGCTGGCCCTCGCCGCGGGTGACGAAAAGTGGCGAGCCCCTTTCGGGCCACCTGCCCCGGGCTTCCGCCAGGTCCCGTTCAACGACAGCCAGGCCCTGGCAGAGGCTGTGGACGAGGACACGGCGGCGATCATCCTGGAGACGGTGCCGGCCACCTATGGCATGAGCATCGCCGGCCCGGCCTACTTTCCCCAGGTGAGGCGGCTGTGCGACGAGCGGGACGTGGTGCTCATCGTTGACGAGGTCCAGACCGGTCTGGGTCGGACCGGCAAGCTGTGGGGCATCGAGCATTTCGGCGTCGAGCCCGACATCATGGTCGTGGGCAAGGGGCTATCGGGCGGGATCTATCCCATCAGCGCCACCTGCTTCCGGGAAGAGTATGAAGCCGTCTTTCACGCCGATCCCTTTATCCACGTGTCCACTTTTGGCGGCGCCGAGGTGGCCTGCCCCGTCGCGCTCAAGGTGGTGGAGATCTGTGCCGATCCGGCTCTCCTGGCCCACGTCCGCGAGCTGGCGGCGTTTTTCGCCACGGGGTTTGAGCGGCTGAAGGTCGGCCATCCCGTGCTCCTGGTGGGTCTGAGGCAGGTTGGGCTGATGATGGGCATCGAGCTGCTGAACCAGCAGTGCGGGCCGCTGTTCTCCAAGGCCGCCTACGACGCCGGTTTTCTGTCGGTCTATGCCTCCAACAACCCCACCGTGGCCCAACTGCTGCCGCCTCTGACGATCGACCGCAGCCTGGCAGGGGAGATCCTGGAGCGTGTTGACCGGGCTCTGTCCGGCGTCGAGCGCTTCCTGGGCCTGTGAGGAGGAGATGATGCCGCTGCCGCAAGTGGACCTACAGCTGCTGACCGATTTTGAACAGGGACTCGATCCAAGGTTCCCCGAAAAGGGCAAGATCCCGGCCCGCGTGCTGGGCTATGGCGAGATCAGCACCGTGTTCGAGCTTGGCACCGGACGCGAGCGGGAGCTGGCCTGCAAACGGCTGCCGATGTTTCGAACCGAGGCGGAGGCCCAGAGTTACCAGGCCCTCTACCAGGCCTACGTCGCGGCGCTCCGGGACCGGATGGGGCTGCGGGTGGTCCCCACCGACACGGTGCGGCTCGCGGGCAGGGTCAGGGGCCGGGTGGTCGTCTATATCGTTCAGGAAAGGCTGCCGGCGGGAGCCATCGGTCACCAGGCCATCCATCACTTCTCGCCCGAGGAGGTCGACCGGCTGGTGCTGGCCGTCCTGAGAGAGATGGATAAGGTGTTTGCCTTCAACCACGAGCACCGGGGCGAGCTGGAGGCCGGCCTGGACGGGCAGGTCTCCAACTGGGCAATCGTCGGTCTGGACCCGGACAAGCCGGTGCTGGGGGAGAAGATCGATCTGATCTATTTCGACACCAGCTCGCCGCTGCTGCGGGTTAACGGCCAGGAGCAGTTGGATCCGGAGCTGTTTCTGCGCAGCGCCCCTTCGTTCCTGGTGTGGCTTCTGCGGCTGCTCTTTCTCAAGGATGTGATGACCCGCTATTACGACTTCAGGCAGGTGGCCGTCGACCTCGTCGCCAATTTCTACAAGGAGCAGCGGCCCGAGCTGATCCCCGGCCTGATGGACACCGTCAACCGTTTCTTCGCCGCCAACACCCGTCTGTCCGGCTTCAAACCTTTGGCCATCGCCGAAGTGCGGTCCTACTACCGTGAGGATGCGTGGATCTGGCGGCTCTACCTGGCTTTCAAGAAGGTGGACCGGTCCTTGCACCGGCTCCTGGGCAGGGACTATCCCTACATCCTGCCCGACAAGGTCAAGCGTTGAGCCGGGCGCGCCGATGCGCACTCATTCCATGCACGATGTTGTAGATCTCCTGGTTTGCACTATCGATGGGGGGTGACCGGC
>Ga0209254_10002452_pt1 | contig 16845 bp, 14 predicted proteins | sample FrelakmetDIP11DI_FD_187148 | JGI IMG/M metagenome (GOLD analysis project Ga0209254, IMG submission 187148) | Freshwater lake sediment microbial communities from the University of Notre Dame, USA, for methane emissions studies - DIP11 DI (SPAdes)... | ecosystem: Environmental > Aquatic >... | reverse complement strand
AATCCTGATCGCGCATCTCCATGGAAAGCTTTGGACTGCCGTGTATACTATTCGGGACCGGTCCTCCATCAGGCTTATTTCCGTGAGGCGGTCGAGAGAAAAGGAGGTTACGTTATATGAAAAAGAAAGGATTCGCTAAGAGCGCAGGAGAGTTCGACCGGCGTTTCGATGCAGGAGAGGATGTTCATGACTTAATCGAGATGGAAAAGGCGAAGATAGTGCGGCACGGAAAGAAAGTCCGGTTGACGATTGATGTCGCCGAGTCCCTTGTGAATGAGCTCGATGAGATACGTCAAAAAATTGGAGTGGACAGAAGCGCCTTAATAAAGGTGTGGCTGCATGAGAGGGTGATGCAGGAAAAGACTACTCGGCAAGCAAACTGAGACTATTAATCAATACTTAACCGTTTCCGGCCATATCTTGCTCTTTTACTCTCCCTTTTTATATACTCTCGTCAGTTATATTCTTTCTATTCCCTTGATTCATGCGTCCGGTGGAATCTGCAATAACTATTTAGTATTGCTTAATTTATAAAAAGAGAAAGGTGATACCCCTATGCCCAAAAGAGATGATATTAAAAAGGTGTTGATTATCGGATCAGGCCCCATTGTGATCGGACAGGCCTGTGAGTTTGACTACTCAGGCACCCAGGCGTGCAAGGCGCTTCGGGGGCTTGGATATGAAATTGTGCTGGTCAATTCGAACCCCGCTACCATAATGACAGACCCTGGGATGGCTGATGTGACGTATCTGGAACCACTGACGGTCGAATCCATGGAAAAGATTATAGAGAAAGAACGGCCTGACGCTGTATTGCCGAACCTCGGGGGACAAACAGGTTTGAACCTGACTTCCGAACTCGCGAAGAGGGGGATTCTCAACAAGTATGGCGTAAAAATCATAGGGGTCCAGGCAGATGCAATCGAGCGTGGTGAAGACCGCATCGCTTTTAAGGAGACAATGAACCGTCTCGGCATCGATATGCCGAAGAGTGAGCCTGCCTTCACTGTCGAGGAGGCGGAGGAGATCGTCTCCCGGCTTGGCTATCCTGTCGTTGTCCGCCCTGCCTATACCATGGGCGGGACCGGCGGCGGTCTTGTGTATAACAGCGAAGAACTGCGAACGATTGCCAGCCGGGGAATTTCAGCCAGCCTTATCGGCCAGATCCTGATCGAAGAGTCTGTGCTGGGGTGGGAAGAGCTGGAACTCGAAGTGGTGAGGGATGCAAAAAATCAGTGCATCACCGTATGTTTTATTGAAAACGTGGACGCCATGGGAATCCATACCGGCGATTCCTACTGTACGGCGCCGATGCTCACTATCGACAGCGCGCTCCAGAAGCGGCTGCAGAAATACTCCTATGATATTGTGGAAGCCATTCAGGTGATCGGCGGCACCAATGTCCAGTTTGCACATGATCCAAAAACAGGCCGTGTTGTGGTGATAGAGATAAACCCGAGGACTTCACGTTCTTCCGCACTTGCATCCAAGGCCACGGGGTTTCCCATTGCGCGGGTTTCTTCACAGCTGGCCGGCGGCCTGACGCTTGATGAAATCCCCTACTGGAAAGAGGGAACCCTCGAAAAATATACACCCTGGGGAGAGTATGTGGTAGTCAAATTTGCAAGATGGGCCTTTGAGAAGTTCGAGGGAATAGAAGACAAGCTTGGCACGCAGATGAGGGCTGTCGGCGAAGTGATGAGCATCGGGAAGACCTATAAAGAGGCGTTTCAGAAATCCATCCGGTCGCTCGAGATAGGCCGTTCAGGACTGGGGTTCGCGAAAGACTTTCATCAGAAATCCTTAGATGAGCTGATGGAAATGCTGGTAACCCCAACGAGCGAACGTCAGTTTATCATGTATGAAGCCCTTCGAAAAGGGGCTTCTGTGGATGTGCTGTGCGAAAAGACCCATATCAAAGCATGGTTTATCGGGCAGATGAAGGAACTCGTGGAACGCGAAGAAGAGATCCTGCGCTATAAAGGGAAGAGACTCCCCGACGAACTTCTGGCCAGGGCAAAGAAAGACGGCTTTGCGGACAAATATATCGCCCGGCTTACAGGGACAACAGAAAAGGAGATCCGTGAGCACAGGAAGGCAATAGGGCTCACCCAGTGCTGGGAGCCTGTGCCGGTGAGCGGGGTCGAAAACGCTGCCTACTATTACTCGACGTACAATGCTCCGGATAAGGTAGGAAAAAGCGATCGGCGCAAGATTATGGTCATCGGAGGCGGCCCGAATAGGATCGGGCAGGGCATAGAGTTTGACTATTGCTGTGTCCACGCAGCCTTGGCCATCCGTGATGAAGGGTTTGAATCCATTATGGTCAACTGCAATCCGGAAACGGTATCTACAGATTACGACACCTCGGATAAGTTGTATTTTGAACCGGTGACTGTCGAGGATGTTCTCTCGATCTATGAAAAAGAGAAGCCGGAAGGCGTTATCGTGCAGTTCGGAGGTCAGACGCCTCTCAATATCGCCAGAGAACTTGCAGAAGCAGGTGTGAAGATTATAGGCACATCCCCTGAGGCGATCGACCTTGCTGAAGATAGAGGCCGGTTCAGGAATATGATGGAGAAATTGGGCATACCAATGCCGGAATCCGGGATGGCGAGTACTCTTGAAGAGGCCCTTACCGTAGCTGCAAAAATCGGGTATCCCTTAATGGTGAGACCTTCCTATGTCCTCGGAGGCCGCGGGATGGAAATAGTGCATGATGAGGAGATGCTCAAACGATATGTTGCTGCTGCAGTCGGCGTAACCCCTGACCGTCCGATTCTCATCGACAAGTTTCTGGAGGATGCCATCGAGGCTGAGGCAGACGCTATCGCCGACGGCACTGATGCCTTTGTCCCTGCGGTGATGGAACATATTGAACTCGCGGGAATTCACTCGGGTGATTCTGCCTGCGTGATTCCGCCCATAAGTATTCCCGCCAAACATCTCGAAACAATAAATGAGTATACAAAGAAGATCGCGGTGGAACTCAATGTCGTGGGCCTTATGAATATGCAGTATGCCATTGCGGACGATATTGTCTATGTCCTCGAAGCCAATCCGCGCGCATCACGTACAGTACCTCTGGTATCGAAGGTCTGTAATATTTATATGGCGCGGATAGCCACGCAGATCATGCTGGGGAAAAAGCTTGCAGAAATGAATCTAAAACAAAGACATGTCCCGTATTTCGGGGTAAAGGAAGCAGTTTTCCCTTTCAACATGTTCCCTGAGGTGGATCCCATTCTGGGGCCGGAGATGCGGTCGACCGGGGAAGTACTCGGCATGGCAGATTCTTTCGGCATGGCCTATTACAAGGCGCTGGAAGCCGCACAACAGAAGCTGCCTGCCGGAGGTTCAGTGCTGATTACTGTTTCAGATGAAGACAAACAGGCCTCGCTCCAGGTTGCCAGGCGCTTTGAAAAACTCGGGTTCAAGATACGGGCAACCCGCGGAACCCATCAGTTTTTTTCCGAAAATAGTCTTCATGCCGAGCGCATCGATAAAATGCATGAAGGACGTCCGAATATTGTGGATGCCATTAAGAATAAAGAGATACACCTGGTCATCAACACCCCGAGCGGAAAAATGGGGAAACACGATGATGCGTATATCCGCAAGGCCTCGCTCAAATACAAGGTGCCGTATATTACGACCGTCGCCGCTGCCATTGCTGCTGCACGGGGGATTGAAGCCTTTCGGCGGGGCTACAGCGATGTGAAATCCCTGCAGAGCTATCATGCTGACGTCAGGTAGTTGGTCTTAATTCAATCACGATAACTCTGAGGAAGAGAAAGGGCCGGAAGCGTTCTAATCAAACAGCGATGCCAGTCGTTCGGCTTTTTCTTCGATGTTTTTCGTCAGCACATCTTGCTCGCTCCTGAGCTTGAAGAGTTCGTCTGCGATTTCGAGGGCGGCGAGAATTGACGCCTTCACAGGGGTGATATTCGGTATGGAGTTATGCACTTCTTTCAGCTTTGTATCGACAAAGGAAGCGATTTCCCTGATATACTCCTCAGGGGCGTCTCCTTTTATCGTATATTTCTGACCTAAGATGTAGACCTCGGTGCTTCCCATGTCCGTATCTTTTACGCTAATTCGAGCGTTTCGATCTCGTTAAGGAGGGATTCGAGCTGGCTTTTGATCGAATTTTTTTCTCCCTTCAGCTGTTCTGCCTCTTCATTCTTCTGGTCGAGCAGCTGTTCGAGTTCTTTTATCCTTCTATCGGTGACCGCTTTTTCTTCCTTAAGGGTCTTGACCTTCTCAATCGCTGAAGTAATTTTATCTTCAAGAGTCTTCAATTTTTCCAACGGCATAGCCTCCTTTTTCCCATTTTGTGGTTGATCTATAATCCGGTCGTCGTCAAAGAGGGTCTTGTTAAAAACCATCGTACCTAAAATACCAAAACAACAAAACGAAAGTCTATAGCTTTTCGATCGAAATCTCTATCGCGTCGTCTCCGGCTGATGAGATGCGTTTATATTCAAACAGGGAGGTCAGCACCCGTTTAACATAGTTCCGGGTTTCCTCATAGGGGATGTCCTCGATGAACTCGTCCGCAGAACGGTATCTCCTCTGTTTGCGCCATTTTTTCACTATTTCCTCCCCGGCGTTATAGGCTGCAATTGCATACGTGTACGAGCCGAATTCCTTTACCAGGGAACTCAGGTAGTAGGTGCCGAGATGGAGGTTGTTCTTTGTATTCAATATTTCGTAGGAATTGTCTATCCCCAGCCCCAGATGGTTGTCCAGCCGGTATGCGGTCTTCGGCATGAGCTGCATGAGACCCAATGCCCCTGCAACCGAGCGCGCATCAGCATCGAACCTGCTTTCTTCCCTGACAATCGCAAGGACCAGGAGCGGATCGATATCGTGACGTTGAGCAAACCCCTCGACGGTGGTCCAGTATGCGCGGGGGTAAAGAAACTGATGCAGGTTTTCCATAGGGGGCAGTTTTTTGGCCAGCCTGACCGAATAGTCGTAGCTTCCGAGTTCCTGGAATTTCGAACAGGCATAGACGACGTCCTCAATCGAGATCATATTTTTCGATAGAGGAATCAGCTCGGATAAGGCTTCCCTGGAGAAGGCGAGATCCAGGAGGGCCTCTATTCTGTCGTTCTTTTTCTGTTTTCCGGAAATGGCTCCGGCAGGCATGGCGGACTTGAATATCTTCTGCGACTGGTCCTTCGCTACTTTTCCGCCGCCGGACTTAAGTTTTTTATAGGTCATAAGGCTGTAGAAATCCCGTTCATTGTTCAGGAGAGCGGAATATATGTCTGTTGCTTCCTCACCGCTCGCTTCCAGGCTGCGGGCTTTCCAGTAAAGGTATTTCCGGTTTCCGTAAGAGGAATAAAGCCCTGCAAAAACTTCGTGTGCTTTTTTGTAATCACCGTCAAGAAAATATGTCCACCCTATGCCCCAGAGCGCATCTTCTTTGTCCGAAGGATAGCGGTCGATAATCTTCCGGTAGAGACGGACAGCGTCGTCGGTGTCCCCCTCCCTCCTCTTATCAGAGGCGACGGCGGTGAGAACAGAGCCGATCCGTCTGTCTTTGCTTTTGAGGAGGTCATCCATTGCAGCATTGATCACCTCTTTTTGCCCGGCACGATAAAGGGAACGCGCCTCCCAGTATCTGTCATTCACTTTTTTATACATCTCAGCGGCTTCCTGATATTTCTTCTGTCTGAAGAGTGTCAGGCCGAGGTTCTGGAAAATCTCTTTTTCCAATGGCCCGTTATCTTCGGCCAGCGCACCTCTTAAGGCGGCCTCAGCGCTTATATACTCCATCCTGTTGATAAGATTTGATGCCCGCCTGACCATATCGTTGGCACTGATAGCTGAAGCAGACAACTCTTCGTACGCGGCTTTGGCGAAAGGACCTGCAGCGATATAGATATCTTTAAATAATTTTTTAGCCTTCTCTTCCTTTCCGTTTTTCTTCAGCCATTGGGCGAACAGATATTTCATATCGGCATCGCCAGGGTAATCTTCCAAATAGGATTCGAACAATCGAAGGACGTCTTCTTCAAGCTCTTGTGCTTCTGTAATCTCCCTGATGCGCGCTTTTTGGGATAGCGGGGAGCGCGGATATTTTTTCTGCAAAGCCCGTACTGTCTTTAATGCCTCTCCGTGATTATTCGTCTCATGATAGGCATCGGAGAGCCATAACAGGGCATAATCCCCGAGTAAAGGAAACTCCCGCTCAGCAGCAGATAAATGGCCAATCGCGCCCTGAAACTGTTTCTTGTCGAGTTCGTGTTTGCCTCTCTTCAGCAGCGACTTGCCGTCAGTCTCGCTGCTATGGACGGACATGCAGGAAGCAACAAAGAAAATAAGGATAAAAAGCTTTCTCATAAACCTATCATAGCCAAAATGCCGTTTTTCGGCAATATGAGCAGGATTGGATTTGCCAAGGAGTTTATTAGTACACCCCTGCCCTAAAAAAAGAGGGATGGTTCGACAGGCTCACCATGACATACGACAGGCTCACTCTACGAGTCGTAGACCATGACAGTTTTAATGTCATCCTGAGCTTGTCGAAGGATGAGAGAGAGGGCAAGGGTGATGTGGTTATGATAATATACAAAAAAGATGAGCGCGGAGGTATTTCTTGATTAAGGCCCTGCTGATTGATTTCGTCTTTCGATTCGGCATCCCGTCTGTCAGGGAAGCGTCCCTCAATGAGTCTTTGCCCGGAGAAGGGGCGAGCAAAGGGCTTCTTGCCCTGTCTATCATCATCATTGTTCCTGTCCTCGTCGCTTTATTTTTCCTGATCAGATTTATCTACACACAGACCATTGCGAAGAAGCTGAAGACCACGGTGATCGAGGATTACCGGAAAGAAGCTGAAGGGTTCGAAAAAGCGGGCAGTTTTGTCTCCGCAGCGCGTGTGTATGAAAAAAAGCTGAAAGACCACCGGAAGGCTGCAGCGCTTTATGAGAAGGGCGGAGATTACCGTCAGGCTGCCCTGCTATACGATGCGCTGGGGATGACCGATAAGTCCAAGGAAATGTATTCAAAGGCCGGACGTTTCGATGACGCTGCGGAAGTGGCGATGCTGGAAGGTGAGTTCGATGAGGCGGCAACCCTCTATGATAAGGCCGGGAAGAAAATCGATGTGGCAAAGGTAATGGAGCAGGCAGGGAAAACAATGTATGCGGTAAAGGCATACAGGGAAGCCCGTGAATACAAAAAAGCGGCAATGCTCCTCAAACAGGAAGGCATGTTCAGCGAAGCCGCCGAAATGCTGCAGATTCACCTCTTCGAAAAGAAACCGGACCGGTCTACGCTTGAAGACTTCTATCTATATGCCACGCTTCTTGAACAAACGGGGCAACCGCAAAAAGCGATGGACGTTTTCAGGGAGATAGCGTCTTTTTCCCCCTTTTACAAAGATGTAAACAAGAGACTACATTCCCTGGCGCTTTCATTGCAGCCTCCCTTCGAGGAGGAAGAAATGCCGGCAGGGAAAACAGCGCTGAGGGGTTTTATCCGGAATGGGAAAATAGAGGCGAGACTTGGCCTTAAACTCTGGGTACAGATACTGAGGGGTCTTCAGGAGGCATATAAGAGCGGCCTGCAGTACGGACTTTTAAGCCCTGACAATATCGCTGTCGATGCGCGGAACAATATCTCATTTCTCAAAAAGCGTCAATCTCCTCCTTACGCTCCGCCTGATATTGTCAGAGGGATTGCTCCGGATGAGAGTGCGGATATCTATTCAGCAGGAGTTATTCTTTATGAAATGCTCACCGGAAGCCTTGATGGCATCGGATCAGCCAGTGTTGCCGATCTCGTGGAAGACGTCCCTGAGTGGCTCGATGAAATTGTGATCAGGTGTCTCAGAAAAGTGCGGGAGGACCGGTATCAGAGCATCAAGGATATCTTCGCAGACCTGAAGACGCTGTCAAAAGACAGGACTGATTCCGGCAACCCGGCTGAATAACCCTGCTCCTGTTGCCGGACAACCTCCATCTCATAGCATATTCCCCCGATCCTGTGATATATTTTCTTCATGATCAGCGATGTGAGACTTCACGGAAACATCGGCCCGGTAGAGTATTTCGCCTTCCTCGGCGGAGAAGGGGCCTATAAAACCTATTTCTATGAAGAGAGCCCGGAAGGGGTCAGGTTTTTCTCCAGGGGGAATGAATTTACCATTACGGAAGACGGTGTCCATTACAAAGGGATCGGCGGAAGCTTTTGTGAATACATGTTTGGCGTGGAAAAACCGTTCAAGGACCTGATGAAGAGGGAAATAGCCAACAGGCTTATCATGTTCGGGGCATTCCTCGATGCGGGCGAACGGGTGGTTTTCACAAACGATGTCGAAGGAAGGGAGTCTTTTTACCGTCTTTTTCTGCATGGGCATGCGGTCAAAAATTACTATTTCTTCGTTTCATCGGATTTTAGCGGTGAATACAAAAAGAGGCAGCAGGATATCCTCGGGGCCGTCGGAAAGTTCCTCAAGCGGACGTATTTTATCACTGAAAATATAGATACCTCTCTCCTTGCACATTTTTTATCCGAATTGGACGAAAAGCACTCGCAGGTGCTGATCTTCAAGCTCATCCATGCAGGAAACCAGGAGTTCTACAAGGCGTATTCCGGACTCTACGCAGGGGAAAGGTCCCTGTCAGCGAATGAGGAACTGTATATGGAGGAGATCGTTGCACGCTGCAGCATCGATCGTTACCAGCAGGAACGGATGAAGATCGACATCATGTACAGACACCCCGAGAACAAGCGCGTTGTCGATGAGTACCGCGACATTCTTCTCAGTGGGATTTTGAAGGATACCCTCCAGCAGTCTGAATATGCGAAGCTGGGGCGGTTGAAAACCCTGGGCATAAGAAACAATATACCCAGTGTGCTGTTCGAGACCCTTGATGATCTGCTCCTGAAGGGGCGAAAGATACAGGAGATCGAAGAGCCCGATTACCTCAAGGAAACGCGGGCGATACTCCAGAGCCTTTTTTTTAAGGACCCCAGCCTGAAAAGACACATCATCAATGAGGATATTGTCCGGTTGATTAAGGCGAAACAGATAGCGGATTCAAAGGGGGACAAAGGTTTTGAGCAGATACTCCTCGATACCGTAAGGGCATGCGACGAGATTGTCCGTGAAACAAACGACTTCAACCTCTTTGAGGAATTTACCTCGATAGCGACCTACTTCGACAGGTATGACAACGTCTCCACCTTGCTGAGTCAGATGGCTTTTATGGAGAATATCGACTTCACGGAAGATGCTCTGAGAAGTTTAATGGGGAATAAAAAGGAATTCGATGCATTTGATACAAAACTCTTTGACGCTCTCTTTATCAAGGAACTGCTCCGCAATAAATACGTTACGAGCTACGGTAAACGAAAGATCAACGCCCTGTCGAAGGGGATGAAAAAGATTTCTGCAGGTGATGCGTCCCTGCGGGACGTCATTTCAGAGATCAAGGCCATCGCCGATGAAGAAAAGATTTATCGGCATGTCTATTCCGCCCTCAAAGAAAGGATGCGCAGCCTCTTCCCGGGGCTGGACACCGCCAAAGGACGTGAAAAGACACGGGAGGACATTGCACGGGAACTTGCCGAGAAAGGCGTTGCCGGCGGGGTGACGAAAAGACTGTTCGATAAGGTGTTTATTGATCTGAGAAAAGAATCGCTTTATCTCAATCATCTTTTACCCCTGATCCTTGAAAGCAAAGACGGCTCATTAAGGGAGGACTTCCTCAGCAACAGCGGGCTCGACAGATTTTATGTCGAAACCATCGAGAAGGAATATTTTCAGCGCAGGAAGATTGACCCGGCACTGCTTGAATCATTGCTTGGTGGAGGCGGCGAGCGGATTTGAACCGCTGCATAAAGGTTTTGCAGACCTCCCCCTTAGCCACTTGGGTACGCCGCCGTATAAAAAGTAGACAGTAGATAGCATATAGTATAGAGGGAAATATTGCTGCCTGCTACCTGCTATCTACTACCTGCTTTTTTAAAAAAAGATGGAGCGGGAAACGGGACTCGAACCCGCGACCCCAACCTTGGCAAGGTTGTGCTCTACCAGCTGAGCTATTCCCGCAGTAAAAAGTGAAAAGTGAGAAGTTATAAGTTAAAAAAAAATGAAAAATGTACTGTTCGCAACTTTTAACTCTTAACTTTGGACCTTTAACTTGTAAATGCAATCTTAACTTCTAAGAGAGCAATAGGCTATAATAAACATCACCTTTAAAAATACTAAGAAAGGGTAGATTTTGTCAATATGCTTGTTCCGGACCTGAAGAATTTTTTGTCCCTTTCTTCCCGTGGGAACCTTGTTCCTGTCTACCGGGAGATACTTGCCGACACCGATACCCCGGTATCAGCCGCCATGAAACTCGGCGGTTCACCTTCATTCCTGCTCGAGAGCGTTGAAGGAGGCGAGAAGTGGGCGCGGTATTCTTTTCTGGGGTCGAAACCGTCGCGGGTGATCCGGAGCTGGGGGAAAAAAGTAGAGATAAAAGACCGCGCAGCAGGGTCCCGGATATTCGAGTCGGACAATCCTTTTGAAGTGATAAAAAAGGAAATCAAGGCGTACCGCCCGGTTGATGTCCCGGGCCTGCCGAGGTTTTTCGGCGGTCTCGTCGGCTATATCGGCTATGACACGGTGAGATTTTTCGAACATATGCCTGATAACAAGAAGACAGGACTCAGGCTTCCGGACATATTTCTTATGGTCACCGATACAGTCGTTATATTCGACAACCTGAAAGGGAAAATAAAGGTCGTCTCAAATGCAGATCTGACCAACAGGTCTCCTGCGGAGGCATATAAGGAGGCTGAGGAGAAAATAGAAACCATTATCGAAAAACTGAGAAGTTCAAAGCCCGCTATCCGGAGGTCAAGGGCCAAAGGCAAGGTTTCTCCCGATATATCACTCGGTCACTCAGGAAGCGCTACGGCGCTTTCCGCATATGCGTCATCCTTCACCACCCGGGATGCGTTTGAACAGGCGGTCGTCAAGGGCAAGGAGTATGTCATGTCCGGAGATGTGGTCCAGGTGGTCTTGTCACAGCGGTTCGACCGTCCGTTTGCTATCCCTCCGTTCAACATCTACAGGGCGCTGCGGGTCATCAACCCCTCCCCCTATATGTATTACATCGACACCGGAGATGCAAAGCTTGTGGGGTCCTCTCCTGAAATACTGGTCCGGCTTGAAGGGAAAAAAATCATCCTGCGGCCGATTGCAGGCACCCGGAAACGCGGTGAAACTGAAGAAGAGGACAGGTCACTTGAGGAGGAACTGAAGAGAGACCCCAAAGAAATGGCGGAGCATATTATGTTGGTAGACCTCGGCAGAAACGATGTCGGAAGGGTTGCGGAGACCGGATCGGTGAAGGTCACGGAGCTGATGAATGTTGAGCGATATAGTCATGTTATGCATCTTGTCTCGAATGTGGAAGGGACGCTCGGCAATGGGCTCGATGCCTTCGATGTATTAGAAGCATGTTTCCCGGCGGGAACAGTGACAGGCGCTCCGAAGGTGAGGGCGATGGAGATTATACAGGAGCTTGAACCGATGAAAAGAGGGCCGTATGCCGGAGCTGTCGGATATTTCAGCTATTCGGGGAATATGGATACCTGCATTACGATCAGGACGCTGATAATAAAGGGCAACAGAGTATATGTCCAGGCAGGCGCCGGCATTGTTGCGGATTCTGTTCCGGAGAAAGAATATGAAGAGACTGTCAATAAAGCGATGGGGATGATGAAGGCAGTCGAAATGGCAGAAACGGAATTGAGTTAAGGTGATACTTCTATTATGTTACTGATGATCGACAATTACGATTCCTTTACCTATAACCTCGTTCAGTATTTTGGCGAGCTTGGAGAGGAGATCAGGGTTTTCAGGAACGACAAAATTACCATTCAGGAAATAGAGAAGCTGAGCCCTGACAGAATTGTCATCTCACCGGGACCCTGCACGCCGAAAGAAGCCGGGATATCAATCGAGGTGGTGAGGCACTTTGCAGGAGCGATGCCGATTATGGGGGTATGCCTCGGACATCAATCCATAGGCGCTGCATTCGGAGGGGATATCATACGGGCCCCGAGGCTTATGCACGGAAAGACTTCATCGATTCACCATGACGGCAAAACGCTCTACACAGGGCTGCCGAACCCGTTTGAAGCAACTCGTTATCATTCCCTCCTCATAAAAAGGGAGACACTCCCCGATTGCCTTGACATTACCGCATGGACGGATGTCGGAGAAATCATGGGGGTCCGTCACAAACAGTTTGTGCTCGAGGGGGTGCAGTTCCACCCCGAGTCCATCCTCACAACAGCAGGCAAAGACCTTCTGAAAAATTTCCTTAGTTTGAGAGTGTCGTAGAACGCGATGATCAAAGAAGCGATCCATATGCTCGTGAACAACATCAACCTCTCTGAAAGCGAGATGGCGGAATGCATGCGGGAAATTATGGAGGGGAGGGCTTCGGATGCCCAGATTGGAGCGTTTCTTTCCGCCCTCAGCATGAAGGGAGAAACGGTTGAGGAGATAACAGGGGCGGCGAAGATCATGAGGGAGAAGGCGACCACTATCAGGGCGCCTGAAGGCGTTCTCGATACCTGCGGGACAGGCGGCGATATGTCTCATACCTTCAATATCTCTACCACGGTTGCTTTCGTGGTTGCAGGGACAGGGTTGCCGGTTGCGAAGCACGGGAACCGCTCTGTCTCAAGCCGTTCGGGAAGCGCCGATGTCCTTGAGGCGTTGGGAGTGAAAATAGATTTGCCTCCCGGAAAAGTTGAACAATGCCTTTTCGATACCGGGTTCGGTTTTCTCTTTGCTCCGTTATTTCATCCGGCGATGAAGTACGCCATTGGCCCTCGCCGCGAGATGGGAATACGGACGATCTTCAACATTCTCGGGCCTCTTACGAATCCGGCAGGTGCAAAAAGGCAGATCCTCGGAGTGTTCGCTGACAGTCTTACGGAGAGGCTTGCCATGGTCCTCGGTAATCTCGGAGCCATTCATGCAATGGTTGTCCACGGCGAGGATGGACTCGATGAGGTGAGCGTTACCGATAAAACAAAGGTTTCACGATGGAAAGATTCGGAAATAGACAACTTCTCTATAGCCCCCGAAGATTTCGGGATATGGAGGTCAACGATCGATCATATCCGCGGAGGCGACAAGGAAGACAATGCAGCCATTACCCTCTCTATTCTTATTGGTGAAAAAGGCCCTAAGCGCGATATTGTCCTCATGAATTCCGCTGTCGCTCTTGTGGTTGGAGGAAAGACAGAGGATTTGAACGCTGCCTTTAGCATTGCGGCGGATTCGATTGATTCGGGTAAGGCATTGAAAAAACTTGAAGAGGTAAAGAGGGTGAGCAATTCCCTTTGATGAATCAATGGACCGCTGACAGGATAGAACTGTCTTTTCGCTCATTCTCGGTACCGAAAGATTTCGGGACCTCCGAGGTCCCCCGATTGCATCGGGCTAAATCCGCTGGGAGTCATTATCCGGCTTGACCGGATAATCCATGGTTCGACAAGCTCACCATGACATTTGTCACCCTGAGCCTGTCGAAGGGTGGATTCTTCGATCGAGTCGGGGAATGACAGGAAAATATTGTGGATGTTTTATTGTGATAGGTGTGAATAAATAATATGCCAATTCATAATAGGAGGGCGGTTGGCTGTTAGGGTAGGGGTTATCGGCGTAGGGTATCTGGGGCAGCATCACGCGCGGATTTATTCCGATCTTGAGGGTGTTGTACTTGTCGGCGTCGCCGACAGCGATAAGGCAAGGGCTGATGAAATAGCGGCGAAATACAGCTGCAACGCGTTCTCTCTGTACCAAGACCTCATTGATAACACCGACGCCCTCAGCATTGTTACCCCTACGACAACCCATTATGCTATTGCCCGCGACTGTCTGAAGGCGGGAAAGGATATCCTCATAGAGAAGCCGATAACAACGACAGTCAGAGAAGCAGATACGCTGATACGGGAGGCGGAAAAAACAGGCTGTCTTATTCAGGTAGGTCATCTTGAACGGTATAACCCCGCAATAATAGCTGCTTCCGGCATGATCCACGCGCCGGTGTTTATCGAGTCTGAGAGGGTCTCGCCTTTTCTTGGCAGGGGGACCGATGTTGACGTTACCCTCGATCTCATGATCCATGACATCGACATCATGCTGAGCCTTGTTGCCCAGCCGATCAAGCGGATATGGGCGACGGGCGCTAAGGTCCTCACCGACAAGATCGATGTTGCAAAGGCATGGCTTGAGTTTGAGAACGGATGTGCAGCGCTTGCCACGGTAAGCCGTGTGTCTCCCGAAAAACAACGGAAGCTCAAGGTGTTTCAAAAGGACTCCCATATCATTATTGATTACCAGAGTTCTGAAATACAGTGTTATTTCCGGAACGAGAACGGGATTTCTTCCGAGGTGAAAAAACCTGAAAAGAAAGAGCCGCTGCGGGAGGAGCTAAAAGATTTCATCCGCTGCGTGCAGGAGCGCGGGCAGCCGAAGGTCTCGGCTGTTGAAGGAAGGAATGCACTGAAAGTGGTCATGGAGATAACGAAAAAAATACATATGCAGGGATAGAGGAGATATTGCAATGATTCCGATGGTCGATCTGAAAACGCAGTTCCGCGAGCTTAAAAAAGAACTTTTCGCTGTTCTCACCGAGACACTCGAAAGCAGCCATTATATCCTCGGACCGAAGGTTTCGGGGTTGGAAAAGAAGATAGCGGATTATTGCGGAGTTGGAGAAGCAGTCGCTGTAGCATCAGGGACCGACGCGCTTCATCTGGCAATCGATGCATTGGACATCGGCGAAGGTGATGAAGTGATCACAACGCCGTTTACCTTCTTTGCTACGGTCGAAGCGATTCTCTATACCGGCGCCCTCCCTGTCTTTGTCGATATCGAACCGGATACGTTTAATATCGATGTGAGTCAGATCGAGGAGCACATAACTGCCAGGACAAAAGCTATCCTCCCTGTCCACCTGTTCGGACATCCTGCTGATATGGAGAAGATAGGCAGAATAGCCAGGAAGCACAAGCTGAAAGTCATCGAGGATTGCGCCCAGTCCTTCGGCGCAGCAATTGACGGGAAGAAGACCGGAAGCTTCGGAGACGCCGGCTGTTTCAGTTTTTATCCGAGCAAGAACCTTGGCGCATACGGAGACGGCGGGATGGTTGTCCTCAATAATCACAGAGTAGCGGAAACGATAAGGGGATTGCGGAACCACGGATCGAGCGGAACGTACCGGCATACGAGGGTCGGCTTCAACAGCAGGCTTGATGAGATACAGGCAGCCATCCTTCTTGTCAAATTCAGGCATATCGACGAATATAACAGGAAGCGAACACAGAATGCGGCGATATACAACGATCTCCTTGCAGATATGGTGAAGTGCCCTCTTGAAAAAGACGGCGTATATCACGTCTATCACCAGTACACCATCACGAGCAGGCAAAGGGATACTCTGCAGCAGAAGCTGAAGGAAAACGGTATCTCTTCGGTTGTTTATTATCCTGTCCCGCTTCATCTCCAGAAGGCGCTCAGGTTTCTCGGATATCATAAAGGCGATTTTCCTGCTGCTGAAAAGGCCGCCAGAGAAGTCCTTTCTCTGCCGATGTACCCCGAACTCGAAAAAGCTGCCATCAAAAAGATAGCGGAGACAATCAAGAAAAATATCTGATCTCAGTCATCTCCGGGCTGCATAATGAAGGCTTCTTTGACACGCTATCCTTTTTGTGTTACAATGTCTTACATATATGGAAGGAGTGTACAAAAAACATGACTGATACGATTACGATACGACTGCCCGAGAAATTGCAGACGGAATTGGAAAAGGTAGTGAAGGCAGAGAAAACATCCAAAAGCGAGATTATCAGAGATGCGGTAGCGCGCTATCTTGCCGTTAAGAGGTTTCAGCAATTAAGAAACCAGGTGCTGCCGTTTGCCGAAGCGCGGGGATTATTGACGGACGAGGATATTTTTAAATCCTTTTCATGAGGATCGTTTTAGACACGAATGTCATTCTCGCTGCCTTTGCCTCAAGAGGTTTGGGCGCCGAGCTTTTTGAAGTATGTCTTTCGGGCCACACTATTATTCTGAGTGAGCATATCCTTTCGGAGATGCGAAAAGCGCTGACAAATAAAATAAAACTTCCGCCGGGTCCGGTGGAAGATATTATTGTTTATTTGAGAGATACATCAGAGATTGTTTTGCCGGAGACCCTTGATAGTTGCATCTGCCGTGATAAAAACGATATTGCAGTTATCGGAACTGCCGTGAGAGGCAATGCCGGGTTTATCATCACGGGGGATGAAGACTTGTCGAGTCTGAAAAAATATAAAGGGATAAAAATTATTAATCCAAGGGAATACTGGAATATTTTAAAGCGAAAAACGCGTCCGCTCCGTTAGAAATTCTTCACTGAATTGTGTGGATACATCCCCACTTTTTTAAAGGGGGGTTAGGGGGGGATTACTTAAGCAATGCTGTTCTACAATACCGTAGAGAATAACAAAGGATGATACTCATAGCATGAACACCGTCATGATCATTGCAGGGGAGAGTTCGGGTGAATTATATGGTGCACTCCTCGCAAAAGAACTGAAGCGGCAATGGCCTGAACTGCATATCGCCGGAATCGGAGGCAACAGGATGGGCGAAGCAGGCGTGGAACTCATCGCCCGGACATCTGACGCCTTCGGCCTTACCGAAGCAGTTTCTTCATTGAGGAGAATTAAGGCTGCGTTCAGCAGCGCTGTCAGCGCGCTTAAAACATATAAGCCCGCGGTCCTTGTTCTTATCGATTATCCCGATTTCAATTTCAGGGTCGGCAA
>Ga0209254_10002451_pt1 | contig 16857 bp, 15 predicted proteins | sample FrelakmetDIP11DI_FD_187148 | JGI IMG/M metagenome (GOLD analysis project Ga0209254, IMG submission 187148) | Freshwater lake sediment microbial communities from the University of Notre Dame, USA, for methane emissions studies - DIP11 DI (SPAdes)... | ecosystem: Environmental > Aquatic >... | reverse complement strand
GGGTGCGCCTGTCCGGTAACCAGGGTTCGGGCGTGCTACGTTCCGTGACCGACGCCAACTGTTTCATTTGCCTGCCGGAGGACAGTGGCAGCGTCGGCATGGGTGACCTCGTGGAGGTCCAGCCCTTTGCCGGCGTTTTTTGACTCGGACGCCGACAGCCTGCCGCTGCCCCCGGACCTTCAAGAGCAAGGGTAACCGGCTCACTGGGGCCTGACCGGGTCAACCTGGTGCTTTCGAAATCATCGTGGGTCCTCCCGGTCTCGGTCCGGCGGCCGGGCCAAGTCCTCGCCTGCCCAACCGTGACTGCGGTATCCTTCCCCGCCTCTTTCTCCGTCCACCAGACCCGGCCCTAAGCCCATGCATCCAGACTACGACCCGCGGGCCTGCGAAGCCGCGGCCCAGCGCTATTGGGAAGAGCACCAATCGTTCAAGGCGATGGAGGACCACGGTCGGGAGAAGTTCTACTGCCTGTCCATGTTCCCCTATCCCTCGGGTCGGCTGCACATGGGGCACGTCCGTAACTACACCATCGGGGATGTCATCGCCCGTTATCAACGGGCCCTGGGCAAGAATGTGCTCCAACCCATGGGTTGGGACGCCTTCGGGCTGCCGGCGGAAAACGCCGCCATCAAACACGGCCTGCCGCCGGCCCAGTGGACGCGCTCCAACATTGCGTACATGAAGGACCAGTTGAAGCGGCTCGGCTTCGGCTACGACTGGGACCGGGAGCTGGCCACCTGCGACCCGGACTATTACCGGTGGGAGCAGTGGCTCTTTACCCGCCTGATGGAAAAGGGGCTCGCCTATCGCAAGACGGCCATGGTCAACTGGGACCCAGTCGACCAGACGGTGCTTGCCAACGAGCAGGTCATCGACGGCAAGGGGTGGCGCTCCGGTGCCCCGGTCGAGAAGCGCGAGATCGAGCAGTGGTTCGTGCGCATCACCGACTACGCCGACGAACTGCTCACCGCCCTGGATGACCTCCCGGGCTGGCCCGAGCAGGTGCGCACCATGCAGCGCAACTGGATCGGCCGTTCTGAGGGCGTCTACATGGAGTTCGGTATTGCCGGGTATGACGAACGCCTGGGGATCTATACCACCCGCCCGGACACCGTGATGGGCGTGACCTATGTGGCTGTGGCTGCGGAGCATCCTTTGGCCCATCGGGCTGCGCAGGCCAATCCGGGGCTTGCCGTCTTCATCGAGGAGTGCCGCCACGGCGGCGTCTCCGAGGCCGAGATCGAAACCATGGAAAAGCGCGGCCACCCCCTCGGGTTGGATGCCATCCATCCCGTCACCGGTGAGCCTGTGCCCATCTATGCGGCCAACTTCGTCCTCATGGGCTACGGGACCGGGGCGGTGATGTCGGTGCCTGCCCATGACGAGCGCGACTACCACTTCGCCCGAAAATATGGGATACCCATCAAGGCTGTGATCGTTCCCGAGGCATGGGAGATCGAGAACGTATCGGACCACCGCTTTGGCGAGACCGTTGCCGGTAGCACCGAACTTGCCCCCTCGCTAGGTCACGTCTGCGACAAGCCGCTGATTTGGCTGGAGTGGGAAGAGCGTTTCGAGCAAGAAGGGCGTCTTTACGATTCCGGCCCTTTTACCGGACTGACCAGTAGCGAGGCGTTCGATGCCATCGCGACCTGGCTTGAGACCCGTGGAAAGGGCCGGAAGCGGGTCAACTTTCGGCTACGCGACTGGGGCGTCTCCCGCCAGCGCTACTGGGGCTGCCCCATTCCGGTGGTACGAACCGCCGACGGCGGCATCCGCCCCGAGACCGATCTGCCCGTCCGTCTCCCGGAGGACGTGTTGGTAACCGGCTCCGGCTCGCCCCTCAAGAACATGTCGTCATTCTCGGATCTCGCCAACGGCGAGGTCCGAGAGACCGATACCTTCGATACGTTCTTTGAATCGTCGTGGTACTACGCCCGCTATTGCTCAAGCGACTGTGCCACCGCCATGCTGGACGAGCGGGCCCGTTACTGGCTCCCGGTGGATCAGTATGTCGGCGGTATCGAGCATGCGGTTCTGCACCTGCTCTATGCCCGGTTCTTCCACAAGCTCATGCGCGACGAGGGCCTGGTGGCGTGCAACGAGCCATTCACCCGGCTCCTCACCCAAGGCATGGTGGTGGCCGAGACCTACTACCGCGAGGACGCAGACGGGCGCAGGCACTGGTTCAACCCGGCAGACGTGACCGCCTCTCGGGACGAGAAAGGCCGCCTCATCGGCGCCGTGCTGCGGGCGGACGGGTTGCCGGTCACTCCCGGCGGCATGGAGAAGATGTCGAAGTCCAAGAACAACGGCATCGACCCCCAGGTCCTGATCGAAAGGTACGGGGCGGACACGGTGCGCCTCTACACCATGTTCACCTCGCCCCCGGACCAGTCCCTGGAGTGGAACGACGACGGAGTGGAGGGGGCCGCACGCTTCCTCAAGCGCCTCTGGAATCTTGCCCTGGGGTCCGCCGACATCGGCGGTGCCGCGCACCCGTCAGGGCTGGACGAGGCACAGAAGGCAGCCCGCCGCGAGGTCCACGCCGCCCTGCAGAAGGCCCTCTACGACTACGAACGCCATCAGTTCAATACCGTGGTCTCGGCCTGCATGACCATGGTCAACAGCCTGGCGCGCCTGGACGATTCCCCTGGGAGTCGCGCCTTGCTGCGCGAGGGCTTGGGGATCGTCTTGCGTCTGCTCGCCCCCATTGCCCCCCACGTCACCCACCACCTGTGGCGGGAGTTGGGCCTCGGCGAGGATATCCTGGCGGGCGGCTGGCCAGCGTTGGATGTGGCCGCCCTGCGGCGGGACGAGATCGAGTATGTCGTTCAGGTCAACGGCAAGGTGCGGGCCAGGGTCCAGGTCCCGGCGGATGCGCCGCGCGAGGCCATCGAGGCCGCTGCCCTGGCCAACGAGAAGGTGCGCCGCTTCATCGGGGAGGGGGCAGTGCGCAAGGTCGTGGTGGTGCCCAACAAGCTGATCAACGTGGTGGCGGGCTGATGGCCGGGTTCAGCGTCGCCGTGATCCGACGTTGGCCCCGGCAAGCATTCTGTGCCTGGGTCGCCCTGTTGGGCGTGGCCCTGAGCCTTTCCGGCTGCGGATTCAAACTGCGCGGGGAGGTGGAGATCCCGCCCGACCTCAACCCGATGTTCATCCAGGCGGGTGGCGGTTCCCCGGTGGCTCAGGCGATTCGCGACCGCCTGCGCGGAACTCAGGTGCGTCTCGCAGCCAGCGCCAAGGAGGCCAAGCTGACCGTGCGCATTCTCTCCGAGCAGCGCTCCTCCCGCGTGGTGGCGGTGGACCGCAGCGGCAAGGTGCTGTCCTACGAGCTGCACTACCGGCTGGCCTTCGACGCCATCGGAGCTGACGGCCAGGGGCGCCTGCCTCGGCAGGACATCGATCTGGTGCGCGGCTTCGATAACCCGGATACCGAGGTCCTCGGCAAGCAGTTGGAGGGCGAGTTGATCTTCCAGGATCTGATAGACGACGCCGCGGAGCGGGTGCTGATCCGCCTGCGTGCTGCCCTCATCAAGCGCTAGCTTCGATGCGCCTGCGCTTCGACCAACTCGCTGCGCATTTGCGGGGCCGCCTCGCCCCGGTCTATCTCTTCTGCGGTGAAGAGCCGTGGCAACTCGGCGAGGCGGTCCGGACGGTGCGCGCGCATGCCCTCGCGCAGGGGTTCGAACGGGAAGTCCTGGATCAGGAGGCCAACTTCGACTGGTCGGCCCTGGGGGCCGCCGCGGATGCCTTATCCCTCTTCGCCAGCCGCCGGCTGATCGAGCTGCGTCTGGGAGCCGCCGCCCTGGGCCAGGAGGGCGGCGCGGCGGTGCGGCGCTACTGTGAGCGTGCCACGCCGGACACGATGCTGCTGATGGTTGCTCCCCAACTCGACCGCAAGGACCTCAAGACCAAGTGGGCCCAGGAGGTGGAGCGGGTCGGGGCCCTGGTGCAGGTCTGGCCCCTGGAGGGGGGGCGCCTCATTGCGTGGCTGGGGGACCGCCTGGCCGCCGCGGGTTTTCAGCCTGCCCCTGGTGTCGCGGCCCTGTTGGCGGAACGGGTCGAGGGCAACCTGCTCGCCGCCGTCCAAGAGATCGAAAAGCTCCGTCTCCTGCGCGAGCCCGGTCCCCTGGACGACGCGGGTCTGCTGGCCGCCATCTGCGACAACGCCCGCTTTGACCTATTCGACCTCACCGATGCATCCCTGGCGGGGGACAGGGCTCGGGTGGCCCGCGTCCTGGGCGGATTGGTGGGGGAGGGTACCGCTGCGCCGCTAGTCCTGTGGGTCCTCGCGCGGGAGTTGCGCCTGCTTGGCGCTGTGGCCCATGCTCAGGCCCAGGGGCGCGATCCTGCCCGGACCCTGGGCGAGCAGCGCGTGCCGGAGATGCGCCATGCGGCGATTCTGGGTGCTGTGCGGCGCCTTCCCCTCGCGCGGGTGCAGGCCCTGCTGCGACGTTGTGCCGAGGCGGATCGGGCCATCAAGGGGCTCTCTGCCGCCGACCCCTGGTTGGTGCTGCACCGGATCGCGGATACCCTGGCGGGTGGGCCCGCTCTTGAATGGGAGAGGCCCTAGGGCAGGGTCGCGACGGCCTTCGATAAGACGAATAGGATGAGCCGGTGAGATCCTGTTAATCCTGTCCATTTACTTGCGGCGACACTGCAGACCGATCTCCCGGAACGGCCGGCACGCCGACCCCTTGAGCCACCGGAGTCTTTCCACCGCCATGTCCGAGCAACAAATCCCCGACGTCGCCGCCTACATGGCGGACCTGGGGCGGCGCGCCCGTGCCGCCGCCCGTCTACTGGCCAGGGCCGAGACCGCGGCCAAGGATCGTGCCCTGCTGGCCATGGTCGAGGAGATCGACCGCCGGCGGGCCGAGATCGCCGCAGCCAACGCCGAGGACCTCGCCGCTGGGGCCGCCAAAGGGCTCGACGCCGCCATGCTCGACCGTCTGGAGCTGACGCCCGGGCGCATCGACTCCATGCTCGAGGGGCTGCGTCAGATCGCCAGGCTCGCCGATCCCATCGGGGCCATCACCGACCTCAACTACCGCCCTTCGGGGATCCAGGTCGGGCGCATGCGGGTGCCCCTGGGCGTGGTCGGCATCATCTACGAGTCGCGCCCCAACGTGACCGCCGACGCTGCTGGGCTCTGCCTCAAGTCGGGCAATGCCACCGTCCTGCGCGGGGGCTCGGAGGCCATCCGTTCCAACCAGGCCATCGCCGCGTGCATCCGCCACGGACTGACCCAGGCGGCGCTGCCGGCGGACGGTGTGCAGGTGGTGGTCACCACCGACCGCGCCGCGGTGGGGGCCATGATCGCCATGCCCGAGTCCATCGATGTCATCATCCCCCGGGGCGGCAAGGGGCTGATCGAGCGCATCAGCCGCGACGCCCGAGTCCCCGTCATCAAGCACCTGGACGGGATCTGCCACGTGTACATCGACGACAGCGCGGACCTGGACAAGGCCTTCCGCATCGCCATGAACGCCAAGACCCAGCGCTACGGGACTTGCAACACCATGGAGACCTTGCTGGTGGCCGAGGGGGTGGCGGAGACCCTACTGCCGAGGCTGGGTGGAGCCCTGATGGAGAAGGGGGTGGAACTGCGCGGTTGCCCGCGGACCCGCGCCATCCTGCCCCAGGCGGCGGTGGCGACGCCGGAGGACTGGGATACGGAGTACCTGGCACCCATCCTGTCCGTGCGGGTGGTTGCGGGGGTAGACGAGGCCATGGAGCACATCGCTGCCCACGGGTCTGCTCACACCGACGCGATCGTTACCGAGGATTACAGCCGCGCGCGGCGCTTCCTGCGCGAGGTGGACTCCAGCTCGGTCATGGTCAACGCTTCAACCCGCTTCGCCGACGGTTTCGAGTACGGGCTTGGGGCCGAGATCGGCATCAGCACCGACAAGTTTCATGCCCGGGGCCCGGTGGGGCTGGAGGGGCTGACGTCGGTCAAGTTCGTGGTACTGGGGAATGGAGAGGTGCGTTAGCCGGGGGACAAGGGCAGAGGGGTCGGGGCTACGGCTGGCCTCGGGCCCCGTTACTTCCGGGGCCTTTTCTGCTAGATTCTTGTGCAGATCCCGATCACGCCTCAGCCGAGAGATTTGCACCTGACCGACCTATCTGCCATTGCCCGCCCGACCTCGATGTTCCATAGGCGGATGGTCCGGGCTGAGCCAGGCCAAAGGGGCGGCATTTTGGCAGCCCGCCGGATTGGTTTCGGCACCCTAATCAACCGTCTCGATCCCGGCGGCGCGACATGATCGGCGTGCTCGGCGGCACCTTCGATCCTGTTCACTTCGGTCACCTGCGTCCTGCCCTCGATTGCCTCCAGTCCCTCGGGCTGGATGAGGTGCGCTTCATTCCGCTCAAGGTCGCGGTGCACCGCGCTCAGCCCAGGGCGTCGCCTCAGGCGCGCCTGGCCATGGTGCAGGCGGCCATCGCCGGGGCGGTGGGGCTGGTGGCCGACGGGCGCGAGCTGATTCGGGACGGGGCGTCGTACTCCTGCGACACCTTGCACTCCGTGCGCCGGGAGATCGGGCCGACCGAGCCCTTGTGCCTGTTGGTAGGGCAGGATGCCTTCAACGGCTTCCTTTCCTGGCAGCGCCCGGCGGACATTCTGACCCTTGCCCACCTGGTGGTGATGCAGCGCCCCGGCTCCCCGAAGCCCGATGATCCGGCGCTGTGCGATTTGGTGGCTGAGCGGGGCTGCGACGACGTGGCGGAGCTGCGCCGCCTGCCCGGCGGGCGCATCCTGCACAAGCGCGTGACCCAGCTGGGCATCTCGTCGAGCCAGATCCGCGCCTTGATCGCCGACGGTCGCAGCGCTCGTTACCTGCTCCCAGACCCGGTGCTGGAGATCATCGAGCGGGATGGCCTGTACCGGGGGCCCATCTGGCACTCAGGCGCCCGCCCTGGCGCACACGATTTCCTGACGCCGGGCGCGGCACGCCCGGCCCAACCTGAAGCAGAGGAGAAGGCATGCAGCTGGAACAATTGAAGGAGCTGGTCCTGACCACCCTGGACGACATGAAGGCGCGCGACGTGACCCTGATGGATGTGCGCGGTAAGACCCCGGTGACGGACTACATGGTGGTCGCTTCGGGCACCTCGGACCGCCATGTCAAGGCCATCGCCGAGACCGTGGCGTATCGCGCCAAGGAGGCCGGTGAGCCGCCGCTGGGCACCGAGGGTGTCAGCGAGGGCGAGTGGGCCCTGATCGACCTCAATGGGGTCGTGGTGCACGTCATGCTGCCCAAGGTGCGGGATTTCTACGCCCTGGAGCGGTTGTGGTCGGCCCCCGCCGAGGTCCCGGCCCGGGCGGCGGGCGTCGCCCCCACCTGAGTTAGTCTGGCAGGACAGGTGGTCTGGACCTGATCGACCCCTGAGTCTGGTCCTGCGACGCCTCCTTGGACCGTTTCGACCGCATCTTCGAGCTCAACCGCATCCTGCAGGCGGCGCGGCAGCCGGTCTCGCGCAGGCGCCTTGAGGCGGAGCTCGAGTGCTCCCGGGCCACGGTCAATCGCATCATCGAGGACATGCGCCTCTACCTGAACGCCCCCATCGTCTACGACGCGGAGCGCAACGGCTACTTCTACGACCAGTCCGAGGGCATGTATGAGCTCCCCGGACTCTGGTTCAATGCCTCGGAGCTGCATGCCCTGCTGTCGGTACAGCAGTTGCTGGCCCAGGTGCAGCCAGGTCTGTTCGACCCACTGCTCAGGCCCCTGAACAAGCGCATCGCCGGGCTTCTCGATCTCCAGCATGCCGGCTCCGACGGGCTTGCCGCGCGGATCCGCGTCCTCCAGGCGGCGGGCCGCCAGGGTGGGGAGGGCTTCCCCACCGTGGCCGGGGCCCTGGCGCAGCGTCGGCAACTGCGCCTGCGCTACTTCAACCGCGGCGACGACAGCCGCAGCGAGCGGGCCGTCTCCCCACAGCGCCTGACCTACTACCGGGACAACTGGTACCTGGATGCCTGGTGTCACCTGCGCGACGGGCTGCGCACCTTTGCCCTGGACGCCATCGAGGCGGCCCGTGTCCTTGATGTCCAGGCGCTGGATGTACCTGAGGCTGAGCTGGAGGCCCATTACGCCGATTCCTACGGGATCTTCGCCGGCGCCCCCAGCCGCGTTGCCATCTTGCACTTTGCGGCCCGGCGGGCACGCTGGGTCGCCAAAGAGCGCTGGCATCGGGATCAGGAGGGTTGCGCCCTGCCAGATGGCCGCTACGAGCTGCGGGTCCCCTACAGCAAGACCCCTGAGCTCTTGATGGACATCCTCAAGTATGGGCCGGACGTGGAAGTGCTGGCACCGGCAGAGTTGCGGGCCGACGTGGTGGCGCGCCTCGCTGCGGCCCTCGCGCTGTATCCGGATTCCAGTCAGCCGCAATGACCACCGAACGCACGATCACACTCGTCGCCGCCCTGGCTCGCAACCGCGTCATCGGGCGAGACAACCACCTGCCTTGGCACCTCCCGGCGGACCTGGCGCACTTCAAGCGCCTGACCCTGGACAAGCCGATTGTCATGGGGCGGCGCACCTGGGAATCCCTTCCTGGGCTGCTACCGCGCCGGACCCACATCGTCGTCAGCCGTGATCGGAGCTACCGTTCCCCTGGGGCCTTGGTGGTGGACTCGCCGGAAGCGGCCCTGGCCGCCGCGGGGGCGGTGCCCGAGGTGATGGTGGTGGGCGGTGCGGCCCTGTACGCGTCTCTCCTGCCGAGCGCCGGGCGTATGGAGCTGACCCTGCTGGAGGCAGAGATCGAGGGCGATGCCTGGTTCCCCGAGTGGGACCCTGAGCAGTGGCGGGAGGTGTGGCGGGCGCGACGGGCGTGGGATGCGCGCAATGCCTATGACCTGACATTCCTGCGGTTGGAGCGCGGGTAGGCAGGCAGTCGGCGATCAGGCTGGCAGGGGCGTCTTGGGCTTGCGGTAGGTGGGGCATTCGACCTCGTACCGCTGAATCTCCTTCTTTCTGCGGATCCGGATGGCGGTCAGGTGTCCGCCCCACAGACAGCCGGTGTCCAGGGACCAGACGTTGTCCTCGGCAAGCCACTTGAGGGTGGACCAATGCCCGAAGACGATGCGCTCGGCTCGGGTGGCGCGCCACGGGATGCGGAACCAGGGCAGGGTTCCGGCCGGCTGGGTCCCTGGGTGGCCCTTGGCGGACAGGTCGAGGCGGCCCGATGGGTCGCAGTAGCGCATGCGCGTCAGGCAGTTGGTAATGAATCTCAGGCGGTCCGTCCCGGCAAGGTCGGCCGACCAGATCTTCGGCTCGTCGCCGTACATTGCGGCCAGGAACCCTCGGTAGTCGGGGCCGCGCAGTACTGTTTCCAGTTCGCGGGCGCATGCGAGGGCCAGGGCGAGGTCCCATTGCGGCGGGAGCCCGGCGTGGACCATGGTAAAGCGCCGGTCGGCGTCATGGTGCATCAATGGGCGGTGCCGCAGCCAGGTGAGCACCTCGTCGCGGTCTGGGGCGGTCAGGATGTCGTCGAGGTTGTCCTTCCTGGCGTTTCTCGTCTGACCCTCGGCGCGCGCCAGAAGGTGCAAGTCATGGTTGCCGAGGACGACGACGGTCCGGTCTTCCAGGGACTTGAGGAACCGCAGGACCGCTAGGGAGTCGGGGCCGCGATTGACCAGGTCGCCGACGAACCACAGGGTGTCGTTGCCTGGATCGAAGCCGATCCGGTCGAGTAGGCGACGCAGGGCGTCATAGCAACCCTGCACGTCGCCTATCGCGTAGGTTGCCATGGCCGTCGCCGCCGCGGCCTAATGCAGGGTCTTCGGGATGGCCAGCGAGAAGGGGGGGATCTCTGCGTCGAAACGGGTGCCATCGTCGGCAATCATGCCGTAGCTGCCGTGCATGCTGCCCACTGGAGTTTCCAGTAGAGTCCCGCTCGTATAACGGAAGCTCTGGCCTGGCTTCAGATAGGGCTTTTCGCCCACCACCCCCTTGCCGCGGACCTCCTGGACCTTGCCCTCGGTGTCCGTAATCACCCAGTGGCGGTCCAGTAGCTGTGCCGCCTCGGTGCCCAGGTTCTCGATGGTCACCGTGTAGGCAAAGGCGTACCGGTGCTCCGCAGCGCGGGACTGCTCGGGCAGGTAGTCACTGCGAACGCTGACCTTGATTCGGTAGCGTTGATCATCTTTGGATGTCATCGGGGGTCCCTCGTGAAACTGCGCGAGAGGTTAAGGGGCGCCAGCTGAAAAGGCAACGCAAGGACCGCGCACTTTGCAACAGGGTGTCGGCGGATCGCCGGGAACGCCCGGTCTGGTCCGCACCAGTGCGCCAATCGCTGTGCACGGGGTTGCAATAACGTGTTTCAGGGCAGACAAACCGGCACGAAATGGAGATAATGTTTCTGTGTTACCGGGTTGGGGAGGGGTTCCCGGGAGACGTGGTTCCTTGTTGCTTAATCAGGGTATTGCGCCTGGGTCCTGTAAAACTACTAGAATTTATTGCCTGTACGTCCATGACACTCAAGCGCAGCCGTCGCAAACCCGATTTGTTTTCCGTCTTGCTGGTCGTCTTGGCTTTGGGCATGTCGGTTACCCTGGCATACCAGATCAATGTTTACTACGGCGCCAACGCGGTACCGATCGCGAAACAAACTCCTGCAGGTCCGCGCTCCGGCGGTTGATTCACTGGCGTTCCTCGGGTCTGTCCTGAGCGACTCGATCCTCCCGCTGACCGCCAAGCGGCCGGCTCTGCCCCACCGTCAAGCTTCCTCTCTCCTCGGCTAGGCGTTGACGCCCACGCGATGCGGCGGTCCGATTCCCGCTGCTCGCCGAGTGGACCCTGTTCCGGTATCTTGGCTCGATCGGTCGAGGCGCGGGGCCGGGTGTCCCGGTCTCGTTTCCTGGCAGCGGTATCCGCGAAGGCTGCCGTGCCGTTCTTCCTGAGGGTCGTAGCGCGATGGCAGACAAGGTACGCGTCGGGGTCATTGGGGTCGGGTATCTTGGTCGGTTCCATGCCCTGATCTACTCCCGGATGGCCGATGTTGAGTTGGTTGGCGTCGTGGATACCGACCCGCACCGGGCCAGGGAGGTCGCCGCAGAGGCCGGCTGCCGGGTGTTCCCGGATGCGGAGCAGCTCGCCGCGGCGGTGGATGCGGTGAGTGTCGTGGTGCCCACCACGGCACACCTGGAGGTCGCGGCCCCCCTGCTGCTCCGAGGCGTCCACATGCTGCTCGAGAAGCCCATTGCGGCGACGGTGGCGGAGGGGCGCGAGATCGTGCGCCTGGCGGAGTCCTCCGGTGCCATCCTGCAGATCGGTCATGTGGAACGGTTCAACGCCGGGATCATGGCCCTCGCGGAGCGCATCACGGAGCCGCGCTACATTGAAGCCCAACGCATGGGCGGCTTCGTTGAACGAGCCACGGATGTGGACGTGGTCTCCGACCTGATGATTCACGACATCGACATCATCCTGTCCCTGGTCGGTTCGGAGATCAGTCATATCTCGGCCCTCGGGTCCCCCGTCCTGACGGAGCATGTCGATATCGCCGCCGCCCAGCTCGAGTTCTCCAATGGCGCCGTGGCGAATGTGGTCGCGAGTCGGGTGTCCGACAAAAAGATGCGCCGGATCCGGGTCTTCCAGCCTGGGATGTACCTGTCCCTGGACTTCATCGATCAGACCATCGACATCGCGGAGCCGCGCCGCGTGCCGGGTGCCGAGCGCCCGGAGATCGTGCGCCAGCGCATTCAGGTGGAGCCGGTCAGACCGCTGGATCGGGAGATCGAGAGCTTCGTCGCCTGCGTAGGCGCCGGGCGCCGGCCTATCGTCGATGGCCGCGTCGGGCTCAAGGCCCTTGAGGTTGCGCTCCAGGTGCGAGGAAAGATCCACGCCTAGTTGACCGGAGACGCACCGATCCGGCCGGAGGAGCCCGTCAGGGTCGGGCGTATCGGACCATGTCCTCGGCGCAGGCGACAGCGGCCTCTAGGCTGCCCGTATCGCCGAGGCCGGTCCCTGCTAGGTCCAGGGCCGTGCCGTGGTCTACGGAGGTGCGGATGATGGGCAGGCCAAGGGTGACATTGACGGCCCGCCCGAAGCCCAGATGTTTGAGCACCGGCAGGCCCTGGTCGTGGTACATGGCCAGGACCACGTCCGCCTGGGCCAGCCTCGGAGCGACAAAGGCGGTATCCGCCGGGAGCGGCCCGGTGAGGTCGAGTCCTGCGGCCCGAAGTTTCGCCAGCGTCGGCTCGATGATCTCGATCTCCTCCCGTCCCAGATGCCCGCCCTCGCCCGCATGGGGGTTCAGGCCGCACACCAGGATACGTGGCTGGCCAATCCCGAAACGCGTGCGCAGCTCACGGTCGAGCGTGTCCAGGACTCGGGTCAGGACCTCCGGGGTGATCGCCCGACTGACCCTGGCGAGCGGCAGGTGGGTGGTCGCCAAGGCGACGCGTAACCCCGGCGCGACCAGCATCATGACCGGGTCGGCCCCGCAGCGTTCCGCCAGGAATTCGGTGTGGCCGGAGAAGGGCAGGCCGGCGTCGTTGATGACACCCTTGTGCACCGGACCTGTGACCATGGCGTCGAAGAGGCCGCTGAGGCAGCCGTCGCAGGCCATCGTGAGGGTTTCGGTGACATAGCCGGCATTGGCGGGGTCCAGGCGACCCGGTTGAGCCGGGCCCGATAGGGAGGCGGGCCGTATCTTGAGGGCACCGGCCCGGTGCGCAGTCGCTCCGGCCGCGGAATCCCAGACGGTCAGTTGCAGGGGGAGCCCAAGGGCCTCGGCGCGGGCCGCGAGCAGGGCCGGGTCCGCGACCGCGATCAGCTCGCTGGCCCAGTCACGCTGCGCGATCCGCACGCAGAGGTCGGGGCCTATGCCTGCCGGCTCGCCTGGGGTGATGGCGAGGCGGGGGATGGGGCCTTTGCCCACCGCGGGTCTAGTCGGCCTCTGTGTCGAGCCGGATTTCCACGTACGCCTCGTCGCGGAGGCGCCGCAGCCACAGCTCGGTCGCCTCCCGGGCCTTGCGCTGACGGATGGCGTCCTTCGCCTTCTGACGCAGCACCTCGGCCGTGGTGTCGGCCTGCCGACGCTCGAGTACTTGCACGATGTGCCACCCGAAGGAGGTCTTGAAGGGGGCGCTGATCTCGTTGGGGGCCAGGGCAGTCATGGCTTGCTCGAAATCCGGGACCGTATCTCCCGGGTTGACCCAGCCCAGGTCGCCGCCCTTGAGCGCGGACCCGGTGTCGTCGGAGTGCGAGCGGGCAAGGGTCGCGAAGTCGTCGCCGCCGACGATGCGCAGGCGCAACTGCGCAAGCCTGGTTTTGGCGTCATCATCCGACAGGACCTCGTTGGTGCGCACCAGGATGTGCCGGGCGTGGGTCTGGGTGACGGCCTCGCTTTCGGTCCCTTTGATGTCGGTTACTTTGACGATGTGGAACCCGCCTTGGCTGCGCAGGGCGTCGCTGACCTCGCCCTTGCCCAGGGTGCGGGCCGACTCGGCGACCAAGGTGGGGGCCTCGGCGATCTTGAACCAGCCGAGATCGCCCCCGTCGAGGGCCTGTTGGCCGTCGGAGTTTGCGATGGCCAGCTTGGCAAAATCGGCACCACCGCGGAGCTGCCGGACCAGCCCCGCGGCCTTGGCCTGGGCCTTCTGGATCTGATCCGCAGAGGCCCCGTCGGGGAAGGCAATGAGGATGTGCTGGAGGCGGACTTCGGTACGTTCGACCAGCCGACCCGACTCCTTCTCCAGAAATCGGTCGATCTCCGGCTCGGTCACCGTGATGGTGTTGAGGACCTCCTGCCGCTGCAACTGCGCATCGATCATCTGGCTGCGGGTATCCTCCCGGAAGTCCTCGAAGCGCGTCCCGCCGCTCTCCAGCGTCGCCCGCAGCTCCTCCAAGGTGATCTTGTTGCGGCTGGCGATGCTGGTCATGGTCGTGGTGAGGGTTGCGTCGTCCACCTTGATGCCCAGCTGTTTGGCGCGCTGGGCTTGCAGGCGTTTGGAGATGACACGTTCCAGGACCTGCTTGTTCAGGACCTTATCCGGGGGTATGGGAGTCCCGCGGGCCCGAAGCTCCGGGATGATCGTGGCGACTTCGCGCTGAAGCTCGCTGTTGACGATCACGTCGTCGTTGACCACGGCGACGATGGCGTTGAGCTCTTCGACCCCCGCCGCGATGGCCGTCTGCAAGGGCGCGGAGACCGGTAGGGCCAGCAGGATCGTTGCGAGGGCCAGCGCCCGCAGCCGCCGGGGCGCGTCAGTCCGTGTGGTAGCCATAGATCCCGCTCTCCAGGAATTTGTCGATCGATTGCCCAAACTTGCCAAGTCCCGCGAGCTCCACCTGGAGCATGACCGAGGTGGTGCCGTTGCTGTCAGGGCCGTTCTTGTAGTTCCGGGCAAGCAGCCGCATGCGCCAACAGCATTGGCCGAACTCGATCCCGGCGAATGCGTCCATGGTCTCCTCGTACAGAAGGGAGTACAGCCAGCGGCCGACCAACTCCACGCGCCGACCGATGGGAAGGCGGAAGGTCAGATCCGTGTCCTCGTAACGGTCGGATGCGCTGGTTCCGAGATTATACCGGTAGGCGAGGTTCAACAGGCGTGCATCCGGTGTCTGGTAATGAACCTGCAGGACACGCTTCTCCCACGGGTCGGCGTCGGTATTGGGGTTGTACTGAAAGCTGGCCCGGCCGCTCCAATTGGTGAGAAAGCGGGCGGCCAACTCACCGGCCACCGACGATGTCTGGGTCTCCTGGGTTGGGGTCGAGATCTGGACCTGGCGATCCTCGAAGTAGAGGACCTGACCGATGCTTACGCTGAACAGCTCACGACCCCCGCCTTCGTCCAAGGTGCGGGAGGTGAGCCCCAGGGTCAACTGGTTGGCATCCCCGATACGGTCGCGCCCCGTGAAGCGATTGTCGCGAAACAGGCTGGCGAAGCTGAAGTCCAGTGGTGTGGTATCGAAGGTCGGGGCATCGGACTGATCCTGATAGGGCGTGTATAGGTAGAAGGCCCGCGGCTCCAGGGTCTGGAGCGAGGGCTTGCCGAACCAGTTGAGCGAGCGATCGAAGATCAGCTTGCTATCGAGGCTCAAGGTCGGAATGGCGTACGCAGGGTCGCTGGGCAGGCCTTCGGTCTGGTCCGCGAGGGCATAGGCTGCGGCGCGCAGCCTGGCTCGGGGGATCAAGTGCCCGTAGGGCCTGCGCAAGGGCCAACTCACCCAGGGTGCCAGGGCGAAGCGCTGGCCATGGACCTTGGTGCTGTGGTCGAAATAGTCGTACTCCGCGTCGCCGCCTGCTTGCACCCCGGTGGTCGCGCTCCATGGCGAGGCGTTCAACAGGAGTTGGGGCAGCCTGGCGTAGGGGCGGCTGGTCGGCGGAATGGTCTCGTCCACGGTCTCGAACTGCTGCAGCCTGGACAACAGGGACCAGCCGCTCCCGGCGTAGGTCAGGTCGCCGCGCTGTTCGAGGTTGCGCACGCTGGTGGTTTCCAGCCGATTGCCGAAGTCCGCGAGATATTGGGCGTCCGACACCGTGTTGTAATTCACCGCCGTCGACCAGCGGGGGCCGAACTGGCCGAGCTGATCCGCGTGAAAGGCCCAACGCGTCGCGTTGTCCTCCGCCAGGGAATCGTGTGGGATGATCTGGCCCTCGACTGCGCCGCGCTGTGAACCGGTGAGGAAACGCATCTCGCCGCCCAACATGAGCCCGCGCTCGCTCATGATGCGTGGGGCCAAGGTGGCGTCGAGGTTGGGTGCGATATTGAAGTAGTAGGGCAGGGTGAGGTCGAGCCCATTGCTGTCGGAAACGCCGATGGTCGGGACCAGGAACCCGCTCTTGCGGCGGTCATCGATCGGGAAGCTGAAGTAGGGCGTGTACAACACGGGAACGTCCCGGACACGCAGGGTCGCGTTTCGCGCCGTCCCCCACCCGGTGGTCCGGTCGATATCCAATTTGGTTGCCCTAAGGCCCCAGGCATTGGATGTCGGGGGGCAGGTCGTATAGGTGATGTGGTCGAAGCGCGCCAGATTGCGCGAGACGATCACGGCCTGATCGGCGTATCCATGGGCATTGCTTGGCCCTGTGAGCCGATAGTGGGCATTCCAGATGCTGCCCTGATCGGTCCCAAGATTGTATTGGGCCCGCGAGCCCGCGACGCGCAGGCCAGGCTGTTCGAGGAAGGTCCCGCCGGTGGCCACAGCCTCGGCGGTGGTCTGGTTGTAGGTCGCTTCCTGGCTTTCGATGGTCTGGCCGGCCCGGCGGATCTCGACGTCGCCGCGCAGGAGGGCCAACTCCGCCGCCTGGTCGTATTCGGCGGCATCCGCGGCGATCTGGACCGGTTCCTGATCGCCTGGGAGCGGTGGGAGCGACGCCGCGCCGAGGGCGGCAGGACGCGGCCCGCAATAGTCCCAGTTGAGGTCGCGGTGCAGTCGTGCCTTGGCGTCCGCGGTCTCTGCGGCAGACATCGGCCCTGCACGGACGGCGTTCGTCGGCTTCGCCTCGTCCGTGGGCGTAGGCAATGGCTTGGATGGCTGCGCGGGCGCCTCTGGAGCAACAGCGGCGGGCGTCGCCCCCGGGGTGTCTTCGGCCGCTGCCGTCTGGGCGAGGCCCCTTGTCACGGTCACAGCGAGGACGAAGGCGATGGCGGCTGATAGGAAACTGTGCGGTGGCACGGGTCTGCTGGTCTGTGGGTGCGGCATGGCGCCCGGCACCGGCGGTTACACGGGGCAACCTGGGCTGAGCAGAGTGGGTAAAATCGCATATTCGGGCCGACGCGGCAATTTGGCGTTGCCCTGCCAAGCAATCTCCGGGCCTGCCCGGTGAGTCGATATTTGGGAGTTTTGCGATGCCGGACAGGCGTGGCCTGGTTGAAGGGTGGGTACGCGGGACCTTGGG
>Ga0209254_10002450_pt1 | contig 16864 bp, 15 predicted proteins | sample FrelakmetDIP11DI_FD_187148 | JGI IMG/M metagenome (GOLD analysis project Ga0209254, IMG submission 187148) | Freshwater lake sediment microbial communities from the University of Notre Dame, USA, for methane emissions studies - DIP11 DI (SPAdes)... | ecosystem: Environmental > Aquatic >... | reverse complement strand
GGTTGACAATTAAAGAAATCATGAGTATACACTTTAAGTTTTAAAATTAAATCATATTAAACTGATAAACAACATAATATTGATTTCTTGGTGTAACTTGGTGCCTTAGCGTCTTGGTGGCAAAAGAAAAATGCCACAAAGGCACAAAGACACTAAGGGTCACTAAATAAATACATTAAAATTCTAACCGCACTACAGGTTAAAACTATAATTAAACTTGTTGTAGTAACAGAATGCATGCTGTCTCTGCCACAGGATGCGCTACATTTCTTATATTTACATTTGGAACAATACCAAACACTCTGACAAATTATGAAAAGCAGGACTATGCAATTACCGGTCATTTTCTTTATCATTTCGATTTCATTCTCCTGCAGTTCGCGGGAGAATAAATCTTCGGTCATCCTTGAACCTGATACCAGCTGGCTGGAGGAGATTACTGTCAGAGAACTTCAGAAGGGCTATATGGATGGCAAATATTCTGTTACAGAAGTAGTATCAGCATATCTCGACAGAATAAATGAAATTGATAAAAATGGTCCTGCACTTAATTCCATAATAATAGTCAATCCTGATGCAATGCAAATTGCTGATGAGCTTGACAAGGAGAAGGCTGCAGGAAAAATAAGAGGTCCCCTTTTCGGCATACCCGTTATCCTGAAAGATAATATTGATACACATGACAGGATGCCTAATACAGCAGGTGCCACAGTTCTCCGGAGTTCTTTTCCAAAGGTCGATAGTCGTGTTGCAAAAAAACTCAGAGAAGCAGGAGCGGTGATCATTGCCAAATCAAATCTAAGCGAATGGGCCAATTTCCGCGGTATGAATTCAACAAGCGGATGGAGCGGCGTCGGAGGTCAGACGAAGAATCCATATGTTCTCGACCGTAATCCCTGTGGCTCCAGTTCAGGATCAGGAGTAGCTGTATCGGCAAATCTGTGTGTCCTGGCTATCGGCACAGAAACCAACGGATCCATAGTCTGCCCTTCAAACAACAACGGTATTGTAGGACTGAAGCCAACCGTCGGGCTGGTAAGCCGGTCCGGGATAATCCCGATTTCATTCACCCAGGATACGCCAGGGCCGATGGGAAGAACCGTTGAAGATGTAGCTATCTGCCTTGGATCACTGACCGGTATTGATCAGGCCGATTCAAAAACGCTTGCTTCAGCAGGCATGTTCATCTCAGATTATTCAAAATCGCTCAGGAGAGATGGTCTGAAAGGGAAACGGATCGGGGTTGTTAAAGGATCATCATCCTTCTCCGACAGAGTGGATACTCTAATGAAACAGGCAATAGAATTTATGAAGGGAGAGGGTGCAGAGGTGATTGAGGTTGAAGCGCCAGAAAGCTCTGAATATGAGGAGGCTTCCTTTGAGGTAATGCTTTATGAATTCAAAGACGGACTTAACAGGTATTTTGAAGGTCTGGAAGGTGATAGTCTGGTTAAGAATCTTAAAGATCTGATTGCGTTCAATAAATCTGATTCAGTCGAACTCAGATATTTCGATCAGAAGATTCTGGAGATGGCAGATAAAAAAGGAGATCTCTCCTCACCCGAATATAAAAAGTCGCTTGACAAAATGCTTAAAGCAACCCGTGAAAACGGGATTGACAAAATGATGGATTCAGTGCAACTCGACGCTCTTATTGCGCCCACAGGTTCTCCGGCCTGGAAAACTGACCTGATCCTTGGAGATCATTTTGTCGGAGGAAGCTCTTCACTGGCAGCCATATCAGGTTACCCTGCAATTACCGTTCCCATGGGGTTTATTGAGAATCTGCCTGTCGGTCTCACATTTTTCGGGAGAGCATGGAGCGAATCTATACTGATTGAGATAGCCTTCAGTTACGAACAGGGGACAAAACACAGACGAGTTCCGAGGTACCTTGTCACAGATTGATATTCAGACTCTGGAAGGATGAACTTGCTAAATAAGAATTTTTCTTAATGATTTAACTATTTCCTTTGATCCGGTGACCACCGGAAAATTCTTTGTCATTAATTTACCGGAGATAGTAAAACTGATATCATTCCCGTAAATATCAATCATTTCACCTCCGGCTTCCTCTATAATTAAAAGCGGGGCGGCAATATCCCACACCTTTGTGAACAGGTTTACGCATCCTCCGAATTTCCCTTCAGCCACATAAACAAAGTCGATAAGTGAGTTTGTTGACCTGATATTTCTTGTGTTTCTAACAATGTATTTATAGATATCAATGCCCTTGTTCAGAAAAGCCTCATCATCTGTATAATCGAGTGAAAATGCAAAAAGTGAATTTTTCGATTCTATGTTGCCGGGTATTGTCAATGGCTCATCATTTCTGAATGCGCCTCTCCCCTTTTCAGCAAAATATAAGATATCCTGAACAGGTAAATATGCTCCTCCCATAAAAGGTTCATCCTTTCTGAACAATGAGATCAAAATTCCAAACCATGGTATAGACGAGGCAAAATTTGATGTGCCGTCAAGAGGGTCAATTATCCATGTATATTCTGAGTTATTATTCAGGAAACCTGTTTCTTCGGAGATCAGGTTATGGGACGGAAATTTTTTTCTTATTATCCCGGAAATAACAGAATCGCTCGCAAAATCCGCCTCAGTAACAATACTGCTTTGCGATTCTTTCTGTGAAGCTTTAACAGGTTTGTTAAAATATTCAAGAAGTACTCTCCCTGAAGTTTTAAGGGCAGACTCGAGAGTATCCTTCATAAGAATTTTATTTGCAACTATTCTTTCCTGGTTTCCTCTTTCGATTCTGCTTTCGTCTTATCGGGTTCATCATCAACACGTGAGGCTTTTTTAAAGTCCTTTAAACCCTGGCCGATTCCTTTCATCAATTCAGGAATTTTCCTGCCGCCAAAAAGAAGCACAACAACAAGCAGAATAAGAATTATCTCAGTAGCTCCGAAGTTTCCCATCTTTTCAATTTTTTAATTTCATATAAAGATACAAAAAATGCTCTGATTCATCAAACTAAATCCGGAGGATACCCCATGCCAGAAGAATAAGCAATCCAACGACTACCCAGCTCAATAAAAATCCTGCCAGGTCTTCACGGTAACGTCTGAAGAAGTTTAACCAACGATTTTTATTTCTCCATCCGGGGAGATCAAGAAGTAAAAGGTCATCTCCCGAAAGTTCCGCAAGTGGTTTTTTCCCGTCAGTTCCCGGTTTCTTTGCATCTGATTTCCGACGCATGTTGTCGAAAAATGAATCAATCCTCTCCCTGTCTTCAGGTTTGGTAATCATGCTTACAAGCCAGAACATGAGAAAACCGGAAAGCATTGCAATACCGAATGGTCCGGGTTTCCATTTGTAAACCAGCATCAGGTCGCCTGTTGTTAATAAATTAACAGTATAATAAACTGAAAGGGAGACTATTACTGCAGCTGCAGCCCCATATCGGTTGGCTCTTTTCCAGATGATGCCCCCCAGGAACATTATTCCCATAAATGCAGCAAGCGTCTCGGTGAACAAAAATCCATGAAGCACATTTTTTATGCTCAGGGCAAAAAGAACTCCCAAAACCGACAAGCCAAGCCCCGAATAGCGCCCCATCCAGAGCAGTGTTATGTCGCCTGCATCAGGCTTGATGTATTTTTTAAAGAAATTCTTTGTAAAGAGAGCTCCTGTATTGACCATAAAATTTGAACAGGCCGACATATTTGCAGCTACAATTGCCGAGAGCATAAGACCAACAAGTCCGGGAACCAGAAGTTCCCCGCAGGCATAGCCGAATGCCATTTCCGGATCGGTGAGAACGGCTCCGTTTTTGATTACCAGAGCAGCAACTACAAGGCCTGTCAATGCCCACCCTATAGTAACCAGACGTTTGACCATCGATCCGAAAGTCTGACCAATCCTTCCGGCACGTTCTGTATTCCCTGTTGCGCACATTGAGATCATATGAGGCTGGGCAGTAATTCCCACTATCCCGTTAACTGCCAGCATCACAATAGTGAAAGCATCTATACCGCTGGCACTGTTAAAAAGATCAAAGAAATGATCGGGTAAAACTGACTTCATATAAGCGAATCCACCTATGTCCTTTAAGCCCAATGGAATAAGAATTACCGACAGGGTGATGATCAGGAAAGACTGGATAAAATCGGTGTAGGCAGCAGCAATAAGTCCTCCGATGAAACTGTAAAGAAGGAAAGCAACCGTCATAAAAAGCACAACCATATTTGGTGAAACAAGGTTTCCGGAGGCCACTGAGATCACTTTTGCTGCACCCTGAAGCATTACTCCCATATTAAATACAAAAAATGAAATTGCAAAAATTGAATAAACCAGTCCCATTTTGCTTCCATATCTGTCCTCAACAATCTCACCTACCGTTGTACGTTCGCTGCGACGGTAAAATGGGGCAATGAGCCAGTAAAAAGGGGTAATCAGCATGTTTTTCCACTGGTACCAGATGGTTGCGAATCCATTGCTGAATGTTGCACCTGTTTGTGCAACTGGCATCTCGGCATGTGTACCCACACCGAATGCCTGACCTATCATTATATACCACTTAAATTTCCTTCCTCCCCTGAAATAGCTGTCGCTGGTTTTTATCCTTCTCGAAATCCAGATCCCAAAGGTCGTTATCGAAACGAAGTATCCGATAAGTATTATGTAGTCGAGTGTAGTCATAGATCAAGGTCTGAGGTGTGAGGTACAAGGGTTCGTGGTATTAATTCCCCCTTGGAAGAGCCTGCCCTGAGCAAAGCGATGGGGGGTCAGGGGGATGTATTTTAAGGGTTCTCGGTCCTCGGTACTGGTTAGTTGGTACTCTTTAGTAGTTCTTGTTACCGGGTATTCCAACTGGATGAAAACAACCGTGGAACGAAGAATGAGGATCTGTTAAGTATTAGTAATGATTTTCCCATTTATTATTATCTGTTTGATATTAAGTATGTTATCAACATTTTCAAAAAGTATCAGATCGGCTCTTTTTCCAGGTTCAAGCGATCCTCTGTCAGACAGGTCATAAATTCCGGCTACATTCAGGGTGGCCATATTTATAGCTTCCCCAAGTTTACAGCCTGTGTACTTCATCATATTTTCCACTCCAGCTCTAAGAGGCTTTGAGGCTCCGGCCAGGCAATTCAGGACAGGATTCGTAATCAAGCCATCTTCAGTAAGGATAATCTCACTGCCTGAAAAAACATATTTGCCGGGCGCCATTCCGTAAAGATGAGTCACATCTGATGTCAGAACAATATTTTTTGGCCCCTTGACTTTGTAGAAGACCTGTAATTCTTCAGGAAGAAGGTGATGTCCGTCAGCGATTATTGTTGTGGTAAGCAGATCATTTGCGAGCTGCGGCCATAAAGGATTCCTGTGGCGGTCAATCAGGTTTGCACAACCATTTCCAAGGTGGGTTGAAAGCCTTGCTCCATGATCGACAGCTTTATTGATCTGTTCAGCGGATGCATTTGTATGGCCGATTGCAACCACAATATTATTACGTATGCAATTATCAATGAAATCAATACATCCCTCAACCTCGGGAGCTATCGTTACCTGTCTGATGTTTCCGTCGGCAGCTTCCTGGTAATGGGCAAATTCTTCCCATGATGGTTTCCTTATATGTCCGGAGGGATGACATCCATAATATCCCTCCTCTGAAGAAATATATGGCCCCTCAAGATGAAATCCCCGAACAGAACTTCTGATCTCCTCATCCTTCAAAGCTTCAGCAAGATTCCTGAAAATTCTCATGAGGTTTGCATGGCTGCCGGTCAAAATTGCAGGAAAGAATGTCGTGACTCCATCATAACGGATTGATTCAACAGCCATTCGCATTTCCTCAATTGGCAGATTCAGATTAGAAAAATCAATACCCTTGTATCCGTTTATCTGGTTATCGATAAGACCAGGTGCAACAAAAAGTTGCGGTTTCCCTTCATGCAGGGATATCTCAGAAATATTATCGATAAGTCCGTTTTTGATCTCAATCCTGACAGGTCCTGCAGTTTCATAGTGAAGTGCCCTTATTTCAGCTAAATCATTCATACAGTGATTTCCTGAGTTAACTTTAATTACCCCTGCCCTCCCGATAATGATCGTGACTTACTACAGGTAAGAAGTAGTACTTTCCCCACCGGGGAGACAAGAAAGAGGTTGTAATTATGTAAAATAGTAAAATTTACTAAACAATTATCTCCGAGGCAGAATTCCGGTCGAGAAAGAGATGCCAGTCCGGATGTTGTTTCAGCATCGTTGCAGGTATCTCCGGAGTCAGCTTATTTGTGAAGGACCTGTAGACTGCTTCCCCCTTTACCTTATGAGGAACGACTGAGATAATTGATCTGCATTGCATTATCTGCCATACACTCATTGAAACAGCGTTATCAGGAACATCTGTAAAGCTCTCAAACCAACCTTCGCTAACCTGCTGCATTTTGCACCGGTCATCAAGATTAACCACTATATAAGCCTCATGTGTATTAAAATCAGCCGGAGGATCATTGAAAGCAATATGACCATTTTCTCCGATTCCAATAAGGCCTATATCCAACGGTTTCCTGCGTATCTCTTCAGTCAGTTCATTTATTCGCACAGCGATATCACCTTCAACATCGACACCATGAAATTCCCTTACTGCTACCAGGTTAATAAATCGTTCCCTGAGGTAATTTCTGAAGCTTGCTCTGTGTGATAAAGGAAGTCCGATATATTCATCCAGATGGAAGACTTCAATTTTATTCCAGTCGATTTTCTCCTTTATCAGCTCCCGGTACATTTCGATTTGTGAACTTCCTGTAGAAACCACCATTCTTGCCTCTCCTTTCCTTTGAAGGATCTCGCTGAGTTTCCTCGAAATAGTTCTGGCAGCGTGTTTTCCAAGATCTGCTGCACTTTGGGAAATACTTATTTCCATAAAAGATTACAACAGTTAATAAAATATTTTCATCAATTTCATTTAATAATCCCAATACTATAAAAATAGTTTAATAAATTTAGAATTCAATTTTCTATCTTCACTAAATTTCTTTTCATAATGTTCAGACAATCAATTGTTGTATTGACACTTATTTTCTTTTTCAGCTGGAGCTATTCTTACAGCCAGATCAGAGGTGTCAACCGTGATAAATACCGTATTCATATAAACCAGGCTGGTGAAGATATTAAAGTTGACGGATACCTTGATGAAACCATCTGGAAGGATGCTGAAAAATCGGGGAAGCTCCAGAGGGTGCTTCCAACTGATACCGGATATGCAGCGGCGCAGACAGAGGTAAGGATGACATATTCTCCCTCAACAATTTACCTTGGGATAATTTGTTATGATCCCTTACCGGGCAAGCGTCCGGTAGAATCTCTGAGACGGGATTTCAGCTTTATGAAGAATGATAATTTCATTGTCTTCATTGATACATTCAATGATCAGACAAACGGATTTGCGTTTGGTATTTCACCTGCAGGGGCACAATGGGACGGATTACAGGCTAACGGAGGTTTGGTCAATCTCAACTGGGATATAAAGTGGAGATCGGCAGTCAGAAATTATGAAGATCGCTGGGAGGCAGAATTTGCAATTCCTTTCAGAAGTCTGAGATATCATGGAGGCGTTTCAGAATGGGGAATTAATTTCAGCCGTCAGGATCTTAAAACCAGTGAAAAGTCAAGCTGGGCTCCGATGCCGAGACAATTTGCAACTGCAACTCTTGCTTATACGGGCACTCTTGTCTGGGATAAACCCCTGCCCTCCTCAGGACTTAGATTTTCATTGATCCCCTATGCACTCGGAAAAGCAACCCAGAATAAGGAAGCCGGTGAAGATTTTAAATATAGTGCCACAGCGGGGATGGATGTCAAAGCAATTCTTTCCACATCTCTGAACCTTGACCTTACTATCAATCCTGATTATTCCCAGGTTGAAGTAGACAGGCAGCAAATTAACCTTGATCGTTATGAACTCTTCTTTCCTGAAAAGAGACAGTTCTATCTGGAGAACAGTGATCTTTTTGCAACACTTGGCACCGAGACTGTAAGGCCTTTTTTTTCGAGGAGGATCGGACTCGAAAGTCCGGTCATTGCAGGGGCACGTCTGAGCGGGAAAATCGGAAACAGATGGAGAATCGGAGTAATGGATATTCAGACCAACACCAAAGATGAAGTTCCCGCCGCAAACTATATGGTTGCAGCTTTACAACGGCAGGTATTCAGCAGGTCAAGTGTTTCAGCCTTCATTGTCAATAAACAGGTACTGAATACCGATGATGATGAAACTTACACTGGCAGCAAATATAACAGGATAGCAGGTATGGAATACAATCTTTCAAGCCCTGACAATAAATGGACCGGCAAGTTATTCTACCATCAGAATCTGACCGACAGTCTCTCCTTTAAAGATGCAGCTATGGCGGCCAATATAACTTATTCCTCCCAGTATATAACCGCAACAGTGAATCAATCATTGACAGGGTCAGGATATGTTGCGGAAACAGGTTTCGTTAGGAGAAAAGGCTATTACGAATTAAATCCTCTCTTCACCTGGAAGTTTTTCCCCAAAGAGAGTAAGATCGCAAATCATGGTCCAGGTGTGAAATTTGATACTTACATGGATCCATATTCTTCATTCTCAGTTACTGACCTGGAGACACAGTTATTATACAATATAGAGTGGCTCAACAAAAGCATGGTAACTGTAGATTTCAAAAATACTTATGTTGAGCTTCAAGCCCCCTTTGACCCAACCAACACAGGTGGTTTACAGCTCCCTGCAGGTGAGGAATATTACTGGAATGAAATAGGGGCAACCTTTACATCCGATACACGCAAATTATTTAATTTCGCCATGCTGAGCAGGTTCGGGGGATACTATAATGGAAAAAGATTCACTCTCAGCGGAGAACTGAACTACAGGTATCAGCCATATGCAAGCCTGGCTCTGGTTGCTACTTACAACGATATCTCCCTGCCCTCGCCATACAACAGTGCCAGACTTTTGCTCATAGGGCCAAGACTCGATTTTACTTTTACCGACAAGTTGTTTTTTACAAGCTTTATCCAATACAATAACCAGATAGACAACCTTAACCTCAACCTTCGCTTCCAGTGGAGGTTTGCTCCTGTATCAGATCTGTTTATAGTATATACTGAGAACTCCTATCCGGACAATTACACGGTGAAAAACCGTGGACTGGTAGTCAAACTATCTTATTGGTTCAACTGAAAATCATTTAAACCTTATCAGGCACTATATATGGAGGACGCGGAATGCGTGTAAGCAGTGTATTGGCCTCCGCATCATTAATAAATTTTTCAGTCAGCGGATCAAATTTCAAGGTACGTCCGGTACGATATGCAATATTTCCGAGATGCGCCAGTCCGGAAGAGAGATGTGCAGTCTCGACAGGAGCGTTCAGAACAGATTTATCGTGGGCACGGACAGCCTGAATGAAATTAAGATAATGGTCGCCCCCCTCCTTGCGTTTCGGTCCTGGTATTTTGTCCTTTCCCAGAAAAGACTCATATGTATCGTAGCCATTAACAACAAGATACCCTTCACTGCCATAAAAGATGTTACCTACTCCGACACCGTTTTCTTCATTGGTGATCCATGGACGGACCTCAAACTCAATTATCTTTTTCTCTTTGGGATAATAATAAGTTGAAGAAAGCAGTTCGGGAGTTATCTTGGCATCGTTGAACAGGAATTTTCCACCCGCGGCAGTAATCTGCTCAGGAAGACCAACATTCAATCCCCACATGCAAAGGTCGGTTTCATGGACTCCCTGGTTACCGACATCTCCGTTGCCATAATTCCAGGTCCAGTGCCAGTTATAATGAACAAGGTTACGGGAAAATTGCTGTTTGGCGGCCGGACCGGTCCATAAATCATAGTCAAGGCCTTCCGGAACCGGTTCAGTTCCCTTGTCGCCTATATCATCCCTCCAGCGGAAAACTAACCCTCTTGCCATATAAACATTACCTATCAGACCGTCATGCAAATGCTTTACAGCTTCCTGTACCGCAACAGAGCTTCGAAGCTGAACACCATGCTGAACAATCCGGTCGTATTTTGTTGCTGCTTCAATAAGTTTGCGGCCCTCAAAGAAAGTCTGAGAACCTGGTTTCTCAACATAAACATCCTTCCCGGCCTGGCAAGCCCAGATTGCTGCAAGGGAGTGCCAGTGGTTAGGCGTTGCAATACTTACAGCATCAATCGATTTATCCTCAAAGACTCGTCTGAGGTCCTGCTGCTGAAGGACTTTCTTACCATAATTTTTTTCAAACTCTTCTGAACGTTTTGCCAGAACTACAAGATCGGGATCGCAAAGACATGCAACTTCAACATCGGGCAGATTCATAAATCCTGCAATATGATCAGTCCCACGGCCGTTAACTCCAAGCACAGCTACGCGGATCCTGTCATTTGCGCCAAAAACGTTAGCCGGAATTGTCGCCGGCATGCATAAAATGGTTGCAGCACCTGCAGACTTCTTAATAAAGTTTCTTCTTGACACCATATTTTTCGTTTTCATAAGTATTGTTTTTTTGGTCAAAAATCAAGTTGGGTTTAACTTGTTAAGTTAATGAATTAAGTTTGCAAACCTTAAAAATTATTGATGATTCTCAAGTTATATGGAGAGTACAGAAGTCACAAAGTGACAAAAAGTCAACCCCTAAATCCCCCTCTATGGGGGACTTACAAATCCTGATAGTTTCTTAAGCCCTCCATATAGGGGGGTTGGGGGGTTGATTATCCGAGTATCCTACCTGATTTCAAAATCAAGCAAAGGAGTATCAGCAAGATAGGCCACAAGATGATCATTCCTTCTTAACGGACCTACTCCTGAAGGTGTTCCTGAATATATAAGATCGCCCGTTTTAAGAGTAAAGAACCTTGAGACATATGACACTATCTCATCAATGCTGAATATCATATCGGTGGTGTTGCTCTGCTGGACAATTTTATCATTTATTTCCAGCCTGAAATCAATATTCCGGATATCTTCAACTGAACTGACAGGAACAAACTTGCCTAAAGGTGCTGCCCCGTCGAAACATTTTGATAACTCCCATGGAAGCCTTGCCTTTGATAGTCTGGTCTGAATATCGCGGGCTGTGATATCAATGCCCATAGTAATTTCATCGTAGTACCTGGGTGCGAACTCTGGTGAAATTCCTTTGCCCAGCCTTGAAATCTTCACTACAACTTCAGCCTCATAGTGTATTTCTGATGAAAAATCGGGCAGAAAAAAAGGTTTGTTATTTTTGAGGATGCAGGAGTCGGGTTTAAGAAATACTACAGGTTCATCGGGAAACGGACGACCCATTTCAAGTGCATGCCTGCGGTAGTTTAATCCTATACAGATAATTTTCATTTTATTACTGCCCTTTCCCGAATGACCTTAACTTTATTTCAGTAAGAATCTTCTTTGTATACAGGGGAAAGTCACCATTCATCATCCATGAATAATATGAAGGTTCTTCCTTTAAGACAGCTTCGACAGATTTTCCTTTATGCTTGCCAAAATTAAAAGTTTCCACTCCATTGTCGTCATAAATGATACGTCCGGCAAAATCAGCAATAGTGTTAAAGGAACTGTAATCTGCCAGTTTCCCTATGTCATTTTCAAGATCATCGTACCGGTCGAGCTGGGCCTTGAGTACCTCGAAGGTGGCTTCAGTGTCAGCTTTTGAGCTATGAGCATTCTCAAGCTCTTTTTTGCAGTAAAACTGGTATGCAGCGGCCAGTGTACGCTGCTCTTTCTTATGAAAGATCACCTGGACATCAACATATTTTCTTTTACGGAAATTGATATCGATATTAGCCCTGAGGAACTCCTCAGCAATTACCGGTATATCAAATTTGATTGCATTATAACCGGCCAGATCACAACCTTCAATGAAAGCTGCAAGATTTTTTGCTATCTCCTTAAAAGTCGGGGCATTTTTAACATCATCATCAGTAATCCCGTGTATGGAGGTTGATTTTGGTGGCACAGGCATTTCAGGATTAATCCGTGTGCTCATCCATTCTTCTGCTCCATTGGGATTAATTTTCAGGACAGAGAGTTCCACAATACGATCAGCCGAAACGTTAATTCCTGTAGTTTCGATATCAATAAATGCTATTGGACGCCTGAGGTTAAGTTCCAATTATCACGTGTTTATCATCATTGGCATCAGAAGCATAAGAAGATCTTCCGATTCATTATCCGTTTCTCCGGGAAGGAATAACCCGGCCCGGGTAGGATCGGCAAGTTCTATCATTACATCCTGCGTAGAAATATTTGCAAGTATCTCAAGAAGGAACACCGACTTAAAACCTATCTCCATATCATCACCTTCGTACTGGCATTTGATCTTCTCATAGGCAGAAATAGAAAAATCGATATCCTGTGCAGAGACAGTCATCTGGTTTCCTTTAAGCTGAAGCTTTACCAGATTACTTGCCTGGTTTGAAAATACTGAAACTCTTTTGAGAGTATTGTAAAACTCAACCCTGTCAATGGTTATTTTTCTTGGATTATTCTTAGGAATTACAGAGTTGTAATTAGGGTAATTACCTTCCACCAGACGGCATACAACTTTATACTCATTAAGATTAAAAAAAGCGTTTTTATCATCAAACTCAACAGTTACTGTGCCCTCTTCCCTGGGAAGTATATTTTTCAGCAATGAGGCCGGCTTTTTAGGAAGAATAAAAGAAGCAATATCGTCGGCTTTTGTGTCACTCCTCTGATATCTTACAAGCTTATGTGCGTCGGAAGCTACAAACGTTATTTTTTCTGTTGAGGCTTCAATAAAGATACCTCCCATTACAGGACGCAGCTCATCATCGGCTGTTGCAAAGAGGGTTCTGTTTATCCCTGACAGCATCTTATCTGCATCTATGACAAATGAGAATTTCTTTTCCTTTTTTATTGCAGGGAGCGCCGGAAAGTCGATTCCATTCTGTCCGACAACGTTGAATTTTCCATTTTCAGAAGTAATAACCACAGCAAGTGTTTCAAGGTTTATGTCAAAGGCAAGTGGCTGGACAGAAAACTCCTTAAGAGTATCAAGCAGGATCCTTGCCGGAAGAGCTATGATCCCATCGCCTCCTGCATTTTCGAGCTTCATCTTTGTTATAAGTGTTGATTCGAGATCAGAAGCTGTTATTTCGAGATCATTACCTGAGAGATTAAAAAGAAAATTATCAAGGATCGGAAGTGTGTTCTTCGAGCTTATCACCCTGCTGATGGCCTGCAAATGACCAAGTAGTTCTGTACTGGATACAACAAATTTCATCTTATATCGTATTTAAATTTACTTTTTTATTGTAAAACTTACTTAACCAGTTATTAATAAATGAATTAAGGGAACAATTATCCTGAATTCCGAATTATCAATATTACAAAAAAAATCAATTACCCTCAAATAAAATATTAACCGGGAAAGAAATATGAACGCTTTTTAAGCAACGGATCAATATCTGTAAATCTGATAATAAATAGAGCATCGTTGTTCCCGGTTTTTGCCCACAGCCTGTCAGTATCTTTGATATTGATACCTTTTTCATCAATTGTCCGTTCCCACAGAGTAACAACTTTCTGTTCTCCGGCTGAACTTACAACTTCAATTCTGCAGAGAGGTTTACCATCCGTAATTTTCTCCCTCTCGTCTGCAGAGAGATTAAAAGCCCATGATTCAAAAGGAACGTGGGTAAAATATGACAAATAGCGTATTAGCCTGGAGGTATCAAAGCCTGACAGTTCTTTTGACCCGCCGGAAAGCTTTAATACATGGTTTTTATTTTTTATTCTGAAAGAGGATCCTGTGTCAGCAATATTTTCGAAGGTCACTGTAAAGATCTCCGAAGGAAGGAGGTTGAAAATCGTATATGGCTGCCAGAACAGCTCATTCAGAGTAAATGCGGAACCTATTTCAAGTTCACTTCCCGGTACATAAACTATGAAAGGCTTTGAGCTTTCCTTCAGCTTCATAATATTTCCGTAACCATTTGAGGTTGTTTTATATACTAGAAATGATTTCAGGATTTTATTCTTTTCGTATACTTTTACCCTTACCGGGGAAATTCCCTTTTCCAAAATTTCCTTTTCATACAATTCAGGAGCAACAGGTGATTTTATTTCCATCTCTTTCAATAACTTCAGAATAAAAAGTATACTGCTTTTTCTCGTTTCGAGGTTCTTATTTACCAACCACTCTTCACCTTTTTTTTCCAGATTCAGTGAGCCGGTATTATCCTTTAACTCAATCCTCGTAATCTCCTTTCCAGTTTGCACCGAGAAGGAACTATTTTCCCCCCCGAAAGGAGACCTGTCCTTCAACAGAAAAATCATGAGAACAAATACAGGAACTGCAATAACTGAGAATCTTATAGTTTTCCTCAACATAATCAAATCCTTGTGTACTTCCTTTTTCTAAACCAGTTGTAAATTAAACCAGATAATATTACTAAAATAACAGGTCCAGCCATATTAATCATCTGCCATTTAATTCTATCCTTTTTAATTGTGGATCTGTCAAGGAGTCGTGGTTTAAGTTCCCGTGATCTGAGTTCCATAATACCATTGTCATCAACAAGATAGTTAAGGCAATTGACAAGAAAATCCCTGTTCCCGTACATCTCCCCGGTATACCTGTCAAGTCCAAGTGTTAAATGTGTTTCTGTTGCACCATTTCTTCTTACCTCATTCCTTATTATATCCCCATCAGCAATAACTATCATCTTTGTTCTTGCGCTTTCAGTTTTTACAATGAATTTTGGATCATTGACAAGATTATCTGTAATCCTGTTCCTGAAAGCAGAGGGGAATACTCCTTCAAGAAGAACAGCAACCGGAAGATTTGATCTGCTGAAGGTTCTCTCATCAGGAGGAGACTCGGCTTCTTTAAGGCTTATCATAAATGGAGGGGAAAGAGTACGCGTGAAGTCAGATGTTGATAGCAATATTTTTTTTCTGATGTTCCTGTCGAGGCCGACCGTATCAATGTAGTTTGTAAACTCACCTTTTACCTTATTAAGGTTACGTGTAATGGGGTGGTCAGACGCCGGAGTCAGTTTTGGGAAATAGGGCCAGGGAACAGATACTGCCTGCTGACGTGTTCCTCCGCTCGAAAGGATGAGTCTGATTGAAACGCATTCGATATCCTGGATTACCTCCGGGTTGATTCTTGCCCCATACCTGAATAGCTGATCTTCAATATTCAACTGATGGTAAAGGGCTGCTGTTTCACCATATACAAGACTATCAGAGTTTATATGCACCTCTTCGGCCAGCCAGACAACCTTTCCTCCATTCATAATATACTGATCAAGGACAAATTTGTCATTTTCGGAAAAAGGTTTTTCGGGACCGGCTATAATCACAGCAGCATATTTATCAAGTATGCCGGGGTGACCGCCAATTGAACCCCTGTCGACAGTAAAAAATTTTGCAAGGTTAATTGTAAGGTCGGCAACTTCGATCTCTGGTATCTCATCATGCCCTTCGATAAATGCAACCTTACAGACTGTATCGGAGGCCAGTGTAGCTATGGGCTGGATCAGCTCATATTCCAGACCTTCAGTTGAATGCAGCAGGTTTTCCTCTGCCTGAACAGATGGATTATTTTTAAGGAAGTTAACAGGTACTTCAATACCGTTGTAATTTACAATCATGCCGGGGAATATAATCTTCTGACTTGAACCGCCTTCTGCATCTCCTGCCTGTATATTGACCGGATTCAGTCCTTTTGAGATAAGTGATTGGTAAAAAGCTTCCCGCTGCTGTGAATTTTTTCCTTCAGATGGATTAATAAAAATGAAATCAACCTTTCGTCCTGATGCAATCCTGAATTCATCAAGCAATTCTCCTGCCGATCTTTTAAGCCTTTTGAACGGAATGGGCATTTCGCCATCGAGGTAAACCTGAACAAAAATATCGTTTTTTATTCCGGCTAGTATTTCCCTTGTGGGTTCTGAAAGAGTATATCTCCTGTCCTCTGTAAGGTCAATTCTGAGGCGGATGAATGAACCGGCAATAACAGCAAAAACAATAATTAAAATAGTCACTCCGTACTGAAGCCAGCTCCTGGCTCTTATACTTCTGATATCAGATCCCTGTGACATATATCAGCTCTTTGTTTTCCATTTCCGTGACAACAATACAAGCCGTGTTGCTTCATTAAATGCCAACACAACAGCTATAAAATAAATTATATCCCTCAAATCAATTACGCCTCTGCTTATCGATTTGTAATGTTCGTTAATTCCCAGCCTGATTACAAATTCATCTATTTTCCGCAGACCTGGCAGATATGCAAATGAGTCAAATCCCATAAACAGGAAGAATGAAAGAAGTAAGGCAATAAGAAATGCTATAACCTGATTATCTGTGAGTGAGGAGGCAAAGAGCCCTGCTGATGCATAAACTGCGGCAAGAAAGAATAATCCGATAAATGCCCCTGCAGTACCTCCTTTATCCAGATTACCAGGTGACTCACCAAGAATATAAACCGAAAAATAATATATCAGACCCGGGATCAGAGCCAGCAGGACAAGTGCGACTGATGCAAAATATTTCCCATAGACAATACCTCTTTCAGTCACTGGTTTTGAATAGATAAGTTCCAGTGTACCCTGTCGCTTCTCTTCAGCTATCATCCTCATGGTAACTGAAGGTACAAGGAAGAGGAATATCCATGGTGATAAAAAGAAAAGAGTATCAAGGCCTGCATAACCGCTGTCGAGGATATTCCATTCACCCGGAAAGACCCACATGAACAGGGAGTTGATAAGCAGAAATACAATAATTACAATATACCCGGTCAGACTGCTGAAAAATCCGCTGATCTCTTTTCTGAAAATCGAAAACATAAATCAATATTCTTTTGTTGAATTTTAACCGTAACGATG
>Ga0209254_10002449_pt1 | contig 16872 bp, 10 predicted proteins | sample FrelakmetDIP11DI_FD_187148 | JGI IMG/M metagenome (GOLD analysis project Ga0209254, IMG submission 187148) | Freshwater lake sediment microbial communities from the University of Notre Dame, USA, for methane emissions studies - DIP11 DI (SPAdes)... | ecosystem: Environmental > Aquatic >... | reverse complement strand
GGGCATTCATCGCGTGCAGCAATGCGAACAGGGCGGACGTGACGGCCCACACGACCCACTCGCTCGAACCGCCGTCACGCAGTCCGACGACGAGAACGCCCCGCGAGACGAGCTCCTCGGCGAAGCCGACCAGCAAGGTCCCGACCAGGATCAGGGGAAGGAGCCTGGCCTTCGGCGAGCGGAAGTCGATCGCCGCGATGTTGAGCAGGGCCACGAGGCCGAAGAGTGCCGGGACGATCAGCACCCATGCCGGACCCGATCGGGAGTCCTCGAACAGGGCGGCGTCCCACCAGCCCAGCCATGTCGTCGCAAGTGCCAGGAAGACGGCTCCCAGGCCGATGGGCAGGATGATGCCGCGAACGACGTGCGCGCGTGAGTCGACGAGCGCGTCGTAGCGGGTTCCGGTGATGCGCCAGATGACGCCGACCAGCAGCATGTAGGCGAGGAAGATGCCGACGGCGGTGAGAGTCGGATGGTCCACGGTCATCTCCTGGAGTCTCGGATGTTGGCGATGAAGACTATGACCGCGCCGAGAATCGCCAACTCATCGAGGTCGAGTCCGCACCTGTCACGCGATATGCCCCGACACGTCACTCCCCTGCCTGCGGCTGTGAATCGAGCAGGGTCGTCAGTGCGGTGGTCTTCTCCGGAGTCCATCCGTCAGGATTCGTGACCGCGATCCAAGTCTCGGCGTTGGCACGCTTCGAGTACATGTGGCCGAAGCCCCACGGCACGTTGCCGGCTCCGGGGAGGTCGAGGGCGACCTGCCACATCGTGACCAACGGGAACCAGCCCATGCGCGGCGAGACGTCCGGCGGCCGCTGCCCTTCCTGGAGCCAGTTGGGGGGCTGCCAGGCGAGCGACGGGGAGAAGTTCACGACGGGGTCGGAGCCGTGCTGCAGATATGCGATCCGGGTCGGCCCCCACGCCCCAGGGGTGTCGGCGAATCCCTCGTCAGACGAGAACCGGACCGTGCGGCCGTCCCCGTAGATGGGCAGCCACTCGGGTGAACCGGCGTCCCGGCTGGTGACGATCTCGGTGTGGAGGTCGTTGACGAACGGCGGCCCGGACATGAACGCGCCGTCGATGGGCTCGTTGATGACGTTAATCGAGTTCAGGACGGACTCGACGCCGTACGAGCCGAGCGACAGGCCGTACAGGTACAGCTTCGGACGTGAGTCCACCGGCAGCGTCGACCAGTAGTCGTGGATGGTGTCGAACACGACGCGCGAGGTCTCCTTGACGGCCTGCTGGTCGGCGAGCAGGGAGATCCAGCTGGGCAGGTAGGAGTACTGCAGCCCCGCAATGGCGGTGTCTCCGTTGAAGATGTACTCGACCGGATCGACGCCGTTGGGGTCGAGGAAGCCGGTGCCGGTCGTGGTGGTGATGACCAGCGCCTCGCGCTCGAACGCCCCCGTTCGCTCGAGCTCCTCGAGGAGGAGATCGGCGCGACCCTGGAGCGTGTCGGCCGACTTCAGACCGACGTAGGCACGGATCGGCTCCACGGCACCGCCGCTGCTGAACTCGTCGAGCTGCTCGACTGTGGGCCCGAGCGCGACGAAGGAGCGCCCCTGCCGGCCGAGCTCGTCCCAGGCCACCAGCGAGTCAGGGCTGCCGGATCGCAGCGCTGACACGGGCTGCTCGATGCCGGGCGCCGTCGCGCCGTCGCGACTGGAGAACATGACGTTGGCGACGGCGAAGAAGCCGTTGACCAGGACACCGGTGATGAGGAGCCAGAAGAGCAGGAGCAGGCCGCCTGCGCCGAGCACGATCGCGAGTCGGCGCGGGAGCTTGCGGCCCAGCCAGCCGAAGACGGTCCGGAACAGCAGACGCAGGGAACGCGAGATGATCAGCAGCAGCGCCGCGGTGAGCAGGGCGACGCCGATGATGACCGGCCACACCGTCCACGACACAGAAGGCATGCCGAACGTCGTGCGGATCTCGTTCTGCCACCCGACCTGCCGCCAGGCGGAGAACACCGCGGCCCAGACGACCAGGGCGATCAGCACCCCGAGCACGATGGTCCGGGCCCGGCCCTTCAGCTTCGGGATGCCCAGGTAGTCCCACAAGGCCTGGCCACCGGCGCCGAGGCCGTAGCCGATCATCGCGGTCACCCCGGATGCGATCCCCTGCACGTAACCTGCACGCGGCAGCAGTGACGGCAGCACCGACAGCGCGAAGAAGAACGCCGCCATGACCAGGCCCGTGCCGGAGAAGCGAGGCTCGAACACACGTGGCCGGTGAGGTGCGGTGCGCCGCGTGGGAGCGGGGGTGGGCTCCGTCGGAGCGGACACGTCAAGGCTCATTGCGGTACCTCTTCTTGTGGGATGTCACTGGGGGCTTCGTTCACTGGAATGGGGTCGTATCGCCTGCCGTAGATGCTGAGCAGTGCGAGCAGCATTGCAACCACGGGCACGGCCAGGAACGCGCCCGCGATGCCGAACAGCGCCGTACCGAGCAGCACGGCGCCGAAACTCACCGCGGGGTTGACGTCTACGGCCCGTGCGCTGATACGGGGCTCGATCGTGAGGTTCTCGGTCTGCTGGTAGAGCAGACCCCACACAAGTGCGATCACGCCGATCCACGGGTTGGGGCTGAGCAGGCCCACCAGCGCGGGGAGCGTGATCGCCACGTAGGTGCCGATGGTCGGGACGAACTGGGCGACGATCCCGGTCCACATCGCCAGCGGAAGCCAGTACGGCATGCCGATGATCGCGAAGACGATCCCGGAGCACACGCTGCTGAGCAGGGCAAGCACGACTCGGGCGCCGACGTACCCTCCCGTCTTCTGGGCTGTCAGGTGCCAGACGTTGGCGACGACGGACTGGGATCGCGCTGGGAACAGGGAGGTGACCCAGCGTTCGAGTTCGGGCATGCGTGCGGAGAAGTAGAAGGTGAAGAGCCCGAAGGTGAAGAGACCGAACACGCTCCCAAGGAACGATGTGACGTATCCCACCAGGCTCGGGCCCAGTCGGGCAGCCATCGACCCAAAATCGACATCTCCCCCGCCGCCGCCGATGGAGGCCAGGATCCCCTCCCTGGTGAGTTGCGTCGAGAAGGTTACGTTGACCCACGTCACGGCGGACTCGATCAGGTCAGGGATGCGCGTCACGAGCTGAACGAACTGGTCGACGAGCAGGGCTCCGAAAGCCAACAGGAACACGGCCGCGAGCGCAAGGAACGCCAGCAACACCAAGGCGGTTGCGAACCCCCGGTTCATCCGGTGGGAGAGCCGGTTCACCAGTGGCGCCATGGCGATCGCGGCGAACCACGACATCAGGACGGTGAAGATGACGCTGCCGGCATCCTGGACGAAGAACCGTAGGACCAGGCCAAGGGCGACGAGCGCGAGCACGACCAGCCCGACCCGCCAGACGTTCGAGGGAACCAGAACGACTTCGGTTCGACGTGGAAGTGTCACGAGCGGCCCTTGCCGAGCAACGGCGTCCACGGACAGGTCTGCCGCTAGATCAGGCATTCCGATTGCTCCGCCTCTTCGCTGGCTGACCCACGGGATCCGAGCCAGACCCGATGGTCACCTGGCTGGCACCGCGGAAGTTAGCAGGCAATCGGGCCGCCGACTTGCCTCCACGAGGGGCCTCGTAACGGTTACACCGAAGGCATACGACGACCTAACTTCGCGAAGGCGGCAGCTTGCTCTGGATCCAGGACATCAGGTCGCTGCTGCTGCGCGTCTGCAACCACACGCGCCCTGGGCCGGTGAAGTCGGTCACGAGGCCCTCGCCGCCGAGGATGGTCGACTTCCAGCTTCCTGCCTTGCGCACGGAGTACTGGACGGTGTCGTCGAACGCGACCACGTGTCCTGTGTCGAGTGTGATCTTCTCCCCGGCAGCCAGGTCGTGCGAGCGGATGGCGCCGTAGGCGGAGATGAGCAAGTCACCCTGCCCGGAGCATCGCAGCAGGATCAGCCCCTCGCCGCTAAAGAATGTCTTGCCCCCGCCCCACTTGGAGTCGACGTCGACGGTCGGATCCGACGCGATCCACGAACCCGACTGCACCAGGAGCGCGCCGGAGCCACCGAGGGCAACCAGGCTCATGTCGCCGGGCAGAGCGGCCGCGACTCCCACGACGCCGCCACTGCCGGAGCTGAAGTCGTTGACGAAGAAGCTCTCGCCACCAAGCGTCCGCTTCAGCCCCTTCATGAAGCCACCCTGAGTGGACGTCGCGATCTGCACGTCGCCCTTGGTCATAGCCATTGCACCGGCCTCGACGCGCACAGCGCCCCCCGCGGGAATCGTGATCTCACCGAAGGCGAACGCGGGACCCGAGTTGATGTCTACCTGCATGGCGGCGACCATAGCGGGGACCGCGCGGCGCCACTCCCCACATGCCTGCGCAACGCTCACAGAGACCCCATGTAACTGTTACGCGACCCGCGTGGCTCCTCACCGGGCCGGGCGTGCAGGATGGCACCACGGAGGTGTCGATGTCGCACGGTGGACCCGAGGGCCCCGTTGCCGTTTCAGCGGGCGATGTGTCGCGCAGCGCGGCCATCGACGCACTCCGCCGCATTCTCGCGAGCGGCACCTTCGCTCAGTCGCGGCGGTCGCGTGAGTTCCTGGCGTACGTGGTCCGGGAGAAGCTGGATGGCCGCGGGCACCGGCTCAAGGAGCGCACCGTCGCCAGGGCGGCGTTGGGCAAGGCCCCCGACTTCGACGCGCGAAGCGACTCGGGAGTGCGCGTACAAGCCACACGCGTACGGGCGCAGTTGGACGCCTACTACGCAGGAGAGGGCGCCGATGACGACGTCCGGATCTCCCTTCCCAGGGGCTCCTATGTGCCGGTGATCTCGATCGCCCCTGCGGAACCGGGGCCGGCCGATGCCGCAGTGCCGCTCCCCACTCTCGGCCCGGGGGTCGCTGTCGTTCGCTTCACCCGGCCCGACGACGACGTCGCATCGACCGCCCTCGCCATCGGGCTGACGGAGTCCTTGGTGGGCGCCCTTTCGTCCTTCCCGGGCATCCGGGTCGTCGGGCCGGTCGACGGAGATGGGAGCGAGTCGACGGGGCCCGCGGAACGCCGACTGGGCACGCGATGGGACGTCCACTACCTGATCCACGGCGCTGTCGTCTCCGCCGACGGCGATGTGGTCGTCACAGTCAGACTGGTGGACGCCGCCTCCGGTGAAGTGGTCTGGGCCGACACGTTCCATCGGTCGTCTGCCTCGCTCGCCGGCTTCACCGGGCAGGACGACGTGGTGCGCCGCGTGGCCGGCGTCGTCGGCGACTACAGCGGTGCGGTACTGAGGCACGCGACGCGCAGGGGCGGAGAGACGACCAACCCCCTGGTCTGGGCCGCGATGCTCGAGTTCTACGAGGGCCTCGAGCGAACGACTCCGGAATCGGCGCTGCGCCTGCTGTCCTCGCTGCTCCAGGCGCACAAGCTCGAGCCGCAGAACCCCCTGCTGCTGAGCATGCTCGCGTCGACGGAGTCCTACCTTGCCAACAACTCCTCTGACGTGGACCGCGCCCAGATGTTGGACGCGTGCGAAGCTCATGCACGCGCAGCCTTGCTGCTGGACCCCACGAGCGGCCACGCGCACCTGGTCCTTGGCGTCGCCGCCTTCGCGCGCGGCAACGAGCGCATGTGCCTGGAGCACCTGCGGCTTGCTGTCGAACTGAGCCCGGGGAACCCGACCATCCTGTACGGAGCCGGCTGGTACGTCGGCATGGCCGGTGAATGGGACCTTGGCGTGCAGATGGTTCGCGAGTCCGTGCGACTCAATCCCGCCAGCCCCTCCCTGCGATACACGTACCTTGCCGTGGACGACTTGATGTCAGGCGACTATGCGGCCGCGCTGATCGACGCCATGCGGTACTCGCATACGGACGACTTCTGGCAGCCGGTTCTGCTGGCCCTTGCCCTGGACGGTCTCGGATACCGTGACGAGGCCGTGGTCGAGGTAGCCAAGGCGTCTGCGCTTGTCCCCGACCTGCAGCGGGAGGTGCGCGAGTCCGGGGAGTTCCCCGGCCCGTGCGTGCAGTTCCTGGCTTCGCGCCTCGAGGAGCTCCTCGCCCGCACCGCTGGACCCGCGTAACTGTTACACGGCCCCTCACGGCTGGCCGGAGGAGGGCGCGCACCGGGTTACCTTCCGGATCATGAGCCGCCGCATTGCCGCTGTCGTCCCCGCCCTCATCGCCAGCGCGCTGGTGCTCGCGGCCTGCACGTCCGGATCGGCGGGCCCGGACACGTCGAGCTCGGCGCAGTCAGCTGCTGCATCGGCCGCTTCGTCCGGCTCGGCGGCCGCCGCCGCGTTCGGCGAGGCGTGGGAGAGCGTGGCGTGCGACGCGCTGGGACTGGCGCCGGAGTTCAACGATGTCACCGACTGCGGATACGTGACGGTTCCAGAGAACCGGGCCGCCGGCGGCGACGCCACGATCAAGCTCGCCGTGGCCCGGGTGAGGGCGCTCGGCCCGGATGCGGGGCTCCCGATCGTCTTCGGCGAAGGCGGCCCCGGCGCCAACGGCTTCCTGAACGCCACCCTCGGCAACATCGGCACCCTGGCGCCGATCCTGCAGAACCACGACTACGTCTACTTCTCGCAGCGTGGCACCTCGAGGGCCGAGCCGAGCCTGCAGTGCCCCGACTACAACGCCGTGATGCTGAGCGCGGCCGTGGCCGGCAAGTCCATCGAGGAGCGGCGCGCCGACCAGCGGGAGGCCTTCCAGGCCTGCATTGACGGCTTCCGCGACCAGGGAGTGGACTTCGCCGCCTACAACACGAACGAGAATGCTGACGATGTCGCCGACATCGCGAAGGCGCTGGGCTATGACCAGGTCGTCTACCAGGGTGCCTCGTACGGCACGTGGCTGGGCCAGGTCGTCGCCAAGCGGCACCCCGACTTGCTCGCAGGGCTGATCCTCGACGGCGTCGCCCCCCTAGCGGCCACGGCATGGTCCGACATCTCCGACTTCGCCGCCATGCGGAAGGTGTGGGCCGCCTGCGAAGCAGACGAGGCCTGCAACGCGACCTACCCCGACCCGGAGGGGGTCCTGACCGAGGTCATTGCCGACCTAGATGCGAACCCGCAGACGATCGACATCACCCTCCCCGACGGCAGCGCCCAGACCGTCACGGTCGACGGGGCGCTTGCCATGGAGGCCCTGCACGGGTCGCTGGTCGGACGCACGGGCGCCAGGAACCTCCCCTCCATCGTCTACCGGATGAAGGACGGCGACCTGCAGTACGCGCTGGCCCCGCTCGTCGCTGGCGTCCTGCTCTCCGGTGAGAACTCCCGGGCCATGCACTTCGCGGTCAACTGCTCGGACGACCCCGTCACCGAGGCGGACGCCGTGAACGCCGACGTTCCCGCTCCCTACGCATCCGTGCTCGCGCGCGAGGTGCTCGAGGGCGTCGACGCCTGCGCCATCGTCGGGGTGCCCCAGGCGGGCGACGACTCCGATGTCCCATTGACCTCGGACATCCCAACGCTCATCCTGCAGGGCGGACTAGACCCTGCGACCCCGGTCGCCGGCGGCGACGAGGTGGCCCAAGGGCTGTCGAAGGTCATTAACGCCGTGATCCCGGCCGGCGCCCACGTCCAGGGCCTGACGCCCTGCGGCGTACAGATCATCGCCTCCTTCGCCAACGATCCGAGTGGCACGCCGGACACCAGCTGCATCGATCCCGCGGTGCCGATGGCAGTCGCCCTGCGGCCCACCGTCCCGTCCCCGGATGGGACGGCGTCCATTACGGCGCAGCTCCCCGCCGGCCTGGTGGAGACGGCACCGGGCAACTATTCGGATCCTCAGCACGCGCTCGTGCTCGGCGCGTACCCGAAGACCCCCGACAACGACACCGCGATCAACGCCCTACTGAAGACGTACGAGTCGTTCAAGCCCGTCGGCGAGATCGTCGACGGCCCCGAGATCGCGGGCCTGCCGTCGCGGCACTTCGTCGGAACAGCGGACGGCTACGCCCCCGGTGCTGGAGCAGACATCTTCGCGTTCAGCGACGACGAGACCACGTACGTGATCGTCGGCTTCTACGCCGACGCGGGCACGCTCGAGCCCGTGTTCCGCGGCAACCAGTTGCCGGCGCTCCTCCAGAGTGTCGAGCTGGGCAAGTAGTCCCACCCATACCCAGCACAGCGAACAGCCCCTCAAGGAGATGCCCGTGTCAACCCGTCCTCGCACCACCCGCACCGCTGCTGTCGTTGGAGCCGTGGCACTCGCCGTGACCCTGGCGGCGTGCACGTCCAGCTCGACCAGTTCGCCGGCATCCAGCGCCGCCGCATCTTCCGCGGCTGCGTCCTCCGCTGCGACGGCGACCGCAGCGCAGGCCTTCGAGGCCGTGGACTGCGAGACCCTCGATCTCGACCCGATGTTCGCGGAGATCGCCGACTGCGGCTACGTCACGGTGCCCGAGAGTCGCTCCAGTGGCAGCGATCGCACCATCAAGCTGGCTGTCCTCCGGATCAAGGCGATCGGCGACAATCCCGGTCTGCCGGTGGTGCGAGGGTCGGGAGGCCCGGGTGGCCCGGGCATGACGGCGACGCCGAACGCCCTCGCGCTGCACGCGCCACTGCTCCAGAATCACGATTTCGTCTACTTCACGCAGCGCGGCACCAAGCTTGCTGAGCCGTTCCTCGACTGCCCCGACTACAACGAGGCCGGGCCCGCGGGCCTGGCCGCCGGATCCAGTGACGAAGAGATCCGCGAGGCTCGCAAGGCCGCGTACCAGGCTTGCATCGACGACTTCAAGTCCCAGGGCGTCGACCTGGCCGCCTACACGACCAGCGAGAACGCTGCTGACGTCGCGGACATCAGCTCGGCGCTCGGATACGACAAGATCGTCTACTACGGCGCCTCCTACGGCACCCAGCTCGGCCAGTTCCTGGCGAAGGAGCACCCTGACCTGGTCGCCGGCGTGGCCCTCGACGGTGTCGTGCCCCTGACCGCCACCAAGATGATCCAGGTCACGGACATTCCCGGCTCCTTCACCAATATCTGGGACGCCTGCGCCGCCGATGAGGCCTGCAATGCGGCCTACCCCGATCCCGAGGGGGAGCTTCGCAAGGTCGTCGACTCGCTCAACGCCAAGCCGGTGACGCTCACGGTCGACGTAGAAGGCACGCCCACCGAGGTCGTGGTGAACGGCCAGACGGCGATCACGGCCCTCTCGGAGGCCATGGTGCAGGCGGGCTTCATCCAGAAGCTCCCGTCGGTCGTGTACCGAATGAGCGCGGGTGACTTCCAGTACGCCCTTGCCCCGCTGGTCGCCGGTCGCCTGGATCCGGGCGATACCGCGAACGTCCAGCACTACGCGATCAACTGCTCGGACGACCCGATGACGCAGGCGGATATCGCGACCGCCGTCGATGGGGCCGACCCGCTCTATGCGGGACTGGTTGCCGACCAGGCGACGCGTGACGCCGATGCCTGCGATGCGCTGGGCCTGACCCAGCTCCCCGACTCGACGGACGCCCCGCTGACCGGTGACCTCCCGACGCTCCTGATCCAGGGCGGCCTGGATCCTTTCACCCCGATCTCGGGCGGTGACACGGTCGTCGACGGCCTCACGAAGGTCACCAACGTCAGGGTCCCTGGTGGCAAGCACGTCCTTGTCCCCACCGACCCGTGCGCAGTGCAGATCCTCACTGCATTCGCCGACGATCCGACGTCGACGCTGGACACCTCGTGCGTCAACCCGAGCACGGGGATGCTGGTCGCGCTGAAGCCGACCACCACCAGCGAGGACGGCAAGGCGTCCTTCACCGTGGAGTTGCCCGTGGGCGCCAAGGAGAATGGACCCAATCAGTACCAGAGTCTCACCACCGTCGTGATCCTGCAGGCACTGGCCAAGCAGGATCCCGACAAGGCGATCGCGGACACGGTGAAGCTCGTCGAGCCCCTCAAGCCAGTGGGTGAGATCTCCGATGGACCCGAGATCGCAGGCCGGCCCTCGCGGCACTTCACAGGGACGGCCGACGGCTACAACCCGGGAGCCGGGATCGACATCTATGCCTTCAGCGACAAGAACGGCACCTACGTCGTCACCGCCGCGTACTCGGATGCCGGCACGCTGGAACCCGTCTTCCGGGCGAACGAACTGCCGGCCATGCTGGAAAGCGTCGAACTGAGGAAGTAACCGGCACTGTCGAGGTGGGGTGGGAGAGTGCCCCGCCCCACCTCGGGTCCCCAATCTGACGACCACCCCTATAACCATCGAGGAGCACCATGACTGACCTGCAGGCACCTCTGGCCATTCCCGTGTCCACGACCGGTCGCGTCGACGGCCGCGAGATCTCCACCCATGTCGGGCCGGTCTTCGGCCTCATCGTGCGGTCCACGGGGGCCGGAGGAAATCTCCGGGGCACCTTCAAGGGCCTCAAGCAGGGCGAGGTCTCTGAGTTCAGCGCGTCCCTCGAGGAGGCGCGGCACGTCGCCCTCGAGCGTCTGGTGGAGCATGCACAGTCGCTCGGCGGGGACGCGGTCGTGGGCCTGCGGTTCGACTCCACTGACATGGGCTCGACTCAGGGCACGGCCGAGATCCTCGCGTACGGGACCGCAGTCAAGCTCGCTCCCTGATCGGGTCGCGCGCGCCCAGGCTCTTCCCTGGCGTAACAGTTACGTGCCCGCGGTACCCGCTGGGTGAAGCGCCCTTCCCTGCAGTCAGAGGTAACTTCGCGGAATGCGCATCAAGCCCACCGCACTCATCGGCATCGGCATCTGGCTGGTCTACGGCGTCGTCGTCCTTCTGATCCAGAAGCAGAGCGGGATCCCGTATGACGAGTTCGGCGACTCCGTAGCCAACATGTGGCGCGCCACCGTGCTGTCGCTCGCCGTCGGCACCGTCGTCATCGTGCTCCTGGGCCTGTGGCTCGGGTGGTGGGGCGTGGCCATGCGCGACAAGCACGTCATCCGCCTCAAGTGGACGCTGATCGCGCCGGTCATCTATTTGCTGGTGGCCATCGCAACCCTCGGCACCAGCGACTGGGGGAACGTCTCAGCCGGTTTCCTCCTGGTCGCCATCGTGCTGGGCATCGGCGTGGGCTTCGCCGAGGAGTTCGTGTGCCGTGGTCTGCTGCTCGTGGGTCTGCGCGGCAGTCTCCACGAGGTGGCCGTGTGGCTCCTCACCTGCGTGCTCTTCGGCGTGATGCACGGCGCCAACATCTTCCTCGGCGCGCCGGTCCAGGGCACCGTCCAACAGGTGGTCCTGGCGGCGATACAGGGCAGCGCGTTCTACATCCTGCGCCGCTACTTCGGGACCCTCGTGATCGCCATGTTCCTGCATGGATTCTGGGACATGGCGGTCTTCGTCAACGCTTCGTCCGGGGCCCCGGCAACGATCGTCAGTCTCATTCCCTACCTGGCGGCGCCGTTCGCCATCATCGGCGGCTTTGTCGTCGCCCGTCGTACCCAGCAGGGCGCCGTGGAGGACTACGCCAAGGGCGCTGCGGTACCTGCCACCGCCTGACGGGACCAGGGACCCTACGGAGCCCCATGGCGGGCGATCACCTGCTCGCAGCCGTCGGCGAGGGCATGGAGAACGGGGCGCCAGCGCACCGGTTGGAGGCGGCAAGGCCTCGCTGACCGAAGACCTGCCCGTGGGAGTGAAGGAGCAGGGCCCGGATCAGTACTAGGGCTCACAACCCTCGTTCTCTCGCGGGCGCTGGCATCTTCCGGAGCACCAACCAGCAACCGGGCCCTCAAGCCTGTCCCGACTGTCGCGGGATTCGACCAGGTGAAGCGTCGCGGATTCGCTGCCGCATCCAAGCGTGGCGACGAACGCACTTGGACGACCAGCCGCCGATGAGAGCCACACTCCATCACGCAACCGGCCCTCGATTCGAATTCGACCTACGCATTCCGTGCGTAGGCCGAGCTGAAGGACGTTCATCTCCGGGGCATTTCCGGGGCATCTGGTCAGCGGAAACGGACGAATCGGACCTCTTGACGGAGGGCACATATCGCCGTAACCTGTTGCAGCACAACAGATTTCGGCCGAGGGCCGCCTCGGGGATTTGAACCCCGGACCTACGCATTACGAGTGCGTTGCTCTACCACTGAGCTAAGGCGGCGTGCTTCCCGCGTGGTTCCGAGTGGCCTTCGCCGGAAGCCTGCCAATGCTACAAGGTGCCCACGGGGCGCGATGCTGCGCCGTCGGCGACCGGGCCAAGGAGACCAGGTCAGCGACATCGCCGGGGGGCACCTGCGCCACGGGTTCCTCTTGCCCAGCCCCATGTACTTCATCCCCTGAGGGCACCGTCTCAGCTGACGACGCGTCAGGCCTGTACGTCACGCACGGCATGGCTTCGTCACGGGCCGGATGGTTCACTTGAACGGAACCGGCCACCAGCAAGGGAGCCCGTCCGATGCGCCAGCCAAGCCGACCCACGACCACCCGGATCGCCGTCATCGCGCTGATCGTCACGTCGCTGTGGGGGGCGCTCCTGCCCCTCGCCACGCCTGCCGCGGCAGTGACCTTCACCGTCGACCTCACCGTGGCCGGCGGCACGGTCGGAGTGGCCCAGACCGTCAAGGCTGTGGTCGGCTCCGACGAGGTCGGCGCGCCCACCGGCAAGGTGGTGTTCAGCGCGGACGGCGCGCAGATCGGCGCCCAGGCGGTCGGCGGCTCCTCCGGCTCCACCGCGCAGATCCAGTGGGCACCCACAGCATCGGGGCCGGTGACGATCGAGGCGACCTTCCTCGCCGACGCGGGGGGCCAGGCACTGGACCGGCTGACCGTGCAGATCGCCACGGTCGACACCGTCACCACCGTCAGCGTGCCCGGGACCGCCGCTGCCGCCTCGAGGATCACCCTGCAGGCCACGGTGAAGAGCAAGTCCGGCACCTACGCACCCACGGGCAAGGTCACCTTCACGACCACGGCTGGCGTCGTCCTCGGGTCCGCCAATGTCGGCAGTGACGGCAGGGCCTCGCTGTCCTACACGACTCCGTCCGCGTCCGGCACCATCACCCTCACCGCGTCGTACGCCGGGGACGGCAATGCGAACACGTCCAAGTCCACCAGTGCGTCGATCAAGGTGTCGACGACCGCGACCACTCTGAAGCTGGCCGCGCCGCCGAGCACGACCGTCGGCGCCACCGTTCAGCTCACCGCCACGATCGTCCCGTCGACCACCCCCGGCACCGTCGACTTCTCCGCCAACGGTGTCAAGCTCGGCACGAGCAGGCTGTCCGGCGGCTCCGCATCCCTCTCGTGGAAGCCCACGGCGGTCGGCACCGTGACCCTCACGGCGACGTTCGCCGGGGGGTCGGGTGTCTCCGGCAGCACCGGCACGACCAAGGTGCAGGTCGGCGCGGCCCTCAAGCAGGACACGATCACGGTCGGTCCCCAGGGCGCGACCCCCTGGTCTCCCGGCACGCCCGTGGTCCTGGCGAATGGCACCGTGGTGCCGCTCAGTGTGTCGAGCGCCTCGAAGCTGGCCGTCCAACTGTCCATCGTCGGGCCCTGTGCCCTGACGGCGAACACGCTGACGGTCCGCGGCGTGGGCGGGAACTGCCTGCTCACCGCGAGCACCAAGGGCGGCAGCGGCTACGCCCCCGCCAGCCAGCGGTACACGATCGGCACGGGCCAGGGCACGCAGACCGCCGTCATCAAGGCGCCGCCGTCAGGCTCGTACGCCAAGGGCCGCACCCTGCGCCTGGGCAGGCTCACCGCCGTCACCTCGGTGAACCAGCCGATCCGCTGGCGCGTCACCAAGGGCGCCACACGCTGCACGATCGTGCAGACGGCGAGGTTCTACACCGTGAAGCTGAAGAAGCGCGGGCTGTGCCGCGTGCGCGCCGCGGCACCGGGCATCCCGGGGCAGTGGGCTCCGTTCAGCACGACGCGCACCTACCGCATCCGATAGGGGGCCAGCCTCGAGCGATGCCCGGTCGCTAGCCGACGTGCGCCGTCGGGGAGTCGTTGGCCGCCATGTCCTTCTTCGACATGTTGACGAGGACCACCCAGATGATGCCCGCCACGGTGAGGATCGCCGCGCCCCAGCCGAAGCCCTGCGTGAATCCCGCGACGAGTGCGTCCGGCGTCGGCCCCTGCAGGTCGTTGGTCACGATGTAGGCCGTCGTGGCCGAGGCCGCGATCGTGTTGAGGAAGGCCACCCCGATCGAGCCGCCGATCTGCTGGCTCGTGTTCAGCACGGCCGAGGCGACGCCCGCGTCGTGGTTGCCGATCGCGAAGAGGGACACGGCGGAGAGCGGAACGAAGATCAGCCCCATGCCGATGCTGATGATGACGAGCGACGGCAGGATGCCGCTGATGTAGGCGCTGCTGGGGGACATCGTCGTGAGCAGGACCATGCCGACAATCGCGAGGAGGAAGCCCGAGGCCGTTACCCAGCGCGGGCCGAAGCGCGGGAGCAGTTGACTCGCCAGCCCTGCACTGACGATGACGCCGGCCGAGAACGGCAGGAACAGCAGGCCGGACTGCAGCGGCGTGTAGCCGAGCACGGCCTGGAAGAAGTACGTGAGGAACAGGAACATCGCGAACAGGCCGATGCCCACGAAGAACGAGGCGAGGTAGGCGCCGCCGCGGTTGCGATTCGCGAGGATGCGCAACGGGAGAAGGGGGTGCGACGTCTTCGTCTCGACGACCAGGAAGACCGCCAGGAGCAGTAGTCCCACGCCCATGAAGGACAGGGTCGTGGTGCCGTTCCAGCCCACCGACTCCGCCTGGGTGATGCCGTACACGAGGGACACCAGGCCGGTGGTCGCGAGGATCGCGCCCGGCACGTCGTACTTCGTGTCGCCCGTCGCACGCGACTCCTTGACATACGGGACCGCGAGGATCACCGCGATGATGGCGATGGGGACGTTGACCAGCAGCGTCCAGTGCCAGGAGAAGAACTCCGTGAGGATGCCGCCGGCGACAAGCCCAATCGCGGCGCCACCGCCGGAGATCGCGCCGAAGACGCCGAACGCCTTGGCCCGCTCCTTCGAGTCGGTGAAGGTGACCGAGATGAGCGACAGGGCTGCCGGGGCCAGCAGCGCGGCGAAGACGCCCTGGAGGGCCCGCGCTGCGTAGAGGAGCTCGGCGCTCTGCGAGACGCCACCGAGGAAGGAGGCAAACGCGAACCCGATGAGGCCCACAATGAACATGCGCTTGCGGCCCTGGAAGTCCGCGATGCGGCCACCGAGCAGGAGCAGTCCGCCGAAGGCGAGCGTGTACGACGTCACCACCCACTGGCGGTCGGCATCGCTGATGCCGAGGTCCTCCTGGATGGAGGGCAGGGCGATGTTCACGATCGACGCGTCGAGCACGACCATCAGCTGCGCGATGGCGATGACCAGCAGGGCCTTCCATCGCCTCGGGTCGGGCTCGACGGACAGGGTGGCGGGCACAGCGGCGGTGGCGGACATCCGCCCAATCTAGGGTGATGTAGTTGAAACCGCAAATATCCCGGTGGGGGTTTCGCTAGGAGCAGACGAGGTCCTCGTCCGGCACCGTGCCCTTGAGCAGGTACCGGTCGACCGCGTCGTCCACGCAGCCGGACCCCTCGCCGTAGGCGGTGTGGCCGACGCCCTCGTAGGTCACGAGGGTGGCGTTGTCGAGCTCGCCGGCGAGCAGGGGGCCCCACTGGTACGGCGTGGCGGGGTCCTTGCGGGTGGAGACCACCAGGATCGGATTCGATCCCTCGGCCACGGTCCGGGTGATGGGCTCAGCCGACGCCGGCCAGTCCTTGCACGGCAGCAGCCCCCACGCCAGGGGCGGGCCGAAGGTCGGTGCGATGGCCTTCCACTCCTCGGCCAGCGCCTTGACGTCCTCGACGGTCCCCTCGTACGGACGGTCGAGGCAGGTGACCGCGTAGAAGGCCTCGGTGGAGTTGTCGAGGTAGCGGCCATCGGGCCCGCGACTGATGCGCGCGTCCAGGATCTCGAACATCTGGGTCGGGTCGTCACGCTCGATCGCCGCGGCGAGGGCGGAACGCAGCCGTGGGTAGTCGTAGCCCGGGAAGTACAGGTTGGCGAGCACCGCGTATGCGGCGAGCGGCTCGTTCAGGTCGCGGTCGCGTCCGGGGATCGGGTCGGCGTCGAGACTGGCGAGCCAGTCCTGCACCTGCGCCACGGCCTCGTCGGTGGACCCGGACAGCGGGCAGTCGTCATGCGTGAGGCAGTCACGTGCGAAATCCCGCAGCGCCACCTCGAACGCCTCCGCCTGACCCTTCGTCACCTCGACGAGGTCCAGGCTCGCCGGCAGGACGCCGTCGAGCACCATGCGACCGACCCGGTCGGGGAACAGCTCCGCGTAAGTGGCGCCCAGCATCGTCCCGTACGACTTGCCGAGGTACGTGAGGGTGTCGTCCTTCACCAGCGCCCGGGCGAGGTCGAGGTCGCGCGCGGAGTCGGCCGTCCCGACATGCGCGTAGCGCGGGTCTGACTCGCTGGCGCAGCCCGAACCGGGCAGCGCCGACAGCGCGACGATCTCCTGCTCCTCGGCCGCGCTGTCGGGAGTGCCGTCGGCCGCCCCAAGCTGGTCGAGCTGCTCGTCCGTCAGGCACTCGACGGGGTCGCTGCCTGCCACGCCTCGGGGATCGAGCCCGACCACGTCGAAGTACTCGCGGATCTCGGGGCTCACGATGTAGTCGGCTGCCTTGGCGTAGTCGACGGCGCTGCCGCCGGGGCCGCCGGGATTGACGAACAGCGAGCCGACCCGGTCGCCGGTGGCCTTCACCCGGGTGATCGCGAGGTCGATGGTCGGGCCGTCAGGGTCGGCGTAGTTCAAGGGCGCCACGATCGTCGCGCAGTCGGCGCTGCCGCAGTTGGTCCACTTCACCTTCTGCTCGTAGAAGCGCGAGAGATCGGGCGCGGCGGTGGCGGACGGGGTGGGCGTCGCCGACGCGGGGCCGGAGGACGGCGCCTCGGAGGCAGCCGTTGTCGAGGGTCG